>OBLI01000322.1_pt1 | contig 52275 bp, 61 predicted proteins | sample 1519701 | NCBI WGS metagenome assembly OBLI01 (sample SAMEA3663005, study PRJEB22513) | pig gut metagenome | biome: pig gut; feature: pig-associated habitat; material: faeces | place: France | collected 2012
GTGGTTCGGCGGAATCCAGCAGTTCATGCTTGAATTTATAGACTGCTGGAAAAACTGCTGAGGAGGAAAAAATGGCGTACATTTCCTGCGGAAATCTTGTGGTCGGATATGACGGAAAGGCTGTTTCGCCGCCGGTGAGTTTTACTGTGGAAAAAGGAAGCTACGTTTGCATTCTTGGCGAAAACGGCAGCGGAAAAACGACTCTCATGCGGACTCTTGTTGGACTTCAGAAAAAAATCAGTGGAGAGATTTTGTTCGGAGACGGGCTTTGCAAAAACGAGACCGGCTACCTTCCGCAGAAACTTTCGGTGGACGCGGATTTTCCGGCTTCAGTGCGCGAGATTGTGTTTTCTGGAACACTCGGGCAGTTCAAGAACAGGCCTTTTTACGGAAAGGCGCAGAAAATGATTGCGGACGAGCAGATGGAAAAGGTGGGAATCTCTTCCCTTGCGCGCAGGCGTTTTACGGAGCTTTCGGGCGGACAGCAGCAGCGGACTCTTCTTGCACGTGCCTTGTGCGCCGCAAAAAAGCTTATTTTTCTTGACGAGCCAGTTTCCGCGCTTGACCCGGCAGCCGCAAAGGAATTCTACGCCATCTTGGAAAAACTCAACAATGAAGGGCTTTCCGTTGTAATGGTGAGCCACGATTTGGACTGCCTTGATTATGCATCGCATATCCTTTCGTTCAGAGGCGGAAAAGTTCAGTTTGAAAGCCGCGCGGATTTTTGCAAAGACACATCGTCTGGCAAATCTGATGAAAAACGCAACTAAAAAACTGGAAATACTGGAGACTTCGATGGAAATTCTTGAAAAACTTTCTTATTATCTTTCATTTTCGTTTGTGAGATACGCGCTGATTGTCGGCATTCTGGTTTCTCTGTGCGCATCGCTTCTGGGAACGGTTCTTGTTCTGCGCCGCTACTCGCTGATTGGAGACGGACTTTCGCACGCCGCGTTCGGAGCGTATTCGGTTGCCGTTACGATGAAGCTTGTGAGCGACAGTTTTTTTACAATTCCAGTTACGGTTCTTTGCGCGGTCTTTCTTTTGTGCCTGGACAAAAAAAGAAAAGTACAGTCAGACTCCCTGATTGCGATGATTTCTGTGGGCGCGCTTGCGTTCGGCTATCTTGTGATGAACGTCTTTTCAACTTCGGCGAATGTCTCGGGCGATGTCTGCACAACGCTTTTCGGCTCAACCTCGATTCTCACGCTCACAAAAGGCAAGGTTGCAGTCTCGGTTCTGATTTCCTGCGTTACGATTGCCGCATTCATTTTTTTCTACAACAGGATTTTTTCCGCGACTTTTGACCCTGACTTTTTGCGCACGGAAGACAGATTCGCAGGCATTTACGACATTCTAGTCGCCGTAATCACAGCCGTTGTGATTGTGCTTGCGATGAATCTTGTAGGCTCTCTTCTGATAACAGCGATTCTTGTTTTTCCGCCTTTAAGCGCAATGCGCGTTATGAAAAGCTTCAAGTCCACGGTGATTTATTCCGCCGCGCTTGGAGCGTTCTCGTCGTTCTTGGGAATTATGATTTCGATTGTTCTTTCAACACCGGTTGGAGCCACAATCGTGATAATCGATATAATGATTTTCGCGCTGCATTGCGTTATTGGCAGGTTCTTATGAAAAAGGAAATTGTTCAGATTTTATCCTCGATTTTGATTTTGCTTGCAGTTTCGTCATGCTCTGAAAAAAAATCCTACAGCGCAGGCGGAGTTCCGAAACAGAACAAAGTTGCAAATATAATAGAAGAAAAAATCAAGGAAGAAGAATCATCAGAAATAAAACCGTCGGATTCAGCCCGGCAAGAAGAAACTGGAAATTCTGAAAACTATGAATCCGGCGAAAATTTTGGCAGCGGCACGGAAAATGATTCCCCGCAAAAAACTGAGAGCGCGACGCAAAATTCATCTTCAAATTCCGATAATTACGACTTTTACGGAAGCAGCTTTGAGGAAATTTCCGCGCCAAAAACCGACGTTGAGCTTGACCTTTCAAAAATGAACGCTGACTTTGCTTATGCCTTTATTTTCCAGATTGTTGTCGAGTCTGAAAAATACGAGGGAAAGACAGTGCGCATGAGCGGAACTTACGAGGCATATTACGACAACGCTCCTTACGGACGGCACGACTACTGCATAATCACCGACGTTCTTGCGTGCTGCGCCCAGGGGCTTGAATTTGAAAGCACAAAAGTTTCAGGCATTGAGCCGGGGCAGAAAATCACAGTCAGCGGCACACTCAAGCTGCGCGACGCGGTCTCGCCCGACGGAATTGAATACAAGACAATGCGGATTGCGGAAGCGGCGGTTTCATCGTAGAAATCAAAGGATGTCTGTTTCTTGAAGAAAAGCACAAATACTGTATATATAATCTTGAAGAAATGTACAAAATGGCATATATACAATTAAGGAAACGCACATTTTTTGACACAACATAATTATATTCGGGGATGTAATTAGCTTGAAATTCGAGTTTTAAATAAGTCGAGGGCTGAAAAAGTTTTGATAGAAGGTCAGGCCGGAGTTTAGCATATAAGCAACTATGCTATAGAAAAAATGGCGGAACATTCCTGGAATACTTCTAGCCTTGTGGTATTCAAGTTGAAAATTGTTTTTCAAGGTTCCCCAGTCGGATTCAATGATGTTCCTGTGTTTTATATGGTGGCATTCAATACGGCTCATCAGCCTTTTCATGTTTTTTCTTGGAGCGGCCACAAACTTAACACCTTTTTCTTCCATGCGGCTCAAAGCATCTTTCTTCTGCAGATAGCCGGCGTCAGCAAACACAGTGCCTTTCACGCATTCCGCCAGTTTTTCTGCGATTTTGCAGTCTGTGATGGTTGCATAGCTGAAAATTATGTTTTCCAGCCCTCCCTGCTCATTGCAGATTCCGCTCATCTTCAGTCCGTACCACCAGCCCTTTGTTGACTTACTTCTTTTCGCTATTGTTTTTGCCACCTTGTGCGAGTAAATCTTATGGTTAAGGCAGACTGTTATCGGTGTCGAATCCATATAATGTATTTGCGAGCCTTTTTTCCTGTTCAGATCCTTGTGGCCCACAAGCTCCTTTATCATTTTATGATAGCTCTTGAGAGCCCCGATCTTGAAGTGGAATCTGTAAATATTCAGGGCGACAATCTGCTCGAGGCTCAATCTCCTTTTAGGGCCGCGCTTTCCGTTGAATTTTGAAAGCAGAAGTTCATACATAAGATTTCCTGTCCGGCTCTTGAAGAACATATGTGTTAAGTTGTAAATTTCTTCATACATAGGCGTAGACTCCTTTTGATTTTTTTTGTGGTGATTAAAATTTTAAGGGTTCACGCTTTTTTTGTAAATTCTCAACTAAACTCGAAATTTAGGCTAATTAGCTTGAAATTCGAGTTTTGAAAAGAACAGGTATGAACCAATTTGAATTAATTGGAATGATATAAGAATCATCCAACTTGAAAATTTCTTTAATAATGTTATGAAGAGTGTTTGTATCTAACATGGTTTCTAACTCCATTTATTATGAGCATATAAAGGTTCATACCAGAGATTTAATTTCTGTAATGAGTTGCTTAGAACCTTCATAAAATAAAAGCTTCTTTCATTTTTGAAAGGAAGAACAATATTCTCAGTATTTATTGCTGTTAGGAAAACAATAAAAGCCTGTATGTCATAATCTGCAATTTCATTACCTGAAACATCTTTCAGATAAGCTTCAACTTTTTTATATTGTGAAAGAACATCTGTCTTATAAACTTTCAACATGCTTGTAACCGCAGGTTCAAGATCTGTAATGTATTGCTTATCTTTTAATGCTGAATATTCATATTCGATGATTTCATATTTTTTGAAGATATTAATTATTGCCTCTATATGCTCAATTAATATTTCTTCATATTTATTTGGAATAGTTTCACCCTGGAAAACGTTCGCATAAACAGCTACTGCGATTGCATAGTCTGTTTTTAAGTTTTTTCCATGTGTTACAATTCTGATTTTTAACGGAATATTCTTATCCAGCAATAAGAAAAACAATCTTGTATTTTCATCTTCTTCTGTAAATCCGCTTTTACGAAAATCAACCTTGCACCAGTCTGGAGAATCCAGAATTGTAATGTAATGTCGTGAAATCAATTCATCAAATTTTTCATACAATGTCACTGGATTCTCCTTTTGGTAAAGATTCCGGCTAATGAAATATCATCGCCGCTTCCTTGTTCTGAAAGTTTTGGCATAAACTCTTTTAATTCATTCGACGTTTTTTCTGAATCAATTACAATGTTGTCATTGATATTCAGCAAAAACGAAGGAAGCTTTTCTGAATCAAAAGAATCTGCAAGACCATCGCTCATAACTGCAATTCCGTTTATCTTTTCAAAACCATAAGCAAAACGGAATTCATTTGGCGCATCTTTATTGCAAAGTGAAGTCGTAACACCAAAGCCTAATTTTTCGTTTTCAAGTTGTGCAGGAAATTCAACAGAATTATCTTTTTTAATAACAGCACATTTACCGTCACCGATTTGGATTGAAAACCAGAAATTAAGATATTCAATGTAGACTGCAGCAAGTAAGGTTGAGCCATATAAAGTTGATATATCATCTTCCTGTAAAGGTAGAGTGATATTCAGAGATTCCAATAGTTCTGTTTCTTCTTTGGATAATGAATTTTCAGAGTAATGTTTGATTACAGCTTCTTTCCATTTTAAGGAAGTCTTTATACAGATTAACTTTAGATTCTTTTCTATAAGGCTCCGCTTTTTCTTGCCAACATCCCAAAGGATTTCTTTTAAGACTCCATTGATTGAATCAACTGCACAATGAACAGCAATCTCGGCACCTTTGCCACTACGGATATATTTGTCTCCACCGTGACCGTCTGCAACAAGTGCATAAGCATAAGATCTTAATCTGTCACTTGTTACTGCTGCAAAATCTTGAAGCGGCTTATTCTGCTTAATGTGAGCTGTACCTATACAACGCCCGGCTAATGTTATAAGCATAAGCAAACCCCTTACCAGTCATCTCCACTGGTTGATGTAGAACTTAAATCAGGTTCTTCCTGCTGGATGTCTTTGATTTCATCAATCATTGTGTCCTGCTTAGAAGGAATCTGACCGTCATTTACCGGCTGACTGCGGCTGCCAATCTGCGAAGAGGTAATAGAAACCTTTCTGATCCATTTCTTGAGAGCTTCAGGAGTATGAACTGTAATAACAGCTTCAATATTTCCTGTGAACTTTGCAAGAACATCTTTGTTAGCATCGTCACCGATTGCAACTGCAACTTTAATTGCATGCTTAAACCAATTATTCTGCTGCAGAAGATTAAGACCTGATTCAAAATCATCTGTTGGCTCACCGTCACTCATGAGGAAAATAGCCGGAGCAACTGAACCAGATGGAGCTTTTAAGAAACCATTCTTTGAAAGCTTTTCGCTGAGTTCACGGCAGGCACTTCCTAAATCAGTAACACCATCTGCATCAACATTGTTCCACTGAAAACTGTCAGAAGCGATAGGACTAGAATACATCCATTTGCAGCCGCTTGAGAAAGTCAAACAGGCAACTTTCAAATCAACGTCCGAACCACCAGCATCTTTTAATTCCGGGAGTACCTCGCGGATAGCTGTATTAACTGCGCCAATTTTTGTTCCTTGCATACTGCCTGATGTATCAACAACAAAAAACAAAACCATCTGTCTCTTAACAATACCTTCTACATCGTCGAACATTCCCATAGTTCGATACCTCCATAAAAATCTTATTTGCTAACCTTTGTGGTAATACCGTCAAAAGTAACCTCGATACCATTTGCTACTGGTATTACTGAACCTGTAGCAATTTCCTTTATTTCTCCATCTGGGGTTTTAAACTTCCAGGCTTTATCTGTATTGTTTTTTATTCCCCACAATGCAGGATTCTTTTTATTCATAATGACTTCACCGCAAACGGTTGAATAATCATCATTGTCTTTTGTGACCTGGCACTTATAAAGCTTTGCTCCTGGAAAAACAGGTAATTTATATTTATCTGTTTCCAATGTGAATGGATAACTGTAGCTACTGCCACAATCAAACTTTATAGATGTGCCACGTGGTACCATTGCAAGACACACTTCTGAAGAACAATGAGGACAACGGAGTAAAGTACCTCTGAATCTTATAAGAAGCTTCTGCCATTCATTTTCCGGTAATCTCTGATTAGGATTTTTTAATCCTTCACAGAACGACTTTATAAATGCATCTTGTAAAAACTTTGGATAACGAGGCCAGAGTTTTATAGGATTTGGATGTACCCCTTGAATGGGTCTATTAGATTTATCATTCGGGTCGAAGATAAATACAGGTGCTTTCCCATAAAGTTCCCATTCTCGTTTTTCTGTAATGCATACGCTATCTACATAGAGTTTGCCCATTAAAGGATCATGTCTACAAAACAATTTGAAAAGAATTACTGCAAGTGAATGACTATCGGTAAGGGAATTAGGATAGGATTTTGCACATACAATTTCCGGTGCCATATACCCAGGCTTTCCGCCGATATTACCGGGATTCTTAATTCCGTCAGGTGTTACATTATCATTATCACAAATGAGAACATCGCCTGTATTTACGTCAATGAAGAAGTTACCGTCATTCAAATCCTGATAACTTAAACCTTTTCTGTGCAGAGTTCTGAAAGCATTTACAATATTCAAAGCAGCTGTAATCAGTTTCTCTGTAGAATTAAAACGAACTTTGTTGTTTAAGATGTCTGAGAAATCAGAGAACTTAGCTGGTCTAAGCTCCATAACATAACCAAAACTGTTATTAATTTCTTCTGTCAGATACAAAGGCCAGAGAAACTTTGAATCAGGAGCACCATTTTTGATGTTTTCCTGCAGATTCTTTCTGAAGCCTTTCTTGTTCTGAAAGCGGAAAGTGTACCATTTGAGGGCATAGTCTTTGCCGTCAATCTTTACTGAATAAACTATTCCCTGACCACCTTCGCCGAGCTTCTTAATGATTGTTGCTTTTTTACCGCCTTCAAGCGGAATAATCTGTCCATTCTTAAATTCCATAATTAAAAACCTCCTCCTTGAACTTGTAAGGTTTCTGCTGCGTTATACATTCCGACCTGACCACACCAGGGACAAGTAAGCCTGATTGTTTTTGTTTCAAACTCCGGCTTCTTAAAGCAGAATGTTTTCCCGCAAGTACACAGAGCAAAATTATCTGAACCGCAATAAGGACAACCAGGATATTCACTAGCTGGAACAAAAGATCCTTGTGTAGTTTCTCTGTCATAACCTTCGTTATGGGCTCGCTCAGAATCAATTTTGAAAGCCCATGTTCTGACCCAATCTGAACCCATTTTCTGGATTCTCATACCAAACAAATTTTCTGACTTGCTTGGTGCATACGGGCAACGACCTAAGATAATTTTTGCTTGCATTTTATTTGATGATGGATAAATCTCTTCTTTCATCTCATATCCTTCCTTGTATGAATTGATATATGACGTCCACATTTCTGGCAGATATATCTTTCTTCAACCCAGTACCTGATAAAAGGCTGATCTGAAGTATGGGAAGAATGAAAACCTCCCAGACCGCCATATCTGTAATGACCGCCACCGCCGCCATAACGATTTCTGTCATGTCCGACAACTTTGTCTTTTACAATTTCTTTTACAAACTTAAGAGTTCCCCAGGCTCCACACTTTGGACATTTTTTTCTTTTGTACCAAAGAATGATTGATGGTAAAAAAGTTAAAAAAAGAAAAATTACAATAAACAAAAATATTAATCCGCCCATATCTTACTCTATTAAAATAAGGGATAACTTTCTTCTAAATGTTTCCATTTTGAAGAAGATTTTTAACAACTTCGAACGATTTTATATTTACAGCAGTTAGTACACATGCCGTAATCAATGCGATGAATTACATTAAGATGTTTATTACATAACTGGTTAATCTGTTGACGAGGTCTTATTCCTGTTAATTTACTCAAGCAGTCATCGCAATAAGCTTTGTTATTTATTGTGAGAAAGGATTTGAGTAGCTCAAAATTTGAATTATTGCTTGGAACTGGGATTTTAATTTCTTCATCTGGAAGTTCATAGTTTTCAATTCTGAACTGGCCAATCAGATTTTTATAGTAATTTTCTGCAGCGAGAATAAAGAATTTGTCTTTCTTTAAATCAAATTTTTTACTAAGGGAATCAATACAGATTTCTGCCCATTTTTTTTGTTCACCGATTGTTTGATTTGAAAGGCAAACATCATATGGAGCTAATACCTGTTCAAGTTCTACTATGTGATGTTTTGCAGAAAGAATGAGAATTGCATCTGGATTATGTGTCTGTGCGATTGAAAGTCTTCTTTTGAAACCTTCACTTTGATAAAGGTCTACAGCTTTTGCAGGATGTGAGAGTTTTTCTTTACAGCATGAAATTAAATAAATTGTCTTCATAAATCTGACTCCTTTTAATGCTTTCTACACATATAAAGGGATAAGCCAGATTTATTTGTTTCCAAAATTTGAATTAATATTTCATTTCTTCAAAAATTTCTTTTAGTGTTTTAATTCTTATATCATTCAAGAAGAAGTCGATTTTTTTACTGACAGAACTTTTTGTTATACCATGAATTTCTGCAATGGCATCATAGGTGACTGGTGGTTCGTAATTCTTATAATTAAAAAACTGATTTATAATTTTGTGGCTGACAAATGAAAATCTTTTGAAATATTTAATGATTTCTTCTTTATCATTAAATATAGGGAGGCTTTTACTGGTCTCAACATAAGATAGAAATGTTGCAGTGAGCCAATCTGAAATAACAACCTGATGAATTGATTTTATATCTTTCCAAATATCATCAATGGTATTAAATATTTTGTCATATTGTTTTTCAATTTCTATTTTTTGATCTTCGTTAATGATTTCCGATTTGATATAGTCCCAGACATTTGATTCTGTTCCATCTTCATTTTTCCTTACATTTGAAGTGGTCTTTTCGGAATCCAAAAGGGCATTTAATTTTTCTACAGATATATCAAGAGCTTGTGCTACATCTTCTTTATTTTCTTTATAGACTTTAAGTAATTTCTTGATTTTCTTTTTTAATTTAATATTTGCATAGTTTAAGACAATAGGGGCAATAGCTCCTTCAATATCTTTTATTACGGCATTATGTATACAAGTAAAAAGATATGAATGAAAACTACCTTCTTTTTCTTGCTTAAAATATTTAAGAGCTTCGTTCGTTGCATTTAATACAGGAAGATAGTCGAAATCGCCGTTTTCGATATGTGCTTTATATTTGTAATCAGAATTAACTACATCACAAATTACTTTAAGAAGCTTAGACTTAATTGTATTTTTTCTGAAAGCTTCTTCGCAATTTATATACTGAGAAAAAAGTTCATCTATTTTGGAATAGGCCTGCTGCTTGTCCATTGGGATTATTTCTCAAACAATGCATCAAGAGCAGCAATTGCTCGTTCTCCAGAAGAACATTCAATATTGTTTGTAAAGCTTGAGAGCATATATAAAGGTGTTATATCAAAAATGCATTGAGAGCCTTCAACGATTTTACCTTCTTTGAATTCTGTTTTGAGATAGATTACATTACCAATAGAACAGTCAAAAAACTTTTCTCCAAACTGGAGAGCATTAAGAATTAAGATAGGTAATGTTTTTATTCCAAAGGTTATATCTGCATATAACTCAGCACCTTCTGTAAGATTTTTTACAAGGGACTTATATAATTCTTTGTACTTAGATTTATCGCCGGTAAACTCAGATGTAATTACCTGATAAGAGATTGAGACACCAGCTTGGTTTAATTCGTTTAATTCATTTTTGAAAAGTTCGGCATTTTTCTTTCCGGCTTTTTCTCCGGCATTTGTTTCAAGAAGAATTACTTTTACATTATCTTCTTTTTTTAAGGTCTGAGCCAAAACAGAATTGATTGCATAATAAGTCTCACCAGGATATTCAATCAAAGAATCACCATCAACTGGAAAATGACGTCTATGCATGTCATCTGCCATCATCAAAGTAACAAATACTATTTTAGTCATAAACGAATGCCTCTTAAGCTACAAAGAAATCAAAGTTTTTATTATGTTTGTAATAATCAAATTCAGGATCATCATTGTAGTTTTTTCTGAGAGAACGTTTTTTTGAATGCCTTGCATGTTTGCATTCAACGTCATTTTCTTTGAAGATGGAATCTTCAATTTCACAAAAACATTCTCTTTGTTCTTGAACATTATAACATGAAAAATACCTAATTGCACGGTTCTTTTCTAAGCCTTCAAAGTATAAGTCTTTATCAATTTCTTCTACATTTAAGATTGCATCCTTATGGTCATGTTTTACACGAGGACAATATCTTGCTTTTTCAGCAGCATCTTTTTTGGATTCTGTTTTAAGATATAAATAGCCTTTATAAAAATTGCTTTTTCCTACATGTCCGAATTTTACAGTTATATTAAAATATTTCATATTTGCCTCCATTTGTTACATCTATTAGTAGGGGAATAATCAGGCAGAAAGTTTCCAAAAATATAGAAAAACAATGTATAATAATGTGTAATGAGGTCTTTATGTCTACTTGGCGTGATATTTGGAAAAAGTCATTAAAAGCAAATCGTTTGTATTCCCTTGATCCTAAAAAAGGAAATAATGCATTTGCTGAATTGCAAGACGAATATGAAAAAAAGAAAAAAGATGGAATGATTCATTATGCAATTGCTGAGGCTTATGAATATAGACATGAACTAGATAAAGCTTTAGAAAAATATAAATTAGCAAAAGATTTATTCCCTGTGGACCACTGGAAAGAAGTTGCTCAAAAAACTATTGATAGAGTTTCACAAAATCAAACTGCAGAAGATTTTTTTGATAAGAATAATTTTAAAGATTTACTTTGGTACACATATCAAAAAGTTTATGAATATGTATACCTTGATGATTTTGTAAGATATGTTTGTTTATCCGCAATTTCTAGAGCTGATTCAGAATGGCCACTTTCTTTAGTAGATTTTAGGTCTGTATTGGAGTTACAGATTAAAAGCACATTCCATGAAACTGTACAAAAATATATATATGAACAAAATTATTCATTAGCAAATATAATAAATGAATTAAAAGCAAGAAAACTAATATCTGGTGGAATTGCTAATGCAATGCATAAAATTCGAAAATCAGGAAACGCTGCTACTCATCAGATGAAACTTTTTGACGATGGAGATGAAAACAATTATTGGAATTCTTTTGATAAAGATGATTCAAATAATTTGAATTATTTACTGACAATATTAGAATTCTTCAATAACTATAATCGGGAAAATAATATTAAATTACCTGATTAGTTTTCTAACATCAGGCTGCCGATAACTTTCCTGTTAGTTTAAATTCAAAATGCTCATTCCAAAAGAACAATGTACAAGTCCATTCTTCTGATTTTGTAAATAACAGGAAGCAACATTTAATGGAATGGAAACAATTGGCTATTTACAGGACTGTCCATCGTTATGCAAATCCTATTATTGAACAATATGATTCGCTTATGAATTCTTGTGGAACGTGACAAAGCATATTTCTTTATTATAGAATATTCTTACTGATTAATTTTTCTGGTCAATCTGCTAACAAGGAATCTTTAAGATTCCGCAAAATGCTTATACATTCTTTGGAATGTGTACAGAAAAACTGAAAAAAGGGAGCTACGGCTTCCTTTTTGTTTTTTAAGAACCTACAGATATTTTTTAGCAAAATAAATTAAGTCCTTTTTTCATAGCACAAATTTGGTAAACAAAATCTCTAATAAAAACACAAATAAAATCCGTGTTTTTCATTACACAAAATCCTGACGTTTCTGATAAAAGTCGATATTTTCGATATAATAAAAAAGTTGAATATATGCGGTTGAGTTTTGCGTATACAACTGCGAAGCAGATGAAACGGACAAAAAGCCACCCGGAAATTTAAAATCTGAACAAACTCAAAATGGAGCAAAAAATGACAATACGAAGAGCGAACGAAAAGGACATTCCTAGAATTATTGGTTTGTTGGGACAGGTTCTGGAGATTCATGCGGAGATTCGGCCGGACATTTTTATTCCGGGAACGACAAAGTACACGGATGCGGAGCTTTCGGAAATGCTCAAGGACGACCTGAAGCCGATTTATGTCGCCACGGACGAGAATGATACTTGCGTCGGGTACGCTTTTTGCCAGATCCGGGAGCAGCCTTTTTCAAACAACATGGTTCAGTTCAAGTCGCTTTTTATTGACGATTTGTGCGTTGACAAAAACACCCGCGGCCATCACATCGGCGAAAAACTTTTTGAGCACGTCAAAAGCGAGGCGAAACGGCTTGGCTGCTACGAGGTAACGCTGAACGTCTGGGCAGGAAACACTTCGGCGGAAAAATTCTACGAGAAAATGGGGCTGAAGACAAAAGAGCGGCAGCTGGAATATATTTTGTAAGGGAGGCAGGCATGACACAACCCGAACGATGTGAATGGCTTATAAAAGCTCTTCTGAACGAGCCGGATTCGCCTGACGAATACAAAAAAATTGAACTTCCGCCGCAAGATGACGAAGAAGCGCAGAAAGACTTGCTTCGTTCGCTGATGAATGTGCGTCCGCCGCGGCCGGTTTCTGATGAATTCTTGAAAATTCAGGACGAATATTTAACCGAACGTAACAAAGAGCGCGGAATCACCGATGTTGCGACGCTGAAAAATGTTCCGGCGGACAAACGGATTTTTTTATGGCAGGGCGACATTACAACTTTGAACGCGGACGCAATCGTGAATGCCGCAAATTCCGCCCTGCTCGGCTGCTTTGCTCCGCTCCACGCGTGCATTGACAACTGCATCCACACTTTCTCAGGAGTTCAGGTTAGACTTGAATGCAACGAGATTATGCAAAAACAAGGCTCGCCTGAAAAAACTGGAAGCGCGAAAATCACTCCGGCATTCAATCTGCCTTCAAAATACGTTCTGCACACGGTCGGTCCGATAATCCGCGCCAGTGTAACCGAACGCGATAAAATCCAGCTCGCCTCGTGCTACACAAGCTGCCTGAACCTTGCCGCGCAAAAAGAACTTGAAAGCGTCGCGTTCTGCTGCATTTCCACAGGCGTTTTCAGATTTCCGCAAAAACTCGCCGCCCAAATTGCAGTAAAAACCGTAAAAGGCTGGCTCGACGAAAACAAAAATGCAAGCGTAAAAAAGGTGATTTTCAATGTGTTCGCAAGCAAGGACCTGGAGATTTACAGGGAGATTTTGGGAAAAAAGCCAGAACTGGCATAAGGCAAAAGCTTAGGCTAGTCTGGCTGTATTTTTTATGAGTTATAGGTTTGAATATCCCATCAGGTATTCATCTATCTCCCTTGCGCATTCTCTTCCTTCTGCGATTGCCCAGACAACGAGCGACTGGCCTCTGTGCATATCGCCTGCGGTAAAGACTTTGTCTGTTCCCGTGAAGTATGAGTCTGCGCCGGAAGTTGCGACCGTGTTCCTTGGGGAAAGGGGAACACCGAATGCGTTTGCGGTGTAGTCTTCGCAGCCGAGGAATCCCGCGGCAATCAGAATCAGGTCGGCCGGAAGCTCTTTTTCGCTTCCTTCGATTTCGCAGAGAGTACGTTTTCCGTCCACATTCTTGAATTCAACCTGAACTGTTTTTATTCCGCAGACTTTTCCGTCTTTCTGATAGACTTCCTTGATTGTCGTTTTGTAGACGCGCGGATCATGCCCGAACTTTTCAATTGATTCCTGTGCGCCGTAGTCTGTCTTGAGGACTTTGGGCCACTGCGGCCACGGATTGTTTGGCTGACGTTCTGCTGGAGGGCAGGGCATCATTTCAAGCTGGGTTACGCTTGCCGCCCCGAGCCTTATGCTTGAGCCTGTGCAGTCGTTTCCCGTGTCGCCTCCGCCAAGAATCACCACGTGCTTTCCCTTTGGATCAAAGAAATTCTTGTCCGAAAAGTCTGAGTCCAAAAGGCTTTTTGTAACGCTCTTGAGCCAGTCCACAGCGAACATTATTCCCTGCGCCTCGCTTCCCTGTGCAGACAGAGGACGCGGTTTTTTCGCTCCGCAGCACAGGGCGACCGCATCGTATTCGGAAAGAAGCTGCTTGGCATCCACGTTACGTCCGGCATCGGCGTTTGTTATGAACGTGACTCCTTCGGCTTTCATAAGATTGACCCTGCGTTCTACGATTTTTTTGTCCAGTTTCATGTTCGGAATGCCGTACATCAGAAGTCCGCCGATTCTGTCATCCCTCTCGTAGACGGTCACATTGTGTCCGCGGCGGTTCAGCAAGTCGGCGACAGCAAGTCCTGCAGGACCTGAGCCGATTACCGCGATTTTTTTGTCGCTTCTGACTTTCGGAATCTGCGGTTTCATGTAGCCTGACTCGAACGCCTTCTCGATTATGTAAAGCTCGTTGTCGTGGATTGTCACAGCTTCCTTTATGTCTCCTCCGTTTCCGCAGTTGCAGGCTTTCTCGCACAGCGCGGGGCAGACTCTTCCTGTGAATTCCGGGAAGCTTGAAGTTTTCAGAAGCCGCCAGGCCGCCATGTCGTACTGGCCTTTGTAAAGCGCGTCGTTCCATTCAGGAATAAAATTGTGGAGCGGACATCCCGTCACCATTCCCGCAAGCCTGATTGCGCTCTGGCACATCGGAACTCCGCAGTTCATGCATCTTGCCGCCTGCTCACGCCGTTCCCTGTCGTCAAGATGATTGTGGAATTCCTTGAAATTCTTTATGCGTGAAGATGGCTCAATCCAGGAATCCTCAACGCGCTTGTATATCATAAATCCGTCGTTCTTACCCATAATGTACCCCTGACTTTTTCCTATGCAGTGAGCTTTTTAAAAGCTTCAAGGACTGCTTCATCGTGATTCAAACCGCGCTCTTCGCCCTTTGCGATTTCCGTCATCATCTTCTGATAATCATTAGGAACTATTTTCTTGAAGTGCCTGATGTAGTTATCGAAGTCCTTGAGAATTTTCTTTGCAAGTTCTGAGCCTGTCTCCTTTGCATGACGCTGAATCAAATCCTTTACGAGCTCAATGTCGTGGCTGTCTGAAACTTCTGTCATGGAAACAAGCTGCTTGTTCAGACGCAGATACAAATCGTGGTTCATGTCCAGAACGTAAGCTGTTCCGCCTGACATTCCCGCGCAGAGGTTCTTTCCTGTTCCGCCAAGGATTACGGCTGTTCCGCCTGTCATGTATTCAAGTCCGTGGTCGCCGCAGCCTTCAACAACCGCAACCGCCCCGGAATTTCTTACGCAGAAACGTTCGCCGGCGATTCCGTTTATGAACGCGCTTCCGCTTGTCGCTCCGTACAAGGCCACGTTTCCGATGATGATGTTCTCTTCGGCTTTGTATCCTGCCTTTGCTGAAGGGTGGACTACGATTTTTCCGCCGCTCAGGCCTTTTCCGAGGTAGTCGTTCGCGTCTCCTGTAAGGTTCAGTGTAAGTCCTTTTGGAATGAACGCGCCGAATGACTGTCCGCCGCCGCCCTTGCAGTTCACAACGTAGCTGTCCTCTTCAAGCGATGAGCCGAAAGTTTTCTGGATTTCCGAGCCGAGGATTGTTCCCACGGTTCTGTCCGTCGAGGAAACTGAAAGCTCAAAAACACCTTTCTTCGCTTTCTTTGACTTTTCAAATGCCTTCAGGAGCTTTGACTCGTCTACGGTTTTTTCAAGCTGGAAGTCGAAAATGTCCGCAGGCTCAAAATGTGTCTTCGCGTCTTCCGGAGTTTTCCAGCCGATGATTCTGCTCATGTCCACAAGGTTTGCCCTTGGGAACGCGCTTTTTTCTTTGAGGGCAAGAAGCTCCGTGTGTCCGCACATTTCGTCAATGCTGTGGAAGCCGAATTTCGCCATGATTTCGCGCAGTTCCTCGGCAATGAATTTCATGAAATTCTCAACGTATTCAGGTTTTCCTGTGAATCGTTTTCTAAGTTCGCTGTTCTGGGTCGCAACGCCGAACGGACAGGTGTCAAGGTTGCACACGCGCATCATCGCGCAGCCCATTGTAATCAGAGGCGCTGTGGCAAAACCGAATTCCTCCGCGCCCAAAAGACAGGCAATCGCGACATCGCGGCCGCTCATAAGCTTTCCGTCCGTCTCAATCACAACGCGCGAGCGGAGTCCGTTCTGAATCAGCGTCTGATGGGTTTCCGCAAGCCCTAATTCCCACGGAAGCCCCGCATGGTGAATTGAAGAGATTGGAGCGGCTCCAGTTCCGCCGTCGTGTCCGGAAATCAGAATCACCTGCGCGCCGGCCTTCGCAACGCCAGCCGCAATCGTTCCGACACCAGCCTCGGAGACAAGCTTGACTGAAATGCGGGCGGCACGGTTCGCGTTCTTCAAGTCGTAAATCAGCTGCGCCAAATCTTCTATTGAATAAATGTCGTGGTGCGGCGGCGGCGAAATCAAAGATACACCCGGAGTCGCGTAACGTGTCTGCGCAATCCAAGGATATACTTTTTTTCCAGGAAGATGTCCGCCTTCTCCCGGTTTTGCTCCCTGCGCCATTTTAATCTGAATTTCCTTTGCGCTCAAAAGATATTCTTCCGTAACGCCGAAACGTCCGGACGCAACCTGCTTGATTGCGGAATTCGCCTCTGTTCCAAGACGCTCCGGTTTTTCGCCGCCCTCGCCGGAATTTGATTTTCCGTGCAGGTGGTTCATCGCCAGAGCCATGCAGCGGTGCGCTTCCTCGGAAATCGAGCCGTAGCTCATAGCGCCTGTCTTGAACCGCTTTACAATTTCAGAAACCGGCTCAACTTCGTCTATGCTGATTTCTTTTCCTTCCGGGAAACTGAACTTGAGCATTGCGCGCAAGGTGTGGGGATGCGCGTTGTCGTCAACCAGAGCCGTGTATTCCTTGAATCTTTCGTAGCTTCCTGTCCTGGTTGATTCCTGCAGGGCGATAATTGTTTCAGGCGAATAAAGGTGATCCTCGCAGGTCGGACCGCGGCGCAGCTTGTGGTTTCCGACAGAATCAAGGTGGGTGTTCACGGCAAGGCCGAGCGGATCAAATGCCTTGTTGTGATGGAAGTTCACATCCTCATCAATTTCCTTAAGGCCGATTCCGCCGACGCGGCTCACTGTGTTTGTAAAATATTCGTCGATTACATCCTTGCTGATTCCGATTGCCTCGAAAATCTGCGCGGACTGATAGGACTGAATCGTTGAGATTCCCATCTTTGCGGCGATTTTTACAATTCCGTTTATGATTCCCTTGTTGTAGTCGTCGATTGCGGTGTGATAATCCTTGTCCAAAAGCTTCTGGTCAATGAGCTCGGCGATGCATTCGTGCGCAAGATAAGGGTTCACCGCACGCGCTCCATAACCAAGACACATCGCAGCCTGATGGACGTTTCTGACTTCCGCCGACTCAAGAATAATTGAAATTGCGGTTCTCTTTTTTGTGCGGATCAAATACTGCTCAACTCCGCTGACTGCAAGAAGGCTTGGAACGGCGACGTGGTTTTCGTCAACTCCGCGGTCGCTCAAAATGATTATGTTGCTTCCGTTGTGATATTCACGCTCGATTGCGACAAAAATATTGTCCAGCGCCTCTTTAAGTGAAGTGTTCTTATAATACAAAAGGGAAACAACCGCAGTTTTTAGTCCGGGGCGGTTCAGGTTCTTGAGCTTTAGCATATCGACGCCGGTCAGAATCGGATTGTTTATCTCAAGAACCGTGCAGTTCGCGCTTTTCGGCTCAAGGAGATTTCCGTCTGTTCCGACGTAGACTGTCGTGTCGGTGACAACCTTTTCACGCAGAGAGTCAATCGGCGGATTTGTAACCTGGGCGAACAGCTGCTTGAAGTAGTTGTAAAGCGGCGGATGCTTGTCGCTCATGACTGCAAGCGGCGTGTCTATTCCCATCGCTCCGGTCGGTTCAACTCCGTTCTGCGCCATAGGAAGAATCATCTCGTTCACATCTTCGTAGTTCCAGCCGAACGCACGGTACATTATGTCGCGCTCTTCCTGCGTGTAGACCGGAATTTTCTTGTTCGGAATCACAAGATCCTTCAGCTTCAGAAGGTTCATGTTCAGCCATTCGCCGTAAGGATAAAGGTTTATGTACTGTTTTTTCGCCTCTTCGTCGGAAATAAGACGCTTCTGGACTGTGTCAACAAGAAGAATTTTTCCGGGCTGAAGACGTGATTTTTTAACGATGTTTTCTTCCGGAATGTCAAGAACTCCGACTTCCGAAGAAAGAATGAGCATATTGTCTTTTGTAATGTAATAGCGGCTCGGGCGGAGTCCGTTTCTGTCAAGAGTTGCCCCGACAAAATCTCCGTCACTGAAAAGAATCGCGGCGGGTCCGTCCCAAGGCTCCATCATTGTTGCCCAGTAATGGTAGAAGTCGCGCTTCTGCTGGCTCATCGTCCCGTCGTTTTTCCAAGGCTCAGGAATGCAGACCATCACCGCAAGCGGAAGCGGCATTCCGTTCATCACAAGGAATTCCAGAGTGTTGTCCAGCATTGCCGAGTCAGAGCCTGTCGCGTCCACAGCCGGAAGAATTTCACGCAGCTCCTCGTCCTTGAAAACCGGGGAATCAAGAGTCTCTTCTCTTGCCAGCATTCGGTCAACGTTTCCGCGGATTGTGTTGATTTCTCCGTTGTGCGCGATGAATCTGTTCGGATGCGCCCTCTGCCAGCTCGGCTGCGTGTTCGTGCTGAATCTTGAGTGGACAAGCGCAAGGGATGAAGTATAGTCCTCGGACTGAAGGTCTTTGTAGAAAGTCCTGAGCTGCTGAACAAGGAACATTCCCTTGTATACGATTGTGCGGCTTGAAAGCGAAGCAATATAAGTGTTCAGGTGCGAATGCTCAAACTGACGGCGAAGAATGTAAAGCTTGCGGTCAAAGTCAAGTCCACGGCTGATATTTTCCGGACGCTCGATAAAGCACTGCATTATGCAAGGCATGCAGTCTTTTGCGCGCTGCCCGAGAACATCAGGATTCACAGGAACCTTTCTCCAGCCGAGAAATTTGAGGTTCTCCTTTTTTGCAAGGACTTCAAGCATTTTCATCGCCTGCGAGCGGATATATTTGTCCTGCGGAAAGAAGAACATTCCGACTCCGTAGTCGCGCGCTTCCTTCAGCCCGATTCCTTCCTGCTTTGCCGCCTGCTTGAAAAACCGATGCGAAATCTGAACAAGAATTCCGACTCCGTCGCCGGTCTCTCCGGTCGCATCCTTTCCCGCGCGGTGCTCCAGCTTTTCAACTATGCAAAGCGCGTTGTCCACGATTTTGTGAGTCGCCGTACCGTCAATGTTTACGACCGCTCCGATTCCGCAAGCGTCATGCTCAAATGACGGATCATACAAAGTTCTGTTTTTTTCAGTCATAGTAACCCCTTGCATAAAAAAAAGGCGCTTTGCAAAAAACAGACAATTAGCCTGTATTTTACAAAACGCCTTCGTTTCGTTCTTTAGACTATATAAAAAATCGAATAAATTATCAAGAGATTAGAAAGAAAAATATCAATTTTACCCTTTAAAAATAGATGTAGAAAATGAGTTGTTAGTTCATGTCGTCTTTACTAACCACTCATTTTTTATTGGGTGGTTAAAACATGGGTGAAATACTCCTATGTTTTCCGCTTTAAGCCCGGTGGGAAAGACGACATCTCGCCGGGCTTTTTTGTTTTTAGGGGTAAATCTGATGGAATCATTAAGTGAAGGAGCAAAAAGCATTACAAAGGGGGCTTGTAATTCAAGCACCCTTTTAGTCAAAAAAGTTCAGTCGTGGGCTTTTGGCGATACGCTTGTTAGAACTGTCCAGCTTGAAAATGATACATGGTTTGTTGGAAAAGATGTCGCCGCTGCTTTAGATTATCCGAAAGCCTGGAATCTAACACAATCTCTTGATTCAGATGAAACCGCATCCTGCATTATTCCTACCTCTGGCGGAAATCAAGAAATGCTTGTAATTAACGAACCGGGTTTGTATCACGCAATCTTTATGAGCAGAAAGGAAGCTGCAAAAGAATTCCGCCGTTGGGTAACAAATGAAGTCCTTCCACAAATCCGCAAAACTGGAACTTACACAATCACACTTGATACAGAATTGGAGCAGGAAAAGAAAAAGCTCGAAATCGCACAGATTCGCGCCAACAGATACATATTTGAGCATCTGGAAGGATTGGGCGAAAAGAAACTTTTGACCCGCTCTGCAATACAGGGAATTGTCGGAACATTCGCCTCCACAGGCACCACCGCAAATTCCGCCGCCTTGTTTTCAGACGAAGACATGAGAATTAAAAACTTTATTTTTGAAGTCTGCAAGGTCGTAGATTTTGGCTTTGTTCCTGTTTCTGAATTATATGAGCGTTACGAAGCATGGTGTGCAGGCAACTGTCTTTCAAGAAATACGTTTGTCCGCCGTGTTCAAAAAATAATGGGAAAATTTGTTGATTACAAACAAAAGCGGGTAAACGGCGAATTGATTCTTGTTTTTACTGGAATTGAATTTTCAGAAGGTGACGCTTAGGGGGGGGCTTGTATAAAAAAGTGTTGAATCCAAAACCGCACCGTAATCGGTATTGTCGTCCGGTTTATGTTGATGGAATCTATTTCTTTTCACTCTGCCAGGCTGCAATAGATTTTGAATTCAGCTATTACCAGTTTTATACAAAGGTTATAAACCATGACGGCCCTGTAACTTACAGCGGCCATACGGTAGTTTTGGAATCTTGGGTAAAAGAACACCCGGAATATAAATTGCAGAAACCAGAAGGAGAAAAAGGCAATGAGTGATTTAAACGCGCTTTATTTGCAGGGGCGGCTTACAAAAGACGCATCTTTGAACACGTTGAGCAATGGCAGTGCTGTTGCAACGCTTTCTTTGGCAGTAAACAAAGATTATTTAGACAGCTCGACGAATGAGTGGAAAAAAATAACCAATTTCTTTGATGTTAGCTATTGGGGTGAAGTTGCAAAAAAAAATCTTGCGGAATACACAAAAGGGCGTGAAGTCCTCATTGAAGCTGAATTAAAAACTTCTTCATGGGAAAAGGATGGCAAAAGGTTTTCGCGCGTTGAAATCCGTGCAAACAAAGTAAGACCTTTAAGAAGGCCGGGTGAAGGCAAGCGGATGAATGCTGCTGAAAATGGAACACAGCCTGCTTCACAAGGCTATTCAAGCCCTGCGCCGGAAGCCCCGGATTTTGACGATGTGCCGCCGGAAATGTACGACGAAAACGGCGAACGCATACCGTTCTAAATAAATGCAACCAAAGCGGAAAATCAAACATAAGGAGTAAAACCATGATTTTAACGACAACCAACAAAAAAGGCGGCACAGGAAAAACCACCTTGAACACACTGCTTGCAGAATTTCTTTGCAGGCACGCTCAAAAAGTGCTGATAATCGGCCTTGATCCGAATTGCAGCATTTCAGAAGTCTACGGAAAAGTTTTGCAAGACCAGAATTCAAAACTTCTTCTTACAGGCCGCGAAGTCCAGCCGTATTTGCTCAAAGAGCATGAAAGCGGCGGAAGTCTTTCAATTATCCCGGAAGACCTGGATTTATCCATGCTTTCAAATGTAATGGACACGAAATTAAAGCTGGAAATCAAAAAACAGGGTCTTGCAGAAAAATACGACTATATCATTATTGACCCGCCGGGAACTTGGAACGCACAGACGCGCAACGCTGTTTTTGCAGCTGATACAATCATTGTAAGCGGCAAATGTTCGCCTCTGGATTACAAGGCGACTTTGCAATACATGGACACATTGCAGGATTGTTGCCTTGAATCAGAAGTTTTTGTTGTCTGCAATGCTTACAACAAAAACCGCGATCCCGGCAACATTTGGGAACAATACAAAAACACTTTCGGTGACTTTATGATTGAAAATCCTATTCCGCTTGTGAATAGCTTTCAGAAGCTCGTTCAGAATCCAAATTATAAAATCCCTGTAACTGTAGAAAAGCGCATGATGAATTTTATTCAGACTGTAACAGGCAAGGAGTGGGCATAAAATGGCAAAGTTTTCAAATAACAATCTTTCAACAATAAAGATTCCGCTTGAACAAATCCGCGAAGAAAGCGGCAATGTTCGCAAAGAATACGACTGGCAGGAAATTGAAAATCTTGCAAAAAGTATTCAAGCAAACGGCCTTCTTAATCCTCTTACGGTAAAGCCGGGTGTAATTGAACCGGGCTTAGGTAAGAATGTTTATGAACTGATTTGTGGCCATCGCCGTTTACGCGCTCTTGCACTTTTGCAAAAACAGGGCGTTGATGTTAGCCTTGTAGAATGTTGCATTCGTACTGGTGATATTTGGACGCTGCAAATGATTGAGAATATCCAGCGTACAGACTTAACCGCCCAGGACAAAGAAAACGCAATTCGTGAAATGCTTGAAAAGGGCCTTTCCCAGAAGGAAATAGCAGACCTTCTTTCAAAGCCAATCAGCTATGTTTCTGACATTATTGCAGGAACAAAAGTGCGCGAACAGGCAGAAGCAGCAGGCGTTGATACAAGCTCGCTTAAAACTCGCGCGCTTGCACAACTTAGAAGTGTAAATGCAGAAGATTTGCCGGGCAAAGTGCAGGAACTGAACGAAGCTGGCGGAACAAACGCTGCCGCAACAAAAATTTTGCATGAATACAAAGGTGAAAAACAAGACAATTCAGAAATTGAAGTACCTGATTTTGACGAAAACACGATTGAACCATCTTCAATATCTGAATCTGATTTTTACGAATCTGAAAAAGAGCCAAAGACGACTACTCACGTGAGTAGTAAGCCTAAAAATTGCGAACTGTTTATTTGGCTGAATTACGCAACAGCGAACAAAGAAAGTTTTCTTTTAGATCTTGAACAGAAGCTAAAAAAGGTTGCTCCAGATACAACGCTTTGCATACAAGACTGTGGGCGTGTTTTTGAAATTTCCGGTTTGAAATATGACCCCGGTTTACATCGGTTGATTTTCCTTTCGGACAATCCAGACGCAAAGACTTTGGAGTAACAAATGAGCGAACCGCAGAAAGCCAAATGGCACTTTATTTATTCAGAAACTTTAAAACAGCGCATTGCCTACGATGGAGTGTCCGGCTGGCTTTTCTGCAAAGACGGCACAAAATACAGTCCGCAGGAATTGGCAATTATGACTGACAACTGGCAAAAATCGCATGAAGTACCGCTGGTAGTTCATTTGCTGAAAAAAGAATTTGGCGGCGAAATTGTATCATGCACAGAAAAATAGCAACGGGGGGGGGCTTTGCCCCTATGTGAAATAAAATGGACTTTTCAAAATATAAAAACAGCTTATTGCAATATCTGCAATACAAGGGCATTGAAGCCCAGCGCGGCTTAATCCGTTGCTTTAATCCGCAGCATGAAGACAAAAACCCCTCTTGCGAACTTTTTGAAGACCACTTCAAATGTTATTCCTGTGGCATACACGGCGACATTTACGATGCTGTAGAAATCTTGCAGGGCATAACAGACAAAGCCGAACAGTTCAAAGAAATAGAACGCACTTTTGGCGGCGCATCAACAGCCCCTGTTTTGCCTAAAAAATCCGCTCCAAAAACACGCAAAACAGAAGATTTTGCAACTGATCCAGATTGTGTTAAAAAGCTGGAAGATTATTTCAAACGTCATAAATCACGCAATGAAGAAGTTACAAAGTATTTAAACCGCCGTGCGCAGATTAAAACAAACAATCAGCTTCAATCATACCCTGTTGAAGTGCGCGACCGCATGGTAAACTATTTTTTCTACTGGCCCGGCTACACCATCGCCGAAGCTGAACTTGGCTGGCAGACGCTCGTTGGCGCGGGCATCCCCGGACGCAATCCCGAAAAAGGAAATAAAAGTCTTTGGGAAGCAAGCGGCGTTGTTTTTAAGGGTTTTTCCGGCTTTAAGCTCAATTATTATTTGGGCGGCAAGAGCAACAAAGTAAATACAAAAGGAATAAGCCCTTTTCCAATGCCAGGACTTTTGCCAAAAGAAAAGCCTGTTGTTTTTGTCGAAGGTGAATTTGATGCTATCGCTTGCCGTGCAGCTGGAATTGAAAACGTATTTTCAACTTGCGGTGTAAACGGTCTTACAGAACCAAAAGCGCAGGAATTCATTATTCCTAACAACATCCCAGAAATCACTTTTTTTGCAGATAAAGACAACGCACAAAATAATTATATCGGTCAAAAAATGTTCGGTTTAATGCCTTTTGCCGAAACTGACAAATACAAAACAAGCATTCCCGAAAAACTCTTAAAAGCTGGATTTAAAGGGCAGATTAAAGTTGCGATTTTGCCGGATAATGTGCCATACAAAGACACAGACGAAGCAATTCTTGCAGGTCGTGCAGATCTTGTTATTGAAGCAATCAAAAATGCGCAGCTTTACAAAACGCCGGAAGTAAAAAAAGAGATTCACGGCACTTTATGGCTTGATTATGATACATTAAGCATCAAACGCTTGCGCTCGCTTCTTAAAAAAGTTGAATATAACTCATTGGACGAAGAAGATACAGAACTTTTTGCGCTTGCTTGTGTTAAGGCTTGCAAAAACAAAGAAACAATAAACGAAATCTTAAAATGGGGCAAAGGCAATATAACTGTTAAGCAGCTCGAAAAGAAATCAAACATTACCCCTTATTTTATTCTCGAAATTTGTGAAAAATACGGCGTTTCAAACTACTTGCGCCGTGAACTTGAAAAAGCACTTATTCCGGCAAGTGAAATTTTGCGCAACATAAAAGAACAGCAAACCGTTGTTTCTATTGATTATGACAAAATGGAAAACGATGTTAATTTTTTGCAGTTCCTAAATACGCAGGGTGTACGCTCTGCCGCTCTTACAGTTGCATCCGTATTGCAGGGGCGTTTGATTTATGTTGAATGTGAAAAACGCTGGTATTTTTTCAACGGTCATGTTTGGGTTCGCGAACCGGACGCACCAGGCGCAGCTTATACAATTCTGCTTAATCTTATGCTTAAATATCTTGAAAAGCATTTTGATAAAAAAAGCCTTATAAACGACCTTGTTAAAAAGTTGGAAGGCCGCCGTTTCCGTGTAGAGCTTGCGCAGGATTTGTCCGGCTTAAAACCCGATGTATTCCGCGAAAATGTTCCTTTTGATGGCCCGCAAATGCGTGAAACGCTCACGCTTTTAGATTGTGTGGTAGATTTTTCTGGTAAAGAAATCGAATACAGAAAAAGCCGTCCGGAAGAATACCGCCGCGAAATGCTACCATACAAAGAAGAAGAATTACGCAAAGCTGGAAAGCCGGAAAAGTTTCTGGAGTTTATGAAGGGTAACTTCAAAGACGAAAAAACGCTTCAAACTCTGCTTTATTATTTGTCGCTCATTCCCAGCCGTAACACTGGCTTTAAGTACGGCGGAATTTTCTTAGGAAAAGGCGGCACGGGTAAATCTACAACTTGTAACATTGTAGAAGAAATATTCAAAGGAATGTGCGCCCGTGTAAAATCGGACGTGCTTGTTTCAACAGGATTCAAACGCGCAAGCGGAAATGAAGCAAACCCAGAAATCGCAAAGCTGGAAGGAAAGTGCTGTGCATTTGCGCAGGAAACCGCCCGCAACGCTTCACTTAATACATCTTTCTGGAAAGAGCTTACAGGCGGCGACACTCTAACAGCCCGTGGATTGTACCGCGATCCGCACGACTTCATTCCAACCGCGCAAATTATTATTGCATCAAACTATTCGCCAAACTTTGACGCTCACGATGAAGCTGCGATTTCCCGAATGGTTGTAATTCCGTTCAATATCCAACACAAAAAAGGCGAAGGCGGAAAAACGGCGACAGGTTTTATAAACTATTTACGCCCGGAATTTCCGGCTGTTGTCAAATATTTTATGGAACTTTATATAGATTTGAACATCAATCTGCATGGTGAAATTCCGCTTTCCCCGGAATGTGAGGGTTATAAAGGCCGCTATATCGAAGAGCAGAAAACAGACCTTGATAAATTTGTTAATGATTGCCTGGTATTTGATTTGTCCGGCGGAATCTATACAGAAGTTCAAAAGGCTTATGAATGTTATTTGAAATACTATGGACTTTCAGATGAAAGCAAAGAAGCCTTGACTCGCAATAAGTTTGTACGCCTTTTAAAACGCGATTATCGCGAAATTGACTACCGCCAGAAGAAGATAAACAACTACCCGGAACTTGTTTTCTTCAACGTCAAGCTGTCTGAACAAGGCTTGCAGACTTTGAACGAAACCGCGCCAACCCAGCAACAGAATGACGGCACTTTGTTTGGTGATAGCGCAGAAAAAACACAGATAAACGGCCCTGCAACACAATTTAAGCAGCGGCCACCAACTTACACACAACCGCCGGAAGAACCCGATTGGGATTCAGACCCGGATGATCCAAACGGTGAAATGGATATATTTTAATTTTTAAGGAGCAAATAAAATGACTTTGGATGGTTTTTGCCCCGTGTGCGGAAAGAAAATCTGCATAGAAGAAGGCGAAACCGAACCAACGCCAGAAGAATGCTGGCAAGCATTCAAACAATATTATCCTGGTGATTATGAAGAAGCAATGAAAATAAAGAGAGGTGAAAAATGATTTTATCCAACGGCAAACCTATTGAACCCACTCATAGCGAACCACTTGCAATTTATATCAGCGGCGGAATTACAGGCGTAAAAAATTGGCAGGATATTTTCATGGCAGCTGAACAAGATTTAAAACTGCGCTTATACGCTCGTTTTTTTATATTTAATCCTGTAAAAATCGCCAAAAATTTAGAACGGGCTTTCAAAGTGAATGTAGGTAGAATGCCTACTTACACTGAATATATGAAAGAAGATATACAAATTCTTGCAAGGTGTAATGCTATCTGTATGCTTCCCGGCTGGAAACGCTCAAAAGGCGCAAGACTTGAATATCGCATTGCAAAAATCTTGAATATGCAGATTCTGGAGTGGCAACCAAACTGATGACCTATGTTTCAACTTTGCCAATCGTGCAAAAAAGAGATGAATCTAAAAACGGCTCACAAATCATACTTATAATTTATGCTGTAGAAAACGGTTTTGTTTACAGTATAAATTGTAAGCTGCGCCGTTTTGTCCGCTCGTACTATCCCACCGAAAAAGAAACAAAATATCCGACTGAAAAAGACGCACAACGCGCAGCTGTTTTCCGTCTCCAGTCTTGGATAAAAGACAGCCGTAAACTTAAAGAACTTTTCTCGCATTTTGAAATTTCCGACTATGACCAGCCGTCTTTGTTTGATGATTTGTAATTTGGTATAGCGACAATTCAAAATCCTGTTATTCTGTAATTATGGCAACGAAAATCTTTTCTTCCTTTTCACAAGTAACCGCAGACGTAAACCGCCGATTTTTGAAGGCTGGAATCAATACTGTAAACATTGTGGCGGCAACGGCGCGAAACAACGCTATCCGCAATGTTCAGAACAACTTTACATTAAGGAATAGTTTTACAACAAAACAAATACGCTTTACAAAATGCGCTTCAAATGTAAAAACGCTTAATCAGATTAAAAGCGAAACTGGCGCAACAGACAGAATCTCATACATGGAACGCCAGGAAAAAGGCGGAACACATAGGGGAACAAACGGAAATTTGGTTATTCCGACCACAAAAGCCCGTGGTGGTTCAAATTTAAAAACCGTCCGCCGTTCATATTATTACAGTGCCATAAAGCCGCTTGTGATCCATGGTTCGACAAACTTTAAGAGTAAAAAAGCCGCCCATGTTGCCCGTGCTTTCGTTGCTGCCAAAACACACGGCTTTATCCGCATGAACAATTCTATTTTTAAGGTTACGTCTTTTAGAAAAAGTGGTGACAATGTTTCTTTCAAGTCTACCCACATTTTGAACTTAAAATATCAAAGTACACACACCCCTAAAAAAGCATGGCTTGAACCCGCTTCTGATTATGCAGCACAAATGATGCAGGATATTTTTAACAAAGAAATGGATAAGCTAAGCTAAAACTTATTCTTCTTTCCTGTCTATCAGAACAAACTTCAACGCTTTTAATAAATATTCGCAGTACCATTTATAACTAGCCGTACCCTGGCAATGTCCTACACGACTTGCCGTACTCCGATAAAAGGATAAATCATTAACTTTGCCGTCCTTCCATGATTTTAATGTTTCTGCGCTTCTGTCTAAGGCTGTTTTTCGTATGATTTTATAATCCTTGAAAATCCTATAACCCACAAATTCAAATCCTTGTGAAGTCACGCCGATAAAAGTTTTATCATTCAGTTTTAAGAATAATTTTTCTTCCAGGAATCGCGCTATTTCAGCCCAGCAAAACTTCAGATATTCCACATCATTACTGAAGATTATAAAATCATCCATGTATCGAACATACGCCTTTGCTTTAAGTGTATGCCGGATAAAATGGTCTAATTCGTTTAAATAAACATTCGCTGAAAGCTGACTTGTTCTGCATCCTTTCTTTATGCCTACGCCGTTACAATCTTTCATAAAGATTGTATGCAGCAGCCACATTATTTCAGAATCATCTACAAAGCGTTTTAAATATACTTCTTCAAGCGGCAAAACTGGAATACTGTCAAAGAATCCTTTAATGTCAAAATATACAAAATGAGAATATTTGTTTGCATAAAGCCCGGCTCTATTCGCTGCATCCAGCGCACCTTTTCCTTTTCTACAAGCATAAGAATCATAATCCAGGCGCGGTTCAATATATCTTTCAATCACCCTGCAAACAGCAGTATGAACAATTCTGTCTCTAAGTTCTGGAGCGCAAATTAACCGCTTCTTCGGATCATAAACCCAAAAATAGTAATAGTCGCCAGGAATGTATAAATGCCAGATTAGTTCATTTTGCAATTTAATCAACTCTTCTTCGAGGTTGCTTGCAAATTGTAATTCTTCTGGATAATACTTTTTATCCTGTATAGTTTCATAAGCTGCACAATACAAATTCTCAAAATCGTAAACTTCACTAAATATGGGTTTATCCATCATTATTCACTTAAAAAATAACCAGAAAAGCGCGTAGCCTTTCTGGTCTAAGACTTTAGCACAACAAATGCCGTGCAAAGGCAGCCGAACTGACGTTAAAAATAAATCGTCACTACGCCGTAACCGTGATTAACAGCGTATGCCTTTTTCTTAACAATTTACATTCGTCACAGGCAAGCCGCGCCCCGATGTTCGTGTTGACGTTCCACGGGTAGTTGCTCGCGTTCACAGTGCGAGGGCCACAGTGAACGCCGTTGTTCCAGTTGTTACCGCAAATCAGCGCAGACAAACCGTTTGCAAACGGCAAATATGCCAATTTTGTTTCAGCTGCCTTTTCGTAAAAAATGTTAGTTTTTACGATTGATAAGACCACCTAGAATCTTACCTATCTCTGCAAGACGCTTTACTGCCGTTTCATAAGTTCGGGTTGAGAGATATTTCTTTTGACGCATACGCCGGATATAGATTTTAAGCAGCTCCAAATTGATGTCTACTTTATACCAACCCGGCATTTTGTCACGGGCTTTGTTTGTTATCAAAATCAGTTTTATCGTGTCTATCAAAGTGTTTTTGATTTGTGCGCACCAAGCCGATTTTTCAAACGCTGGAAAACGTTCTATAATCGGCTCAAAGTACACATCAAAATCGTAGAATTTCTGAAAAAGCAACAGATTCCACACACTCCTGGCAGGGTGTTTCTCTTGCGAAAAATCCATTTGTTACCTCACAAAGAAAACCAGATATTCAGATAAACAGAAAACAGAACGCGGCTACGCCGCGTCACAGGCAAGCCGCGCCCCGATGCTCGTGCTGACGCTCCACGGGCAGACGCTCGCGTACACAGTGCGAGGGCCACAGTGAACGCCGTTGTTCCAGCCGCTACCGCAAATCAGCGCAGACAAACCGTTCGCAAACGGCAAATATGCCTGGCCCATGCCGGAACCTAAAACGTTCTGCCAATCCCAAGATGTAGAATCCTGTCTGATTGAATAATCAGAAGTCCATTCTGCAACATTTCCGGCGCAATCGTGCAAATTGTAAGCACTTATTGCATAAGGCTTAACACCGTTTGCAGTATCGCGCTTGCCTGTTGATGTGTTTACGCCTACGCCTGTATAAGTTCTGTCTGTGTTGGTTGTTTTAGTCCAACCATAATTATTTGAACCGTCTTCACCCTGCGGGCTGCCAAAAGCTCCAGCAAGCCATTCTTCATAACGCGGTAAACGCAAGCCTTGTTTATGCGCAATTTCGTTGAATGTAAACTGGTTCATTCCTTCGCTTCCAGTAACAGGAATTGCGCCGTATTTTGTAGCAAGTTTTCCGCTCTTTATATGCAAGCCGTTTGTGCCGCCCATAAAGGAAAAGGCTTCTTCTGCGCTTGCCTGGAATGCTCCCATCCAAATGCCGTTTACTTCAACAAGTCCAGGATGTGAAATTTTAGGCTTGTGTTTCAAATCCCAAATTGAATTAGGAACAATGCCGACTGTTACATTATCCTGCCATTTTGTGCCGCTTGATCCAAACTTATTTCCGGCTGAATCAATCGGAATCCACAAGCCATCATTTGAGACTTTACGAATAGAACCATAATAAAAATGTCCGATTTTGCGGGAAGTTGCGGCTGTTGAACCGTCCGGGAAGCTCTCGTTTTTGGAAACGATAATTTCCGGGCTTCCGCCGTCCATGCAGATATAAACCCAGTAATCAACACCAAATTCAAGCTCATTGCCTGTGTCAAGCAAACTTGCAGGGTCAAAAGTGAATTCTTCACGGTTAATTGTCTGAATCCATGTTTCACCGTTCCAGATTGGAATTCCTACACCTTCAGCAAACTTCAAAATGTCTGCATCATATTCAAAAGGGTTCTGCTTTTCCAAAAAAGCAGCCTTTACAGATTTAACATTGCCACTTTCTGGAATGCAAGCAACTGAACAATCGTCAACAAGGTCTTTGTATAAAGTCAAACTCATTTAAGGGCCTCCAGCATGTTTTCAATTTCTTCGTCTGTAATTCCAATCCTGTATTTTTCAGCAGCCGGATTGTCTACGGGTTCGTAGTCTTCCGGGGTCTGCTCTTCAACAGGCTTTTCTTTGCTTTCTTCTTTCAAAACGTTCATGTAGTGGTCATCGCGCAAATGCTGCAAACGACTGTACAATTCTGTTTTGCCCGTATTATGCTTAACCGCATAATCAACAGCATTTTGCCAGTCTTTCTTTGTCTGGCAATACTTCGGTATTCCTACCATGCTTAAACTCCTTTTGCGGTAAGCCGCAATTTATTGTTTTTTTTATGATTCGACTTCTGCAAACTGTAAATTTACTTTCATTGAATCATAGTCATTCCATTTTCCAACACCCCATTTTCTTGTTCCCCATTTTTTATGCCGGGTTCCAGAAACAATTTTTCCGTTAATCAAACGGCGGGGGTAAATGTGCAAGCCGTCTGATTTGCATTCAGTTCCAAACGGCAAAAATTCTTCATAATTTCCCGCTGGTGTAACAATGGCTGCATAAGTTTTTTCAGCGTCATAATCAATGCCAATATCACCCCACGGAATAACAGCATCTGTGCCGGATATTTCCACGCTAAAAAGCCTGGAAGAAAAAGCATCGCTAATGATTTTTAAAAGTGCATCTAGCAAGTCTGAATTTTCGATATTATCCGGCTGATTGGAAGGTGTGCGCTCTGTTCCGTTAAACGCTTTTTTGAAAATTGCCTGCCTTGCTCCGTGCAAATCATTAAAAAGCATAACGCGCCACGGTGTACCGTCTGTACTGTTTGGTGTACTTGCAGCAACGGCTTTTCCGTATGGGTATTTTTCGTCGGTGTCATCCCTAAAGTCTGTGTAGTTGCCGTCAATCTTAATCATTGTTTTGCTCCTCTATCCATTCCACAGCCATTACCGCAACAGTATGCACAGGCTTAATGCGCAGAATCAGATATTCAATGTAGTTTTTATAAAGAATTGGAATCTGTAATTTTTCGATATAAAGAATTTCATTGCGTGAATTTCTTACAACTCTTTTGCATACATAAAAACAGAACGCCCAGTAATCCGCGTCATTCGGGATTGAATACGGGCTTGCAGTGTCGTTGCGTAAAATTGTAGGAATAAAAGTTTCATCGCCTTCGCGGTAATCACAGCAGGCTTTTGAGTTTCCGCAAACCATAACTGAATTGTCGCAAACGCAAAAATAAGCAATGTTTGCCTGTCTAGGATTTGCGCACGGAATATTTTCTTCTACAATAATTTCCGGGAAAATTCCTTGTAAAACCGATTGTAAAAAATCTTTACTTTGTCCGCCCTGGTTCATACTCCAAAGTAAAGACAAAACTTTCCTGCGCTGCTCCAATTCCGCTTTCGTAAAAATTACAGTGAAAACGTCTTCCCACTTCTTCAGCTCGCGTGTAGAATCAGCGAAATAGTCCATGTAAACATTTTCAATCTCTTTACGCAATTCTTCCGGCAAAACCGCAATGGCTTCAAACAATCGCCGTAAATCGGTTTTATTTGTGATGTTCCATGCAGGGCCGCTAGGAAGAAGGTGTTTTATTGCATCTAAAAAACTAGCCCTCATAAATCACCCCGTTAATATAAAGGTCGCCTAATGCTGCAAGTTCACCTTTTCCAAGTGTGTATTCAGCTATTACAGGGCCGTTGGTATTCATTGTTACAGTGTCAAAAGTTGCTTTCATGCTTAAAGCAATGCTGTTTACTGTTGCAATAAGAGAATTGCGCAGAATAGAATCTGTGCGGTGATTATCATTGCTTAAACCTCTGATATAAGGCTCTCTGTTGTTAAAATAAGTCTCCAGCTCTGATTTAAGCGATTCGCCAAAATCTTGAGCTGTAACGCCTGTAAGTCCTGTTACATACACATTAAAATGTGTGATATGAACGGCTTTAACATTCGGGTAAGTTTCATTTCCTTGTGGATCCAGAATAGCTGTCAATGGTTTTCTGTTAGCAGCTCCTGTGTCCGGGTCATAAGTACACGCTTTGCCAACCGCAACTAAAAGCGCGGAATCTGGAACACGTGTCGGATATAAGTCTGTAGTTCCGGCAACGTAAATAATCACGCCGCCCGGCGAATCTTCGTCATTATATGGGTAAGTCTGTAAAACGCCCGCAACATCGTAAGCCCAGATTCTGTAATCTGCCAAAGCTCCGCCCTGTGGCTGTACGCTGTATCTGTTCACAACGCGCCGCCTGTAGCTTTCTTCAGTTTCATCGTCTGTGCCTGTTACTGTTGTTTCTGCAACTTCAGTATTTTTTTCTGCGTAATCAATCGGATTTACAAAAGTAAGAATGTCACCGCCTGCAAGGTTTCCGTCAATTCCAGTTTCCGTGCAATAAACTTCAACCCGCTTTTCGTCTTCGTCAAGTTCCACGCTTTCAGAAACACAATAAATAAAGCCTGTAATATCGCTTTTTAATTGAGTGCCAAGCGCAATAACCTTGTTTTCTGCAAGCCTTTTTACAATTATAACGCCCTGCCACGCTTTGCCTTCCATCGGGCGTTGAACTCCGAACTGATCGCCAAGTTTAACCAGGGGGCGTATTGTATGCCCTAAAACATTCACTTTGCTATAGCTTGCAGTGTCCGGGAAAATCTGAAGCAAAAACCATCCGCACAATTTGAATGGAATTATATAAATAGCAGACAAAACTTTTGCAAGCACAATAATAAATGCTTTTGGCAAAAGTCTAAGCCTGTTGTTAAACTTTTCCTGTAAGGAAGTAAGTATTAAATTGTAAACATATTCAACAGTTTTATTCTCGTAAGCCATCTATCGCCCCCTGCCATTGAAAGCCGTATGTATCTTTAAGAACGTCTGCGCCGTTCTTTGTTATATGAACTGTAAGTTCCACTTTTTTTGCGTTTGTTGCAAAAATTGCAGTCTCGATTTCATCTGCAATTCCTTCTTCAAGCATCCAGCCTAAATCATCTTTTGCAGCTGCTACCGCCTTTTTTATGTTGTTTGAATTAAGCGGCAAGCCGTTTACGATTGCATAAAAAGAAGAAATCAGCTTTTCATTTTTCTTTGTCCCTGGAATAAGATTGCCCCACCAGGTTTCATTTTCACGCCCTGCGCTGTCTCTTGCGTTTCCGCCAAATAAAGACAAATAAACAGCCGTAGAAAAATTACGGCAGTCTTTAACAAATCCATCTTCAATAACAATGTTTCCCATGCCGTCCGCACCGCTTAAAAGTACATCTCCGGTAAATTCTGTTTTGCTCAAATCCATTTATTCTATCTCGCTTTGAATAGGTGACGGGTTTTTTGTTCCCGTTGCTTGTCCTACAACAGCAATAACAACTTGTCCGCTAGGAATTGTTATTTCTGCATCGCTTTTTATGTCATCAAAAATCTTTGTTACAATTTTCTGCCACAGTTTTTCACAGCTTGCTTCGTCTGAAACTTTTGTTGTCTTTATCAAGTTATAAACTGCGCTTCCTGTTTTGTTTCCATCTAATGCCATAGAATCCCCTTATGTTCCGCTTACATCCGTGCCACATTGCGGCGCACCAGTAAACGGGCAAACAGTAATTGCACAGAACGGGCCTTGCCCGCTAGGTGTTGCAGTTCCCTTGCATTTAAGCGTTCCGCCTGTAAGCTCCATTTGCTGCGCTTTCAGTGTCATTTTTTGCGACGCTGAAACCTCAATATTTGCCTTGCTTTCAGTTTTCAAATCCTTTTCAGTTGCAACGCTCACTTCTTCCGGCGTTTCAAGTTTCACTTTGCCGTCATTTAAAAGCGATAAAACCGCCTGTACTTCGCCGTCTTTATTTCTTGAATACAAAATCTTTTCGCCCGGCTTTGCTCCCTGTGAAGCTGTTAAAACGCCAACGGCGGCAAACTTTCCGTTTCCGTCTATGCTTACAAGAATAATTCTGTCGTCTTTAATCGGCGGCGAATCATCACCGCTAGGGGCAAAGGTTAAAGCGGTCTGTTTGTAGTTCAAGCGTGTTTCAATCACTTGTTCAATGTATTTGTCAATTTCAGCTTTAAGGTGTTTTCCTATTCTTCCCATGCAAAATCCCCGTTTAATTCGCCCGTTCTGCTTCCAGGAATAACCAAAGAAAAAACGGTTTGTTCGCCTTCGCTTTCGCTCCGTTTCAGCTGCACTTCATCAACTTGCAGCTTTGTTTCTTTATATATTTCTGCGTCCGGCGCAAGCACACTGACCATCATATTTTTGCGGTACAGTTTGCCGTTTTTATCCCTACAACCTGCAACAGTAAGCGTGTATTTAACCGCACTGGCAAACATACGCCCTGCCATTGCCTTAACTGCATTTTCAAGCCCGCCAGCTTCAACATCCTGCATAACTTTTGAATAACAGCGCAAAACGCCGTGCTTAATCAAATAATCGTTTTCAAATGTATATTTTTCAGAATCATTGTCTGCATCAACCTTCGTAAAACCTGTTACATGGCTGTACATTTTCTGACCGTCCAAAGTCGGAACACAGGAAATAAAAGGCTGTTCGCCTTCCTTAAAAGTTGCGCTTACTTCTTCCTGTTCCGGCTTCCAGATAAGTAAAGAACCATCTTGTGCATTGGAAAGAAATACGCCCCTTTGCTCTGCAAGTTTTTTTAGAAAGTCCAGAATCTTGTCTTCCGGCGCAATTTCAACACTATTAAAAGCGTCTCCGACATCTGTTTTAGCCTGGACATTTACGCTGAAAGCCCCTGCAATATTTTCTGCAATCTGTTTTAAATCCAAGCCGTTGTATTCCGGCGGATAAAGTGAATCTGGCAATGTTGAATCATTCAAAACCGCGCAAAGTGGATAGCCCTGCACGGTTATTGTCTTTGAATCCGGCGAAACATTCGGAACCGCCGGCAAAAGCCGCCCCTTAAAAATCAAATCGCCGTCAAAATAAACTTCACATTCCTTGTAAGTAAACGGTCTGAACAATTCCCGCAAATCCTTATTTGTGGAATCCCAGGTAGAAGAAAAAGAAAAAGCGTCAAAAGTATCGACTGAACAAACAACCGTGTAACCTGTAAAACCAGTAAACTTTTTCCCATCGCAAAAAATGGCAAGGTCTTTTTTTGCCTTTTCATCCAGAACAATAGTCTGTTTTGCTTGTATAGGGGCTTTATTCTCTTTTGGCTCCAGTGTATCGGGAATAATGAGATTGTCGCCAATGCGGATAATTGGCGAACCGTCTGAAGCTGTTTTTCTACCTTTAAGCTGTGGATTTGCGTTTACAATGTCCGTCCATTTTCCAGGAATCCCATAGTATTTAACGCTGATTTTCCAAAGCAAGTCGCCGCTTGCAACAGTGTGAACTTTAGGCATAATAGCGCACCTCTCTACCCATAGGGATTAGCACAATTTCATCTGCCGTAAGTTTGTTGTCGTTTATAAACTGATCTTGCCTGTTGAATCCGTCTTTTCCGTACAATTCTGTTAAAAGCTCAAAAAGCTGTCTGTCACGGTCAAGCGTTATAATTCTTGTTACAGGCAAATTGAACGCTGTTTCTTCCAGTGACCGCAAGGAATAAGTAACAACATTCAAAAGTTTTTCGTAAGTTTCGCCCGTGTCAACAAAAGCGTTTTTCTTATTTTGAGAATCAATATATGCGCTGTATTCGGCAAAAGTTGCTGCAATCTGTGCCGCAGTTTCCAGAACATCCGCACGGCTTTTGAATCCGCCGTTTGAATCATTGTCTGAAAAATCAAAATCATCATCGCTGGAACTTGCAGTATTTTCAGAACTGCTTGCGCTGGCCGACTGATTTACGCTCTGTTCTGCCGCCGTTTTTGCAACTCCATAACTTAAAGCCGCAACCATGCTTCCCCATGCAAGCGTAGTAGCAGCCCATTGATTTGTAACGGCTTTTGTTCCGAACGGGTCTGCTTTCACATTGTTTGCAATGTCTTTAATCATCAGCTGATAGCCAGTAAGTTTTGAAAGCGCGTCCGTTGCAATTTTTGAAGGATAGCGAATCATTTTAATCATTGTTCGCGCAACTTCATTAGCGTATGTTCCGATTTTATCAATGTTATCAATAATACTGTTTATGAATTTCTTTGCAGAATTAAACCATTGCAAAAGGCTTCCGCGTTTTTTGTTCTTAGGGGCGTTTTTTGTCATTTTTTCAACACCCTTAAAAGTTGAATCCGCATTGGCTTTCATAACAGATTGAAGCTGCATTTTATCTTCAATCGAATCTGTATAAATATTATTTGCAAAATCGGCTACAGCTGCATCCTCGTATTCGTCCATTGCAGCGTCCAGCTTGTCCGCTGTTGCAACCTCACTTGTAGATTCGTCTTTATCAACAAGAGTTTCAGAAAATGTAACTTCAACGCTACTTTCGTTTGCGCCGTTTACAAGATTGTCCGTCCGCTTAATTTTTCCAGTTGGAACAACATTTATTTTGCCATATACAGGATGTTCAAGAATTCCGTGTCCGCGCTCTTCCAACAGCTTTTCAAAACTATCAGCTTCTTTATTGCAGTTTGCACCGGAAAAAATACACTTTAAAGGAAAAGTTCTGCCGCCAAGCCCTAAAGATTGAATTAAGGCCCCGTCAAGTTCTGGAAAAACAAAAGAAGCTGTTTTTAAATCGGTTTCGCGGCTGACATTCTCATAAATGAATGTCTGCCGCTTTCCGCTAGGTGAGTTATACGCTGCTTCTTGTATTTCATCATTCCAAGCCATGCTTTTATGATATTTGCGCTTGCGTAAACTCGCTATACCGATTTAGAACGAACCGCTTGCTGTCCTTGCGACTGTAACGCCGGGGGCTACCATGCCGTAATTATCAGATTTCAGTTGTTCCGCAAGATTGATGTTCACGTTTGAATAGCTTTCTTGCCGTGAATAAGAACTTGCAACAGCCGCTGTCTTTGTTGGCGGAATCTGCAAGTTTTGATTTTCCGTAAAACTTGCGTTCGCATCAAATCCGCTTTTCATCTCTGCGATTTTATCCGCCCAACTTCCCATTGTGTCACCAATGCCAGGAATCCAGTCTAAAGCCCTTAAAACTGCTTCAATCGGTGTAAGCACAAATCCAAGAATTGCAGATCCGATTCTTTTGAAAACTCCTATAAGCCCTTCTGACTGGAATACGGAAACAAGCCCCTGCCAAAGATTCGCTATCCCGCCAAAAAGTCCGCTTATAAAATCAAAAAGCGGCTGCAATTTTGCTTTAAGAGATTCAACCCAGCCTGCCACAGTTGCACCTATCATTGCAAAAAATCCCGTCACCTTCTCCCAGATAGTGCCAAAAAATCCAGTTATTGCATTCCATACATCAGAAAGAAATTGCGGAATCCTACTAAAAAATCCTGTTATCGCGTTCCAGACTGTAGAAAGAATGTTCAACGCAGCTTCGCCAAATCTTTTTAATGCTGCGCTTATGGAATCCCAGTGCTTGACGCAGATAACAATAATTCCCACAAGCAAGCCGATTGCGGCGACAATCGCTAAGACAATCCAGCCTATAGGGGAAGCAACAAATACAGCGTTTAAAAATCCCATTGCTGTAGAAAAAGCCGATGTTGCGGCTGACGCAATTCCTGCTCCGACTGCATATATTTTCATTCCTACACTGGCCGCAACCGCCGCGCCACCCTGTGCTTCAATGGCAACTGTCGTTCCCCATAAAACCGCATTGTGTGCAACTTGAATACCTTCTACAACCCTTGTCACAATCTCAAAGCCTTTCATTACTTTTGTAACAAGTAAAATCACGTCTACAATGCCGTGCCATGCCATAAACAGCCCGCCGATGGCAAGAATAGGAACTTTCAAATCCCAAATCATCTTGATGACTTTCAAGCCTGCAATAAGTATTTCTCCGAAGGGGCTTCTTATGTCGCCTAAAGCCTGTTCTATAACAGGGCCTACTGTAGAAAGCACGCCCGAAACAAGATCTGGAAATTGATTCAAAATGGCGACAACAGCCGGAACAATGTTGTGTGCAAAAGCAAGCACTGATTCCTTTAAGTTTTCAAGAGACGGCTTTATATCCTGCCCAAGTGCCATTTTTGCAAGAATGTCTTGAATATTCGTCTTCATACGACCAAAAGAACCTGCAAGAGTGCTGTTGGCTTCTCTTGCAAAGTTTCCGGCGTATTGTTCCGTTCGTTCAAAAAACATCTGCATGGCAAGCTCTGCTTTTTCAGCGTTGCTTGCCGTTTTCCATTCAAAATTGATTCCTTTTTCAAGGGCGTATGCGGATAAAGTTGTGGCGTTCATAGCAACGCCCAAGTTATCCATCATGGTAAAGTTACCCTTTGCAGCTCCGGCTATTGATTCCATAGCCATGCTTGCATCAATGCCCATTACAGATGCGACATCGGCGGCTCTCTGCATTGCTTTTGTGGAAAGTTCCATTGCTCGCACCTGCTCCAAGCCCGACCCCTGGAAAAGAGAACCCATTTTATTTGCAGTTGCCATGTAATCAGAAGCGGAAAGCCCCATATTTTTATAAGCGGTCTCTGCAAGCGTCTGAACACTTTCCGCATACTCACCAAATACCGCTTCTGTGCCGCCTAAGTTCTGCTCAAGCTCCATGCCTAAAGGAATGGCAGACTTTACGGCAGCAGCTGCGGCTGTTACCACTGCACCAAAACCGCCGACCACGGCCTGCTTCATAGCTGTTTCAAATGCTGTAAAACGCTTTTCAGCGGCTAACAGTGGAGCGGAAAGATTTTTTTCAAGCCACTGGCCTTTTTTGCCAAGCGTAGAAAGCGCGGGCGATGCCTTGTCTAAAATGGAAAATTCGGTTTTTATTTGATAAGTAGTTGACATATTTCAAAAACCGCCTTATTATCAAAGTATGAAGTTTAACGAATTACCGCAAAATATGCAGAAATCTCTTTTGGAAGGTCGCAAAAAAACTGTATTTATTGCAGGGATTATATTCACCGTCTTTTTTCTTGCGCTTACAGCTCTTTGCTTCTTCATTGGGCATGGCTTTGAAAAACTTTGGTTTATCCCTGCAATCTGTGTTTTCATCGGCTTTGTTGGCATCTTGTTAGAATTGAAAGAACCGACAAACAGCAAAAACCAAATCAAGAGTTTCGATTCTTATTCTTTTTCAACTCCTTCTGCATCTGAATCAAACTAGGAATTAACGGTTCATACCAAAACAGCAAATCTTCCAATGAAAGTTCATCCGGCTTCATTGGAAGGTGGTAATTCTGATATATTTCCCTAATCATTACAGGAACGCCAGCGGCAGCCTTAACTTTTTTTTCTCTGCCCTCAACCGCAACCGCTACGGTTAATCCATCAAAAAAAGTCCGACAATCCCCATAAAAAATTTGAAGTCCGGCAAACCAAGATTCAAGAACCAGCCTGTATCTTTCCCGGTCATGCTGCTTGCAATGGAAAGGGCTTTCTGTGTTCCGTCACTTCCTTTTTTCCCCACGGCTGCAAAGGCCCTGGGTGAAGGAATGTTGATTTCCACCTCTGTATCTTTGTAACCTTCTGGGCTGAATCTTGAAACTGTGTAAACAAGGTTTCCGCTGTCATTTATAACGGCACTTCCTTTTGTAAGCGCACGGATAAAAAGTTTTTTTCCGCTGGAAAGCAGTGTTTCGTTCATTTCGCTTCTGCTTTCATCCGCTTCCACTTCAAGGCCCATGTTTTCTGCCCAGTCGTTGAATTCCTGTTCTGCAAGCTCTGCGCTCATCGTTGCTTTTTCTTCTGCCATTTTGCTATCCTCAAAAATAAAAATCTCCGACTACTCACGTGAGTAGTCGGCTTTTGTTACAGCATTTCAATTCTGCCCTCAATGGAAAGCTCCATTGTTCCATCTTTTTCCTTGTACTTCACGTCATCAACAAGGGTAACTTCGCCAGAATAAACGCCACCATCCACCCTTGTAGCCATAAAAGAAAAAGGTTCAAGTTTGTTTTGCAAGTCGTTTATAAAGCTCAAATCTCCCAGTCCGGGGTCAATAGCAATTTCTACGCCGCTAATGGACTGGACTTTGCGCGTTTTCTTGATGCGGAAAGTTCCGTCTGTATTTGCGGCGGTTTCGTTTGAATATGTTGTAAGGTCAACTTCTGGCTCACTCTCGCTGTCACAAGTGAAGTTCCTTCCATTCAAAGTTATGCTTTCAAATGCACTTCCTGCTTTTGCCATCCTTCAACTCCTTAGCCTCTTAGCCTAAATAAAAGCCAAAATAAATATCGCCGCTGATAACTTCCACGTTGCCGGAAAGTTTGCACGGGAACACGTAATCAACGCGCTTAGAATTTTCGCTGTTGATTCTGACTGTAAGATTTTCTTTTGTAAAATCTTCATCGCTGATAATCGCATTCAGTGCCAAAGAATGCGCAAGGTTTGCAAGCCAGCCTTTTACGGTCTTAGGCTTTATCGCCTTTGGGTTTGTCGTAACTTGTGAATCTGGCACAAGTGGCGCACCCTTAACATCATCGCTTTCTGTGATAAGGCGGCAGTTATAAACAATGTTCATAAGTTTAACCGCATCCACAACATAGCGGCGGCCAGGATATTTACCTTCTGAATCCGGGTGATAGAATGTCACAATGTCGTTCAGTTCTGCAACGTTTCCGCTCTTAATGTTGTTTGACGCGCCTTTAAGAATGGACTGGTTGCGAATCTGTGGGTTTTCCTGCGCTTCATCACTTCCGGCTTTAAGCCCTGTAAGCTGCCCTTTGTAATTCTGTGGCGGGTTTGAATCCGCTGTTGTGATAATGTCATTAAGCAGACCTTTTGCAGCAACGACAAAAGGCAGTTCTGGTGAACCAACGCTAGGAATTAAAAAGTTGATATAGTCGTTTTTGCGTTCGTCCGTGATTGCAGTGCGTGTTGTGTAGTTGTCTGTACAACCGTGCGCAACAATGCAAGGCATTTTTTGTAAAACGCTCCAGCGTCCTTCACCCCAAACCTGGTATGTATCAAGCGCGCTTCCTGCTTTGTAATCAAAAGTAGAAAGCACAAATGTAATCCATTTCTGACCGATTTTTTCAAGTGCGCTTGTAACATCGGGTGTTCCTGCTCCGTCTGCAAATGCAGTAATTGCCACGGTCAAGCCCGGTAAATCAGCGTCCATCACAATGGTAATGCTATTTCCAAGTACGCCGCTCCATTTTGCGGTCAAAGTGATATGCTCCGGCACATCTCCAGAAACTGCCGTAACAACAGCAGTCGCTGGCATTTCAAGCACCGCATTGATTGCACTGACGATTGCAGCCATTGTTTCAGAAGCGGTCGCGCCTTTTGCAACGCTGAATTCTGCATCCACGCCGCCAACACTCACTGTTCCGCTTCCGGCTTTTGTTGCTGTGCCTGTCACAAGAATTTCTCCCTGTGCCTTAGTCCACTGCTCACCTTTTGCGACAGGCAAAATGTAAACCGGGAATGTGGCCATTGCTCCAGCTTTCGGAAAAAGCTGTAAAGCCGCAAGGTGAAGAGGGCTTCCGTAGCCGTACTTCTGTGCGACTGCATCTGCGCTTCCCTCGATTTCGTACTTGTCAAGAGAATAGACGGCATCGTCGTTTCCCTGTCCAACAATCGCAAGCTGTTGTGGCAGCATTGCGGCATTCCCGGTGTTAAAGTTTTTGTAATGCGTTTCAAGACCAGTGATTCTTGAAACAGTGCTAGGACTTACACCCATTTCCTTTGCTCCTTTTATATTAGAATTCGACAAGCACTCTGCCGTCTTTGTCGCTTATTTTTGCGTCAAACAGTTCAAGTTCCTCACCCTCGCTGATTGCCACACTCTCTATGTAATCCACATTCAAAGTAATGCGTACAATTTTCACTTTCAAAGCTGCACTTGCGTTTGCCGGGTTTCCGGCTTCAAACTTCACAATGTCGCGCCCGCTTACAATTCCGCGCATCTTAAAATATGCGTAGTTTTCAGCACACAAAATATTGCGGACAATCCGCGCCGCTTTCCAGGCTTTAAGGCTTGCCCGCATGGCCGCGTTCTCTCCGCTTTCCGTGTTGCCTGTAGCATAAACATCAAGCAAAAAAGTTGCGCTCATGTTGTGCTTGTTTATGCTTGTGCTTCCGCTGTCCTTTCCCGTGCTTGCCAAAGAAAGGTTTACAAGCGGAAAAGGATTTACCCCGCTGTCAACATATTGCAGGGGGTCGTCATTCTCAATGTAAACGGCAATGTTGTAGTCACGGGCGTTAGGGTCGGCTGCTTCCTGTGCAAGCGCAAACTGATTGGCAAGTTCTACGCTCAAAATCGCCCCAATCTGATCGCGGATATATTCGATATTATCCGGCTCACTTAAAAGCTCTTTGCACTCACATTCAATCATTATTTACCGCCTGTTCCGTTCCGCTCATATCCAAGCTAAGATAAACCCGAACAACTCCAATCGTTCTGTCCGGCTCTGCAAAAACAACATTGCTTTCCTGCGTTTCCCCGTCAAGGTTCCTGTAAACAAGTTTCCAGCCGGGCGCAGGTGTTACAGTTTTGCCGTTTATTTTTACACGGCTTGCAAGAAAACTTGCGCACACTGTCCGCCCTGCAACGCGGTTTCCCTCTGTATCAACAGAATAGCCAATGTCTCCCACAAACCCGGTTATCTCCCACGAATGCCCGGCTTTGTCGCTAAGGGTAAAAACAGTGTTTCCGGCTTGCTTGCCCTCAATCGTGTGGGCCGCATCCTTCTGCGCAAGTTCTCTTAAACCCATTTTTACTGTGTGTCTCCGGCATCGTCGCCTGTGTCGCTGCCCTTGTTTGAATCGTCTTTGGAATCAGATTTAGGCTTTGTGTTTTCTGCTCCGGCATCTACTGCGCCCGTAGAAGAAGAAGGCTCGTCGCTTTTTCCGCTGGTTTTTTTGCCACTGGCTTTTGTAACCTCAACAATTTTCTTTGCCTTTACAAGTTTGTTAAAAACTTCTTCAGAAAGAAAATCATCTTTTGTAACTTCCTGTCCTTCAACAAGAATTACGCCTTTTGATGTAATGGCTGTGCCATCAGCAATTTCGTAAACTTTAGTCGCTGCCATGTTTTACCTCTTAAAGTGTGGTTGTCAAACAACCGAATTTATCAATGGAAACTGGAATTGCCAAAGCACGCATCTTGCTTTCACCTGTGTATGTATCGCCGTTTTCGTCATACCAGACACGGTTGTGAATGCGTGCAAAACCGTCATAAGTAACTTCTGCCGGAACAATGGATGCAAAAGGTTCTTTCATACCAGCTGTTGGCACTCCGCCAAATACAATTCTAAAGTCCAAATCTTCAATAGCAGCAGTAACAATAACCTTGTCTGGATTCATAAACTTTGTAAGAGTTGAACCCTTGAAAGATTCATAGCTGTCGTTATAAACCCAAAGTTCAAGGCGGAAAGAACCGATGTCAACATAACCCATGTAACGGCCACCGCGATTTTTCAAAGCTGGTTCAAGCTGACCAAGATTCATGCCGTCTTTTTTAACAGCGTCTTTGAAGTCTGTGTTTTTAAGTGCATTGTTCCAGGCATTGCGTCCAAAAATTGCAATAGCAGGGTCACTTTTTCCGTCGTCGTTAATAGCCTCACAAAGTGCTTCCAAATCCGCAAGAGGGGTAGCATTTGAAGAACTCCAGGCAACAGAAACTGTAGGCTTGTGGCTAGACTTCATCTTGAAGTCAAGATCATATACAATTTTTCCGTTTTCGTCTGAAAGCTGAACAATACCTGTCTGCATAATCTGTGCGCACTGCAATTCAATCTGTTCTTTGAACATACGATGGAATTTAGAAAGTGCCTTCTTGATTTTTGCAACAAGGCGTGCAAACCATGAACCAATAGTTGCGTCATCGTCTCTTTCGCCCGGCTGACGCTGCATAAGATCCATAAGCGGAACAGGCTGCTTCAAACAAGAATAAGGCGGCTTAAACCGCTTTTCTGTAAAAATGTCATCATCAACAATAACACCGCCTGTTCTGTGGTCTTTCAGAACTGGCGCAACTTTGTTTCCACTGCGTTCAATGTCGATTTCGACAAATTCTGCATTTGTATAATCTTCTTCAGTTGTCTTGAAGAAGGTTGTAAAGAATCCGCGCTTCTGCATTCGCGCATCATCTGTGAACATTTTCAAAACTCTTTTCAAAAAGTCCATTGTTTTTCTCCTGTTGGTAAGAACAACCGTTTACTGGTTATCCTGTTTTCCGATATTTGTAACATCAAGGGCAAGAATTCCGCTTGCTCTCAAAGCGTCTGCCTGTGCAGCAGTCAAAGCAGTTCCAGCAACAGTTACACCGCTTTTCTTAACTTTTCCAGTAATGCAAACACGAACATAAAAGTCCATTGCAGCACTACCGCTTGTGTTTACAAGGTCGTCACGTGTAGCAAGAACGAAACACTGACCGTCAACATCGTTTGCCAGCTCCAGCTTTCCATTTGAGCTGTTGCGTTTAAGAATATAACCGTCTTTTGCAGTAGTAGCAGCCGCAAGAGAAAGAACTTCACTTGCAAACTCATTGTCGCCAATGAACAAGTCATCTGGTCCGTGGTTAATGATCTGGCTATTGCCTGTGATATTTCCCATTACAGTTGTCCTCCCAATTCTTTTTCAAATGCAGCCATTACAGCGGCATTGTCCCTCTGTGTGTTGTCTTTAGGTGGCACAATGTTAGGAATCTTTTCTTCATCCTCTTTTTGTGCAGCAATAACCTGTGCGGCAACCTTTTTGTCCATGAATGCATCAATAACTGTCGAATCAGTAGGATTAGCGTTATTCTTGATACATTCAAGGGCATAATCAGTGCAACCGCATTTTTCACCCATAGCTAAAAGACGGCTTGCGCGTTCGCGTTCATCGCTTGCGCCTTTAGCTTCGCCTTCTGCAACAATCGCCGCATAAACATCGGGATTGCTCTTTTTAAGTTCTTCAGCTGTCATTTTGCAGCCCTCCATATTATTTTTGTCGGGCTTGCCATTTGCGCCGCCCGCGCTTTCCAATTTTACACTTTCGCCCATTGCCATACGCTGAATAAGATTTGTTTGTGCGGCAATTTTCATTTTGTTAAAACTGTTTTTTGCAACCGCAACATAAGCAGCTTTTTGTGATTCTTCTTCCGGATTTGAATTTTCAACAAATCCGTCTGCAAAGCCGGCATCTATTATTTCCTGTCCATAAAGCCACGTTTCTGTATCCATGTCTTTTTCAATGTCTTTTGCGGCTCGGCCTGTTTTTTTTACATAAACGTCGGTCATCATTTTGTCGGCTATCTTTTCAAGCCTGTCTGCACAAGAACGCAAGTCGTGTCTGTTGCCCGTGCAATATGTCAAACCGTTGTGAATCATAAAAACGGAATTGCTTTCAATCACAATTTTGTTTTCTTCGTTCACATCAGATGCTGCAAGGGCAATAACGCTTGCCGCACTCGCTGCCAATCCCCGAATGTATGTTGTGATTTTGTTTGAATGAGTGCGACAAAAATCACGGATAACGTTAAAAATGCTGATGCAGTCAAAAACGTCACCACCAGGGCTGTCAATCGTTATGCGAATATCTTCAGACCCGGCTTTCTGTAATTCTTCCCTTACATAATCCGCCGTTATTCCTTCGCTAAACCATGATTCCCCAATCTGCTTGTCAATCAAGATTTCTTTCATAGCTTAATTTTCCTTGTCTTTAAATAAACTCGCTATACCGAAAAAAATACTTTTTTATGCTTGTTACAACGCAAAAAAAATCCGCCCCTAAAAAAGGGACAGATTTGAATAAAATAAAATAAAACTATTCAATCTGCTTTGCGTTCTTTGACTGAATGGCAGCAATAATAAGTCCGGCAATAATTCCCACAAGTCCGAAAACCATAGTAATTACAGTTGTCATTGTTTCTTTGCTGAATCCGCCGAATCCAAGCAGGTACGCGCCAACGCCCACCAAGCTGACCGCAAGAACTGCAAGCCATGTTTTCTGTGTCTTGTCGCGTTTCTGCCAAAGCTGTGAAGTGGCAATTCCTGCGCCAAACATTGTAAGTGCAAAACCTGTCATGTCGGCAAGTTCAAACTTTGCAAAGTACGCAATAGCGACACCTGCAACAACCATCAGTAAACCAATGATAAGAAAAATATTCTTTTTCATTTTTACCCCCTGCCCATTTAGGGCATTTTTTATTATTTACAGGCAACGCCCGTAATTGCCTAAGCCTTGTATAAGCCGCCCAAAAGATTTTCACGGCTTCTGAATGCCAGCTTGCAGCCGTCCTGTTTGAATCCGTCTTGTTCCAGAACAATAAAATATTTTGTGTTATAGATTGAAACAAGAATGGCAACATGGCCGTATTGGTTAGTTCTGCTTGCACCCCAAACAAGAACATCACCGCTGGAATAATCAGCAAGCGCATCTTCTTTAATAACTTTCAGTTTGCCAGGATTTTTAATAATATCTTTTGCACCCTCAACAGGCGGAAACTGTGGAACATCCAGAACTTCGCTGTAATACTGCCGTGCAAGATCTACGCACTGTGGCCCGAATTTTCCGTCAAAATCAACTTTTGTTCCAAGATACTTTTTAATAAACTGCGTCAAACTGATAGCCATTTTTCACCTCACTTTATTTTGCTTTTTCTTCAGAATTGCCTTCATACAACGCTTTCAAATCGTTGTAATCGTTTTCTGTTTCTTCATAATGAATCTGAAATTCCCTAAGCTGTATAATCCATTCACCCGGCACGGTAACTGTATCGTCCGGGATTCTTACATCGCCGTACAATTCGGGAAAAAAAGGAAAGTTCAGTTCCGGCAAATAAGGCTTTTCGATGTACTCAATTTTTGTGCTTGTGCAGCCCATTAAGAGCATTGCCAAGAGCATCGCCTTCATGCAAATTATTGATTTTTTCATCCGCTTCCTTCCTGTTTTTTCTTAAAATCTGAATAGTGCTTTCAAGTTTTGCCTGTTCAGCAATCGCCCTTGCAAGTTCCTTGTTTGTGCTTTCAAGTTTGCCCTGTGTTTCTTTTCGCTTTGTCTTTTCAGACCGCCACAAAAAGAAAAGTAACAAAATCCCAACGAAAAGCACCGCCGTTAAAATCAAAAAAAACTTAATCATTTTTCTTTTTCCTTCTTCTTTCGCGTTCTTCGTAATTTAGCACCATTGCGCCAATCGCAAAGAAGCCAAAAAAACACAAAGAATAATTCCTAAAATCAGCCCAATCATCTTTCTTCGTTGCAGGTTCTATTTCCGCAGAACTTGTCAAACATAATGTTTAAGTCGATTGTTCCGGCTCCAAGTCCATAAACGACCGCCCAAACAGTGCAAATCTCGCCGATTGTGGCTCCAGGCAAAAGACCCACCCATTTAAGCACCGAACAAACCACAAGCCCGCCGACCGCAACAAACTTAAAAATCTTGCTAATCTTTTTAGCGGTTAAACCTTTTTCCGTTTCAGTTTCTTTTTCTTCACTCATTTTTGCACCTCGCTTTTAAAAGATTTAAACTACTCACGTGAGTAGTTGAGATTCACTTGTACACCTCGCGTATTTTTACAAGATGTTCTATAAGTTCCTGCGTCCAGTTTTGCATCCTGTGTTTAAATTCCGCCGTCTTGAACTCTTCTTTCACACCCAGCCCGTAAACCAGAGAACAGATTTCTTCCTGTTTAATTTCGATATAGGCGTTTTTTGTGTTCAAATGGTTAAAGGTTATCCATTCCACAACCTTGTCATAACACCGTTCAAGAATATATTTTGTAAAATATCCGTTGTACTCGCTTTCATCTGTTATGATTTTTGACCGCAAGCTCATAATGAACAAATGCGCCCATTCCACTTGTTGCCTTATAATTTCCCGCTCTTTTTGATCCTCACCAATCTTTACAGCTTTAGTGTGAATTGTTATCAGTCCGACTTTTGCAAGAAAAGCAATCAACGCAATAAGCACGGCTAAAAACACAAGTACCATCCATGTATTTTTATTTGTCAAAACTGTGCTTATTGCTTCCCACATTGCTTAACCTCTTTGTCTAAAATTTTCTTCACATAATGCGGCAAATGCTGCCACACCATCGCATTAACTTTTTCATGCTTTTCAGTCCACCAGTTTTCACCGTCATAAAAAGCCGGAACTTCAACGCCGCCTTCGGAACAAACCCACTTCATAGAACTGTCATTCGGCGGCGTAACTTTCGCATCCCGCCATTCTTTTTGTAGCCGCTCGTTTGTAATCATCCAGTCAAAGTGCGCAAGCGTGTAATAACCGCTTCTGTATCGCTCACTGTTTTTCTTTTCCAGCTCCAGAAGTCCGCGCAACCTGTTAAGCTCTTTTTGCTGGTCAATAATCACGCTTACAAGCTGCTGTTTTTCCATCTGTTCAAGTGTCTTGTCTTCCGGCTCTTTTACAATCAAATCTTCCATGCCGTTCACTCTTTGCCCCCTGTGCCGCCTTCAGAAGAAGGGCTTGAACTTCCGTTCAGCTCGCTTTCATCGTTAATTGCTTCTGCGTCTATATCCGTATAGACTGGCTTTCCGTTGTTGTCTTCGTCTACGTGCGGAATAAAGCCTGTGCGTTTCATCAAAGCCCGTTCTTTTTTCTGCTGCTGCAAAACCTGTTTTAATGTCATGCCGCTATTGCGTAACGCTTCTTTGTCAAAAGTAGAAAAGCCGTTATCAACGGCAAGTTGGCTGGCTCTGATTTCTTTTTCGCGGTCAACGCTAGGGCGGCTAAGTCCAAGCCATGTGCATTGAAGCCATGCAGAAGCAACCCGCCATTTTGCAACATCGCCGTAAGCCTGTAAGAATCCCGGCGCGTCAAGCTGACCTTGTAAAATTGCCTGTGTAATAAAAGCGTTGTAGATGTTCTGGCAAAAAGCATCTGCGTTCTTTTTAATCTGACGGCTAAGGTAAACTTCAAATTCATTGTTCGCCTGTCTTGAAGCTGAATAGTTGTTGCCAAATTTCAGCATCAAGATTTCCGGCGGAATTCCGTGCGTCCATGCAAGCCCGGAAATAATAGCTTCTTCAAAAATACGGTAATTCACATTAGGGCGGTTTGTTGCAGGGCTTACAATCTTCTGGCCCGGATCCAAATCGTCAAAGAAGGTTCCCGGTTTCATTTCCCGCAAATCATCGCCAATTTTTTTATCTGGAAATGGGTTATAGTCTTTTGGTTCGGCAGGTGTAGTTCCCACCGTAGGGCGTAACCGTGCCAGGCCGTCGCTAGGTCTTGCGCCTTTTGCACTTTCCTGCGAACGCTCCACAAAGAAGGCAAGCATAGCGTTAATAACCGCAGCTCGTGTTTCAGCGTCGCGGTAGCGGTCAAGTTCTTTAAGCATATAAAGTGTATCAGCCAAAAACGGTTCGCCCCTGGTATCGTCAAGCAGTGTTTCGCTTCCGTAAACCATCCAGCTTATAAGCCGCCCCGATTTTTCGCCCCTTGTCGGTACGCGCTCAAAATGAACATCGCCGTTAATTTCAGTGCGAATATGAAAAGCAACCTTCTTTCCGTATTTGTCAAACTCTACGCCGTGCTTAATCCAGTTGCCGCCTTTTGGTGTGTAATTATCCGGCGTTCTTATGTTATCGCCGTTTACCCACTGCCAGCGCGGTAAACCTGTTTTATTGTCAATGCGTGAAATAATGATGCCGTCACCACACACAAGGCTTTCAAAGCGAACTTGTTCCTGGAATGCTCCGAAATTCTGTTTTTTTCCCCAGTCAAAAACAGCCGGGGTAGAAGCGTATAAATCAAACTCTGTGGAAAAATTTTCTGCGTAATCAGTGGCTTTTTTTTCCTGTTCGTCTTCGCTCTTTTTTGACCAGATAACAGAACCAACAGGCATAGGGGTTGCAACAAGCCCCGTGTGAATCTCATTCCAAATTAAACGGCGGATAATACCTTTTGCGTACAGGTTTTCTTTGAATAAACGCAAAGAACGCTTGCGCAGCGTCCAGTAATCAACAAAAGCAAAATCAGTGATTGGTCCGAAACTTCCTTCAAACTTTGAACCGTTCCAGGCATCCTGCGCTAAATCCATTAAATACAGGTTGTAATTATCAAGTGTCTTTTCAATCATTTAAAACCCCGGAACAATACGCCGTGCCGCGCATCCGTTCATGCCCAGCGACCGTTCAAGCTGTGCAATCTCTGCAATCAGCTTTGACCGCCAGCTCATTAAATTGCTAATATCAGTTCTTTTCACCGTCTGCCTATCCTGCCCGGTGTCAATCGTATATTCTGCGATTCCGTCCGCGCCTTCCGGCGAATTAAAATAAGCAATGGCCGCGTCAATCTCGCCCAGAATCAGCCTGTCATTTGCAAGCTGGTCTTTCCATAAATCGTGACTGTTTTTATTAAGGTATTCTTCTGCGCCCGGTAACAACATAGTTCAAGAATAACCGCCACCCGCTCAAACTCGCTATACCGAAAAAGAAAAAGGGCTACTACTCACGTGAGTAATAGCCCTTCAAAAAGTTTGATTTGTCCACGGCTTAAAACATCTGAATACCGCCGTTTAGTTAAGTTTTCAACAAATAATCAACAGTCAAAAACTATCTTACTTTTTCCATAACCGCGTTTTTACAGAATTTCGCCGTTGCAATTCCATTTTCAGCCGCAGTCTTTTTTATCAGCTCCATTTCTTCCGAACTTACCCGGATTTGGATTTTAAGCGACCCTGTAGGTTTTCTTCCTGCTCCAGGTCTTGCCCCGCCGCGCCCGGCCTTTTTAGTCTTTTCGCCCTCTGTCTTTATCATGCCTTTATTCTATCCATAACTAGAAAAGTGTCAATCATTTTTCATTTGTTGATTCTTTGAGAATCTGCCCGAACAATGCCCGCGCAAAATTAGGCGGCACGGCGTTTCCTATCTGCTTAACAACATCAACTTTTGTGCCTGTAAAAATATAATCTTCCGGGAATCCTGTAGCCGCCGCAAGTTCTTTTGGTTGCAGCATCCTAAAGCCTAGTTCGATTCCGTATTTATCAGTTCCCACAAGTGCGTATCTGTCTTTTGTTGTAAGTGTTGGAATTGGTTCTTTGATTGAAACAGCGTGTCCGTTTCCGTAATACTGAATCAACATTGGCGAAACCAGGCAATGTTCCTGTTTTGTGCAGATTGTAGAAAGCGGCTCATTCAATCTTCTGTTTCTCTGTCGTGCGGATGTTTGGCCGATAGCAGAAATAAAAGGTTTTACAAGCCCGTACCTGTTTGAACAGTCCAAAGTAGGCGCAGGCTCATTGATTGAATGAACCCTGTTATTGTCTTTGTTGTATCTGCATAAAAAGGGTGTAATAAGCATGTGATGTGCGCCACTGCAAGAAATTGTTGAAAGCGGTTTTTCTATGCTTTCAGCTTTTGACTGACCGTACAACCTGGCAA
>OBLI01000323.1_pt1 | contig 51997 bp, 41 predicted proteins | sample 1519701 | NCBI WGS metagenome assembly OBLI01 (sample SAMEA3663005, study PRJEB22513) | pig gut metagenome | biome: pig gut; feature: pig-associated habitat; material: faeces | place: France | collected 2012
TGTAACCTCCTTCATGTTCGGCTGTGTGCCGTTTAAGCGCATTATAGCGAACACAGGATCGTTTGGTTAGCAGATATTGTCGTTTATACGCAAAAAGCTGCATCCACGGCGGTTGGCTTCCAGTCAGATGAGGCCGAATCCGCAGTGCCCCGGCGTTCTGCTCCTCCTATCGGCGGCATCGGTGATAGTTCCGGCTCAGGCTCAAAACACCCGTCTGATTGTTTCCGTACCCTTCTCCAGCACCTGCTGTACGTCAGCCCCCAGAGCGGCTGTCAGCAGTGTGTATTCCGTCAAACTCCCGTGGGGCACCGCCCAGGCGCCCGCGTCCGTACCGGGCGCCAGAAGGCCGTCCATGCCCGCAAACTGGCGCACGTTTTCCGTGGCGCTTTCCAGAATCCGCTCCACGGCGGTTTCGTCAAAACGTCCCCGGCCCCGGAGGTTGCCGATGGTGGACAGGGTGGGCACCCATACCGTCCCGGCTTCCGCCATGGCGTGCAGAGCGTCAGCATCCAGATAGGCCCCGTGCTCGATGGAATCCACCCCGGCTTCCGCCGCCGCTTCCACGGTTCTGGCACCGTTGGCGTGGGCCATCACCGGCAGGCCTTCCTCGTGGGCAATGTGAATCAGCTCCCGGATTTCAGCCGGTTCCATTCCGTCCTCCGTCAGGACGCCGAAATGGTCAAAATCCATCAGGCCGGAGATCATGATTTTGATGAAATCCGCTCCGTTTTCCTTATTTTTAACCACAAGAGCCGCATATTCCCGGAGATTTCCGTATCTTTCTCCGATAAATCCGCCGTAGTGTCCCGCCTTGCACAGGGGGGACAGCGGCGTGCGGTAGGTGATCCCATACTCCCCTGCCAGCTCCCTCGCCCGTTCTCCCACACCCCAGCGGTCACCGCCATCCCGAAGGTAGGTAAAGCCCAGTTCCTGATAATGGGCAAGGGTTTGGTGAATCCATCCCTCGTCTACAGCCTGTGCGTGCCGGGCTATGGCAGTCTTCCAGTTGGCCCCGTCCAGCACCATGTGAATATGACAATCTGCAAGCATTTCCGTTCTCTCCTTTGCAGAAAATCCGCCTGAATACATCAGGCGGATTGTTGTTTTTATGGGTTTTCCCCAGTGAACAGCGGCTGAATCTTCTCCCGATAGATGCGCCGGAAGAAGTAGAAGGTCGCCGTCCCGCTGGCAAACTCCGCCACAATGAAGGACAGCCAGACCTTGTCCACGTCCCCTGTCAGGCTCAGCAGGTACGCCGCCGGCAGCAGCACCAGCATCTGGCGGCATAGGGAGGTAATGGTGGTATAAATGCCGTTGCCCAGAGCCTGGAAGCAGGCGCCCAGCACAATGCAGAAGGACGCGATGGGGAAGCTCCAGCTGATGGTCCGCAGAGCCGCCCGTCCGATGGACAGGAAGGATTCGCTGGGATTGAACAGCCCCAGCAGCGCGTCGGGAGCCAGCTGGAACACCAGCAGCCCAGCCACCATCAGCCCCAGCGCCATGGAGCAGGCAATTTTCAGGGTCTTGGTAATGCGCTTGGGCTTTCTGGCCCCGAAATTGAAGGCAATGATGGAAATGGTGGCGTTGTTCAGGCCAAACAGGGGCATAAAGAAGAAGCTCTGCAGCTTAAAATACACGCCGAAGACACCGGTGGCCGTCTCGGTAAAGTTCTGCAAAATCTGATTCATGCCAAACGTCATGACGGAGCCGATGCCGTTCATGACGATGGAGGGAACGCCAACCACAAGAATCTGTCGGACGGTTTTCCCTTCCAGCCGCAGATACCGGGCGCCGAACTGCACCTCGGGGTTGAACCTGAAGTTAAAGAACCAGACCAAAGCAGCGGAGACCCACTGTCCGATGACCGTTGCCACCGCCGCGCCGGCAATGCCCATGGCGGGCGCGCCGAACCAGCCGTGAATCAGGATGGGGTCCAGAATGATATTGAGGATGGCGCCGGTGCTCTGGGTAATCATGGTGTACACCGTCCGGCCGGTGGCCTGAAGCAGCCGCTCGCCCAGAATGGACAGGAAAACCCCCGCCGTAAGCAGGCAGCAGATCTGAGAATAGACGATACCGCCCTCCACCGTTTCCCGAACCGTGGACTGCATTTCGTAATAGGGACGCACGCCGATAACGCCGAACAGCATGAACAGGGCGGTGACAATCAGCATCAGGATGAAGCCATTGCCGGCGGTGCGGTTGGCGGCCTCCTGATTGCCTTCCCCAAGGCTCTTGCTCAGCAGGGAGTTGACGCCCACACCGATGCCCACGGCGAAGCCGATCTGTAAATTCTGGATGGGGAACGCCAGCGAAAGGGCCGTAACGGCGCTCTCAGAGACCTGTGAGACAAAGATGCTGTCCACCACGTTGTACAGCGCCTGCACCAGCATGGACACAATCATGGGCAGCGCCATATTCAGCAGCAGCCTTCCCTCGGGCATGACGCCCATTTTATTTTCCTGTAACGAATTTGTGCTCATTTTTCTCTCCTGATATTCATTCACATAATCTTTTTCGACCTCATTATAACGGAATAAAAATGTGGTTTCAAGCCCCATTTCTCGATATATTTCAAATGACAGGGTAGGTTATGGCCGTTGTGATGTTCTTTAGTTGACAATTGACAGTTGAAAGTTGTGGTATCCCTTCGGGATGATTGAATATCTCCCCACAATTTTGTGCACAGTACATGGCGCAGGAAATCATCCGTTCTTCCATCCAGGATGATTTCATTTGTCCCGGAAGGACTCCTTAACTGTCAACTTTCAACTGTCAACTTTCAACTCAAAATTCTCTTTACTGCCCTTACAGACGCCTTACTCGCAAAAAGCCGCCGCAGCGGTTTGGCTGCGGCGGGAAGGATGTACATATTACAGATACTGCTTCAAGCCATCGCTGGCCTTCGCAGGATCATCGGAGATGGTAATGGTGATCTCCATGCTGTTATCCGCGGCAAACTTGGCGCACCATGCCACAAAGTCCTCGGCGGCTGCCAGATCGGTGCCGATGGTCTTGTACAGGTTGTCGATAAAGACGTTGGTGATGTCGAAGTTGCCGGCGTGCAGGCCGCTCAGGAAGCCCTTGAGCATCTCGCTGCTGCAAATACCGTACTCCTTGGAGTCCACCAGACGAACCTTATAAGAAAGATCGTAGGTCAGCTTTCTGCCGTACTCGATGCAGACCACATCACCGTTGGCATTTGCTACCGCGCTGTTGATGGCGTCGATCATCTTCTTCGTTTTGCCGGAGCCCTTCAGGCCCATAATAACATGAATCATAGGATTGTCCTCCTTGCCTTTATTTTTGGCTTATGCACATTCTACCAGTAATCGGAGAAATTTGCAACAACTATTTTGCATTTTTCCCAAGAGATTTCTTTCTCCGGAGAAAAGACCGGGGAGGACGCCCAGTCCTCCCCGACGATTTCTTATTTCTCGTAACCGGGTTTTCCCAGCAGCTGGAACATATTGCGCTTGTACAGCTCCACGCCGGGCTGGTTGAAGGGGTTGACCCCCAGAATGTAGGCGGACACGCCGCAGCACAGCTCCAGGAAGTAGAACACCTCGCCCACCTTCCGGGCGTTCAGCTCGCCGCAGTCCATGGTGATGACGGGCACGCCGCCGTCCACATGGGCAGCCAGAGTGCCAAGATACGCCTTCTCGTCCACGAAGTCCAGCGTTTTGCCCTCCAGATAGTTCAGGCCGTCCAGATTCTTCCAGTCGCCGCCGATGGTGTACTTGGCCTCAGGGGCGTCGAAGCGGACCATGGTCTCGAAAATGTTCCGCTGGCCCTGCTGAATCATCTGGCCCAGAGAGTGCAGGTCGGCGGTGAACTCGGCGGTGACGGGGAAGATGCCCTTGCCGTCCTTGCCCTCGGACTCGCCGAACAGCTGCTGCCACCAGCCGCCGAACATCTTGAAGCCCGGCTCAAAGGACTCGAAGATTTCCATGGCCTTGCCGTTGCGGTACAGCAAGTTCCGCACGGCGGCGTACTGCCAGACGGGGTTCTCGAAGGAGCGCAGGTCGTAGCTTTCCTTGGCATCCATGGCGCCGTTCATCAGCTCCATAATGTCGATGCCGGCCACCGCCAGCGGCAGCAGGCCCACGGGGGTCAGCACGGAGAAGCGGCCGCCCACATTGGGGGGGATCACGAAGGTCTCCCAGCCCTCCTCGGTAGCCATCTGGCGCAGAGCGCCCTTGCAGGGGTCGGTGATGGCGTAGATGCGCTCCTTGGTGCCGTCGGTGCCGTACTTGCGCTCCAGCATCCAGCGCAGAGCACGGGTGGCGATGGCAGGCTCGGTGGTGGTGCCGGACTTACTGATGATGGCGATGGAGAAGTCCTTGTCCTCCAACAGACGGCACAGCTCGTTCCAGTGACGGGTGCTCAGGCCGTTGCCGGCGAAGAAAATCTGAGGATTGCCCTTGCCCTTGCCGATGTTGTGGTTGGGGCCCTGCAGCAGCTCAATGGCAGCCCGGGGGCCAAGGTAGGAGCCGCCGATGCCGATGACCACGAACACATCGGAGTTGGCGCGGATCTTTTTCGCCGCGCACTGGATGCGTTTCATCTCGTCGGTGGCTTCCCGGACAGGCAGGTTCAGCCAGCCCAGGAAATCGTTGCCCTCGCCGGTGCCGTCAGCCAGAGTGGCGTGGGCGTCGGAAACTTCCTTTTCCATTGCCAGCAGGTCGGCCAGAGTCAGCTGGCCCCAGACATTGGAGATATCAACTTTAATCATGTTATGGAACACGTCCTTTCTAAGTATACACCTATATGGTACCGCAAAACCGCCGTAAACGCAAGCCTTTTTGTAAAAAATCCTGCGCGCGTCCCATTGGGTAAAGTCGGCAGCACGGCAAATGGTGAGTTGAAAGTTGACAGTGGACAGTTAAGGAGCCCCTTCGGGGCAATTGAAATAATAACGGCGAAAAATGCAGGTATTCCAGCAAGAATCTTTCGCATTTCGTATCCTTGAGCCTATATTGATTCATCCCGCAGGGATACCACAACTGTCCACTGTCAACTTTCAACTGTCAGCTAAATTCCAATTCGTCGCACCGCTGTGTTATGACGATGATTGTGTAGTTTTTTTCGTGAAACCACTGGCATTTTTTTATCAGAATATGTATAATAGAGGTATCCAATTTTCAGGAGGCTTCTACATATGAAATACGGCTTTGGCATCGATCTGGGCGGCACCACCGTCAAGATTGCTTATTTCGATGAAACCGGCAAAATGCTTGACAAGTGGGAAATCCCCACCGTCACCGTAAACGGCGGCAGCCAGATCCTGCCGGACATCGCCGCGTCCGTCAAGGGCTATCTGGCAGAGCATAACATCCCCGACAGCGACATTCTGGGCCTCGGCATCGGTGTCCCCGGTCCCGTCAACGCCAAGGGCGTTGTGAATAAGTGCATCAATCTGGGCTGGGGCGTGTTCAATATCTCCGAAACCCTGTCCGCCCTCACCGGCTTCCCCGTGAAGGCGGGCAATGACGCCAACGTAGCCGCTCTGGGCGAGTTCTGGAAGGGCGGCGGTCAGGGCTGCGACAACATGGTGTTCGTCACCCTTGGCACCGGCGTGGGCGGCGGCATCGTGGTGGAAGGGAACCTGCTCCACGGCGCCCACGGCTCCGGCGCGGAGATCGGTCATCTGGTGCTGAACCGGGACGAGACCGTGCCCTGCAACTGCGGCAAATACGGCTGTGTGGAGCAGTACTGCTCCGCCACCGGCATCGTCCGGCTGGCAAAGCTCCATCTGGCGGCCACCGATGCCCCCAGCGTTCTGCGGGGTGTGGAGCCCCTTACCTGCAAGGACATCTTCGATGCGGGCAAGGACGGCGACAAGGAAGCCCTCGCCATCCTCGATCAGGTCTACCGCTACATGGGCGAGTTCCTTGGCAACGTCTGCTCCGTGGTGAACCCCGAGGTGGTGGTCATCGGCGGCGGCGTCAGCAAGGCAGGACAGGTGCTGATTGACGGCGTGGTTCCCTACTTCAAGAAGTACGTCTTCCACGCGGCCTCTGAGGCCCGGTTCACCCTGGCCTCCCTGGGCAACGACGCCGGGGCCTACGGCGCCTTCAAGCTGGCGCTGGACGCCTTTGCCGGCAAGTAAGCTTACATAACAAATCACCGGGAAGCAGCCGCTTCCCGGTTGTTCGTTATATTCAATGATTTATTCAAATGACAGATACGTTGATCTTTATATGACTAAGGAGCATGTCATTGCGAGCCAGTGCGCACACTGGCGTGGCAATCCGTACTCCATATTGTAACGGGTACGTTATTAGAGCGTGAAAATAGGAACGGACTGCCACGTCGCTTCGCTCCTCGCAATGACATCCTAAATCAGATAAGTTCTTCTTTATCGTACTGCGGGACAACATTTTATTTTTGAAACCGCTCCAGAAACGCCGGGGACTTCCACCAATACTGGCTGCCCCAGTTTTCATAATTCCACTGCTCCATATAATCGTTGCATTCGTAGTCAATATAGTAGAGCTTCCCGCCGCAGACCACAAAATTCGTGGGAAAATAGTCGATATTGGTGTTCGCGGGGTACAGCAGCCTGCACATATCCTCGATCTGCCAGTAGAACCCGTCCTCCATCCGGTCTTCCAGTACATACCGGTCGATGGTGTCGCCGGGGATGTATTCCTTCAGAAGCCGCTCCTCCGCTTTGTCTGCGTCCAGCAGCTCCGGCATGGGGATGCCGATTGTCCGCAGCCTGTCATAGTCCCGCAGCTCTGAGGCCAGCTTGTCGCCGAACTGGTAGTAATCGCAGGGCTCATGGTGAATCTGCTTGACAACATACTCGCTTTCGCCATCCGTCACCAGATAGGAATAGCCGCCCTTGCCCTTGCCCAGCAGGCGCAGAATCTGAAACTCTCTTCCGTTAACCGCAATATGCTCCATGGTATCTTCTCTCCAAAGTTACCGCCAGACGGCGGATGGAAAGCGTCAGGCAAATGACGAACAGCAGGCAGGCGCTCATGACGCTGTAGGCAAACAGAGCCTTGCTGCCCCAGCGCTGGACGTAGTATTCCATGTACCCCGCCCCGGCTATGGCAATGGCGATGAGCAGCCACAGCAGAATCTGCCACGCCCGAAAGCCCCGGGCCTTCACCATGCGCCGAGAGAACAGGAGAACTGCCAGCACCAGCGCCAGCGCCCCCAGCACCTGCACCACGCTGACAAAGCCGTTGCTGCGGAAGAACAGGGAATCGTACCGGGTGCTGTCCAGCACCACCTGCGACGCGCCGTAGAGCAGCAGGAACACAAGGCAGGTGTCGCCGTCTTTCAGTTTCCCCCGCTTCTGTCCCTTGCAGTAAAACACCGTCAGCCCAAGGAACAGGGCCAGCGCCACCATGGATTGCAGGGCAAAGGTCGCCAGCCGGTACTCCACCGCCCCGGACACCGCGTTGCTCACGGGATACGCAAGGGGCAGGCTGCGGAAGTTTACCAATACTTGTCCCCGGTCGGAGGCGTTGAACAGGGAACTCAGCCGCCCCACGGCGATACCGGCACAGCCCGCGATGGACATGGCATCCAGCATTTCCGGCAGGTTCCGGTGCAGGCAGACGATTCTGGTCAATCCTGCCGCCAAAAAACAGCCTAGAAACACGCCCATCAGGGCATAGCCCCCGGCGGTGTAGTCCGTCATGGCGGCAGAAAAACTTTGATAGCTGTCACTCTGACAGTACCAATGGAAGAACCGGGCAAACACCAGACTCAGCACCATGCTTACCGGCACCGCCGCAAAGCCCGCCGCGCCATTACCGCTTTTTCCCAGATAGAAGGCAAGGAAGAAGCAGATAGCTGTAGCCGCCGCCAGCGTCAGAATGACGGAATTCCAGTAGATTGCCGTCCCGCCGCTGTAAAACGCGATCTTATCCATTGTCCGTTCCCCCTTCCGGCACCGCCGTAGCAAAGTAGATGATATCGCTGATCTTCCGCTGTTCTCCCTTCGCCGGCCGATTAATCAGCATATTGTTCATTACGATGGCGCCCGTCTGTCCTCCGTCCAGGCAGTAAGCCATTCGGCAGCCGGTTGCCGCAATGTTTTTCGCGAACTGTGCCACCGTAGGTACGGAATTATGGCCTTTATCGATGTTGGCCACAGCCACAAGATAGTGCAGGGTGTCCATCTGGCACAGGGCCGCCCGGGCATACCCTTCCGTAATTTCGCCCACGCCGTACCAGGTATGCTCCTGAAGCTCGTAGTTGTCAACCAGTATGGGGCCGAAGGCAAGGCTGAAATTGATGTCGTGCTCGTCCACGTACGTCTGCACATCCTGCACCTTCAGCACCTCGCCGCCCCGGGTGAAGTGCATATCGCCGTTTCGGTCAATGTAGCAGGTCTCGGCGTAGGTGCCCTCCACCCGCTTGGCCTGCCCCTGATAGACCACCGCGCCGAAGTTGCGGAAGCGGTAGAAATCACCGGAGGAGGCCACAACGGCGTTGACGGTTTCCGCCATTTCCGTGGTCAGGTACTGGGTATCGGAGCCGTAGGTGCCGTCCGCCAGATGGCGGCGGAACTGGGAGGCATCGGCCACTTTGACCTCGGAGAAGGTGTAGACGGAATCATCGTCAACCTCCTGCCAGGTCACGGCAAAGATGCTTTCGTCCAGATAGTAGCGGATGCAGCTGTCCTCATAGATCTGCTGGTTGGTCTGAAAATAGGTCTGCTGCCCGTCCAGAATCCACTTGGCCTGTTTCAAAATTGGCTCCATTTCCGCCGGGCTGTCCACCTGCCCATAGCAGGACGGATTGGGCTTGGGGGCCACCAGCGCGTCGTCGGGGATGGTGTAGTGCTGGCGGACAGGCTCCGTCTCTTCCTGGGTCGGCTCCGTCTGCTCCGTGAGGCCCAGATGGCTCACCTTCAGGCCGCTGTCCGCCAGAGATATGGCTTTCTCAACGTAGGCGTCAAAGCCATCCAGCGCCCCCATGTTCTTAATATTCGATACCGCAGCGGTCTTGGGCCTGCCCACGGTTTCCACCATGTCCATAAGCAGCTTCCCCGTGGCAAAGGCGCACACCGGTACCAGAATCACCGTTAAAATGATTTGAAAAATCCGCCCAGCCCTGCTCTGCTCCCGTTTCGGGCGGCTCACCTTTCTCTCCGGCTCCGGCCTTGTGCGGATCACATCCGGCTGACGTTTTCTGGAGCTGGCAGCGTACTTCGGTTTGTATCCCATGGCTGTCCCCTCCTTATCTCAGTCCGCCGGACAGGATATCCAGCATGGCCTGATCCGGCAGTGCCCACCACTGGCCATCCTTCTCAATAAGCTGGAAGGTAATCTGGGCAGTCACGGTTTCCGGCTCCGCCAGCGCTTCCTGAAAGGCTTTGGTTCTCAGTTCCTCTTTCAGCGTCTGCGGGATCTGTCCGTCTTCTCCCAGAAGGGCGAAATGATCCTCCTGCTCGTCCAGCTTCTTCTTTAACAGTTCCCCGGCCCGCTTATCCAACTGCGACAGGGTTTGCGGGATATCCATGTATGTCACCTGAGCGGTCTGATAAATGTTTGTTCCCTCACCGTAACAGTTTTCATCTACCGTTACGGCAATGCTGTCCCGGTAAGCGTTCCAGATCAGCTTTCCCTCCGCCGTGGCAGGCTCCCGGTCAAGGCCCAGAGAGGGCTTTCCGTAGAGATACCCTTCCACGGCGGTAAAATCGCCGTCTTCCAGCGCACCCAGCACCAACTGCGCAAAATCGTTTGCTTCCCTGGTCGGCTTCACGGCCTTTGCCGGTTTGTTCAGCGCCGCAAAACTCGTGACAATAGAACCCACCAGCAGCACGGTTCCCACAAAGGCGAATACAGCTGACGCCAGCTTCGAAATCTTCATCTCGCCACCTCTTTCTTTCCTCGTTTTCATTGCGTTCCATTATATCAGGCGGCGGCGCAAATAACAACCGTTTTCTACTGTTTCTTTTCCCATCGGAACTTTTCCGGCAAATCCGGTTGCTTTTTTTCCTGCTTCGTGATACCATATTCCTGCAATGCTGATGTAAAGGAGACTTGTCCTATGTTTTATAAAAATGCGAGAATTTTTACCTCTGATTTCCGTTTCGTCACCGGCGGGTTTGAAGTGAAGGACGGGCTGTTCGGCGCGGTACTGCCGGAGAATGTCCCTGCGGATGCCGTTGATTTGAAGGGCGCCACCGTCATTCCCGGTCTGGTGGATGTCCACAGCCACGGAAACTCCGGCGCGGATTTCTCCGACGGCGATTACGAGGGTCTGAAAAAAATGGCCGCCTACTACGCAAGCTGCGGCGTGACCTCCTTCGCCCCCGCCTCCATGACGCTCCCCTACGACGTGCTGGAAAAGGCCTTCGCCACCGCCAAGCAGCTGAAGGCGGAAGCCCCCGCGGGCCACGCCCGGCTTATGGGCATCCAGATGGAAGGCCCCTACTTCTCCTACAAAAAGCGGGGCGCCCAGAACCCCGACTATCTGAAGGAGCCGGATTTTGAGGGCTTCAAGGCTCTCTACGATGGCTGTGACGGTCTGGTACGCATCGTGGACATCGCCCCGGAGCTGCCCGGCGCGGCGGAATTTGTGGAGAAGGCCAGCAAGCTGTGCACCGTGTCCATCGCCCACACCGATTCCGACTACGACCACGCCCGGGCCGCTGTGGACGCCGGCGTCACCCACCTGACCCACCTGTACAACGCCATGCCCGGCATTCACCACCGGAACCCCGGCGTGATTCCCGCCGCTGTGGAAAACCCCAACGTCCGGGCGGAAATCATCTGCGATGGCTACCACATCCACCCCGCCTCCGTCCGGCTGGCCTTTACCATGTTCAAAAATCGGATGATTCTGGTCTCCGACTCCGGCCGCTGCGCCGGTCTGCCCGAGGGCAGCAAGTTTGAGCTGGGCGGTCAGGACTGCTGGCTCCGCGGGGGCGTGGCCCGTCTGGCGGACGGCACCATCGCCTGCTCCGCCGCCAACCTCTGGCAGTGCCTGACCAATGTCCTCAGCTGGAACATTCCCGAGGAGGAAGCCGTCCGGGCCGCCACCTGGAACCCCGCCTGCGCGCTGGGCGCACAGAACAAAATCGGCTCCATTGAAGGAGGAAAGCTTGCCGACTTCATCGTCTGCTCCCCCGATTACTCCGAGAAGCGGGTGTTTATCGGCGGCATCGAACTGTAATTCAGTGTGGTGTGTAGGGCGGGGTCATGACCCCGCCGACCACGCTGTATATTCTGGTATTTTTCGTCCGACGGGATTCGACTATTCTCAACGGAATGTATCCTATCTGTTTTACCTTTCTATTATCGAGAGCGAATCGGCGGGGTCATGACCCCGCCCTACAATTATGTATTTTACGCCAAAGGAGGCTGAAATGTTAAACCGTTACATCGGCGACGGGGCGTTTTACCGCCGTGTCCTTGGGATCGCCGTGCCCATTATCATCCAAAACGGCATTACCAACTTTGTGTCCCTGCTTGACAACATCATGGTCGGTCAGGTGGGCACCATCCCCATGAGCGGCGTGTCCATCGTCAACGGCCTGATCTTCGTATTCAACCTGTGCATCTTCGGCGCCAGCTCCGGCGCGGGGATTTTTACGGCCCAGTTCCATGGCTCTGCCGACACCGAGGGCGTGCGCTATACCTTCCGGTTTAAGTTCCTGATCTGCCTGCTGCTGGGGCTGCTGGGCGGAACCATCTTCGCTCTGAAGGGCAGCGCCCTCATCGGGCTGTACCTCACCGGCGAGGGCGAGGCCGCCACCGCTGCCGGGGCGCTGGAGTACGGCATGAAATACCTTGCCATCATGCTTTGGGGCTTCCTGCCCTTTGCCATCGCCAACGCCTATGCCAGCACCCTGAAGGAATGCGGCAACACGTTCCTTCCCATGCTGGCAGGCATTGCCGCTGTGCTGGTGAACCTGTGCCTCAACTATGTGCTGATTTTCGGCCACCTCGGCGCGCCGAAAATGGGCGTGGAGGGCGCGGCGCTGGCAACGGTCATTTCCCGCTATGTGGAGCTGGCTATTCTCGCCGGGTGGGTGCACTGCAACCATCAGAAAAATCCCTTTATTGTGGGCGCCTACCGCTCCCTGTACCTGCCGGGACAGCTTCTGAAAACCATCATCATCAAGGGAATGCCGCTGCTGGTCAACGAAGCCCTGTGGTCCAGCGGCATGGCCTTCATGAATCAGTGCTACTCCACCTGCGGGCTGGATGTGGTGCCTGCCATGAATATTTCCAGTACCCTGTTCAATCTGGCGAGCGTGGTGTTCCTGTCTCTTGGAAACGCCGTGGGCATTATCATGGGCCAGATGCTGGGTGCGGGCAGGACGGAAGCCCAGGTACGGGATTCCAACCGGAAGCTGCTGACCCTGTCCGTCAGCTCCGGGGTGTTCTTCGGTATGCTCATGGCCTGCATTTCCGGGCTGTTTCCCCGTATCTACAACACCACCGACGCCGTGCGGCATCTGGCTACCTGTCTGATCTGCGTCAACGCTGTCTTTATGCCCTTTGACGCCTACGTCAACGCCACCTACTTCACCCTGCGTTCCGGCGGTCAGACCTTTGTCACCTTCCTGTTCGACAGCTGCTTTACCTGGGTAGTCTGTGTGCCGGTGGCCTACTGCCTGAGCCGGTTCACGAATCTGACCATCGTCCCTCTGTTCTCCATCTGCCTGTCTACCTACCTCATCAAATGTGCTGTGGGTGCGTTCATGCTGAAGCAGGGCAAGTGGATTCAAAATCTCACCGTATAACGAAACTGGGCTGTCCCGCGGGACAGCCCAGTTCTTATGCCAGCGTAGCCGCCATGACAGCTTTGATGGTGTGCATCCGGTTCTCCGCCTCGTCAAAGACGATGGAGCGGTCGGACTCGAAGACCTCGTCGGTGACCTCCATGCAGCTGATACCGAATTTGTCGTAAATCTCCCTGCCGATGGTGGTGTTCAGGTCGTGGAAGGCCGGCAGGCAGTGCATGAAGCGGCACTGGGCACCTGCCGCGTCCATCAGCCCCATGGTCACCCGGTAGGGCGACAGCGCGTCAATGCGCTCCTGCCAGACGCTGTCCGGCTCGCCCATGGACACCCACACGTCGGTGTAAATCACATCCGCGCCCTTCACGGCGGTCATGGGATCGGTAATCAGCTCGATGGTCGCGCCGGTCTGGGCAGCGATTTCCTTGCAGGTGTGTACCAGCTCGGCATTGGGAAAGTAGCTTTCCGGGGCACAGGCCACGAAGTGCATCCCCATCTTGGCGCAGCCCACCATGAGAGAATTGCCCATATTGTACCGGGCATCGCCCATATAGACCAGCTTTTTCCCCTTCAGGCCGCCGAAATGTTCCTGAATGGTCAGAAAATCCGCCAGAATCTGAGTGGGGTGGAATTCATTGGTCAGACCGTTCCACACGGGAACGCCGGAGTATTTCGCCAGATCCTCCACAATGGTCTGCTCGAAGCCCCGGTACTCAATGCCGTCGAACATCCTGCCCAGCACCCGGGCGGTGTCGGCAATGGACTCCTTCTTGCCCATCTGGGAGCCGGAGGAACCGATGTAGGTGACCCCCATGCCCAGGTCGTGGCCCGCCACCTCAAAGGAGCAGCGGGTGCGGGTGGAGTCCTTGGCAAACAGCAGGACGATGTTCTTGCCTTCACACAGCCGGTGGGACACACCGGCCTTTTTTTCTGCCTTGAATTTCGCCGCCAGCTCCAGCAGACCGGAGATTTCCTCTGGAGTCAGGTCCAGCAGCTTCAGAAAGCTCTTGCCTTTCAGATTCATTTTCATACCTCCGATCGTCTATTGAACAGCCTGATAACGCCATGCGTAGTAATAATACCAGCCCGTAAACAGGCCCTCTGTCACCATTTCCTTGCTGTACCCCGGAATATCGTCAGGCTCGTCCGCGCTCTCCCGGAAATACCATATCTCATCGTAGGAGGGATCCCGCCATTCAGGCTTCCAATTGGTTCGCTCCGGGATATCCGGGTAATAATAGTAAAAATCCGCAAAACCCTCCATGTAGATCACGGCGTTTTCACCTGGCTGAAACTTTTCCAGAAATTCCGCCGTGCACATATCCTGATACTTATAGTCATCCCGGATATGCAGGTAGGCAGGCCAAATGCACACAACAATGACTATCGTCAGGACAAAGCACAGGAGCTTGCTCCTGTCCAGTTTGGACAGGCAGAAGCCCAGCAGCAGAAACAGCACCGGTGTCAGCGGGTACAGATAACGGTCAACAAAAAACGGGCGCACCAGATAGGACAGCGCCAATCCCACCGCAATCGTTCCCGCCAGCGACAGCAGGCCCGCCGCCACCCACAGCAGCTCCGAATTCACCGGCATCCAGGCTGGCGACGGCTCCTCCGTCCCGGGTTTTCCCCGATTCAGGCAGACAAACACATAGGCCGCCACGATCAGCGCAAACAGTCCCGTCAAATACCAGGAGCTGAAAAAGAATTTGAGGCAATCCGATACCGAAGGGATTTCCTGAAGCCACCAGTCCCCGGAAGTGGACACAAAAGATTTCAGCAGAACCCCCAGCCAGGGCAGATACCCGACCACCGCCGCTGCCCAGGTGATTGCTGTCCGTCGCCGGAATCTGCGGTTACGAAGGGACGGGACAATCAGAATCAGGTAGAAAAACGCCACAATAATCAAGGCGTAATAGTGGGTATACGCCGCACCCAGCGAGGCCAGCGAAAAAATCACCCACTCAGGCAGGCGGTTCCGGGTCAGAATTCTGTGCAGTGCCAGATATGCTGACAGCACCAGAAAGGCCCCCAGACTGTACATCCGCACCTCCACATTGTAGTACAGCGGCTCCGGCATCAGGGACATCATGGTCACCAGCAGAAACGCCGGGCCCAGTCCGAATTGCCGCCGAACCTCCGTGCAGGCCAAGAACAGAACGCCCACATAGGGAATCAGGGCGGACAGGTGGTAGGCAGGGCCGTTGTCGCCAAGCAGCCGGTTCATAACAATCGCCAGCATATAGTAAAGCGGCGGGTGCATATCCGTCGCCGTTTTCCGAATCATGTCCGGAAGCCGCATTCTGGCAAGGCGGATGGACCAGGTTTCATCCACCCAGAAGGTATTATCGTAAATACGCCAGTAATTCAGCCGCAGCAGCGCCAGCGTCCACACAGCAAGAATCAGGAAGCCTGCCCAGCGGAGTATTTTTTGTGTGGTTTCCCCCCGCAGTTTTTCCGGGATATTTCGTAAATTCAAGCCAGTTCCTCCGCTGCCGCCTTCAACGTTTCCACGGCATAGTTCAGATCCTCCATGGGGATATTCAGCGCGGGCAGCAGACGCACCTTGTCCTTGGCGGTGAGGCACAGCACGCCCTTTTCCATGCACCGCCTGACGACCTCCCCGGCGGGAGCCACGGTTTTTACGCCGATCATCAGGCCCAGTCCGGTGACGGATTCCACCCCCGGGGCGCCCTCCAGAGCGGAGAACACATAGGCACTCTTCTCCTTGACCCCTGCGAGGAAGTCCTCCGTCAACCGCTCCACCACGCTGACCGCGCCGGCACAGCACACCGGGTTGCCGCCGTAGGTGGAACCATGGTCGCCGAAGCCCAGAACGGACTGCACCTTCTCCCCCATCAGAGTCGCGCCGATGGGCAGGCCGCCGCCCAGACCCTTGGCGGTGGACACGATGTCCGGGCAGATGGGGTAATTCATGTAGCTGTAGAGCTTGCCGGAGCGACCGTTTCCGGTCTGCACCTCGTCGATCATAAAGGGGATGTCATTCTCGTGGGCCAGCCTGTCCGCCGCCACAAGGAATTCTTCCGTCAGCGGCACCACGCCGCCCTCGCCCTGAACCACTTCCATCAGAATACCGGCAACCTTGTTTTCGGCAACGCACTTCCTCAGTGCATCGATATCGTTCGCAGGCACATGGACAAAGCCGGGGGTCAGCGGCTGGAACAGCTCATGGAAGTGATCCTGTCCCGTGGCGGCAAGGGTGGTCAGGGTGCGTCCGTGGAAGCTGTTCTGGAGCGTCACAATGGTATAGCAATCCCCGCCCTTTTTCTCGGCGGAATACTTTCTCGCCACTTTCATGGCGCACTCGTTGGCCTCCGCGCCGGAATTGGAGAAGAACACCTTCTTCATACCGGTTTTTTCGCACAGCAGCTTTGCCAGCTGGGCGCAGGGCTCGGTGTAATAGAGGTTGGAGGTGTGCTGCACCTTGCCCAACTGTTCCGTCACCGCCGCAATCCATGCGTCATCGGCAAAGCCGAAGGCGGTGACGCCGATGCCGGAGCCCATGTCTACATAGCTTTTTCCGCTCACGTCCACTACACGGCTGCCCTTGCCGGAGACGATCTCCACGGGAAACCGCTTATATGTCCCGGCAACGTATGCCTGATCCATTTCCGTAATGCTCATATTAGTCCCCCATAACCATGGTGCCCGCGCCTTCGTCGGTAAGAAGCTCCATCAGAATGGAGTGGGGCACCCGTCCGTCCATAATTACCACATGCTTCACGCCCTTGCCGATGGCCTCAATGCAGCAGTCCACCTTGGGGATCATGCCGCCGGAGATCACGCCCTCGTCAAAAAGTTTCTTTGCCTCCGTCACCGTCAGGGCGGGAATCAGGGTGTCGGGGTCGTCCTTGTCCCGAAGGATTCCCGCAATGTCCGTCATCATAATCAGGCGCTCGGCGTTCAAGGCCCCCGCGATATAGGCGGCGGCGGTGTCGCCGTTGATGTTGTAGGTGTTGCCCTGCCGGTCGCTGGCAACGGTGGAAATCACGGGAATGTAGTTCTTTTCCAGCAAATCCGTGATGGGCTGGGTGCGGATGCGGGTGATTTTTCCCACGTAGCCCAGGGCTTCATCCTTCATGGTGGCTTCGATGATGCCGCCATCGATGCCGGAAAGGCCCACGGCGTGACCGCCCTTCATTTGCAAAAGGTTTACCAATGTCTTATTGACCTTGCCCGCCAGCACCATTTGCACGATGTCCACGGTCTCCTTGTCCGTGACCCGCAGGCCATTGACAAATTGCGCCTGCTTGCCCAGCCGCTTCATGGTCTCGCTGATTTCGGGGCCGCCGCCGTGCACCAGCACCACCTTCACGCCGATGAGCCACAGCAGAGCGATGTCCTCCATCACCTGCTGCTTGAGCTGCTCGTTGACCATGGCGTTGCCGCCGTACTTGATGACCACGACTTTCCCGCTGTATTTCTTAATGTAGGGCAGGGCCTGGGTCAGCACCTCGGCCCGCTCCATGTTTGACAATTCAGTTTTCATCTCATCTGCCTACCCTATTTCCTTATTTCAACACAGTAACGATACCGGGCAAAAAGCATCGGGTAACGAATATAAACATCCCCGTGCGCATTTGCCGCGGGCCATGCCCGCTTAGGTGCGGTAGTCGCCGTTGATTTTGACGTAGTCGTAGGTCAGGTCGCAGCCCCAGGCGGTGGAGGAAAATTCGCCGCTGTTCAGTTCCACCAGAATCTCGATTTCCTTTTCCAGCAGGACTTTTTTCGCAAACTCCTCGGAGAAGTCCAGACCCGCGCCGTTCTTGCAGACCTCCACGGTGCCCGCCGCGCTGTGGAAAGCTACGTTCACCTTGTTCACGTCCACATTCGCGCCGCTGTAGCCGATGGCGCACAGCACCCGGCCCCAGTTGGCATCCGCGCCGAACATGGCGGCCTTCAAAAGGCTGGAACAAATGACGCTCTTTGCCACGGTTTTCGCCGTATCAAGGTCTGCCGCACCGCTTACCTTGCATTCCAGCAGTTTGGTTGCACCCTCGCCGTCCCCGGCGATTTTCCGGCACAGGGCAATGGTCACGGAGTTCAGGGCCTTCATGAAGGCGGTGAAGTCCTCACCCTCGGCGTCCACTGTTGGGTTGCCCGCAAGACCGTTGGCAAGCACCGTCACCATGTCGTTGGTGGAGGTGTCGCCGTCGATGGACAGCATATTGAAGGTACCCGCAATGTCCCCGGACAGGGCCTTCTGGAGCATGGCGGGGGTAATCGCCGCATCGGTGGTCAGAAACACCAGCATGGTAGCCATGTTGGGATGAATCATGCCGCTGCCCTTGGCGATGCCGCCTAAGTGGCAGGTTTTTCCGCCCAGCGTAAACTCCACCGCCACTTCCTTCATGACGGTGTCGGTGGTCATGATGCCCTCCGCCGCTGCCTTGCCGCCCTCGGGGGACAGTCCGGCCACCAGCTCCGGCAGGCCCGCCGCGATGGGGGCAATGGACAGGGGCTGACCGATGACGCCGGTGGAGGCCACGATCATGTCCTCAGGGGAAATGCCCAAAGCCTTTGCCGCCAGAGCGCTCATTTTCTCGGCAATTTCGATGCCGTTTGCGTTGCAGGTATTGGCGTTGCCGCTGTTGCAGATCACAGCCTGAGCAATGCCGTTAGAAAGATGCTTTTTCGTCACGGTCAGGGGCGCACCCTTGACCAGATTGGTGGTATATACCGCAGCGGCGCTGCATGGCACGCTGCTGAAAATCAAAGACAAATCCTTTTTCCCCTGGTTTTTCCGAATGCCGCAGTGGACACCGTTGGCAGAAAAGCCCTTCGCGGCGCAGACGCCGCCTGCAATCTCTCTCATGTTTCTCTCCTTCTAATTATAGGGACAGTCCGGTGGTTTCGTCAAGGCCCAGCAGCAGATTCATATTCTGAATCGCCGCGCCGGACGCGCCCTTGCCCAGATTGTCAAAAATCGCCGTGACCATGCACTGATCCCGCTGCCCGCTGACCTGAATGCGCATGGTGTCCTTCCCGGCGTAGGTGCTGGCGTAGATGACAGGTTCATCGCCGCCCAGCGGGGCCACGCTGATTAAGTTTTGCCCGGCATAGTGGTCGCTCAGCGCTTCCCACGCGGTGCCCGCATCGATGCCGGGAAGCAGGACGGTGGTTGCCATACCGGCATAAAAGTCGCCGAGAATGGGAGAAAACACCGGTTTTCTGGTCAAACCGCAGATTTTCTGCATCTCCGGCAGATGCTTATGGGCAAGATTCGTACCGTAAATCCGGTGGCTCTCGTGGCGTACATCCCGGTTTTCATCCTCGTATTCCGCAATCAGCTTCTTGCCGCCGCCGGAGTAGCCGGTGAGGGAGTAGGCAGTCAGAGGGAAGTCCTCCGGAATCACGCTGTGGTTCACCAGCGGGAACACTCCCGCGATAAAGCCGCTGGCGTGGCAGCCGGGGTTGGCGACCCGCTTGGAGGTGACAATCGCCTGCCGGTGCTCCGGGGACAGCTCCGCAAAGCCGTAGGCCCAGGCTTCGCTTACCCGGTGGGCGGTGGAGGTGTCAATCACCGCAGTGTGGTCGTTTTCAATCAGGGAAACCGCTTCCACAGCCGCCGCGTCGGGCAGGCACAGGAAGGCAATATCCGCAGAATTCAGCATCTCCCGGCGGGCATCCGCGTCCTTGCGCCGTTCCTCGCTTAAGGTGAGCAGTTCCAAATCTCTGCGTCCGCCAAGCCGCTCCCGAATCCGCAGCCCCGTGGTTCCGGCGCTGCCGTCAATAAATACCTTCGTCATGCCAGCTGCTCCTTTACATAGGCAATCTGGGCTTCCACGGACTGCACAGAGGTGCCGCCCTCGGAAATCCGCTTCTGCACACAGGTAAGCAGATCGATGTCCTGATACAGGTCTTCGTCAAAGAGGTCAGAATACTGCTTATAGGTTGCCAGCGGCAGAGTTTCCAGCACACAGCCCTCAGCGATGCACTTGGCAACCAATTGCCCGGAAATCTTGTAGGCGCTGCGGAAAGGCATTCCCTTTTTCACCAAGTAATCGGCCAGGTCTGTGGCGTTGATGAAGCCGCCCTGTGCCGCTTTTTTCATGTTGTCCGGCCGGGTAGTCATGGTTGCCAGCATGGGGGCGAAGACCTTCAGGCACATCTTCACCGTATCCACCGCGTCGAACACCGCTTCCTTATCCTCCTGCATATCCTTATTATAAGCAAGAGGCAGGCCCTTCAGAGTGGTGAGCATTGCCATCAGGTCGCCGTAGACCCGGCCGGTTTTGCCCCGCACCAGCTCCGCCATGTCGGGGTTCTTCTTCTGGGGCATGATGGAGGAGCCGGTGGTGTAGGCATCACTCAGCTCCACAAATTTAAATTCCCAGCTGGCCCAGAGGATAATTTCCTCAGAGAACCGGGACAGGTGCATCATGAGGGTGGACAGGGCGCTCATCAGCTCCACGCAGAAATCCCGGTCGGATACGCCGTCGATGGAGTTGCGGGCGATATCGTCAAAGCCCAGCTTTTCCGCCTCAAGCCGGCGGTCCGTGTCATAGGTCGTACCGGCAAGGGCGCAGGAGCCAATGGGCGAGACATTCATCCGCTTCCGACAGTCGGACAGTCTGCCCAAATCCCGCAGCAGCATCATGGCGTAGGCCATGAGATGGTGGGAAAACAGAATGGGCTGGGCCCGCTGCAGGTGGGTATAGCCGGGCAGAATCACATCCTTGTTGGCTTCCGCCTGAGAAACTACCGCTTTCACCAGTCCTTTGACCAGCGCGGAAATCTCGTCGATTTCCTCCCGCAGATACATCCGCAGATCGAGAGCCACCTGATCGTTGCGGCTTCTGGCAGTGTGCAGCTTCTTGCCCACATCGCCTAAGCGCTGGGTCAGCACCTGCTCCACAAACATATGGATGTCCTCGCAGGACATATCGAATTCCAGCGCGCCGGAGTCCAGATCATCCAGAATGCCCTGCAAACCGTCAATCAGCTGGTCGGCTTCCTTCTGGGCGATAATACCCTGCGCCCCCAGCATGGCGGCGTGGGCCATGGAGCCGGTGATATCCTGCCGGTACATTCGGCAATCGAAGCGGATGGAAGAATTGAAATCGTCCGCAATGCTGTCCGTTGTGCCGGAGGTCCGCCCGGCCCACATCTTTTCCATAATCTATCCTCTTTTTCCTCAGTGTAACGCGAAATGCTAAATGCAAGGCAGCGGCTCAATAGAGCAGCATTTTGCATTCAGCATTCTGCATTTTGCATTTATTACAGTTTTCCCTGCTCCCGCAGCGCCTGCACCTTGGTCGGCAGGCCCCACAGGTTAATGAAGCCCGCGGCCTGATTTTGGTCGTAGTCACTCTCGCCGAAGGTCACCAGATTCTCGGAATACAGGGAGTAGGGAGATGTGGTGCCGGCGGGGATGATGTTGCCCTTGTAGAGCTTCAGCTTCACGGAGCCGGTGACGTACTTGTTGCTCTCGTTGGCAAAGGCGGTGAGGGCCTCCTGCAGGGGGGAGTACCACTTGCCGTTGTAAATGAGGTCTGCGTAGTCTACAGCCAGCTTCTGCTTGACATGGAGGGTGTCCTTGTCCACGGTGAGCATTTCCAGCTGCTCGTGGGCGAAGTACAGGATGGTGCCGCCAGGGGTCTCGTACACGCCCCGGTCCTTCATGCCAACCAGCCGGTTCTCCACGATGTCGATGATGCCGATGCCGTTGGCGCCGCCCAGCTGGTTCAGCTTCTCAATGATCTTGGAAGCCTTCATCTTCTCGCCGTCGATGGCAACGGGAGCGCCTGCCTCAAAGTCGATAGTCACATAGGTGGGTTCGTCGGGAGCCATCATGGGAGACACGCCCATCTCCAGGAAGCCGGGCTTGTCATAATTGGGCTCGTTGGCGGGGTCTTCCAGATCCAGGCCCTCGTGGCTCAGGTGCCACAGGTTCTTGTCCTTGGAGTAGTTGGTCTCCCGGCTGATCTTCAGAGGCACGTTGTGGGCCTCGGCGTAGTCGATCTCCTCGTCCCGGGACTTGATGTCCCACTCCCGCCAGGGAGCAATGATCTTCATGTTGGGCGCGAACCGCTTGATCGCCAGTTCAAACCGAACCTGATCGTTGCCCTTGCCGGTAGCGCCGTGGCAGATGGCGTCCGCGCCCTCCGCCAGGGCAATTTCAGCCAACTTCTTGCCGATGACGGGACGGGCAAAGGCGGTGCCCAGCAGGTAAGTCTCGTACTTGGCGTCCATCTTCAGGGCGGGGATGATGACCTCGTCCACCATCTCGTCCACCAGATCGGCAACAATCAGCTTGCTGGCGCCGGTGGCGATGGCCTTGGCCTCCAGACCCTCCAGTTCGTCGGCCTGACCCACGTTGCCGGCAACGGCAATGATCTCGGGATTGTTGTAATTCTCCTTCAGCCAGGGGATGATGATGGAAGTATCCAGACCGCCGGAATAAGCCAACACGATCTTCTTGATGGAATCCTTGTTATTCATATATACAGCCTCCGTATGAATAATATTCACTTCTTTGTGAGTAATAATACAGGGATTATACTCCCGGCAAAGACATTTGTCAACGGCATATTCCCACTTTTTTCCCCATCCGGTTCTTTTCGGAACTATGCCCGGATTTGGCTGGATGCGCCCCCGGTTTACAGGTAAAATTCACAAAGACCCCGGGGACGTTTCTCCCGGTTCCCCGCTTCACCCTGTTCGTATTGTATAACTATACAGAGAATGCGGATAAAAATAACACCACAGGTTTCCCTGTGGTGTTATTGGGGTAACGCTTACAGCAGGTTGTCGGTGTTGATCCAGCCCAGATCGGTCTTGGCCATCTTGCCGACGATCTCGTAGATATCTACCACGGACATTCTGGCGTAGGTGCCGGTAGCGGTGGTGCAGTTGACATCGGAGTAGGCCACGGTGTTGTCGTTGTAGACCACGCGGGCATCCACAGCGCCGCTGACACAGGGTTCCAGATCCACATAGTACAGGTAGATCCAGCCGGCATCACAGCGGCCCCAGGCCATGTTCTCGGAGATGGTGGTCTCATAGATGACCAGAGATGCGCCATTTCTCAGCTTGGTGGTGACCTTGCTGCCGGTGGAAGCGGAAGCGCGGACATTGACCTCGCTGGCACGGATGACCTTGCCCTTGTACTTATAGCCGCTGGAGTTGGTCACGAAGCCGCCGGTGCCGGTGTTGCCGGTGCTGCCCATGACAGGCTCAGAGGCAGCGGGAGCGGTGGGCTCTGTAGCGGCGGACTCATTGACGTAGTAAGCGCCTTCGGTCATGTAGTCCAGACGAATCCAGCCGGTGCCCTCCTCGGTCTCAATACGGCCCCAGACCTTGTCATCATCAATCTGCAGAGCGGTGACCTTGACCTGATCGCCCTTCTTCAGCTCCGTAACCTTATCGGAGCTCTGGGTCGCTTCCTTCCGGACCTTCAGCGTATCCGCGCCGGTCAGGGTGTGGACCTTCTCGTCCAGTGCGGTCAGCTCCAGGTTCTTCTCGGGGTCCTGAATCCAGCCGTCGTTAACCCGCGCCCAATAGGTGGTGGTCGTAACGGTGGTCACGGTGTTGCTGTCACCGGAGGTATCCTTATCGGACTTCACCTTCTGGGTGACCTCTGCCAGCTCATGAATGGTCACATTGTCGCCGGCAGACAGGCTTCTGACAATATTCTGCTTGTATTCATCCGGTCTCTCGGCCAGGTCGATCTCAACAGGCTCCTTGAACACGGTGCAGCTGCCGGTAACATGACCGGTGTACACAGCGGTGGTGGTGGTCTTCTCAATGTCGTCGAAGGAATCCACCAGCGTACCCTTGCTGGGATCCTCCTGGGCCTCAGGCGTCACAGGATTGTACTTGACCATGGAAATGTAATCCATGCAGACCCAGCCCTGTTCCGTACGGCCCCACTTGGCGGCGCCGCCGGTCTTCACTTCCAGAATCTCGACCTTCGTACCAGGCAGCAGCTTGCCCACAGCGGCATAGCCGATGCCCGCCCCCTGACGGACGTTCACGCCGGAATAGGTGTTGGCAACGATACCGGTGCCGGTGCCGTCGGTGGAGACGGTATTTCCGGAGGAATCGGTAACCTTGTTGGCATCCTCAATGGTGCCCACACGGACATTCAGGTACTTGGCGGAAACCCAGCCGTCCTTTTCATAGTCATAGACACCGTTCTGGTTGGTATCCAGCTTGTACCACTCGTCCTTCTTGGATTCCCAGACGCGAACCGTCGTTCCACGCTTCAGGGAACCGGTCACAGCGCCGTAGAGAGCGCCGGTTTTCCGGACACGCACGGTGTCGGTATCGACAACGGTCGCAATCAGCCCGGTATCGTGATCGTCTTTCTTCTTCTCCTCGTCCAGCTTGACCTCGTTCGTGCGCTTGACATACTTGGATGCCAGGTTGATCCAGCCGGTCTTCGTGCCGACAGCGCCGGCATCGATCGCGTCTACCACAGTCATCTTGCCCCAGATGTTCTCGTTCATCAGGCAAACCAGGCTGACCTCAACACGAACGCCCTTATTCAGGGTAAAGGCCAGTGCGGCGCCGTCACCGGCAGCCTGACGGACATTGGTGGTATCGGCAACAACCGTGTAGTCCACGGGATCCAGAACAACGGAGAAGCTCACCGCGTCTCCCAGAGGATTGTCTGCCAGGGAAACGGGAATCCAGCCGCTTCTGGTAACCGTAATATCCTTATCCTTCTTATCCTTCTCAGGGTTCTTCCAGGACACCTTCGCCCAGGTCGCGTTGTCGCCGCCGAAGGGAGCGACGGACAGGGTGCTGAACTTGATATCCTTGGTGCCGCTGGGGATATAATTGCGGGAATTGCCCATGGCATCCGTATAGGAAACCAGCGCGTTGGCGTCGCCGGCAGCCGTATAGACGTCCACATCCGCAGTGACCTTGCCAGTGAACGCGTAGGAAGCAACGCCGCCATCGGAGACCGTCTTGCCGCTGACCATGGTCACAGAGGTGTAGGTCAGGCAGATCCAGCCCGCGTCGCACTTGCCCCAGCGGTGACCGTTGACGGTCTTGATCTCGTAAAGCTTAACAGTATCATCCTTATACAGCGCGCCGACAATCTTGTTGTCGGTACCGGCGCCGTTGCGGACATTCAGGTAGCCATTGTAGGTAACCACCGCAGTTGCGATCACGTCACTGCCCACGGCATCCGCCTTGGGAGCGCCGATGCGGACCCAGCCGCCCAGTGCGACGGAGTAGCCCCAACGGTTGCCGGACTTGTCGATGAAGTCATTGTCGATCTGCACGGTACCGGAAGCCTTGGCGCTGAGCGTGGCTGCCTTGGTATCCGGGTCGGTGTAAACCTTGGTGGAGACCAGTTCCTTTTCGGTGACGGTATAGTTCGCTGCCGGAGCAGTGGTCCCGGAGTAGTCAGCCTGCCAGTGGGCATACAGGATCTTGCCGGCGCAGTCCTTGGTCAGCTTGGGCATCCACTCGTCGTCGGCGGTGTACCAGCCCAGGAAAATTTCGCTGCCGTTGGTCGCCTTGATGTGGTCTACTTCCTTACTGGAGTCATAGCGCATGGTGTAAGTGTTGCCATCGCCCTGGGCAATCTGACCACCATTCGCATCATACTTGACCGTCTTGAAATTGCTGGGAATGGTGTTGGAGTACACACCGTTGACGTACATATTGACTTCCACCTGATGACGCTCATACTGACCGTCGTTCAGGTTCTGCATAACACTCAGCAGCTCGTTGGCGCCGGCCTTGCTGAGAATGGCGCTCTTCAGGGCGCCGGTGCCGGTGAGCCAGGCTGTGCCCGCGCCATGGCTGTAGATCACCAGCGCGTCATGCTGATTCTGGGTTAAAGTAAGGCCATTTTTGGAAGCAAAGCTGTTGACCTGCTTATCCAGCTCGGCCAGATATGTACGAAGCTCGGTATCCGCCTTCTTCTCGGTGATCGTGTGCTCATTCTCCACCGTATTCTTGGGCTGACCCTTCGTATCAAAATGGTGCTTTTCCGTGCACACCGTGCCGTAGCCGGTGCGGAATTCAGAGCCGGACACATAATAGCATGTACTTCTGAAGCTCGTTAACTGCTTCAAAACCGTAATTGCAGCCTCGCTGATCTTGTTCTCAGCGGCGGAAGCGGTGACGGGCACCAGGCCAACCAGCAGAACGAGAGCCAGCAACGCGCATACAAATCTCTTCTTCATAAGCTCTTACTCCTTTTTTCTTATGTAAGTAACGGTATTATAACAGACTCGTTTACAAATTGCAATACCTTTTTGAAAATAATTACATTTTTGTTACAATATTTTTCCTTCTACCAAATTCGACTTCAGTATACCACTGAAACAGTGCGAATTTTGTCATATTTCAGGGGAATATTTCAAAATGGGGAGAAAAAGCTTGTAACCATTTTCGTTTCCGCTCCGGGAAGGGGCATTGACTTTCGTTTTGGGCACTGTTATACTCAATGAAATCACTCAGGAGGAAGACGCTATGGAAAACAAAAAGGCCCTTGTGGGCATGAGCGGCGGCGTGGACAGTTCTGTTGCGGCGTTTCTGATGCAGCGGCAGGGCTACGACTGCATCGGCGTTACCATGCGGCTCTACGACAGCCCCACCGAAGAGAGCACCTGCTGCTCGCTGGACGATGTGGAGGACGCCCGGGCGGTTGCCACGCGGCTGGGTATCCGCCACTACGTTTTCAACTTTAAGGACGATTTTGACCGGCAGGTCATTCAGAAATTTGTCACCAGCTACGAACAGGGCCTGACCCCCAACCCCTGCATTGACTGCAACCGATATCTGAAATTTGACCGGCTTCTGCGGCGGGCCCGGGAGCTGGGCTGCCAGTGGGTCGTGTCCGGGCACTATGCCCGCATCCGGCAGGAGAACGGCAGATACCTATTATATAAGGCGGCGGACAGGGCCAAGGATCAGACCTACTTCCTGGCCTGCCTGAATCAGGAACAGCTTTCCCATATCCGGTTTCCGCTGGGAGATCTGACCAAGACGCAGGTCCGGGAAATCGCCGGGGAAAACGGTTTTGTCAACGCCCGGAAGCGGGACAGTCAGGACATCTGCTTCGTTCCCGACGGGGATTACGGCGCGTTTTTGCAGCGCTACACCGGTAAGACCTTCCCCGAGGGTGACTTTCTGAACCTTCAGGGGCAGGTGGTAGGCCGGCACCGGGGCGCGGCCTGCTACACAAAGGGTCAGCGCAAGGGACTGGGCCTTGCCATGGGGGAGCCTGTGTATGTCTGCGATAAGGATATGGTGCGCAACACCGTCACCGTCGGTCCCAACGAGAGCCTCTACTCCCCTTCCCTGCGGGCAAAGGACTGGAATTGGTATCCCTTCGAGACACTGGAATCCCCCCTTCGCGTCACCGCCAAAACCCGGCACAGCCAGTTTGAGCAGGCAGCCACGGTATACCCGGAAGAAAACGGCTTTGCCCGGGTGGAATTCGACGAGCCGCAAAGGGCAGTGACCCCCGGTCAGGCCGTGGTGCTGTATGACGGGGATATGGTTGTCGGCGGAGGAACCATTGTGGAGTGAGGAATGAGGAGTGTGGAGTGTGGAGTGATTACTCTTATTCCTAACTTCTAACTCCTCACTCCTAACTCCTCACTCCTAACTCCTCACTCCTCACCGAAAAAGAGCGGGTCGCCCCGCTCTTTTTCTTATAGGTTCTTCACAAACAGCGCCCGGATGGCGTTGAGGACCGCCAGAATCATGACGCCCACGTCCGCGAGAATCGCCAGCCACATATTGCCCAGTCCCACCGCGCCGAGGATCAGGCAGATGACCTTGACCCCGATGGCAAACCAGATGTTCTGCTTGACAATCCGCAGACATTTCCGGGAAATGCGGATGGCCTTGGCAATTTTCAGAGGGTTGTCGTCCATGAGCACCACGTCTGCCGCTTCGATGGCGGCGTCGGAGCCCATGGCGCCCATGGCGATGCCGATGTCCGCCCGGGCCAGCACCGGGGCGTCATTGATGCCGTCGCCCACAAAGGCCAGCTTCTCCTTTTCGCTTTTGGAGGAAAGAATTTCTTCTACCTTGCCCACCTTGTCACCGGGCAGCAGCTCGCTGTGGTATTCGTCGATGCCAAGTTCCTCTGCGACGGCCTTCGCCACAGGCGCAGCGTCGCCGGTGAGCATGACGGTTTTCTTCACGCCGGCTTTTTTCAGGGCGGCGATGGCCTGCTTCGCGGTATCCTTCACAGTGTCCGACACCACGATATACCCGGCATAGGCCCCATTCACCGCCATGTGCACCACCGTGCCCACAGCGGACACCGGTTCTGCGGCAATATTCAGAGCTTTCATCAGCTTTTCGTTGCCTGCCGCCACGGCTGCGCCGTCCACCGATGCCGTGATGCCGTGACCGCTTTTTTCCTGAATGTCCGTCACCCGGCCCGGCTCCAAGGGCTTTCCATAGGCCGTGAGAATGCTTCTGGCGATTGGGTGGGAGGACGCGCTCTCCGCGTAGGCCGCGTATTCCAGCAGCTTTTCCGGGGTACCCACCACATTGTGGATTTCGCTGACCGCAAACACGCCCTTTGTCAGGGTGCCGGTTTTATCGAACACCACACAGGTGGTCTGAGAAAGGGTTTCCAGATAGTTGCTGCCCTTGACCAGAACGCCCTGATTGCTGGCCCCGCCGATGCCCGCGAAAAAGCTCAGGGGGATGCTGATGACCAGCGCGCAGGGGCAGCTGATGACTAAGAAGGTCAGGGCCCGGTACAGCCAGTCGGTCACGAGGGTCAGAAGCGGGCCGTTGTAGCCCAGCAGCAGCTGTACGATGGGCGGCAGAACTGCCAGCGCCAAAGCGCCGCCGCAGACTGCCGGGGTGTAAACCCTCGCGAATTTGCTGATAAAGTCCTCGGACTTACTCTTGCGGGAGCTGGCGTTTTCCACAAGCTCCAGAATTTTCGACACGGTGGATTCCCCGAAGCCCGTGGTGGTGCGGATTTTCAGCACGCCGGAAAGGTTAATGCAGCCGCTGATGACGCTGTCCCCTGCCCCGATTTCCCGGGGCATACTCTCGCCGGTGAGGGCGCTGGTGTTCAGGCTGGACTGACCCTCCACCACCACGCCGTCGATGGGCACCTTCTCGCCGGGCCGCACCACAATGATGGTTCCGACCGCCACTTCCTCCGGGTCAACCTGGGTGAGTACCCCATCCACTTCTACATTTGCGTAGTCCGGGCGGATGTCCATGAGCTGGCTGATGTTTTTGCGGCTCTTGCCCACGGCATAGCTTTCAAACAGCTCGCCGGTCTGGAAGAACAGCATGACCGCCACCGCCTCGGCAAATTCCCCGCTTTGCTCCAGCAGGGCGATGGCGAAAGCGCCCACTGTGGCAATGGCCATGAGGAAGCACTCGTCCAGCACCCGCCCGTTGCGGATGCCCCGCCAGGCCTTGGCCAGAATGTCGTGGCCCACAATATAATAAGGGATAAGGTACAGCACGAACAGCACCGCCGTGCGCACCGGCTCTTCAAAGGGAAGCAGCCCCTTCCCCAGCCCCAGCGCAAGGAGCAGCGCCGCCGCCGCGATGATCCGCCTAAGAAGTTTTTTCTGTTTGTTTGACATAGTACGACCCCCCCGAGAGAGTGTGAAGTGTGGAGTGTAGAGTGATAGTATCGCCTTCGGCGATGAATTTTAATATAAGTCGAAAAACTCTTCACTCTCCACACTTAAAACTCAATTTCGCAGTCCGGCTCTACCTTGCGGCAGGCCTTCAGGACATTGGGCATGACCGCAGCCGGGTCGGCCCCCTCGGCAAAGGTGACGCTCATTTTCAGAGCCATGTAGTTTACCGTGCAGTCGGCAACTCCGGCGACTTTTTTCGTGGCCTGCTCCATGAGGTTTGCGCAGTTAGCGCAGTCAACTTCGATTTTGTAGGTCTTTTTCATAATGAATACCCCTTTCATTTTTCTGTACATATGAGCACTTGTTCATCTGTTATAGGTATACCATATATTTTCTCCCTTGTCAATAGGAAATATGCCCTCTACGAAAAAAGGAGCGGATTTCTCCGCTCCTTCGGGTGTGATGACATGGGGGTAACGACACCGAGCTATGCCCAATGGTGTAACGACGTTAGACCAGCCGTGCACGCATTGGCTGGCGGCACTGCCGCCTTATTCCAATTCGAACGCGCCGGTATACAGCCGGTAGTAGGTTCCCTTCTGGGCCAGCAGCTCCTCGTGGCTGCCCCGCTCGATGATGCGTCCATGATCCAACACCATGATGCAGTCGGAATTGCGGATGGTGCTCAGGCGGTGGGCAATGACGAAGACCGTTCTGCCGTGCATCAAAGCGTCCATGCCGTCCTGCACCAGCTTTTCCGTGCGGGTGTCGATGGAGGAGGTGGCCTCGTCCAGAATCATGACGGGAGGATCGGCCACCGCTGCCCGGGCAATGGCAATCAGCTGCCGCTGGCCCTGAGACAGGCTGGCCCCGTTGCCGGTGAGCACCGTCTGGTAGCCCTGAGGCAGGCGGGTGATAAAGTCATGGGCATTGGCCAGCTTCGCCGCCTTGATGCAGTCCTCGTCGGTGGCATCCAGCTTGCCGTAGCGGATGTTATCCATCACCGTGCCGGTGAACAGGTTGGTCTCCTGCAAAACCACGCCCAGAGACCGCCGCAGATCGGGCTTGGCAATCTTGTTGATGTTGATATTGTCGTAGCGGATTTTGCCGTCGGCAATGTCGTAGAACCGGTTAATCAGGTTCGTAATGGTGGTCTTACCCGCGCCGGTGGCGCCCACGAAGGCGATTTTCTCGCCGGGATGGGCGTACAGCGTCACATCATGGAGTACAGTTTTCTCCGGAACATAGCCAAAGTCCACCCCGTTCATGGTGATATCGCCCTTCAGCTCGGTGTAGGTCACAGTTCCGTCGGCCTTGTGGGGGTGCTTCCACGCCCAGCGGCCGGTACGCTTGTCGGACTCGGTGATATTGCCGCTGCCGTCAATTTCCGCGTTGACCAGCCGGACATAGCCCTCGTCCTGCTCCGGCTCCTCGTCCATCAGTTCAAAAATCCGCTCCGCGCCGGCCAGGGCCATGACGATGGAATTGATCTGATTGGACACCTGAGAAATGGGCATATTGAAGGAGCGGGACAGGGTCAGGAAGCTGATAAGCTTGCCCACACTCAGCAGCTTGCCCCCGGACATCACCGTCATCAGGCCGCCCACAATGGCCAGCACAGCGTACTGGGCGTAGCCCAGGTTGTTATTCAGGGGGCCCATACAGTTGGAGTAGGCGCCCGCCAGGTAGGCATCCCCCCGCAGCTTCTCGTTCAGCTCGTCAAACTGCTGTTTGCAGGTATCCTCGTGGGTGAAGACCTTCACCACCCGCTGACCGTTGATCATTTCCTCCACATAGCCATTCACCGCGCCCAGAGAGCGCTGCTGACCGATGAAGAATTTGGCGGAACGGCCCGCGATCACCTTGGTGGCAAAGACAATAACCAGAACGGTGAGCAGCTGCAAAACCGTCAGAATCGGCGAGGTAATCAGCATGGTCACCAGCACCACAACCAGCGTCACTACGGAAGACGCGCACTGGGGGATAGACTGGGAGATCATCTGCCGCAGGGTGTCGATGTCGCTGGTGTAGCGGCTCATGATATCGCCGGCGGTATGGGTGTCAAAATAACGGATGGGAAGGGTCTGCATATGGGTGAACATCTGATCCCGGATGGTCTTCTGGGTGCCCTGGCTGACCTTCACCATCAGGAAATTGCACAGGAAGGAGGACACCATGCCCACAAGGTAAATGCAGGCCATCATGGTCAGGAACCGGAAAAGGGGCCCAAAATCGGGACTCACCTGCCCCAGCATGGGGGTGATGTAGTCATCCACCAGCGTGCCCAGAGAGGCGGAGCTGGCGGCCTGGGCCACGGCGCTGAACACCACGCACAGGCCTACCACAATCAGGGTGCCCCGGTATTTGAGCATATAGGACAGCAGCCGGGAAAGGGTCTGCTTCGGCTTTTTCGCCAGGCGGCCGTCGCCGCGCATTCTGACAGGAGGCATTTATTCCATCGCTCCTTTCGTCTGGGATTCGTAGACCTCGCGGTAGATATCGCTGGTTCTGAGGAGTTCGTGGTGCCTGCCCTGGGCCACGATTCTGCCGCCGTCCATGACCAGAATCAGGTCGCACTCCTGCACCGAAGCGATGCGCTGGGCGATGATGATTTTCGTGGTTTCGGGAATCTCCCCGGACAGGGCCTGCCGGATGGAGGCATCGGTGCGGGTATCCACGGCGGAGGTGGAGTCGTCCAGAATCAGAATCTTCGGCTTTTTCAGCAGGGCCCGGGCAATGCACAGCCGCTGCTTCTGACCGCCGGAGACGTTGGTGCCGCCCTGCTCGATGTGGGTATCGTAGCCATCGGGGAAGGAGCGGATAAATTCATCGGCACAGGCAATCTGACAGGCATGGGTGATCTCTTCATCCGTGGCGTTGGGATTGCCCCAGCGCAGATTTTCCCGGATGCTGCCGGAGAACAGCACATTCTTTTGCAGCACCATGGACACCGCGTCCCGCAGCCGCCTAACGTCGTAATCCCGGACATCCACGCCGCCGACCTTGATGCTGCCCTCGGAAACATCATACAATCTGGGAATCAGCTGCACCAGTGTGGATTTACCGGAGCCGGTACCGCCTAGCACGCCCACAGTCATACCGGAGGCAATGTGCAGGTTGATGTTTTCCAGCGCGTCCCGGTCGGCGGTTTTGGAATATCGGAAGGACACGTTGTCAAAGTCCACAGAGCCGTCTTTCACAGTTTCCATGGGATTCTCATGATTTTTCAGCTCTGGCTGCTCCACCAGGATTTCCGTGGTCCGGCGCATGGGGGCACGGGACATGGTAATCATGACGAACACCATGGACAGCATCATCAGGGAGCTGAGAATCTGGGTGGTAAAGGTGAACATGGAGGTCAGCTGACCGGTGGTCAGGCCCAGGTTGGCGTTGTTGCCGGAGGCCACCACCATGGTGGCACCCACATAGGAAATCACCAGAATACAGGTGTATACCGCGAACTGCATCAGGGGGTTGCCGAAGGCCATAGTCTGCTCTGCCTTACAGAAATCCTTGTAAATGCTCTCGGACACGGAGGAGAATTTGTCCGTCTCCCGGTCCTCCCGGACGAAGGATTTCACCACCCGGATGCCGTGGACGTTCTCCTGCACCACGTTGTTCAGCTTGTCATAGGTCTTGAACACCCGGTCAAACACCGGGAACACCATGCGGATCAGGATGAACAGCCCCAGTCCCATCAGCGGCAGCACCACGCAGTAGATGATGCACAGCCGGGGGCTGACGGAAAAGGCGTTGGCCGTCGCCAGAATCAGCATCATGGGGCAGCGGATGGCCATACGGATCAGCATTTGGAAGGTCATCTGGATATTCGCCACATCCGAGGTCAGCCGGGTGACAATGGACGCGGTGGAGAATTTATCGATGTTGCCAAAATCAAAATCCTGCACCTTATAATACATATCGCGGCGCAGGTTCCGGGCAAAGCCCGTGGCGGCGTAGGACGCCATCACCGCGGAGGCGATGCCGAAAATCAGGGAAATCAGGGCGTACAGCACCAGCAGGCCGCCGTTGCTTACGACGGCTCCCATGTTGCCCACGCTGACGCCCTCGTCCACCACCTTCGCCAGCACCAGCGGGATTTTGGTTTCCATGTAAACCTCGCCCACCATGCAGACCGGGGCCAGAATCGCGGGCCATTTGTACTCCCGGACACACCGGGAAAGCGTCTTTATCATGTTTTGGTTTCCTCCTTTTCATTTTGCCTTCCCCTCTGGGGAAGGTGGCAGCCCGCAGGGCTGACGGAAGAGGTGTCTTCTTTCTCGCAAGGCACCGGACAGACATTTTCGATGGCGCGCTGCAAAAATTGGGTAAACAGCGTCTTTTCCTCCGGGGTAAAGCCCTGAACAATGCGGCTTTCGTTTTCCGTGATCACCGCGTGCATCCGCTCGTGGCAGGCAAGGCCCTTCCCGGAAATGATAATCTGTCTGCTTCGGCGGTCATTGGGGTCCGTCTTCAGCTCCAGAAAGCCCTTCTGTTCCAGCCGGGACAGCAGGCCCGAGACGGTGGGGTGGGTCAGGTGCAGCTCCGCCTCCACATCCTTGGCATAGGTGGGCTGCTCCCCCCGGTGGACGACGAAGGCCATAAGCCGCCCCTGTGCGGCAGTCAAATTCAGTTTATTCAGCGCGTCCGTCATGGTCTGATCGGTGCACCAGTGGAGAATCCGAATCAGGTGCCCGTAATGCACGCTCAAGTCATCACCCCCAAATAAATACGTAGCGTGCTACATAATAGCAGATTCTACGAAAGTACGCAAGTGGTTTTGTAAATTGTTTACAATTTCTTCCCATTTGTATGACCGGCGCGGCCTGCGCATATACTACGGCTGAGGTGACAGAAATGAAAGAGGACGAAAAAAAGCCGCTTTCCTGGGAAGCGGCTGACCCCAAGCCCCCGGTGATTCATTCCGGGCGGATGGAAAACAGGACAAGGAATTAAAAAGCTTATCGGGTTAACTCAGCAGATAGATAAATTGTAATTTGCGGGGATGCCCCCGCGGGCAATGCGTGCACGGCTGGTCTGTAATCGTTACTTCCCTGACCCGCTCGGTATCGTTACCCGGTACCGTAGGGCGGGGTCATGACCCCGCCGACCCGGTTTCGATGATATGTAGCCTATGATGAATGGTATTTGGTAGGTTTTCCGCCGCACGTTTTCCGTTGGACGAAAGCACTATCCACGTCCAACGTGATCGGCGGAGTCATGACTCCGCCCTACGCATTGGCCCGTCAAATTCCAATTTGTCGGTTTGCTGGCGTAGACAAGCAAAAAACAACAGGGCCGGTTTCCCGACCCTGCTATTCATACATTTTCAGGCTTAGCCGTTGGCGCGCATCTGAGCGAAGCACTCGCTGCAGTACACAGGACGGTCAGTCTTGGGCTGGAAGGGCACCTTGGCCTCGCCGCCGCAGCGAGCGCAGGTGGCGGTGAAGAACTCACGGGGGGCACGGGTGGCGTTCTTGCGAGCGTCACGGCAAGCCTTGCAGCGCTGAGGCTCGTTCTGGAAGCCGCGCTCTGCGTAGAACTCCTGCTCACCGGCGGTGAACACGAACTCGTTGCCGCACTCTTTGCAAACTAAAGTCTTATCTTCGTACATGAAAAAATACCTCTCTTCGGTTTGTTGTTGCCCCGTGAAATTCCACCTGAAATGATATAACGCAGGGTCATAGATTATTGTTGGCAAACTCTGCCACAAGACGGATTATACACACATGGGGACATTTTGTCAATCCTTAATAAAAATTTTTCCCCAATAATTTCTGGTTTATGCAACTTTTTACTGCTGCTATCTTCCATATTACCCACGCATGTAGTGAGGTACTGTTATCCGTGTTCTTTTGTCGATGATATTCCAGACGCTGTTCATTGCGGCAGTGAGCAGTACGGATACGCCATATACCACAATAAGTTTCAGATACCATACTTCCGGCAGCGCAAACGCCGTATACGCCCGCAGTGCCAGAATATGCCACAGATAAATCCACATGGAATGGGCGGAAACATATTTAACGGCGCTGCATTCAAAAATTTTTAAATGCCGCTTTCCGCACAGCAGCATCAAAGCAAAGGAACAGCCAATGCCATATCCCAAATAATATAGCCGGGGCGGGTATTTCGCAATTTGTACCGACTGCGCCGTACCGGATATGCCCCAGTAGAGCAGTCCCATCGCAGCAAATATACCAAATGCTGTCACGGCAACAATACGGCGTGTTTTTTCCTTCATCCGTCCGTAACTGCATCCAAGAGCAGTCACAACGCCATAGGGAATCACATAGTAGAATGTTGTTTCCAACAGACGATTGCTCGTTCCTACCTGAAAGTGCCACATGATTTCATAAACGAAATATACGGCACAGATGAGAGCAGTATTTTTCATGGACGGCGTTATCCTGCAAAGCACCGGAATCAGGAACGCGCTGTACAAATAGATCAGAATAATCCACACATATCCGATTCCATAGCGCGTCAGACAAAAGGAGTCAACATAAAATCGGGCACTGTAACGGTCTCCGCAGAAAAGGTACACCACCAAGAAATAAAACATCAAAAAGCACCACGTTGGAAGTACCAATCTCCGAATGCGTGAAATGTAGTATGCCCTCAACGGATGAGGATTTGTTCTCTCATATTTCCAGAAGGTTTTTCCCCCTAAAAACGACGACAGTATCACCATAAGCGGAACATCGAAATTGCGGAGCCTCATAATCCATTCCGGAGGTCCCATATGTGCCAGGATAATTGCGGTTAATCCAAGAAACTTAAGGAAATCAATATAGCTTATTCTTGTCTGTCTGTCTGTCTGTCAAATTGTCGCTCTTCCATTGCATTTTGTCAGCCTCTTTTTCTGCACTTTTCACTCAAAATGCCGCACAGATGCTACTGCTCTATATTGAGAACTGGGCCTGTCCCTCATAGGGAATGTGCAGATGGTCGTAGGCAAGGGCCGTGACGCAGCGGCCCCGGGGAGTGCGGGTCAGAAAGCCCAGCTGCATGAGATACGGCTCGTACACATCCTCCAGCGTCACCGCCTCCTCGCCGATGGTGGCAGCCAGGGTTTCCAGTCCCACCGGGCCGCCGCCGTAATTCTGAATGATGGCGGTGAGCATCCGGCGGTCGATGTTGTCAAGACCCAGCTCATCCACCTCCAGCCGTTTCAGGGCAAGCTTGGCGGCATCCTGCGTAATGGTGCCGTCGCCCATGACCTCGGCAAAGTCCCGGACCCGCCGCAGAAACCGGTTGGCAATTCGGGGAGTCCCCCGGCTCCGGGAGGCGATTTCCATAGCCCCCGCTTCCTCAATGGGCATTCCCAGAATGGTGGCGGAACGGGTGACAATTTTCGCCAGCTCCTCCGGGGTGTACAGTTCCAGCCGCAGATTCACGCCGAACCGATCCCGCAGCGGCGCGGACAGCTGGCCCGCCCGGGTGGTGGCCCCCACCAGCGTGAATTTGGGCAGGTCGAGACGGATGGAGTTGGCGCTGGGGCCCTTGCCCACGATGATGTCGATGGCAAAGTCCTCCATGGCGGGGTACAGAATCTCCTCCACCACCCGGTTTAAGCGGTGGATTTCATCGATAAACAGGATGTCCCCGGGGTTCAGGTTGGTCAGCAGCGCCGCCAGATCCCCGGGCTTTTCAATGGCGGGGCCGGAGGTCACCCGGATGCCCGCCCCCATCTCATTGGCAATCACCCCCGCCAGTGTGGTCTTACCCAGACCGGGCGGGCCGTAGAGCAGGGTGTGATCCAGCGGCTCATTGCGGCGGCGGGCCGCTTCGATATAGACGGACAGGTTGCTTTTCGCCTTCTCCTGACCGGTGTAGTCCGCCAGCAGCTTGGGCCGCAGGCCGATCTCCCCCGCGTCCTGTGGCGCGAAGGTGGGGGAAATGATAGGGCTGTCCAGTTCCTGTGAAAATTCCAAACTCATAATATCCTCCAAAGTAATGTTTGGAGTTTGGAGTGAGGAGTGAGGAGTGAAATCCAAATACGAAACCGCATCTATGCTTATCACTCCACACTCCGCACTTCACACTCCTCACTGAAATCAGCCCTTCATAACCATGGCCCGCAAAGCGTGCCGCACCATTTCCTCCGTGGACGCGTTGGGGTCCACGCCCTTCAGCGCCGCGCTGATCTCGGCGGGGGAATAGCCCAGCTCCTGCAGGGCCGCGTGGGCCAGTGCCGCGCTGCTTCCCTGCTGAGCAGGCGCAGCGGCGGCGCTTCCTGCGGAGAAGTCCAGCTCCATACCGCCTCCGCCGATTTTGTCCTTCAGTTCCAGAATAATCCGCTGGGCGATTTTCTTGCCGATGCCCTGGGCGGCGGTGAGCATTTTTTCGTCCCCGGTCATGACTGCCAGGGTAAAATTTTGCGGCCCGCCTGCGGACAGGATTGCCATGGCCGCCTTGGGGCCGACACCGTTGACGGAAGTCAGCAGCTCATAGCACCGCTGCTCCTCCCGGCTGGAAAAGCCGTACAAATCGAAGGCATCCTCCCGGATGGATTCGGTGATATATAGTTTCGCGTTCTGATTCAGCTTGAGCTGTCCGGCAGTATAGGCCGTGACCCGGCAGCCGTAGCCAACGCCGCCGCAGTCGATCACCGCCAGCCCCGGCTCCAAAACCGCAACCTTGCCGGAAACATAGTATAACATAGAGAACCCCCTGTTTCGTAGGGCGGGGTCATGCCCCCGCCGCATTGATCAGTTTGCCGCTTCGCGGTGGGTGGAGTCATGACTCCGCCCTACAGCCCCTGCTGCGCACGGGCAAGCAGGGAGGTACTGGACCGGGCGTGGCACAGGGCAATGGCCACGGCGTCCGCCGCGTCGTCCGGCTTGGGCACTGCGCTCAGGTGCAGCAGCCGCTTCGTCATATCCTGCACCTGATGCTTGGTGGCATTGCCGTAGCCCACCACCGCCTGCTTGACCTGCATGGGCTTGTACTCGAAAATCGGCACGCCCGCCTGCCGCACCGCCAGCAGAATCACCCCGCGGCTTTGGGCTACGTTGATGCCTGTGGTCACGTTCTGCCCGAAGAACAGTTCCTCGATGGCTACCGCCTCCGGCTGGGACACCCGCAGAAGCTCCACCATATCGTTGTAAATCACTTCCAGCCGCCAGGCGAACTCCGTATTCGGCGCTGTGGTGATAGCGCCGCAGTTGAGAAGCTGGTACTGCCCCCGTCGGGCCTCAATCAGGCCGAAGCCGGTGATGCCGTAGCCCGGGTCGATTCCCAGAATTCGCATTACAGCCCCCCGCGGGCCATGTTCACAAGCTGCCCGATCACCAGCAGAAGAAACAGCGCAAGGCCGATCCGCGCGCCCCAGACCTGCCACGCCGGGCGGGGCGCATAGCCTTCCTGCCGCTCCAAATCTTCTTTCTCTTCCATAGTCTTCACCTCTTGCGCATATCATAGCACATTTGTTTCAAAATTCCTAGAAGGATTTTGAAAAAAAGAGTTGACAATTGACTGTTGACAGTTGACAATGGAGGCGTCCCTGGGGGACAATTCCATTTGTTCATCCCGGAGGGATACCATAATTGTCAACTCATTACGAGGGAGGCTGCCGAGCATGGCGATTACCTTATATAAAGAAAAGGCCCCGGTCCGGGGCGTACTGTTCGACGTGGACGGCGTGATTCTGGACACGGAGCGTCTGTACTCCCGGTTCTGGATGGAGGCCTGTCACTTCTACGGCTTTCCCATGACCAAGGAGCAGTCCCTGCAAATGCGCAGTCTCAATAAAACTGCCGGGCAGGAAAAATTTCACGAACTGTTTGGCCCAAAGGCCGATTACACCACCATCCGCTTAAAACGCATCGAACTGATGGACGCCTTCATCGAAAAAGAAGGCGCGGCGGCAAAGCCGGGCATCTGCACCCTGCTGGACGCCCTGGATGCCAGAGGCATTCCCTGCGCCATCACCAGCTCCTCCCCCCGGCAAAGGCTGGAGTGTTACCTGACCCCGCTGAACCTGTACCACCGCTTTCAGAAGGTGGTCACCGGCTACGACGTGCCGCAGGGCAAGCCGGAACCGGATATCTATCTGCGGGGCGCGGCAGAGCTGGGCCTTCCGCCGGAAGGCTGCCTTGCGCTGGAGGACTCCCCCGCCGGAATTCTGTCGGCTTACCGTGCCGGCTGCCTGCCGGTGCTGATTCCCGATCTGGACACCCCCGGTGAGGATACCCAGTCCCTGCTGTACGCCAAAGCGGATACGCTGTCGGATGTTATCGGGCTTCTGGATTCGTAAAAAGTCAGCAGGCAAAACTCCCCATTTCGCCTGCTGCTCCTGTTATCCTCAGATTGACTTGCGCATGACCAGTCTGCCGCCCACCACGGAATTGCCGCCGGTAAACCGCTTTCCCTTGATTTTCCGCAGAAGCTGCACCGCCGCCATCCGACCCATATCCTCCACATTGACCCGGTAGGTCGTCAGCGGAGGATCGCAGACCAGGGCAAACTGGTAATCGTCATAGCCGGTGACCGCCACATCCTCCGGCACCCGGTAGCCCCTGTGCTTGAGCTGCTCCACCAGATTGTAGGCCACCTCGTCGCAGTTGCACACAAACGCCCGGGGCATGGTGTCCGGAAGCTGGATAGGGATAAATCTGCCTGCCACATCCCGATCCTCCAGCCGCCACTGTCCCCGAATGGGAATCCCGGCCCGCAGCAGAGCCTTGGTGTAGCCCAGATACCGGTCCATAATCGAACTGGTAGCCAGAATGCTCCCGACGAAGCCGATCTCCCGGTATCCCGCCTGCAAAAGCGCGTTGGTCACCCGGAAGCCGCCGGCAATGTTGTCGCTGGTGACGCTGTCCGCATCCAGTTCCTCGTCATAAAAGTCCAGCAGAATATACGGCAGCCCCGACTGGATCACAGCTTTCAGATAACTGCGGCGCAGCTCACCCATGAAGATGATTCCGTCCACCTTGCCGCCCTGAATCATGGCAGGCATGGTGCACCTGGCCTCCGCCTCCGGCGACACAATCTCCATAATGGCGGAATATCCGCTTTCCGCGCTGTGCACCATGACCTGCCGGTACAGCGCGGGGTAAAAGGCATTGTCCGCAATAAAACGATCCGCCACCAGAATGCCAATGTTTCCGGAAGCTGTCTTTTCTTCTTTCTTCGGCTGCGGCATGACATAGCCCATTTCCTCGGCAGCAGCAATGATCTTCCCGCGCATTTCCTCGCTGACGCCGTCCTTGCCGGACAGCCCCTTGGACACCGACACAATGCTGATGCCAAGCCGCTGGGCAATATCCGCCATTCTTACTTTTTTCTCCATCATGACCCTCCTGCCGCAACGAAATCTTAAGGCAGCACCGCATAATGGGGCAAGGAGATTCAGCGAGAGATTTTGGCACAAGGGAAAGTATGAAAAATGCGGGAATACTGGTTGTATTTCCCATTTTTCATACTGCACAATTGGGGCAAAAGATCCGCCGAAGCCCGCAGTTCCCTTTGTGCGGTGGTGCCTTAAGATAAAGTATAACCCGAAATATGCTGAGTGTCAAGGCTTCCGCAAGCCCACAAATCGTCAATTTCAGCTAAATCCGTCTTGATTTTAAGTAAATTCTGTGATATCATTAACCTAACCACATAGAAGGAGGAAATCCCATGGATACACTGGCTCGTTTTTCACTTTGGAAAGCGCAGGCGCTGGAGGACCCGGATCTGGTCGCCGAGCTGTCCGGCCTGACCGATGAGAAGGAGATTTTTGACCGTTTCTACCGGGATCTGGAATTCGGCACCGGAGGCCTGCGGGGCGTCATCGGCGCGGGCACCAACCGCATGAACATCTACGTCATCCGCCGGGCCACTCAGGGTCTGTGCAACTATCTGAAGGCCACTACCCTGCCCCAGTCCATTGCCATCGGCTACGACAGCCGCATCAAGAGCGACCTGTTTGCGATGGAAGCCGCCCGGGTCATCGCCGCCAACGGCATCACCGCGTACATCTACCCCCGTCTGGAGCCCACCCCTGCCCTGAGCTGGGCCGTGCGGTACTTGCACTGCGGCGCGGGCATCTGCGTTACCGCCAGCCACAACCCCGCGAAATACAACGGCTACAAGGTCTACGGCGCCGACGGCTGCCAGATCACCCTTGACGTTGCCGCCGCAGTTCTGAACGAAATCAACGCGCTGGATATGTTCGCGGATGTGAAGCTGTGCACCGAGGAAGAAGGCCGTGCCGCCGGGAAAATCCGCACCATCGGCGAAGACTGCCTGGAAGCGTTTCTGGATGCCGTGCAGCAGCGGAGCCTGTCCAAGGGAGAAAAGCTGGACCTGAAGGTGGTCTACACCCCGCTGAACGGCGCGGGACTGGAATGCGTCAGGAAAATTCTGACCCGGATTGGCATTTCCGATGTCACCGTTGTCCCGGAGCAGGAAAAGCCCGACGGGCACTTCCCCACCTGCCCCTACCCCAATCCCGAAATCCGGGAAACCATGGAAACCGGCCTTGCCCTGTGCCGGCAGGTCAAGCCCGACCTACTGCTGGGCACCGACCCGGACTGCGACCGGATGGGTGTCGCCGTTCCCGAGGGCGACGACTACCGGCTGATTACCGGCAACGAAATGGGCGTGCTGCTGCTGGACTACATCTGCCGCAAGCGGCTGGAAAACGGCACCATGCCCCAGAACCCCGTGGCGGTCACCACCATTGTTTCTACGGATATGGCCAACGCCGTCGCCGCCGACTACGGCGTGGAGCTGCGCCGGGTGCTGACGGGCTTCAAGTTCATCGGCGAACAGATTGCCCTGCTGGAAGCCGCCGGTCAGATTGACCGCTACATTTTCGGCTTTGAGGAAAGCTACGGCTATCTCTCCGGCGGTCACGTCCGGGACAAGGACGCCGTCAACGCCTCCATGCTCTGCTGTGAAATGACCGCTTGGTACAAGGCCAAGGGACAGACGTTAGCCCAGGCCATGGACGCCCTGTACGAAAAGTACGGCTTCTACCGCAACGACCTTGCCAGCTTCACCTTCGAGGGCGCGGAGGGGATGCAGAAAATGGCATCGATTATGGATACTCTCCGCAAGAATCCCCCCAAGGCGCTGGACGGCAAGGCTGTCACCAAGGTTGTGGATTATCAGGCCGGCGTCAGCGGGCTGCCCAGGAGCAATGTGCTGGAATTCCAGACCGACTCCGCGAAGGTGCTGGTGCGTCCCTCCGGCACCGAGCCCAAGGTCAAGGTCTACCTGTCCGCCCGGGCTTCCGCCATGGAGGAGGCTCTTCAGGCAAACCGGCGGATTTTGCAGGAAATGACCGACGGCTATCTGGGATAAGGAGTCCATCATGGGAAGACTTGCGCCAAACGGTACGCCGGTGGTGGTACAGACCGGCGCCAGCATCATTGTCGAGGACAGGCAGGGACGGATTCTCATGCAGCAGCGCGCCGACGACGGCACCTGGAGCTATCCCGGCGGTCGAATTGAAATCGACGAAACCGTGGAGGACGGCGCCCGGCGGGAGGTGCGGGAGGAATGCGGACTGGAAGTGGGTGAGCTGCACCTGCTGGGGGTTTTCTCCGGCAAGGAGCTGAACCACGTCTATCCCAACGGCAATGAGGTCTGCGGCGTGGATATCGTCTACGTCAGCAGCGACTATTCCGGTGCGCTTCACTGCGCCGACGGGGAAGCAAAACGGATGGGCTTTTTCCCCATCGACGCCCTGCCCCAGCCCATTTCCTCCATGAACGCCAAGCAGCTGGATGCCTACCTGAAAACCCGAAAATAAGCAAAAAAGGAACCCCACGACCGTTCGCCAAGCGGTCGCGGGGGATTTCTTTATCTTTTCAGCGCGGCCCTGACCATTTCCAGCTCCTCCGGGTAGATACAGTGGGCAATGGTATTTCGCTTTACCGCTTCCATGCAGGCCTCCAGCTCCATCCAGCGTACCGCGTCAATCTCCTCTTTTTGCAGCCGGAATGCCGCTTCCGGCTGATCCCGCCACAGGGCAAACACCCGGGAATACTGCCGGTCACGGAAGGGCCGTCCGTGAAAAACGCTGTCGGAGCGGATCTGTCGGTTTCCGCAGAAAATCAGTTCCTCCGCATTTGCCTGCACCCCCAGCTCCTCCCGCAGCTCCCGCAGGGCCGAGGGGATAAAGTCAACGCCCGCCGGGATGTGGCCCGCGCTGGAAATATCGTAGCAGCCGGGCCAGGAATCCTTGCTTTTGCAGCGTTTTTGCAGGAGAATCTCCACATTTCCGTTCCGCCGCCGGACCAGCCACACATGGGCGGTTCTGTGCCGGATGCCCTCTGCATGGGCCTTTTCCCGGGAAACCACGGTTCCCGTTGGCACGCCGTTTTCGTCCACCACGTCCAGTAATTCCATGTTCCTCCGACCTTTCTCCTGATTTTCCATGATTATACCACAGTTCTTCCAATTTACAAATCATTGATTTGACCAAAGCCCTATTTTCTGTTAGAATGTGGTCAGAAAGCATAAGGAGGAACGGATATGAAGATGGATTTCAGGCTGCTTGCCGCGCTTGGGGCGCTTTTGCTGCTCACCGGCTGCGGCGGGGAAAAGGCCCCCGCTTACCGGCAGGTCAATTCTGAGGAGGCCGCCGCCATGATGGAAACGGAAACAGACTACATTCTTTTGGACGTGCGCACCCGGCAGGAATACGAGCAGAGCCACATTCCCGGCGCGATCTGCATTCCCAACGAAACCATTGGCTCCGAGGAAATCCCGGCGCTTCCCCACAGGGAGCAGCTGATTCTGGTCTACTGCCGCAGCGGCAACCGCAGTAAGCAGGCCGCCCAGAAGCTGGCAGACCTGGGCTACACCAATGTTGTGGAATTCGGCGGCATCCTCAGCTGGACCGGGGAGACCGTCTCCGGCGGCGGGCAGTCCTGATTGCAGCACAAAAGCCCCTCTTTCCGTGAGAAAGAGGGGCTTTCCTATCCGCCGAAAACGTGGTGCAGGGTCTGCACCACCTCGTCAATATCGATGGGTTTGGAAATAAAGCCGTTCATGCCGCACCGGGCCGCCGCCCGGCGGTCTTCGTCGAAGGCGTTGGCGGTCATGGCGATGATGGGGATATGGGAAAGTGCCGGGTTCTCCAATGCGCGAATGCGGCGGGTGGCCTCGAAGCCGTCCATCACAGGCATCTGAATGTCCATCAGCACCAGGTCGTAGGTGCCGGGCACAGCGGCAGAAACCTTGTGCACCGCCGCGGAGCCGTTTTCCGCCGTGTCGATGACAAAGCCGTACTCGTTCAGAAGCTCCAGCGCAATCTCCCGGTTCAGGTCGTTGTCCTCTGCCAGCAGCAGGTGCTTGCCCCTGAAATTCGCCGCCTCGCCGGCAGGGGGCAGGCTTCCCCGGTTCTTCCTCTGCCCCATCGCCGTCAGCAGGGACTCCCGCAGATCGGACAGGAACATGGGCTTGGAGCAGAACGCGGTGACGCCCGCCGCCTTCGCCTCAAGCTCAATGTCCGCCCAGTCGTAGGCGGTGAGAATGATAATGGGCGTGTCATCCCCCAGCGCGCGGATCTGACGGGTCACTTCGATGCCGTTCATATCCGGCAGCCGCCAGTCGATGATGTAGGCGTGAAAGGGGTCGTTCAGTTCCAGGGACTGCCGTGCCCGGAGGACAGCCTCCTTGCCGAACATCGTCCACTCCGAGCGCATTCCCACCTGCACCAGCATCTTCGTCACGCTGTCACAGGTGTTGAAATCATCGTCCACCACCAGCGCCTTCAGTCCCACCAGCTCCCGAATTTTCTCCACATTTCTGCGCTCGGATTGCAGCCGCAGGGCCAGTCGGATGACGAACTCCGTGCCCTTCCCCTTCTGGGTAAACACCTCGATCTCACCGCCCATCATGTCAAGGATGTTCTTGGTAATCGCCATGCCCAAACCGGTGCCCTGCGTGCGGCTGACCGTAGAGGTCTGTTCCCGCTCAAAAGGCTCAAAAATGTGGGCGGCAAATTCCTGACTCATACCGATGCCCGTATCCTTCACCCGGATTTCGTACAGTCCCTCCCCCTTTGGGGCGTTGGGCAGCTGAGAAACCCGGACGGACACGGTGCCGCCGGGAGGCGTAAATTTGATGGCGTTGGACATCAGATTCAGCAGCACCTGATTCAGCCGGGTCTTGTCGCAGTACACATCCTCATCCGCCACATCCATGATGTCCATGTACAGCTCCAGCTGCTTGGCGTTGATCTGACCGCTGATAATATTCCTGAGGTCGTGAAAAATGTCCGCCAGATTGGCCGCCTGCTCCTCGATCTTCAGCTTACCGCTTTCGATGCGGCTCATGTCCAGCACATCATTGATAAGGCTCATCAGGTGGTTGCTGGAGGAAAGAATCTTCGACAGATAGTCCTTGACCTTTTCCGTGCTGGTGACATTGGCGATTGCCAGCGTGGTAAAGCCGATGATGGCATTCATCGGCGTGCGGATGTCATGGGACATATTGCTCAGGAAGGTGCTCTTTGCCTTGTTCGCGCTCTGGGCCACGTTGACCGCGTCCTCAAGGGCCTGATTGGTCCGTCTTTCCTTGGTTCGGTCGGACAGAACCAGAATATATTTCTTGCGTCCCCGAATCTCCCGGCACAGGGCCGTACCGTGGAACCAGCGGTCCTCTCCGGTTTTCCGGTGGACATATTCCCGGTCCCAGTCCACCTGCTGCCCGGGCTGGATCGCCAGCAGCTGGTCGAAAATCAGAGGGATCTCCCGGTTCTTCACCGTCTCATCCAAAACGCGGATATTCGCCCGGGCCTCCTCCTCCGGGACGCCCACCAGCTTTTCAATATTGGGGCTGAGGTAGTCCACGTGGAGGTCCTTTGCGCCCAGCATCATGAAGATATCGTCCACCTTGCGCGACAGGGTGGTAAACAGTTCCTCCCGGTAGAGCAGCTCCGTATCCTTCTTTCTCAGGTTCCGCCGGTTCCTGCGAATCACATAGCTCATCAGCGCCGCCTCGATACCGATGGCAATGACGATGACCAGAATCAGTGTTGTGGACTGAAGCCGGTTCATACTGGCGTTGACCACCGCCGTGGGTACAACGCCCAGAACCATCCAGTCCTCAAAATTCGCGGATTCGTAAATCAGATAATAGCTGACGCCGCCGGCCTTGAACACCGCCGCGCCGGGATTTCCGCTGCGGAAATCGCTGCTGATGGTGTCGATGTCTTCCGCGCTCAGATTGGAGTAATCCCGCAGCATGGCAAGCACGTTGTAGACTTCTCTGGGCTGATTATCCGAGCCGTCCACCACAATCCGCCCGTCCGGGCGAACCACATAGCTGTTGGACTTCCCGTTAAAGGCGGAAATTTCCAGCGATTCTACCAGATCGTCATTGGTAAAGCTGATGGCGATGGCTTCATACCCAAAGCCCCGGTAGCTCCCGTGGACGGCGGGCACGGCAAACACCATGATCTGAGGCTGTCCCGGCACCACGGCATTCACCACAACATCCTTATGCTCCAGAATCAGGGCAGGCAGCTCCTCCTTCATGTCGAGATACCCGCTGTCGCCGGACACCGTCCGGTAGCTGCCCTCCCGGGAGATAAAGTAGAAGTCCGTAAAACCGGTCTCCTCCTTTGCCTGGGCGGCAAAGGCATCGATCTGACGGTCACTGACCGCACTTTGCAGGTAGGGGGTCCACATGTGCATGGCGCCCCAGTTCCTGCCGACCAGCGAATACATGGACTGGTTCGCCTGATGGTAAATCTCCCGCAGATGCTCTGTACTCTCCGTGTAGATCGTCCGGGTCACGAACCCATAATACCAGATACCCACCACGCCCAGTCCAATACACAGGGCAATGGCAGCAAGCATTGCTGTCAGGCGTTTGCGCACGAAATCCCCTCCATACCCGTAGATTTTCATTATCTGCTCCGAATCGTCACATAGTCCGAAGGCTTCTTCAGCTGGTTTCCGCCGCTCAGGGCAGAAACCAGCAGCTCGTATCCCAGCTGCTTGTCAGAGGTCAGCTTGTCGAGAAGGTTCTGGGGCATGGGGCAGTTGCAGTAATAGGATGCCTCGATAAAATTCAGATCCCCCAGCATCAAAACGGAATAGACGGCGTTTTCATCCAGTTCCCTGCCGTTTCTTGTAACCCGGGTCAACGTATACGCCCCGGTGCCGTCGGTGGTGACGGTATATTCCAGCCCGCTGGTCACCGGCATCAGGCCGCCCCGGATGGGGTTGGAGCCGTCTTCCTTCACATCCACCAGCCACTGCATGAGCGTTTTCAATTCCCCGCCGGTAAAGCTGCCGTGCCGGAGATACAGACGGTTGGCGGTGAGCCAGTGCAGCTGCTGCGCGGTATACTCCCCGGCAAACACCGGCGCGGCAACCACGCTGGTATAGCCGATGGCAACATCGGCGCCCCACTGCTCCCGCGCCGTATTGACCACAGCGGAGGCTGCCGGGCTGCCGTGGTCCCCCATGGCGTAATCATAGCCGGTTTTCTGGGTGGTGATGATCGTTTCCTTCGGCGGAACCGTGTGGGCAGTCAGCTGTTCGTTAAAGTCCCTGTAGGCTTCCTCTGCGCCGTACTCCTGCCGGATCATCTTCCGCACCACATTCTCGGAAACCGCGAAAATTTCGGTGGATGCCAGCCGGATATACAGGTGATTGCGGTTGATACAGTCCTGTACCAGAGAAAAGGCGCTGCCCAGCTGGGTCTGCACGTTTTTATTGTAGCTCAGCAGCGCGCTGCCGGGCTCCAGACGGCTCTGACCGTCCTGACTGAACAGGGCGTTCAGTACCCGCTGAACCGCCGCGTTCTTTTCCGGGTCCTGCTCCACCTGCCGGTTCACCGCCACCTGGCAGTGGGGATAGGTCAGCAGCCAGCTGTCCTCGGAGGTCTCCCCGAAGTAGGGCAGCATGGCGCAGTTCACGCCCTCATTCTGACGGAACATCACGCAGTCCGTGGCGGTGCCGCGAATCATGGCGGTTTTGCCGGCGAAGAAATCCGGGGCCATGGGATCGTAGTCCATCTCCGCGTCCGCCGGTTCCGTCCAGGTATCCTGAAGGTACTGCTGGAATCTCTCAAATACCCGGGGCCAGACCTGATCGTCCAGACCCACCGGGTTTTCCGGCGTCTCGCTCTCGTACCCCATCCGCCACAGCATTCCTTCCATGCTCATCAGCTCCGGAATGGAGCAGCCCTGCAGGGCCTCCATGCAGGAATAGTCCTCGTCATAGTCGTTGACATAGCCGTTGATTCCCAGCTCCTCAAAACGGCGGCACACATCGGCAAACTCTGCGTAATTAGTGGGCAGCGGGATGCCGTACTTCTCGAACAGGTCCAGATTTGCGATGTAACCATCCACCTCGGCGCACATGGGCAGCCACCGGACCGCGCCTCCCGGCTCCCGGTTGTTTTCCAGATAGCTGTCATAGAAGGTGCCCGCCACCTCAGTCTGGCTCAAGTCCATCAGAAGATCCGACAGATTTTCCGCATCGTTCAGGGAAAACCGGCGGCAGGTAATGATATCCGGCAGAGCACCCCGGTCGTTCAGGTCGGAATAGAAGTCCATCGTATTGTACCCCACCACAAAGGTAAAGTCGATCTCCGGAAACTGCTCCGCCAGCCAGGGCGACAGGGCCTTGGTCATGGTTTTATCCCACAGGTACATGGTGATGGGCACCCGTGCCTGCTCCTGTTTATTTGCGGCACAGCCGGCGGCGCCAAGCAGCACCGCCAGAACCGCGATCAGCGCAATCAGTCTCTTTTTCATCGGTTGGAGTCCTCAGACATACTGTCTTTCCTAAGGAACCTCCGATTCAAGCCGTACCGGCGGGGCAAAAGATCCGCTGCTCGAAGACGATTTGTTCAGAGATTCCAAAATTATTTCAGGGTAATGTAGTTTTCCGGCTGGGCAAGGGTGCCGCCGCTTTTGATGTATCCAATCCAGGCTGTTTTGACGCCGTCATTTTCCATTTCGAAGCTCTGCGTCACGTCCTTCGGGAACTGCGCCATACGCACCTGCGTATTCAGGCAGGCCACACGGAAGGTTTCGCTGTCGCTGATTTGCTCACCATCCCGGCATACCCGTGTCAGCGCAAAGCCGGTATCGGTTTTCTCCACGTCTATGGTGATCCCGCTGACCACAGGCAGGGAGCCGGGATTGAACGGCGCGAAGCCGCCCTCCACGCCCTCCACGAACAGCTTCAGCACCCGCTTCAGCTGGGCGCCGGTCAAATTGCCCCGGTAGGTCATCAGCGCGTTGGGCATAACCATGTTGCCTGCCATCTTCTGGGTGTAGTCCGCCTGCAGGACGGAGCCGGTAAAGCTGTAGGCAGGGGCGATCAGCACCTCCGCAGCGTAGCATCCCCGCAGGGTATTTGCCATGACGGAAGCCGCCTGGGAGCCGCCCTTTGCCCGGAAGGTGTTGGAATAGCCCTGCTCCAGCGTCAGAATTATTTCCGGTTCGGCAGTCTCATCCTCCCGCAGCTGGGTGTCAAAGACCTTGTAAGCCTGTTCCGCGGTATACTCGCCCAGAATCATCTTCGTCACCACATCCTTGGACACGGAGAAGAACTCGTTGGAGGCCAGACGGATGAACAGATGATTCTGCTGGATGTAGGGTCTCAGATTGTCCAGCGCAGGGTCCAGTGTCAGCTCCACATTCTGACTGTAGGAGATTACGTCCTCCCCCTTTGCCAGCGCGTTCTGCCCGCCCTCAGAGAGCATCACCTCCAGCACCTGCATTGCCTGCTCCTGGCGGGTCTGGTCCTGCTCCAGGTTCTTGTTCAGCGCCACCTGGAATTGCGGATAGGTCAGCAGCCACTGCTCGCCATTGGGGCCGAAGTAGGGCAGAAATACCGCGTCGATACCGGCGTGATTGTAACGAACCGTCTCGGCACCGCCCGCACGGATCATTGCTGCCTTTCCCTCGGCGAACAGGTTGGTGACGGGATCATAGTCAAGCTCTATATCCTCCGGGCGCAGCTTTGCATCCGAGATAAACCGCTCCATCCTCGCGAAAGCGCCAGGCCAAATGGTATCATCCAGGCCTGTCATCTCCTCATCCAGGGGGTCCTCATAGCGGTGCCGCCAGACCTGTCCTTCCAACGAGGTCAGCTCCGGAATGGACCAGCCCTGCAGCAGCTCCATGCAGGTGTAATCATAGGCAAGGTCCGCGGCAAAGCCCCGGATGCCCTTCGCTTCAAAGGCCTGGCAGGCAGACACAAAGCTCTCGTAGTCCGAGGGCATGGGAATCTGGTACCGCTCAAACAGCGCTCTGTTCGCCACCAGGCCGTCCACCTCGCCGCACAGCGGAAGCCACTGGATTTCGCCCTCCGTATTGGTAAAGCTCTCCAGATAGGTGCTGTAAACAGCCCCCGCCTCCTGGGTGGAGGACAGGTCCATCAGATACCCATGCAAATCCGCCGCGTCGTGCAGGGAGAACCGGCGGCAGGTGATGATGTCCGGCAGCGCGCCGTTTTCGCTCAGGAATTTATAAAAGTCCAAGTCGTTGTTGCCTACAACAAACTGGATATCCACATCGGGAAGCTGGGACTGGATGTACTGGGCGTAGCCGTTATACAGCTCGGCGCTCCACAGGTAAACAGAAATCGGCTCTGTCTGCTTTATGCGCCCTGCGCCGCAGCCCGGCAGTGTGGACAGCGCCAGCACCGCTGCCAGCAAAATCAACCATGTTCTCGTCGTTTTTTTCATACAGATTCTCCTTTCGCCCGGGGGGACCACATATTCATCTCTTTTCCTATGGATTCGCCGAAAACGACGTTTCGGTTTGTGTAGCATATCATTGCGCACAAGCCCGCGCAAGCGAAATTTGTCGAAAAACGGATGTATATTTTCATTATAAGTCTTTTTTGAGAAAAATTTGTCGAATCCTGTCGGATGGCAGTTATTTTCCGGCGGCTTTCGGATATGCCGTGCTATCCAGCAAAAAACTGCCGGATTCCCGCGGGAATCCGGCAGTTTCATCATAAAGGCAACACCGCACAGTGGGAACTGCGGGCTTTGGCGGATCTTTTGTCCCAATTGTGCAGTATGAAAAATGGGAAATACATCCAGTATTCCCGCATTTTTCATACTTTCACTTGTGTCAAAATCTCTCGCCAAATCTCCTTGCCCCATTATGCGGTGCTGCCTTAATTATTTCGGAAACGGGAGAGGAAATCCCGGGTTTCCTGCTTCTGGGGATCGCCAAACAGCACCTCCGGGCTGCCCTCCTCGCAGATAACGCCCCCGTTCATGTAGACCACGTGGTTGCTCACATCCCGGGCAAAGGCCATTTCGTGGGTCACCACCAGCATGGTCATGCCCTCCTGGGCAAGTGAGCGCATGACGGAAAGCACCTCGCCCACCATTTCCGGGTCCAGAGCGGAGGTAGGCTCGTCAAACAGCAGCACCTCCGGGTCCATGGCCAGCGCCCGGGCGATTGCCACCCGCTGCTTCTGACCGCCGGAAATCTGCCGGGGTCTGGCGTTGATGTAAGGGGTCATGCCCACCTTTTCCAGATACTGCATGGCGTGGGCTCTGGCTTCCTCCCGGCTCCGTTTCAGCACCTTCATCTGTCCGACGATGCAGTTTTCCAGCACCGTCATGTTGTTGAACAGGTTGAAGGACTGGAACACCATGCCCACATGGGAGCGGTAGGCCGGGGCGTTGAAGCCCTTGGCAACCACGTTTTTGCCATGGTAGAGGATTTCGCCGGAGGTGGGGATTTCCAGCAGGTTGATGCAGCGAAGCA
>OBLI01000324.1_pt1 | contig 51712 bp, 40 predicted proteins | sample 1519701 | NCBI WGS metagenome assembly OBLI01 (sample SAMEA3663005, study PRJEB22513) | pig gut metagenome | biome: pig gut; feature: pig-associated habitat; material: faeces | place: France | collected 2012
TTCAGAATCTTCTAATTCTTTTGCTTTTTGCATTTTTTTAGATTTTACTGAATTGTTTAATTTGCGGAATTGTCTTTCTAACTTATATTTCATAAGGTCAATAGATTCCATTGCTTGTTTTTTTGCATCCGCAATTTGTGGAGCATGTTTGTCATATAGGTCGCAAACAGTGTCTTTTAGTTCCTTTCTTGATTCTTCACCAGGTTTTGGGGCAAACAGAACACCTGCAACGATACCGCCGACAACACCTGCAATAACACCCATTGAAAACATAAATGCTTTGTTCTTACTCATAGTTGTAAACCTCGTCTTTCAAATTTCTTCGTAATTGTATCATGTTTTTTCATGAATTTCAATATTAATCTTGGGAATGTACGTGGGAGTAGGCTACGGAAGGCAAGAGGGCAAGGCTGAATAAAAGAACTGTCATTCTGAACTTATTTCGGAATCTCTAATTAAACACTATTATCTTAGGTAAAACTTGTTATACTTGAGACCCTGAAACAAGTTCAGGGTCTCATAGACCTTTTTGATGTTTTATAGGTCGGCTTTACCAAACCGACAATAAAAATATAATTCCCACTGCAAAAATTTCCACAATTTAACCTATTGCACTTTGGGACAATGTGTAGTTTAATTTAAGAAGTCAGGCTAATTAGGAATAGTAGTTATGTTAGAAATCACAAAAACCTTGGACAACGGTTCACTGCAAAAATTAAACTTAAATGAGGCTGTTTCAGGCTCGTGGTTTAACCTTATTAATCCGACTCGAGAAGAAATTCAGCAAGTTTCTTTGGTACTTGGTTTAGATGAAAGCTTTTTGAATAACTCGTTAGACGCGGATGAGTTGTCTCGTATGGATTTTGAAGACGGAAATCTTTTGGTCATTACAAATGTTCCGGTGATGGACGATGAAGGTAATTTTGATACTTTGCCACTAGGTTTGATTTTTACTCCGGAAAGTATAATTACTGTATGCTCTCATGAAAATAAAATTATTAATTCTTTCAATGCTGATACGGCGAAGTTCTTTGATACTCGACATAAAGCAAATTTCATGTTAAATATCTTGTTCCGTGCTGCAAAATTTTATTTGAGATATTTGAATATAATTAATAAGCAAACCGAGAGCATTGAAGATTCTCTTAGAAAAACCACAAATAACAAGGCTTTGTTCCAATTGATGGAAATTCAGAAATCTTTAGTATATTTTACAACTGCTTTAAAAGATAATCAACTGGTACTTCAAAAACTTTTGAGAATGGTTAATGCACCATCATTGCAAAGCATTTTGAAATTTACGGAAGATGACATTGATATGTTGGAGGACGTAATTATTGAAAATAAACAGGCTGCAGAGATGGTTGAAATGCACAGGACAATTCTTGAAAGCATGATGGATTGCATGGCATCAATTATTAACAACAACTTGAACCTTGTGATGAAATTTTTGGCAGCAATCACGATTATCATGTCTATCCCTACAATGATTGGTAGTTTCTGGGGCATGAACGTACCTATGCCGTTTGGTCACAATCATTTCGGTTTCTTGATAGTAATTACAATTTCTGTAGTTGCAACTTGTATTGTCGCAGTATTTTTTAACCGAAAAGGTATGATGTAGATTTATGCTTGCAACTGTTGCAGCTCTTGGTGTCAGGATATTTTCTAATCCAATAGCTAATTTAGTGCAAAAAATATTGTCAGAAAAACATTCTGCAGTTTTGATTAACTTGTATTCATACGCACTTTTGAGTTTGTTTTGTCTTGCACCTGCAATTTCAAATGATTGGTCAGAGTATGGTATTTCTTATTGGATGTACGCATCTCTTGCTGGAGTTTTGTGTACTTTAGGATCGGTTTGCTTAATCAAAGCGCTTCAATGTGGTGAGATGTCTGTGTTAGGGCCAGTTAATTCTTACAAATGTGTTGTAGGACTTATATTAGGAGGTATGATACTTGGTGAAATCCCAAGTATATTAGCGCTTGTAGGGGTAGTGCTAATTATATTTGGAAGTTGGTATGTTTTTGATACTGTCGATGGTGGCTTTAAACCCTCACTATTATTGAGAAAAGACATAATGTTAAGATTTTGCGCATTATTCTTCTCCGGATGTGAAGCTGTGGTGTTAAAAAAGATAATTTTGATGTCCTCAATAATGGAGTCATTTATCCTTTGGTGCTTTATGGGGCTTGTGTTTTCGTTAGTTTTATTGTGCTGTTTCAGACGCAAATTTGAATTGCTAAAACTTAAAGAATTTTCTTTAACAGTGATAATTGCATTGATGCTTGGTTTAATGCAATATTCAACAAATTTTGTATTTGAGAGAATGAATGTTGGTTTATCGCTTGCTCTATTTCAGTTGTCTACAATTGTTTCTGTAGTTTTTGGGTATAAAGTTTTCCACGAGAACGATTTTTGGAAAAAGATTTTAGGCTCGGTTATTATGATTGTTGGTAGTTGCTTGATTTTGTTGAAATAAATTATTTGTAAATATTGACAGCTGTAGTATAACCTGCTACAATCTTAGTAGGAGTGTGTAGTATATGATAAATACGATGGCGAAACAGGATTTAATTGCGCGAAACTACAATCATATTTATGCGCATGAAATGGCACACAAAGCTGCTGGAGGACAATTTGCAGGAGCGATTTCTATTGAGAGAAATGCCGAAGGTATTCCTGTTTCAGGTCATGTTCCAATTAGGATGCCTGTGTTGAATAAATCTAATCCTCAACAGACGATTGACCATGCTAATACTGTAATCAAGGCTGCAATGGCGCCGTCTGATCCATCAGGACAGGATTACAAAGTCGCAAACCAAGCCTCTCAAATAAAAATGCAAGCAATGGCATTAAAAGCGAAACACCAAGGTAACAGGCTTGATATTCAAGGATAGTTTAGTTCTTTTTTAAATAATCTTCAAAAGTTTTTACATTTACCGTATAACCACAACCATCATGGAGTTTTGCAGGGTATGAAATCCTTTTAACTGGGTATTTTCGGCACATGCGCGGACGATGTTTGTAATCAGAGCATAACCCTTCAGGGGTAACCAACTTGCAGGCGAAAATCAAGTTTCCTTCGGAGTCCTTCCCTTTTATGTAAAATCTTTTGTAGGTTGGAAAAAGAGTTTGCATAATTTTAAATTCTTTTTCTGTGTATGTGTCGACACTGTACATATAGTTACAGCATTTGCCACATTTTTTGCACTCTCCTGTTATTTCGTATGATAATTTTTCAGGTACGAAATTTGAAAGAAATTCGTAAATTATTGATTTAATAAAGTCTAATATTTTATTTGCCATTACAAAGTAATATAAATTTGTCTGTTACAAGTTATATTATAGGATAATTTTGTGTATAATAAAAGTTATGAAGAGTTTTAATAACATTCGAGTATATGCGTGGGTAGAATTTGGAATTTGGTTAATTGTAGTTGCTGCTATTGTTTTGGGGTTTAGGTATCATCATTATCAAGAGCAAAAACAATTTAAAAACTATCAAATTTTTATGGAAGATGTCGATGGCTTGATTGTTGGTTCTCCTGTAAAATTTTTGGGTGTTCAAATCGGATATGTAAAAAAAATCCAAATTATTTCTAATGACGTATATATAAAATTTGCTATAACTCAAAAAGATTTGGCTTTGCCGGTTGGTTCTATTGCGACAGTTGAGGCTTCAGGTTTGGGCGGTTCAAAGTCTTTAGAAATTTATCCGCCTGACAAAACCAATCCGACCGATAAAATTATTGTATCAAAAGCTCCTACAAGGTTAAGTAAAGTTATGGGGCTGTTTGATAGTATCTTTAAAGAATTAGATTCAATTATCACAACTATGAATAATTCGGCTAGTCAGTTTGAATTTACATCAAGTGGAAAAGTTCCGAAAAATGTTGTCACTCCTGCTGATGCAAATAGTGATTTAGAAAATTTTAACCGTTCTTTAGACAAGATGCTTGAAGTGGAACAAAATATGACAAAGAATTTTAAAAAGAAATAATAAAAAGAAGGTGGGTTTGTATGTATATGGATAATGTTAGAGTAATAAATAATCCTGTTGTATTGTTGAACTTATGCACAATGAGGGATAAAAATACTGATAGTCAAGGTGTAAGGATTGCAACAAGAAAAATTACAAGATGCCTTTTGTATGAGGCTGCAAAAAATTTACCGCTTGTTGAAAGGGATGTAACAACGCCACTTACGACATTTAGAGCAAAAACTGTTGACCCTGATATAAATTTAATCATTTCACCGATTTTGCGTGCCGGTTTGATTTTTACTGATGAAGCGATTGATATTTTGCCACAAGCAACTATTCGCCATATTGGCATGTATCGAGATGAAAAAACTTTAAAACCTGTTTGGTATTACAACAAAGTTCCTATGGAAGCTGCCAATCCTGAAAAATTCTACATTTATATTACAGACCCAATGCTTGCCACAGGTAATTCTCTTCTGGCAGCGATTGAATTGTATGCCAATAAAGGTATTCCGATAAAAAATATCAAATGTATTTGTATAATTGCTGCACCTGAAGGGCTAAAAAATATTTATGAAAAATATCCTGACATTGAAATCATTACAGCAGCGGTGGATGACCATTTGAATGAAAAGGGCTACATTGTCCCAGGTATGGGTGATGCCGGTGATAGAATTTTCAATACATAGATAGTTTTGTAAAAATTGTTTACATAAATAACGGTATTTTTAAAGTTTATTTTAAAAGTGCCGTTATTCTTTCATGTGTGTAACTTTGTTATTGGAGAAATTTAATGACACAGAGTGTAAATGGCGTAAATAAAGCTGGTAGTAATAAACAAGTAAAAGTATCAAGACAATCTGAGTTGACCGTTAGAACAGGAGAGAGTTTGTCGGTTTTGGCTCAAAAATTTGGAATGAGTCAAAAAGAGTTTATGGAATGGACAGGTTTGAAAAGTGCAAATTTAAAAGCCGGACAAAAAATTAAACTTCCAACGGCAACAGTTCCGAGTGGTCGTGGAATTATGGCTGTTGCTAGGGATTCTGGAATGACTTTTGCAGATTTTTGTAAGTTGAATAATATTCCAAAAACTTACACTCCATCAAAAGGTGAGATATTTTACGTAAAACGCGGTAATGTTCAAAAAACATCTGCCACTCAGTCTGAAACACCGTCAAAGGCGGTGACGGCAAAAACTGTTCATCCAAAAAATGCTCAGCAGACAAAGTCAAAAGCTACTCCGACAAAGACAGCTTCACGTGCAGCAAAGCCAAGTCCTGCAGGTGTAAACAAGATGAAATATGGTTCTTCTTATACCCCTGATGAACTTGGTAAACGAATTTACCAAAAATCAGAAGATTATTATGGTGCTGTCGGCAAGCCAGATTTCGATGCTATGCTAAATGAAATTAATCCTAAAAATGTTGAATCCGTTCTGAAATCTTATAAAAATAATCCGAAAAACACGTCAAAGGAAAGTTTAATAAATACTTTAACAAGTGAAATCAGCAGTGATAAAAACAAACGAAAAGCTGCTGTTATGAAGGTTTATGACACTTTAGCAAGAGCAAAAGGAACACCTGCAAGTGTCAGAGCAAATTTTGCAAAAGAATTGGATAGTCAATTCAAGTCAATTGGTATGGTAAGTACCTCAAAGCTTGATGAAACAATGAACAGAATGATGGCTACTCCTAGTGAACTTGCAACTAAAATGAAATCAGATATTGATACCAAATCCGGTGCTATCGGACAATCTTCATTCCAAGAATTATTATCATTAGTTAATTCGAAGAATGCATCAGCCGTAATAAAATCGTATGATAAAATCAGTAAAGGCAGTTCGTTAATTAAAGATATTACTCATGAAATCGGTAATAACAAAGATGTTCGTAAAAAAGCGGTGATGCATATTTATGATTCTTTGGCAAAGCAGAAAAACACTCCACCATCTCACAGAGCAGCTTTTGTTCAAGAATTAAACAATCAATTTAATTCTTGGGGAATGGTTGATACCAAGAAAATGGATTCAATGATTGCAGGCATGCTAAGAAGCGAATCTGTTGACGGTGCACAAAAAACTTCTGCTCCAAAGAAGACGGTTACGCCAAAAGGAGTGAAAATTGCTCCTAATGAGAGATACGTACCAAAAGGGTTTGAAGTTGCAGTTGGTGGAAAGCGCAGTGTCGCAAGTACAGGAGCAATACCTTCTATTCCCATAAATGACAAGGGCGAAGTTATTGCAGAAGTAATAAAATTTAAGCCAAGTAATCCGAACGGACCACTAAAAGGTAAAACAATTATGGTCAATGCCGGTCACGGTTGGGGTGAAAATAAAAACTTCAAACCTGGAACTAGAGCAACTGATTCTAACGGTAAAACTATCCCAGAGTGGTATAAAAATAGAAATTTTGCCGACCAATTGATAAAACAATTGTCAAGTCAAGGGGCGACTGTTGTTTATACGGCAGGGGATGCTAAACCTGTTTGTAACGCAAAACGAAAATATAAAGCAGATATGTTAATAAGTTTACACTGTAACGCATCAAGTAACAAAGATGTACGCGGATTAGACGTATATTATGCTGTAGGTTCAAACATTGGCAAAAAATTTGCTAATATAGCTGAAAAACATTTAGATACATTGGTTTCATTCGGTAAACAGGGTGGCGAAAACGACCATTGTCGGACTAGAGCAGATAATGAAGGACAACATACTTCTATTGGTATTTTGCAGGTAAATAAAGAAAAAACACCTTCAATACTTATTGAAATGGGTTATCAATCAAATGAAACAGATTTGAGAAACATAGATTCTGCGAATTTCCGTCAAAATTCAATGAGACAGGTTACTAATGCAGTTAAAGAATATTTTAATGTGAAATAAAGGACTAAATAAAATGGATTGGCTTACAAAAATATGGAACTCAATAAAAACAACTTTTACAGGAGGTGAATCTACTCCTGTAAAGCCAAAAACGTCAGTAAAACAGCCGATTTTTCATGGCACAAAGAGATCTACGCATCATAACGAAATTACTATGATGAGTGAAATTTCCGATGAACAAATTCGAACAAATAGTATTCGCTCAAAATATATCACAACTGTTAAAAATCCTCCTTACAAAATGAAACAAGGGGATTCTATAGATAAAATTGCGCAAAAGTTTGGGGTGGAAACTCTAAATATTCTTGCATATAACGGTTTGGACGAGAAATCTGCCAAAACGTTAAAAGCAGGTCAGGTTTTGAGAATTCCACCTTCTCGAAAAATAAAAAATGTGAAAAACCTAAATGATATTGCAAAATCAATGGGTGTAAGTCTTGATTTTGTTAAACGACTCAAAAAACTTGAAGATAAAGGCTTGCCGGAAAATAAATTCCATAATACGCCATATACTGATAATGCTGGTGTGCCAACTATAGGAATTGGGCATGCTCTAAAAAAAGGTGATCCTAAACAGCTTTCTAATGCTCAAGTTTGCGAATTATGTGCCAAAGATTTGTTAAAAGTTGAAGAAAATCTAAGCGCAAAATTAGGGCAAAAAAATTATGCTAAAATGCCACAGAGTATGAAAGAAGCATTGCTGGATATGGCATTTAACAAAGGTGTTGATGTGCTAGACAAGACCTCAGGCATGGTGTATTGCCTAAAGACAGGCAAATATGAGGCTGCAATAAATAAAATGACGTATAACAAATCTTCTGCAACAGGAAAAGAAATGAGTGGTTTGTCCAAACGTCGTTTGTTTGATATTTCCGTTGCCACAAGGATGTATAAAGGTAAAATTCCGCAAAGTAATATAAATACTGCCCAACAGGTATATAATCTAGGAATAGAGCTTTTGCGCCAAGAATGTAAAACAAAAGGGCTTAATTTTGAAAATATGCTTACTGGGTATAACAAAGATGTCCAAAGCTATTTTGGCAGTAGGCTAAAATTAATCACGAAGTGATTGTTCTTGTTGAAATTTTTGACTTAGGCATTAAACCAATTGTGGGGACACTTCGTTTTTTCCACACTACTCGATACTTTAGTCTATATTGATTACTTTGGCGGCTTGGTAAAGCCGACAAATCATACATCTTCTACAGGGGGTGAGGGAACATGTGTTATTCCGAACTTTACAAATATATTACGAAATATTGAAATAGATGAAAAGTTAAATTTTTTGTATATAATATATAGTAAAATGTAGGAGGAATAATGGAAAATATAGTATCAAGTTACGGAAGTGACCAGAGAAATAATATAAATCCGACCAAAATCAAAGTTATTGGTGTTGGTGGTGGCGGTGGAAACGCTGTTAACAGAATGGTAAAAGCTAAACTTGCCGGTGTTGAATTTTGGCTTATGAATACAGATTTGCAAGTTTTAACTTATAGCAATGTTGAAAATAAATTGCAATTAGGTACATCTACTACAAAAGGTCTTGGCTCAGGTGGCGATCCTTCAACAGGTGAGAAAGCTGCTATTGAAGTAAAAGACGATATTACAAAAGCACTAGATGGTGCTGATATGGTATTTATCACTGCCGGCATGGGTGGTGGTACTGGTACAGGTGCAGCTCCTGTTGTTGCTCAAATTGCAAAAGATTTGGGAATATTGACAATTGCGTTTGTTACAAAACCTTTCTGCTGGGAAGGTAAAAAGAGAATGGCTCAAGCTGAAGCTGGTATTGAAAAACTTAGAAAATATGTGGATGCTATTCTTGTTGTTCCAAATGATAAGTTGTTACAAGTTGTAGAACGTCAATTAGGTTTGAGAGAAGCATTCTGTGTTACTGATGAAGTTCTATATAGAGGTATTCAAGGTATTTCAGATATCATCACAATCCCTGGTATGATTAACATTGACTTTGCTGATGTTAGAAAAGTTGTTAAGGATTCAGGTACAGCTTTGATGGGTATTGGTAGAGCACAAGGCGAAGGCAGAGCTATTAAGGCTGCTGAAATGGCTATAAATTCTCAATTGTTGGAATCTTCAATTGATGGTGCATCAGGTATTATCGTAAATATTACCGGTAGCTCAAATATGACATTATACGAAATTAATGATGCTACAAGTATTATTAATAATGTTGTAAGAGATGATGCTGACGTAATCATTGGTACTGCTATCAATGATTCATTCCAAAATGAAATTCAAATTACTGTTATTGCAACAGGTTTTACTGATAAAGGTAACCAAAGTGCAATTAATACTCCACAGATTTCTGCTGCTGAGTATTTTCAAGGTAAAACATCAACTCAATCAAATGTTGGAACAAGTTCATCAAATCTGGCAGGCGGATTTCCTAAGATGCCTTCAATGAATTTGGATGTTCCTGATTTTTTGAGAAAAAATTAAGAAACTAAGTTATAATAGAAAAAAGGAAAGTCAAACGACTTTCCTTTTTTCTTATTTAAAGACTCTTGCTTGTTAGTCAAGAAAATCTCCTTCTTCACCGCTTACGTTTTTGGTTGCAATATTCAAATTTTTATATGTGCCTGAATGCTTTTCTCCGTAATCTTCAAGTTCGTCCATTGCCTCAAGAAATTTTTGACGTTTAGCTTCTAGAGGTGAACCTTCTTGAATGTGTAAGCTTTTAACAAGTTTTGCAATACGTTGGATGTTTTTCAATCTTTGATTCAAGTATTCGAACTCTTCTTTTGAACCATAGAACATTGCAGGTTTTAGTTGCTCCATATAAACTTGGAAATACGCTTGTTTTGAATGTTCTGGGTGGCTTTCTATATCTGTTCTGATTTGGTCAAAGGCTCTTTGAACTTTCTTGATACTCTTTCTGTATCGAGTAGTTTTGAATTTCCTGATAATTTCATCTTCAGTTTTGTTCAGAGTTTCTAAGTAATTAGGGTCTTTATCCAAATTGCCGATATTGGCTTGAACTCTTTTGATTATACCGACTTGTCGAGAAAGCGCTTTGAAGATTGCATCAATTCTTCTCATTGCATATTTTTCGTTTTCCATTGTGTTTTTAGAAACCATATTTAGAACACTTTCAGTCAAACCGAGTTGTTCAATCATCAAAATTGCACCGGTCAAATCATCATCTGTTAATAATGGTGCTAACAGTGCGCTGATACCTTCATCCGAATCCATTCCGACAATTCGTCCGTCGTTCAATATTAATTGGGAATTTTTGAACTTATCTTTTACGATGTTTTGGTTTGCCTCTTTTGCTGTATCCATCAAGATATATTGCATTTCAAGTAAATTTGAGAATAACAACATATTTTGAATATTTGTATCATAAACTATTTTGGTGCTTTCAAGTTGTTCCAATTCTTTTGGTGAATAATTTTTATTTGTGTTGCCATCTTTTGAAATCATAAGCAAATATTCATTAAGCATTTGCTCAGGTTTATCTAATGCTTTGTGTTCTTCATATAATTTTTGAAATTCTGTAAAATATCTGTCTGCATCAGGGTCTTTTTTCATAAGTGCGTGATGCCATTTATTCAAAATTTCATACCCAAAGTGCTGATATTTAGGGTCAATCAAATTCATGATGAATCCACGTTCAGTTGTTTTCATTTTTTCAACTTCTTCTTTTACAGCATCTTTCATCGTACCACCATTTACTGTTGTTGAATAAAATGCCATTTCATCAGCAATAATTTTAATTTGTTGTTTGTATTCACCGGCACTTTGAGTTCCGTCATAGCTCAATATTTTTTGAGCAGCATCAATTGAATCCTTGATAGATTGGTCATTCCCGTTTATGTTTACAAAATCAAGAATAGCTTTGTTGATATGTTCTAGTTGCGCATTTGTGAGTGTTGCTGAATCATTAATTTTATCAGAATATTTTTTCAATGATTCAATAATTCTCATTGATTCTGCTTGAATTTTATATGCATCAATTGATTCTATACTGTCTGAAGTGCTATCATATATCGTTTGGATAAGTTTACGTTCTTCTTTTTCCGAAATCATATCAACTTTCGGAAATGCAGGGAACATATTGTATTTTCTGAATGCTTCAGCTCTCCATGGATTAAACAGTTTATGTCTGTTTAATAATTTTAAAGAGAAGTAATAATCCATGTAAATATCGTCAAATGACCTCTTGTCACTGTAGATTGCACCACGCATTACACGTTTGAATTTTTTGTAATCATAAGTTGGAGTTGTCTTACTAAGTTCCATTGTTTGACCAAGTCTTGGATAATACAACATATTAATAACGCTATTTTCTGTTCTTTCATCTAGCGCTATATATTGTTTCAAAACATCAAAGCCTGTGACATTTTTGATACCTAGAGCATCATTTGTTATTTTTGAATCAAATTTTTCGTGAAATTCTTTTTTAGTCATTTTACGAAGGTTGTTAAAAATTTGAACAAATTCTTCATCTGTTGTTGGCGCAAAATTATCATCAATCCAATTGGTGATTCTTTGCATAGAGCCGTTTTCAAATGAAGAACTGTTCAAATCGGCTAATGTGAATTCCGTATTGTTTCGTATAATATTACGTGTTTTGTTAGCCAATTCTTTCACTTTTTCATCTTTGTTTTCAAAATTTGGAACAAATTTGTTAAAGTATTTTTCTAATCCTTCCATCATCAAATCAAGTGTTTTGTCGGAATTTCCGTCAAATTCTTCACGGTTAATAGTTTTCAATGCTTTGATTACATTGTTGGCATTGATTTTTATGTTGTTATCTTTTGCAAGTTGGTTTACAAGTTCAGTGATTTCTTTTCTTGATTTTTCTGCACCAAAGATAACTACATCCATATCTTTACCAAATGTGTAGTCAAAGTCTTTCATTGCCTCTTTGTGGATATATTTTTTAAGGTTTTGCAAATCTTTCATTGAAGCTTCTTTATAAAGGATTTTTGAATCAGGAATACCATTATATGAACGCAATAATGCTATTTTTTCAAAAACAAGTTTAACTTTATCTGTATCAGGTAGTTTGTCATAATCAGATTTTGTTTTTATACCATTATCAAATGGAGGATTTCCTTCTATTCTTGCGTTGAATGTTTGGAAATCGTGGTCAAAATTATTGGCAAGAGTTGTTGTCTTTTTGATTGTGCGCATAATCTCATCACTTGTCATTGATTTTGCATAATCTGTTAAATCTTTATAGAACATTGTAGGGCTTAGCAATGCGTTTTGTCTGATTTGACGAACATAAGAGTTTGCGCTTGGAGATTTGCCAGGAGTAATAACATCCGCTGACATTGGGTATTTGAGTTCATGCCCATCTTTGTAGCGTTTTACACCAACTTGTCCAAATACATTGTCGACAATATTTCCGTTTCTAAATTTGTCGTCTGTGATATAACCGAGACGTCCGCCGTATTCATTGCCATAGTCTGTTCTTAACATGCCATTTTCATCAACCCAAGTGTTGTCATGTTCTTTAGGTCCCCAGGTGTTGTCGTGGAAAAAGGCATCCTTTTGAACAGTTTTACCATCTTTTGTTTTAACATTTATTGGTCTTATATCTGCAATATATTGAGCGTGCCAAGCAGGGAATTGGTGAGCAACTGATGTTGCAGAAATTCCTGAGTATGGCATATCTTTGATTTTATTTAGTGCATGTTTCAAATTCCCTTCAATATAGTATGGACGGTCAGTCATGTGTTCAATAATTTTGATTTGTTGTGGGCTGAACAATCCGCTTTCACCTTCCGGAGATACCCATGTTTGACCGCTTTTGACACCAATTTGGCGGTGAATTTCTTCTAATGGCTCTTTCAATTTCATATATTGATTATTGAATGCTCTTGTCACAATAGAGTTCCAGCCGTTTACTCTTTGCTTGATTAAATCAAGAGTTTCTTTTTCTTGAGGAGTGAAGGTCGTTAATTCTTTCGGTAAATCTTTTATATTAACACTTTCACCGTTTTGAGATGTTCTAGCTTCATCTATTTTGGTGAACTTTTCTTGAAGCCTTCTTAAATCTTTTGCGGAAATAATTTCTTTGTTGTCTTCAAGTTTTTTGATTATAGATTCTTTTGTATCAACAGTGTTTAAGATTTCGTCTTCTGATATTCTAACCTCAAGTGCTCTTTGCAATGCTGTTGTCATGTGACTAATGTTGTTGAATTGTTCAACAATTTTATTTAAAACAGCAACAGTTTCTTCAGGTGAGGCATTTTCAGAGATTCCGTTCATTTGTTTGAAACCGTTGAGAATAGTTTCATTATTTTCCTTAAACATTTGTTCGTACAGATTATTCAAATGGTCTGCAAAATCTTGAATTTGGTTCTTTTTACCAACTTTGTTGTATATTGCAAGGTATTCTTCATTTGTACAATCTTTGGAATCAAGTTTTTTAGTGTATTTATCCAAAAGTTTGGTAATTTCTTGAGCATTAGGATTTTTGATATGCATATTAGATGCCAAACCTTCCACAATATTTTTCTTATTTTGGTTTTCTTTGATTGCATTGCTCAAGTATTTTAATTCACTTGATAAATGTTCTTTTCTATTGCCTTGCAATGTTGCATTGTAAAAGTCATCCAACAAATCAGTCATGATATAATGCAGAGATTGTTGGTTTTCTTCAAGAGCAACGATTAAAGTTTCTGGGTCGTTATTACAATTGAAGTTTATGGCAAGTTGTTGCATAATTCTTGGGTCAAGCTTGTTTTTCTTCAATTTTTTTACAAGTTTTGATATATTTTCATCAATTCTTGTTTCTCTATCAACGATATCAAGATTTCTAAGCATTTCTTCTGCATTTTCAGGTATTTCAAGGTTTAAGATTGTCTGTGTTCTATATGCCGCAGCAACATCATATAAATCTCTTGCTTCATTTACTTTTTTAGACTTGAAGTGAGCTTTTGAGCTTTTCTCAAGTTCTGACATATTTTCAAGCAATACCAAGATTTGCGGTGCATTTTTGTCTAAAGTCTTTGAATCCTTTTCAGGCAATGCTATTGCAATAAATGATTTTATTTTTTCTAATTTAGCGTTATCACTTTCGTTTGGAATATATAAAAAGTCTTTTTTGTAATCGTTACTTTTTGCAATATGGCTAGAATCTTTCATTTCAAGATTGCGCAGTTCTGAGCTGATTTTGTGAATTTTGCTAGGAGAAATTGTTGAACCTGTTACAAGTTCAGCAATTTTCTTTTCTAAAATTTTATTCAATGTACCGATTTGTTCGGCATTTGCTAATGAATTTTTATAGTTGTCATATTTTTTTGTTTTATCTTCTTTCAAGTTCTTTTTATATTTGCTGATTACATTTTTGGCTTTTAACAAGCCTTTGTAATAATCTTGTTCATTGCTAAGCGTTTCATTGATATCTGCATTCAAGTGAGAATCGTGGAAAGTATCAAAGAACGATTTGTCAAAGCCTGAATACATTCTAATAGCTTCATTAGTAGAACCTGCTGTATCTGCAATATTCATCCAATAAAGAGCTGATGTATCAATAATTCTGTAACCTTTTGATAATGCGTAATCAAAATCAACAGATGAAGTTTTTCCGATAGGTATTTTTGTTCCACTGCCAAGTTTAGTAATATCATAAACTTCCATATCAGGTTTGTTGTCAAGTTCTGACATAATCATATCGACAAAATTTGGTTTATCTTCGTAAGCTAATGCTTTTCGGCAGATAGAAATTGCAGCACACATACCATGTTGTTTTTGGTTTGTTGCTTTTATGTTCGGAATTTTTGATTCCGGTGTATCTATAACAATATCGTTGACAATTTCAGCTAATGCTTGCGTCTTTTTGTCTTTTAGAGCTGAAGTTATTTTATATTCCGGACTCATAAAATAGTTTAGACGTTTCATTATATAGAGTTTTTGAGATGTAGGAACTTCTGATGATACTATAAAGTAGTCTAGGTTTCTATTTAAATTTCTGATATTATCATTTTTGATTTTGCTCAATTGGTCTTGATTTACTTGAGAAAGTATGGATTTTCTCAATGATAAAATCTCTTTTTCTTCTTCTGTTAGGGGTTTTTTCTTGTCAGTTTGTGCAATTCTGGCTGCAAGCTGTTCTTGTACTGATTTTGGAGATTTTGCAAGAGATTCTTTTGCTGCGTTGTTTAACTTCACATGCCAATCATTGAAACTGCTTTTACCCAAGTCAATATTTGTGCCATATTTCAAGTTGTCAGCAACATCTAGAAGGAAGTTTACGTTGTCTTCTCCTGATTCTTTTGACAAATTGTCGATTGCTTGTGATATTCTACGTTGATTCATCACATTCAAATCGTATTTATTATCTTCTTTAAGCTGACTAACTGTTCTTCTATCTTGTCTTGTGCCTTTAAAACTTGCTAGACTTGGATTAATGTTATATATTTTCATAAGAATCCCCACAACTAAATTTATAATCTATTCTAAAAAGCATAAAAAACTTTTTTGCCATGTAGCTTAAAAATTTTTTACATTTTATAATAATATGTTTTATGGTAAATTGTAATTATGTGTAGATAAATGAGGAATTAAAAATGTCAGAAGCTGAAGTAATACAATATGAAACTCAAGGTACATGCTGTCGCATGATGCAAGTTGCAATCCAAGATGGCAAAGTTATGGATGCTGATTTTATGGGCGGTTGTAACGGTAATTTGAAAGGTATTAAAAGTCTTATCAAGGGTATGAATATTGATGATGTAATTGAAAAATTGCAAGGAATAACTTGTGGTGCAAAACCAACAAGTTGTCCTGACCAATTAGCAAAATGCTTGATTGAATATAAACAAAAATCATCTGTTAAGGCTTAGTTGAAACAAAAGTTACCCTAAACTTGTTTCGAAACCTCTAATTTAGCATACAAGTCTATGTCATGCTGAACAGCAAGAAAATTATGCGCTCATACTTTGTGCAAATTATATAAGCTTTCAGAATGACAATTATGATATTCGTTTGTCTAAATTTTATTTCTCAAATTCTGATTTATTTGGAAATCTTAGTTCAAAAATCTTTTTCAAAACTTCAATATCCCAATCTGTTGCATGGCTGGAATCGTTTACGCACATAAGTGTTGATTGTGATAGTAAAATTCGGATTAAAGAAAATTTGTTCAATATACAAAAGTCTCCGCTAAAAATATTTCCGCGTTTTTGAACAGCTTTGTTTTTATAAACTGCATAATATGAGAAAATAATTCGTTCAATATCATGTGTACTTTTGAAGTGGTGGCTTAGAGTTTCTTCAAATTCAGGTTTAAATTCGTTTATAAATTCAAGCATATTTGATTTGAGGTACGAATCCGCATTGTGGTGTGGAAAATATGGTATAGATACTCCAAATTTTTCTTGGAATTTGTTATGTGAATAACGAATCATTTGCCCATAAAGCCCATTTTTGTAGCTCTTTTGCGGAATCCTTTTACCGAATCTGCAAATTGCTTTGTCTCCTTCAAAAAAGAAATTTTTATCTGCCTTGTTCCAAAATAACATATCATCATTTGCATATATAAAATGTTCTGAAAGTTCTTCTATGTACGGAATCCTTGATTCTATAGCGCAAGAATTGAATAATGGCAAATTATTTTTTGGGATTATTTCGCTGTGGTCAACAATCCTGATTTTTGGATTTTGTGTGTTGAGCCATTGTGGAACTTGTTTATCTGTTATAATGAAAATTTTGTTTATCCATGGAATATTTTTTGCAACCGAACGCAATGAATATTTTAATTCGTCAAACTCTCTATAATGACAATCTTTTGACAAAAGTTTTGTATAATCTTTGTTAGGATTTTCATTTTGTTGTAAAAATGTGTTTAATCTCTCTTGCCAAGCTTTGTCATTACTGTTTACCCAACAGTACACAAGGTCAATTTTTATATCATCAGGCATAACTCATTACTTCTCCGATTGGTATTGCTCCGAACAGGTAGTATTTTTTTATTGTTTCCCATTCATAAATTTTCAGTATCATTATACCTAAAAAAGTTACAGATGTTTTCTTTTTTATTAAATTTCTTGGCTTTGATTTTAGGTTATGTTCTTTGAAAAATTTCAAGACCATTTCTTTTGACTTTAGAGAATCTGCACGTTTTTTGTCAGAGATTTTCATTGTTTTTACTGTAGAATTTTGGTTTGTCCAATAGTGATAAAATGTGTTTGGTACAGTTACTAATTTGTTTGAAAAATAGACTGCGCGTGTTACAAAATCAACATCTTCAAAAAACATTCCTTCTATAAATTTTAAATTTATTCTGTCTAAAAATTCCTTTTTGTAAACCTTGTTCCAAACATAGCACATATCAGGTACATGAGCTACGTCAATTTTTTCTTGCGGTTTTTCAAATACTTCTTCTTTTGTGTATTTTATGCGGTATTTTTTTGAATGTTTACGGACTCGAAGTATTGAGGCACAAGAGATTTCAGCATTATATTTGTCGCAGGCATTAACCAATTTTTCATAAAAATCAGTATCAAGCCAATCGTCTGAATCAACAAACGTAATATATTCGCCACTTGCGTTTTCGATTCCTACATTGCGCGCTTTGCTTTGTCCTGAATTTTCTTGGTCAAAAAGTTTTATGCGCTCATCTTGTGTTGCATATTTTTGGCAAATTTCAAGACTGTTATCTTTTGAACCATCATTTACTAAAATCAGTTCAAAGTCTTTTAAACTTTGGTGCAAAATACTTTGGATACATTTATCTAAAAATTGTGCTGCATTGTATACAGGTATAATTATGCTTAATTTAATTTTCTTATTCATGATTTTATTATATTATAAATTTCTTACATAGGCATAATATTCATTATTTTTGTAACTTTCTGAAAATTTGACAATTTCATCTTTGGTCAAAAAGCCCATACGGTATGCAATTTCTTCAAGACAAGCAATTTTGATTCCTTGGTTTTCTTCAATTGTTTGAACATATTGCGCAGCTTGTAATAATGAGCGATGTGTACCAGTATCAAGCCAAGCAAATCCACGTCCAAATAATTCGACATTCAATTTACCTTTTTCTAGGTAAATTTTGTTTAGATCTGTGATTTCAAGTTCTCCACGAGTAGATGGTTTTAGATTCTTGGCATATTCTACTACACTGTTATCATAAAAATACAAACCAGTAACAGCATAAGTTGATTTTGGAACTTTGGGTTTTTCTTCAATACTTATAGCTTTACCGTTTTTGTCGAATTCAACAACCCCAAATCTTTCCGGATCTTTTACGTGATAGCCAAAAATTGTTGCTTCTTTTGACTCTGTTAGTTCTACTGCATTTTGTAACATTGCACTGAATCCCGGCCCATAAAAAATATTATCCCCCAAGACAAGTGCGACTGAATCTTTGCCGATAAATTCTTCACCCAATATAAAAGCTTGCGCCAAGCCATCAGGAGAAGGTTGCTCTTTATATGAAAATTTTAGTCCGAATTGTTCACCTGTTCCGAGTAGTTTTTCGAAGTTTGGCAAATCTTGTGGTGTAGAAATTATCAAAATTTCTCTGATTCCAGCTAACATCAATACCGAAATCGGATAGTAAATCATCGGTTTGTCATAAATCGGTAATAACTGTTTTGAAATCCCAATAGTGCTTGGATATAACCTTGTTCCGCTGCCACCTGCCAGTACAATACCTTTCATTATTTTAAACTCACTTTCTTATCTTCAATGTGTTTCATCCAGTCTTGATTGTTCAAATACCAATCAATAGTGATTTTAATACCTTCTTCAAACGTCAAAGACGGTTTCCAACCTAGTTCTGATGTTATTTTGTCGTTAGAAATTGCATAACGTCTATCGTGTCCCAATCTATCTTCTACATATTTAATAGATGATTCATCTTTGCCCATCGCATTGAGTATCAAATGGGTGATTTCCATATTTGTTTTTTCATTGTGTCCGCCAATATTATACACTTCGCCGATTTTACCTTTATGTAAAACTGTATCAATTGCTTCACAGTGGTCATATACATATAACCAATCGCGAACATTTAAGCCATCACCATATACAGGTACTTTTTCACCTTTCAGCAATTGTGAAATGAAAAATGGAATAAGTTTTTCAGGATATTGATATGGTCCGTAGTTGTTTGAACATCTTGTATTAAGTGTTGGAAGGTTGTATGTCTCATGGTAAGCTCTCACAAGCATATCGGCACTTGCTTTGCTTGCTGAATATGGGCTGTTTGGAGCAAGTGGAGTCGTTTCGTAAAAATATCCTGTTTTGCCTAAAGTTCCATAAACTTCATCTGTTGAAACCTGTAAATATCGTTCTACGCCAAGTTCTTTACTTGCTTGTAATAAATTTAAAGTTCCTTGAATATTTGTTTCTACAAAGATTTCAGGGTGTTTGATTGAATTATCTACATGAGATTCTGCTGCGAAATTGACTACACAGTCAGATTCTTTGACTAACTCTCTAACTAACTTTCTGTCGCAAATGTTGCCGTGAACAAATGTGTAATTTGGATTATCTTTCACATCGTCAAGGTTTTCCAAATTTCCGCAATATGTAAGCGCATCTAAATTTATAATTTTGTAATCTGGGTGTTTTTTTAGTTCGTGTCTGACAAAACAGCTTCCGATAAATCCCGCCCCACCTGTTACTAGTATTGTTGTCATTATAATCTCTCCTTATAATTCTTTGATTCGTTCCGCAAAAGTCTTCTGCACTTTGTCTTTGTCGGACAAGATTGGCTCAAAGTCGATTTCCCAGTCGATATTGATATCTTTGTCATTCCACAAAATACCGCAATCAGCTTCCGGACAATATTCTCCGCTTGCTTTGTATAAAAGTTCAACTTCATCTGATAGGGCGACAAAACCATGTGCAAAACCTTCAGGAATAAATAACATGTGCTTGTTTTCTTCAGATAATTCGACTTTTACGTATTTGCCAAAGGTCTTGGAATTTGAGCGAATATCTACAGCAACATCGTAGATTCTCCCTTTTGAACATCTCACAAGCTTTGCTTGCGCATGAGGTGCTTTTTGAAAATGCAATCCACGCAGAACCCCTTTGGTTGACTTTGAATGGTTGTCTTGATTAAATTCAACAGTTATTCCATTTGCGAAGAAATCTGATTTTTTATATGTTTCCATAAAGAATCCGCGCTTGTCTCCAAAGACTTTTGGTTTTACCAATATTACATCTGGTATTGCTTGTTTTTCATATTCAAATGGCATTATCTCTCCTAAAATAATTTGTTTTTTGAATAAATCGTTTTGTTAAAAATTTCGACCTTTAAAGTACGAGTATTTATCTTTTGGTATTTATATAACATAAGAATGTTGGGAATACCAGTTTGATAATAACAAATACCTTCGTTATAAATTTTTAAAAGTTCATCGTTTTTGTGATTAGTCAGGTATTTTTCTAAAAGTTTTTGTTCATAGTTTCGAGTTTGGGTTGTTAATTCTCTCATTCTAGTGCTGTTACCAATTGTATTTGTATCGTGGATTCTATATGAAAATAAAATTTCATCAATATATTTCATTTTTTTATATTTTGAAATTTGTAACATTAGCCAAAAATCTTCTAATGGCGCATTTTTAGTGAAATTGCCAATTGTTTCAAAAATATTTTTTCGGATAAGATAACCGTTTGGAATGTAGTTTTCTTTGTACAAAGTTTTGTATGAACCAAAATCGTCAGATAAAAAATCAATCTTTAATTTTGATGAAAGAAATCCTTTAACCGTTTTATATTTTGCATTTTTTATGTTTGAGGTGAAAGCTTTTTGGGTTCTGAAAATTTGTTTACCCATAGAATCTACATACTCGTTATCTCCAACCGCAAGGGCATAATCAGGATTGTCTTGCAAAAATTTTACTTCTTTTTCTATAGCTTGCGGTTTTGCCAAATCGTCTGATGCGATTATGTAAACAAATTCACCACTTGACAGTTTTAATAACTTATTTAATGTTATGCAAGTTCCTTCATTTTGCTTGGTTTCAAAATGAATTTTTACAAAACGGTTTTCGCATTTTGGTTTTAGTTCAGTGATTTTTTCCCAAGTTTTATCTTTTGAACCATCATCGAGGATAATTAGTTCAATGTTGGGGTATGTTTGAGTAATTATTGATGCTATTGTTTCTTGGATATAATTTTCGTGATTATACGCAGGAATAAGAACTGATACAAGCGGAAAATCTTTAGTATTCATTTACGACCTCAACAACTTTTTCTATTTCTGAATCTGTCATTACAGGAGAAATTGGCAAACTCAAAATTGTGTTGTGAATTTCTTCTGTAATAGGAAAAGATAAATTGTTCCACTCTTTATATGCTCCTTGTTTATGAGGTGGAGTCGGATAGTGGATAATTGTTTGGATACCTTTTTCAGTCAAATATTTTTGGAATTCGTCTCTGTTTTGAGTTCTAACTGCAAAAATATGCCAAACATGAGATTTTTCATCATAAGTTTCAGGCAAAATTATTTTTGAATTTTTTATATTTTCTCTGTAATATTTTGAAATTTCGCGACGTTTATTGTTATCTGAGTCTAAATGTTTTAATTTTACATCCAAAACCGCAGCCTGAATTTCATCTAGTCGTGAGTTTACCCCCTTATAAATATGATGATATTTTCTATCCGAACCGTAATTTGCGATTGCTTTTATTTTATTAAATAATTCTTCGTCATTTGTTGTAACAGCTCCGCCATCTCCTATGCAACCAAGATTTTTTCCAGGGTAGAAAGAAAATCCGCTTGCATCTCCAAGGTTTCCTGTACGGTTTTCTTGATAAATTGCACCATGAGCTTGTGCGGAATCTTCAATGATTTTTAGATTGTATTTTTTTGCAATCTTCCAGATTTTTTCCATTTGAACGGCTTGTCCATATAGGTGAACCACCATAATAGCTTTGGTTTTTGTGGTTATTTTTTCTTCAATACTATCTGGGTTTATATTATATGTTTTGATGTCAGGCTCAACTAAGATGGGAATACATCCGTTTTCTGAAATTGCTAAAATTGTTGCAATATATGTATTTGCAGGAACGATGATTTCATCACCATTGCCAAAACCGTAAGCTTTTATTATCAAATTCAAAGCGTCAAGTCCGTTTGCAACTCCAAGGGCAAATTTTGTTCCACAAAAATTTGCAAAATTTTTGGTAAAATTTTCGTTTTCTTCTCCTTGCAGATACCAGCCTTTATTAAGGATATTTTTTATACGAGAATCAATTTCTTCTCTATATCTGTTATTTATTTTTTTTAAGTCTAAAAATTTTATCATGAATTTACTCCTAATTCTTTTTTAATATAATCGAGTACAAATGTTGAAACATTTGGGTAGTTGACCATCAATTCTTTCTTTGCAAATTCCTCTCTTTTATCTGCCATTGGGTCATTTCCTTTGATAATTACATTATCGATATAATCGTAGATTTCTTCTTTTGAAAAGGCTTTGTAGCAGTTTTCAAGAATTTGTTTTCCGTTATTCATAAAAAATTTGTCAATTGAATCTTTGGTTTTTAACATGTAACAAACAGGTTTACCTGTGAACATATATTCTGCCAAAAATGATGAACAGTCGTGGATAATTCCGTCAGAATTTGCAAAAGTTTCAAAATAATCGCCACCGGCTTGATATGTAAGATTAGGATTTTTTTCTAAATCTTTAAAATATTTATCTGTTTTTTCTTGTCCCCAGATGTGGTTTTGTGCTAATGTCACACGCAACAGCGGATGTGGGCGGAAGATAAAATCAATTTGCGGATATTTTTTCGGTAACTCTTGGAACAGTTCAGCGTATTCTAAAAAGTTACTTAATCCGATTGAATTTCTGAATTTCGCCTCTATTGTATGATGGGGGGCTATGATGATTGTTTTTCGCTCACGCTTGCGGATAGGTTGTTTGGCAAGGTTATCCATTTTCATATAGCCTGCAAGTACAAGATTTTCGCCATGTGTTTTCATTGAATTGCTGTATTCTTCCATTGTTGTAGGGGATTCAGAAAAAACTTTCCACATTTTTGATAAGCTTACCAATGCGGCAACTCTTCTTGCCCACAAAACAGCAGGATATCCGTAGTTGAAATATATTGGTAAAATATCTTTTTTAGAAAGTTTTCCAATTCTATATAATTTGTGAGTCATTCCATCATAAGGATTTGCACTGCAAACTATATCCATTTCTTTAGAAAAATCAATGAATTTTTGGTGCTTTTCATCCCAAGATTTTTGAACATTTTTATATTTTGCACTGAGAGTTTTATATGTTTTTCCCATTTGAATATACATATTATCTTCTCCGCGCGAAGTGTCAGGAATGACGATAATTTGCGGCTCAAAAAACTCATCTTCAAGCATTTTTTGATATAAAGGTTCTGCTGGAAAAACCGAGTCAAAAATAACTAAAAATGAAACTTTAATTTTTTGATTATTTTTGATTTTTTCGTTCAAAATTTGTACAACTTTTTTATATTTTGAATATAATTTCCTAATTTCACTTGCCTCAAAATCCTCACATTTTTTTGTTGAGATATCATAACCTTTTTTTATTAATCTTTTGGCACAATGATTATATATTTTGTAATCTAAGAGTGAAAAATTTTCTTTATTTCTAAATAGGTTGCAGATAAATTTGTATAGAATAATTTGATTCAATGTTTATCCCTCACTTTTAGACTTTATTTTTTACAATTGAGTTAGGTTTAACGCTTTTAGTAACTATACATCCTGCTCCAACTGTTGAATTTTCGCCAATTTCAACATTTGGTAAAATTGTTGCATTAGCTCCAATACTTGCACCTTTTTTAATAACAATTCGCTCCAAATTAAAATTTTTGTTTTTTGATTTTGGGTATTTGTCATTGCAAAAAGTTGCATTTGGTCCGATAAATACGTTGTCTTCAATCGTTATTCCATCATATAAATAGACTCCATTTTTTATCGTCACGTTATCTCCAATTTTTACATCATTTTCAATAAAACAATTTGAGCAAATATTACAATTTTTTCCAATTTTTGCGTTAGGCAAGACTACGCAAAACTGCCATATATTTGTTCCTTCACCGATATTCGTGCTTTGAACATCTGATAAATTATGTATCATTATTTATTAACCTCTTTTAAAAAATCATTGTAATCTCTGATATATTCTTTTTCATCATAATGAGTGCTGGCAAGTACCATCAATTTGCAACCGTATGAAAAATGTCTCATTTCTCTCCACATCCCAGGACCTATATACAGAGCTTTTTCAGGGCTGTTTAACCAAATTTTTTCTTGCGTTTTGCCATCATCCAATACAAATTGGCATGCTCCATCAATTGCAATGATTAGTTGCTCCAAATTTTTATGTGCGTGTTTTCCTCGCTCTAAATCAGGAATGGTATCAAAGATGTAATAAACTCTCTTGATATCAAAAGGGATGTCGATATTTCCCTCTAATGCTACGAGTTTTCCTCTGTTATCGCCATGAATTTTCATATCGAGTAATTTATAATTCATAATATTAATCCATTTTTTTAATTGTAAAAGTGTGTCCCAAAATTGTTAAAAGCTTACGTCGTCTGTCTGATGAATTGGTCAATGTGAAAATTTTGTTTAAAAATGTTTGTTTTTTTACTCCGCAATCGTGATTTTTAAACTGTGGGTCAATTGTTGAATAAAATTCAATATCACTTTTCTTAATCCCATCAAGTGTAGATGTTCCGCAACTCAATGACCCTAAATGAATGATTTTGTCACATCTTAATTTGAAGTTTTTTCTGCATTTATCTTGGTTGGTTTTTAGTAAAAAATTATCCCCACACCAAATTTTCATCTCTTGTGGAATCTCAGAAAAATTAGATTTTTTCCCAAAAATTGCAACACCCCAATATCCGATATATAAATCATTTTTTATTGGTAAATATTTTATTTCAGAGTCTTGCGGATAGTCTTTTATTTCTTCAGGTTTGTAGCCAAAAATTGATTTTTTATCAATTCCGACAAGTCCGATATTTTCTCCTTGCAAAAATGAAAAAACATCCGATACTAAATTTTTTGGTAACAAAATATCATCATTAAGTATTCCGACATAATCAAATTTTGCCTTTTCGACTCCAAGATTCCATGATGGATTAACAAACAAATTTTCATTGGGAATAATTATCCTCAATTTGTCAGAATTATATTCAAAACCTTTTAGTGAATTATCTATTAAAATAATTTCGCCAACAGTTTGGTCTTGATTTAGTTCATCAAGCAACATCTTGAGTATCTTGGTGTCTTTTTGTAATGTTGGAATAACAATAGAAAACATGCGCCTACGCTTTTACCTCCTGTTTTTTGAATTGCATATCGTATAGCATTTTGTATGCACCGTTTTCGATTTGTAAAAGTTCGTCGTGAGTCCCTTCCTCAACGATTTCACCTTGGTTAATTACGACGATTTTATTTGCGTTTCTGATAGTTGAAAGCCTGTGGGCGATTACAAATACGGTTTTGTCTTGCATCAAATTATCGATAGCTTTTTGTACAATTGCCTCTGCTTTGTTATCTAGTGCACTTGTTGCCTCATCAAGGATAATAATTGGAGCATCTTTCAAAAAGGCTCTTGCTATTGCAACACGCTGTTTTTGACCGCCAGAAAGTCTTATGCCTCGTTCCCCGATTTGAGTCTCTAATCCATCTTTCAATGTTGCAATAAAATCTTCCAAATATGCCATTTCGATAGCTTTTTGTAACTGTTCTTTTGTTGCATTTTCATTACCCAACATAATATTTTCTCTGATTGTTCCTGAGAATAAGAAATTATCTTGGAATACAACTGCGATATTTTGTCTCAATGAATACAATGTATAATCTCTGATATCTGTTTCATTGATTTGAATTGAACCGGATTTAACATCATAAAATCTTGGGATTAGACTCACAATTGTAGATTTCCCACCACCTGAGTTTCCTACAAATGCGATAGTTTGACCTTTGTGGATATCGAGGTTTATATTTTTTAATATTGGAGTATTTTTTACATATTCAAAATTTACATCTTTAAATCTGATATGTTCAGGATGAGTCAAAACTTTGGCATTTTCTTTATCTTTGATTTTTGGAGTTGAATCAAGAACACCAAAGATTTTTTCAATGGCAAAGAATGAGAATTGAACAGCATTTAGGTTGTTTCCGATGTTTTTGACAGGGGTATATAGTAAAATCAATGCAGTAATAAATGATACAAAGTTACCGCTTGTAATAGTGTTAGACAAAATCAAGTGAGAGCCAACACCAATTGCGCCTGCAATACCGACAGATACGATTACATGCATCATTGGTGATAACCATTGAGTTTTTTGTACCATTTTTATTTTTAGGTTGAATATGTTGTTTAAAATACTTTCAAATTTGTTTGTTTCGTTTTGAGCCAGATTGTATGATGTGATAGTTTTGTTTCCTGCATAAACTTCGTTAAATTCAGTGATAATAGCTGAATCTGCAACAATTGCTTTATTCATAACACCCTTGATACGTTTTTGAATTTTTGCAACAGGAGCAAACGCACAAGCCAAAACAACGCATGCAATCAATGCTAATTGCCAAGAGTTGTAGAACAAAACGCATACCAAAGAAATTGATGAAAAAATTCTTTGTGCAAATACGCTTAGGTTGTTTAATAATCCTGCACATGCGGTGTCTGCTTGGTTATTGAATTGAAAAACAATATCACCTGATTTTTTCTTGTCATAAAATGAAGTTTCAAAGGTTAAGAGTTTTCTGAATAATTGATATTTCAAGCCGTTGGTGATTTTTCCGCCAACCCAAGTTGAAAGGTATGCTGATAGGTATTTTAGTCCACCTTGGATTGATGTGAATGCAACAATACCAATCGGAATGTACCAAGGTGATTGTATACTTTTGTCAACCATTACAACATCCATATATGGCTTTAGTGCAAGGGCTATAACCGCATCTAATGAGCCGATTGGAATACATATCAGCATTGAACACAGTGCCCTAAACCAAATCGGTTTGACATACGGCCACATGCGCTTGTAGTTTACATAAAATCTTTGATTGTTTAAAATGTTTTCTAAATTTTCCTTAATTCCCATAAAAATCCTTACAAACTGCATTTGTTGTACCAAATTTTGAGTACAAAATTCATACTAAAACTTTTGTTCAAAGTTTTGGTATTTACAGCTCTTATCTTATATATATTCTTAATTCCATTGCGCAAAATTCTTTGCTTGCGCTACAAAAATTTTATCTCAAAAATTGCTAAAAATAAATAAATTTAGAACTTGATGATTAATATTTATTAACTGAATCAGGTGTTAGCAATTCGCCATGTCTATATTTATTAATTAAAAACCAATACCAACTGTCAGGATTGTTTATACAAGTTTTATTTTTGCGATTAAGCTTATACATAAAACTCGTTTTTAATAGATATTTCAACATATCCATATTTACCTTTTTCCCTTGCTGCATTTGAATTTGCCAAGTAATATGATTCAAACCGTTTGGAATATTTTCCCAAACGGCTTTTGCCGTATTGTCATTGGACACCAAAAGCAAGAAAAATGCGTGAAAGAAAAAATAATCAATGGTAATATCTTCTTTTTTCCAATATTCTTCAAGGAAAATTCGCATAGATTTTGTCAGGTAATTATTCTTTGTGGAATGTATAAAGAAATTAGAGATTGTTTTTCTATAAATATCCTGCATTATAAAAAAGTTTTCTTTTGTCATATATTGGGGTACTTTGGTTAGCATATAGCAGGTTGAATCTATCCAAGTTCCGCCATATTTATCCAGTAAGCAAATCCTTAAATAATCTGAAAAATGGCAAGGTTTTATTGTTCCATTTTTATATTTTTTATAAATATAATCAGGAATGTTGATATAATTGAACATATTACTTTCAGTGATAACAATTGCATTTGGGTATTGCTTTTTTATTGTGCTGAGACACATTTGTATGAGTTCTGGAACATCTTCTTGTAGCCACATTGTCCAAATATTATCGGTAGGTTTGTTGATTTCTTCTTGTGGGATATTTTGCAGCTCTTGTTTTGTAAGTTCTGGCACATATAAATATTTGGAAAGATAGTATCTTGTCGCAGTTCCTGCTCCATTTTTCTTTTTTATCTTTTGAAATTTTCGATATCGATAACTAAAATTTTCTTTTGTAAACTTCATTTTGACTCCCAAAATTGTTATAATTTTGTGTTTATCTTTGTTTGTGACAGAAAAAATTTGTTCTAATAATTTCATATAACATGCTCCTTTGGGTTATTTTAAATCGCACATAATTTGCTAAAATTGTTATGTAATAGCAGATTTTTTATTATTCATGTCATGATATAGAACAAAAGTCAATAAAATGTGCTTAATGATAGTGTGTGCAATCCGTTATAAAAAAGTTATTCTGTATTTGGTAAATCTATGGAGACAAATTTTAATAAGAAATTAGGTACAAGAATCCGCGAAATAAGGATTGCAAGACATATTAAGCAAGGTGAACTTGCTGATATGTTAAATATGGAGCGTTCAAATTTAACAAGGATAGAAAGCGGAAAGCAACGTCCTAATGATGAAAATATCGAAAAAATTGCAGAGATATTAGGGGTAGAAATTAAAGATTTGTTTGATTTTGAGCATACTTTGTTGTCAAAAGATGAATTGATACATTTGATAAATAATCAATTAATTGTTCTAGATACTAATAAATTGCAGTATATCTATAAATCTGTCCAAAACATCCAAGAATTGTAAATTTGTGGGCTTTAAGTGAAATGCAAAGCAATGTGATTGGATAAGTAGAGAGCTTTTTTAGCATTATTACTTAAAACTTCCAACTTTTCTTCCGTAGCGGTCGTATTGGGTTGTTCTGCCTGTGGAATCGGTTTTGAATGAACCTGTCTTTCTTCCGTATTTGTCATAAGATGTGGTTGTGCCGTTAGAGTTTGTCTTGTAACTACCTGTTCGACTCCCATATTTATCGTATGTGGTGTAACCAGATGTTGTCTTTTTGATTGTGCCTTGTTTTGAACCGTACTGGTCGTATTTTGTGGTTGTGTTACCGTTGGTTTTGTAAGAGCCTGTGCGAGAACCGTATCTATCATAAGTTGTGGTTGTAGAGCCATTTGTTCTATACGAACCTGTTCTACTGCCATATTGGTTGTAGGTGTTACCAGCAAATGCACTGCCAGTCAATAACAAAGATACAAATATAATTGCAAAAAGTTTTTTCATAATTTTCTCCTAATATTAGAACGATTTGGATTTAAAAAAGTTCATTCCAATCCAAAAGAATATAAGAATAGCTATACCCTTTTATTTTTTACCTCTTTTCTTCTACCTCATAACCTTATCAAGTAGTGCCTGATAATTATCTACAACATCATACTGAACACTATCTGAACTAATCGTTTTAAAATGCTCTCTTGCACAATTTATTTTGGCTTGTTCAATAGGTTTTAGTTGTAGTGAACTCATTGAGCCTTTTGTTTCTGCAACAAAATAAACATGCTTTACTGATCCTTCATTAAATGCGATTGCCCAATCTGGGTTGTAATGCCCAACAGGAGTGTTAATATAAAAACCTTTTGGAAGTTTTACATAGACTGAAACATCTGTGTTTTTATCCAAATCTTCACCAAATTCTTTTTCAACTTCAGAATCATATACAAGATAATTGTACAAATTCTTTTCAACAGGAAGTGAATTTTTGTTTGTAATTGTTTTCATCTCAGGTTCGGCAAAGATATCAGTTTGATAAGCTTCTTCCAGCTTGTTATATGTGATATGTTCTATAATAACAGTTGCTTTTTCTTCATTTATTAGATTAGAAACCTTAATGATAAAATCTTCTGGGTTTATTTTAAATTGGTTGAATGTTTCTGAGTGAATACCTTGTAAAATTTTTACAACGGATTTACGAGTAAGTTTTGTTTCTTCAACAATTTTACCAATTAAGTCATATTTAATTCCACAATGTAAGGTTTTTATATCTTCCTTGTAAATTTTCCCGTTATCAAAAGCAGTCCACTTTTCTAAAGCTTCTTTTGAATCGATTTTATTCATAGAGCCTGTTTGAATTACTGAATACAACCTTGTTACGGCTAAGTTTTTATCAATAGATTTTATTGATTTTTCTATCAACTCATTTGTTTCAAAATTCACGACATAAGCGGTTTTTGTGTTAATTCTTTTCCACAATTCTTGAAATTCTTTTTTGTTTAATTTCTCTTTATCAATTTCAAGTTTAGGTTTGCTTTCGTTCAAATTTTCAGGAGTCATTGTATTTGGGTTGTAAATCATATCTACAATTTTTATAATAGAATCTTCATAACCTACAAGGTTTTCAGGTAGAGCAATATTTCCTGTTTTTTGAGCTTCGTAGTAAGTTTCTGTAAGTTTATTATCGTCATCAATATAATTGTTTCGAATAAATGAATTGTGTATTCTTTTCGCTAAATTGATGTCAATAGTCTGTTCTTCGCCATTCGCATTTGTTATTAGTTTACCTTCAAATAGTTTTTCATTAACCTCTTGTGGTCTATCGGTTGTGATTTCAGCAATTTCAGATTGTAATTTTTCTGTAAAACTAGCATAACTTTCATTAGCGATTACGGTTAAAACATTTATATCGTGAACGGTTTCACCTAGTTTGCTAGAATCCATTCTTTCTCCGTTTTGGTTTACGCAAAGCCTTAAACCTCGCCCAATTTCTTGACGTTTTTTATCTGTGCTGTTTGTTTTTCTAAGTGTACAAATTTGGAATACGTTTGGATTGTCCCAACCTTCTCTAAGTGCAGAATGTGAAAAGATAAATCTAACAGGTTCGTCAAAACTAAGTAATCTTTCTTTGTTTCTCATGATTAAATCAAAAGCATCAACATCATTTGAACCACCTTCTTTTTTATCTTCGGTTGAATTGATTATTTTTTTACTTTTTTTATCGATTGAGAAATAACCTGCATGTGTACTTTTTGCGGAAATCCCTTTTAAATATCTGATATAATCATCTTCGCCGAATTTTATTTGAAGTTCATTCATAATATTTTCATATTCTTCTTCAAACATATCCGCATAAATTCCGTTTAGTTCGCTGTTTGATTCATCATATTGCTTATATTTTGCTACTTCATCAATAAAGAATAATGATAAAACTTTTATACCTTTGAAAAACAATTTACGTTCTTTTTCTATGTGTGCAAGTATAGTTTCTCTGATTTGAATACGTCTTATTTGGTCTTCGTTTTCTTCGCCTAAGACATTGCCGACAAAAATCTTTGTTCCATTTAAAAATGTTACGGAGTTATCTCTGCCGTCAATTTTGGTAATAATATAATTGTTTTTGTACTCGTCTAATTCTCCAGATAAGGGATATAGATTGTCACCTTCTTTTAAAAGTTTACTATTTTTACGAATTTTGTTAGTGCCTTTTTGGTCAAATTCAATGTTTGCCATTGGAGCTTTGTCTTTGTACAAATTTATATTTTGTAGGTATAAATAGCCGTTTGTTGCATCGCTACCTTGAATAGTAATACCTTTTACTGCGATTTTTTTGACAAGTTTTTTGTTATAAGCTTCTACGGCATCTAGTCTGTAAACCAAATTATATTTTTCTTTTGGAGTCGCAGAATATCGAAGTGTAATAAGGGGGTTAAACTCAATTAGTTTTTCCTTAGTTATTTTACCTTCAACTGATTGCGGTTCATCAATAATAAGGATTGGGTTAGTTTTTGCAATTACATCAATAGGTCTTCTACTGCGGAAACTATCTAACTTCATATAAATTCTACGAGCATCTTTCCCACGAGCATTAAAGGCTTGAGAGTTAATAATCATTACATTAAGTCCGCCGTCGTTTGCGAATTGTTCTATTTCGTTTAATCTTTTAGAATTGTAGATAAAGAATTTTATTTTCTTGCCGTATTCTTCCGCAAAATGTTCTTGCGTAATATTAAAGGATTTGTAAACCCCTTCTCTAATCGCAATACTAGGAACTACGATAATAAATTTACTCCAACCGTAGTGTTTGTTTAGTTCAAACATTGTTTTTATGTAAGTATAAGTTTTACCAGTACCTGTTTCCATTTCAACCGTGAGGTTATATCCGTTGATAAGTTCTTTTGATGGCTCAAGTTGGTTTAATCGTTGGATTTTTTGCATGTTGTCAATGATTATATTTCTGTTTAAGTTTGGAACTATTGCGTGATTACAAAAACCAGTATAATTAAGCAACGATGTTTGACTAATTTGATTATCTCCAGATTTGGTAAATCCCATATCCATCATATAAGATATTGGCGAAAAACAAGGTTGACCTGTGAATATATCAACAACCGCTTTTGCTGCGTCTGATTGGAATTTTTGATGTTTAAATTTTAGTTTCATTATTCCGCCTCCCTAAATAACCTTAACCCTAGTATCAGGAGTGATAAGTTTGAATATTTCTTCAACATTGATTTTGTTGTCGTCACTATTGAATGAACTATCTCTGAATACAACTCTCAACGGTTTCATGCCGGCAATTTTACGAATAACACTTTCTGGAATGTTTTTTTCAAAGCACGCAACAAGAGCATCTTCATCTACTATATGAACACGTTTACCATCAATAATTTCAACTCTGTGTGGAAGCGATAATTCTACACCCCAATCTAACAAACAACCATATAACAAATCTTCGTCAGTTCTATCGTCTTTGATATTGCTTTCGTATAAGCCTAATTGTTTTTGGTTTGTTTCATTAGGTGAATAATAAACATCTTTCATGTTAGTATCATCAACTTTGAAAACTCTGAACCCAATATCAATCTTTTTGCCGTCATTCTGAACTTGATTCAGAATCTGTTGCCCTGCTCGCCTAATACGTTCTTCACCAATTTCGCAAATGTTTTTATAACCCGCTTTAAATGCCTCAGATTTTTCATCACATGTTTGAGGAATTTGAACCATAATGAATTTTCTATTTCCGCCATCTTCAACATTGAGTTGCATACAGGCATGAGCCGTAGTCGCAGAACCGGAGAAGAAATCTAAAATAATTGAGTCTTTGCTAGTAGTTAATTTAAGTGTATCAATTATTAAATAAAGAGATTTAGGGAAATCAAATGTTTTTGTTTCCATTAATTCATCTAATAATTTTGTTCCATATACCATAGCATTGTATCTTTTATCAACCCAATGTGTTTTAATTAACTGACCTTTTTCAACTCTATATTTTTCATATATTTTTGCTTTGCCATTTTCGATTTTACCTACAAGTTCATTTTCTTTTAATTTTTCTTTAAAAGAAGATACGATATATCTCCATGTTCTTTCTTGAGTTGATGTAATAGGTAGTGCTTCATAATAACCGTTTTTTTTCTCTAAAGTTACTTCTTTTTCATCTGGACTTACATATATTGGATAAAAATTCTTTGGATTATTAACTCTTAAATTTTTGTCATAACCATCTCTACCATGATTTTTTGCAATATAACTAATTAACTTATAACGCCCCTTTTCATCTTCTAAATCAAAAGATTTTAATAGTTCTTCATCAAAAATAACTGAATTAAGCTTGAAATTTTGAATATTCTTAGCATAAAATAAAGAATATTCATTAGATGGGGCAAAGAATTTTGCTTGATTTCTACCCTCAGGTTTATGCACTACCGTGATTACACCAATTCTATTTTCGCACCCAAAGATTTCATCGCATAAAGCACCTAAATTAAATAATTCATTTTCATCAATAGCTAAAACTACGCATCCGTCATCGGATAGTAAATTTCTTGCACACCTTAGTCGTGATTCCATCATTGACAACCAGTCAGAATGGAATTTTGCATTTGTTTCAGTATTTACAAATAAAACTTTTCCATTATCATCGTATGTTATTGCTTGAGCATCATATTCTTCACTACTTGCAAAATAATCATTTTTATATAAAATATCATTCCCAGTGTTATAAGGTGGGTCAATATAAATCATTTTTACTTTACCTAAATAACTTTCTTGTAAGAGTTTTAAAGCTTCGAGATTGTCGCCTTCTATGTATATGTTTTCAGTATCTTCCCAATTTAAAGATTTATCTCTACAAGGTCTCAATGTTTTTCTGATTGGTCTATTTGCTTCAACCATAGCTTCTTTTTTGCCAACCCATGTAAAGTCATAACATTCTTCACCATCAACAACATTATCAGACAATTCTTGTTTAAGTTTTTCAAAATCAATCACTGTTCTTAATTCACCATTTTCATCTTTCGTCTCAGTTGCAACATTCGGGAACAACTCCAAAATCTTTTTTATATTTTCGTCAGTAATATCCTTACTTTCTAATCTCATCTTTTCCACCACTTACCTCTTTCTTTAACTCTTTAACAAAATCTTCAATATCTTTTTTTTCTTTTTCTAAAGTCTCATCAGTTATATCTATTGCTGGTTGAAAAATACTTAAATTCCCTTCAAAATGATTAAATTCATTGATTAATGTTTTCTTAGATGTCAAACGAATACGATTTTTCAATATTATAGTGTTCTGATCATTTGGAAATGCAACAGATATGATACTTCCTAACGTCTTATGTTTATTGGGATCTATTTGAAATTTTTCAACTAACGTTTTTTCTACGAGTAATCTTAAATATAGATATGTTAGGGTATGTCTTAATGTTTTGTTTAATAAAGGATAGTTGTCTTGATTGATAATTTCTCCAAAGTCCTTTAGATTTAAAATATCAGTAATATTTTTTGAAAACACCGTTGGGATTTTGTTGTTCTTATTTCCAAATATACTTTTATAAATAGCGGCAATATCGATATTTTCAGCCATATAACCATGCATTAATTTAGTTAATTGTTCATACGCATCTTCATTTCCTGTTATATGTGCATATCCTCTTAGAAAAGGAATCATTGAATATAAAAATAGATTAACATCTTTTATTTGTTCAAAAACATCTTCTCTAAAAAATTTGGTTATTTCTGCTAAATCAGTTAATAGTTTAAGCTCTTTATTATTTATATAAATAAATCCATTATTACCAGAACCTTTAGTATTGTTTAATATATACAAATTAAAACTTTTTCCAGCTTGAGATTTTAATAATCTTATAACATCAGTATTATGGGTTAAAAGGATAATTTGTTTGTCTTGTAATACTTTTACAATTGAATATATAATTTTATTCTTATAAATAGAATCAAAACTGGATATAGGGTCATCAATTACAACTATTGGATTTTCAGAGTTTTTGACCCTTAGAAATTCCATAAAAAGTGAAAGAAAATTTTGTTCGGCTGTGCTTAAAGGTAAATCTTTTCTATCTTTTCCTAAAAAATCTTGCTCATCAAGTTGTATTTGTAAGTATTTTTTCCCTTCTGCTCGGCTTATTTTAAATTCCTTATTCATACAATCTTTAACATATTGTTGGATAAATTCGATATCTTCATTTTTAATATCTGGTTGTTTGGTAATTAAATCACTATATTTAGCTTCTATTTTTTCAAATGTTTTAAACCCTTCAATATTTTTAATATCATATAAAATTTGTTCTTTAAAAAAGTTTTTATATTTTTCAATGTCATCTATTAGTGGATTTAAGACCGTCTTATCTCCAGTTTCAATCGCTTTTAAAATAATTGATTTGATGTTAAAAGGGTCTTTTTGTAAGTCAATGTTTAATACTTCTTCTAAAATTTTTTTAGTATTATCATCTAATGTCTTTTTTATAGATATTTGCTTATCTTGTTTTGCTTTTAACAATAATTCTCTATCAATTTCACTATCACATATTATACAATTGTGGTTGGAATATTTTTTTAGGATTTTTATTGCATCATTATTTTCTTCAAATTTTATAATATCTTTATTTTGTTTAAGTTCTTCATTTTTTAAATTTTCAAGTAATTTAATTGTGGATGTTTTTTGTGATAAATCATTTTCTAAAAAATTAAATTTATTAGTATCGTATTTTGGCTCAGTTATTTCAGGTATTTTGTTAACAAATGAAATAATATCTTTATTTGTCGCATTATTTAGTTTGTTTTTGTTATTTATAGCTTTTGATAAGAAATCTTTTTCATTCTCAGTAAAGCAATCTAACAACAAAGAAGATAAATTTTTCATTTTATGAGTTGTAGCTATTTCTATAATTTTATCAACAACATTTTTTCTAATATTTTCCAAACTTTCTTCCAATTCAAATTCTTTTCGAACATTTTCACCAAGATAAAAATCTTTAGTATTACCTTGAATAATATTTCTATCATTCTGATCTTGAATAGTAGAGAAAATATTTTCACCTGTGTCATATTCTTTATTATTGTATTTAAATTTAAGTGTAGTATCTTTTAAGCCAGATAAAGCTTCAATAAAACTCGTTTTACCTGTTCCATTAGGTGCATAAATTACTATAATCCCCTTTGGAGAAAATGAAATTATATTATTATCTTCAAATTTTTCAAAAGAACTATCAAAAATTCTATTATTTTGAATTTGTTTAAATTCTATATCTTTAACCATGTACTTCCTCCAATGTTTTTTGAAGTTCTTTCAATTCGTTTTTCATTGTCAGTTGTTTATTGAATTGTGGTTCTTTGCGGATTTTGGATTTTAGTGTTTCAATTTTCTTTTGCAGTTTTTCTACATTGATAGATTTTTCGACCGCACTTTTTATATCTGTTGTTTCATCTGTTTCTACTTGCCCATTTGCTATTTGGGTTATAAAACTGTTATACACTGCGTCTAAGTCAAGCCCTGTAATTTCAAGCGTTATATTCTCTTCTTTTTGCCATTCTGTTTTATAGGTTTTTATAACCTTGTATTTATTGTCATTTATAGACGGCTCTTTATAAGAAATTGCAAGTTGAATGGCATTATTACACTTGAAAACGAAAAGAATATATTTAGGTATTGCAACATCAATTTCTTTTATCAAATTGTTAGACACCTGTTTTTCTTTAAGTAAAAATTCAAAAACATCTATCTCCTGAACATTTTTACCTTTTGAGATATTAGTAGTTTCTTGTCGTAAAATATTTGCCAAAATCAGTCTTTCAACATTGTTTTGAAATTCCGCTCTTACAGGTGTTGATAGTTCTGCAAGTTTCATAAACTTTGCCTTTGGCATAATTCTATTTAATTGTGTCTTTTCTCCAAATAGCAATTTTTACTCCTTTACTACCAAAAAACAAATGAGTTCAAAGTCATCAAGTCCAGAAATAGTGTTTTTCATATAAGAGCTTTCGCCAGCAGAAAACAAACTTTCAAAATCACTTTCATCTTTTACGTCAATAATTGAACAAATTGTTTCTTCCAAAAGTTTTGAATATTTACCCATATTTTTGCCATCTTGTGTTTCTTGATTAAATATTTTGCATAATTCACTATTTGGCTCTGGATTTTGTTTGCCAAGTTTACGCATCAAATCAAGTAGGCTTTTGGGTTGTAAGTAATTACAAATAACTTCTCCATCATCTGCGATATAAACCATATAAAATGGGTGTAATCTGTTTTGATTATCTATATTTATGGTGTTTGATACATTTTTAAGAATATAAATGACACCAGATTTTAACTCTTTATCACCTTTTACTATTGCGTGTAAACCAGACGGAGAATTTTCAACATCAGGATTATCTTTCATATAAGACAACAAATCTAACCTAAATTCGTTTAGTCCCAAGTCCATAATATTAATGCCTGAGTTCATATCTTCAATATCAACAACTTCTGATTGTAGTTTTTGGAGCTGTCTTTTTCTGTATTCCAAGTCCTCTTTCTCGCTTTCATCAAGAACATTGTCTGCACCTGTTCCAGTTGAAGTCATAACTGTAACTTTCATTCTTGTTTCAACACGAGCTTTTAAGTTGATATATTCATCAAGCGTTAAATCTGGCCAAAAATTAACCAGTTGTATTACATCGTTTTTACTGCCAATTCTGTCAATACGCCCAAAACGTTGGATAATTCTTACAGGATTCCAATGAATATCATAGTTTATCAAATAGTCGCAATCTTGCAAGTTTTGACCTTCTGAAATACAATCCGTAGCAATTAAAATATCAATTTGTCTATTATCATTTGGATAGATTAAATCTTTATCTTTGGAACGTGGTGAAAAATATGTTAGAACCGTATTCAAATCTGTTTTGATTTTTGATAAAGTTGTAACACCGTCTTTTGAACCTGTAACCATTGCACTTTCGATGCCAAAATTTTCTTTTACATACTTGCTAATATGTTTGTATAAATACTCTGCGGTATCGGCAAAGGCTGAAAATACAATGACTTTTTTATTATCAGAATTTATAGGGTGTTCTATTTTGTTTATTATCAAAGTTAAAAGTTTTTGAAGTTTTGCATCTTCTTCAGGTGATATTTTTTCAATTTCAAATATCAAATCATTTAAAATCTCTAAGTCTGCTTGTAATTGACTTTCCCAAGATAGGTAATCCATATCGTTAAAGTCTATTTTTAGCTTATTACCAATTGAAAATAAATTTGTATTCAAATCGTCATCATCAAAATCATTTTCTGGGTGAATGTAATCATCGACCTCAATATTAGAATTTGTGCCATTTGTCTTGAAATTTTCAATATTTTGAAGAGTAGATGTAATAAGTTGTTGTACTCGTGTAAGAGTTAATTTGAATGAGTAGACAGAGCTTTCAAGCCTTTTTAATAAATTTATACTCATTAAATGGCGAATACCTTCTTCACGACCAATTTGACCTGTTTTAGAAGATTTGATATTGGCTTGTTTCGCTTGTACGTCATAATATTTCGCTTCTTTACTTGGAAATATAAACAATGAAGGCATATAAATTTTTAGATTTAAAGCACTTATATGTTCATAAATTTGGTTGTAGTTTATCCTTTCGGTATTTTCTGTTAGTGGTGGTCTTAACGAAATTACAGGTAAACGAGTTGGAAATTTGCCAATACTTGATGTATCATAATATTTTTCAATATGTTTTCTTGACCGAGCAATCGTTACACTGTCTAACAATTCAAAGAAATCAAAATCAAGCATATTCAATAAACATTCAGTAGTTCTTTCATCTGCTGGGAGTTTTGACCATTCATTAAATGCTTGTTGTGCTTGTCTGAAAATTACATTAATAGGTTTTTTAGTATTTAATTTAGAGTCTATTTTTCTAGTATCGCCTTCATAGGCAAGTTGTAGTTGGTTTTTTAAGTCATTAAATCGGTTGTTTACGGGGGTTGCAGAAAGCATAAGAACTTTTGTCTGAACTCCACTTCTTATAACTCGATTCATTAAACGAAGGTATCTGTTTTCTTTGTCATCTTTTATATCTCCGCCATTACGGAAATTGTGAGATTCATCAATTACAATAAGGTCATAATTTCCCCAGTTGATTAAAGACAAGTCTAAACCGTTAGAAAATCCTTTTTCTCTTGACAAATCTGTATGATAAAGTACATCGTATCTAAGCCTGTCATTTGCAAGGGGATTATTTAAGTAATTGCTTTTATACATAACCCAGTTATTGCTTAACTTTTTAGGGCATAAAACTAATACTGATTTATTTCTGTTTTCGTAATATTTTATAACAGATAGAGCTGTAAAAGTTTTACCTAAGCCCACGCTATCAGCTAATATACAACCATTATATGTTTCTAATTTATTGATAATTGCGAGGCAAGCATCTTTCTGAAAATCAAATAACTTATTCCAAATTACACTGTTTTTATATCCAGTTGCATCATTTGGCAAATTGTCTTCTGAAATATCTTGCAAAAATTCATTAAAAATGTTATATAAGGTTATGAAATATATAAATTCTCCAGAATTTTCTTTATAGACGGTGGAAATACTTTCAATGATTTGTTCTGTAACATCTTGTAGTTTTGTTTTGTCATTCCAAATAGTGTCAAATGTTTTTAAAAAAGTTTGACTTTGTGGGGTTTCAAATCTTGTAACAATATTGGTTAGAGTGTTTCCTTTTTCACAACCAATATCAGTTGTTGTAAATCCATTAACAGGCAAATATGTATAAGTATCATCACTTTCTACATTTATAAAACCAGACATTTGTTCATTTGTTATATTAGACTTGAATTTTACTTTTCTTTTAATCCATTCTGCACATTCTTTGGCGATAGAACGTTGAGTTAATTCGTTGCGGAGTTTTATTTCATATTCTGTACCGTATAAACTTTTTTCTCTTGATAATCTAGGAATGTAGAACTCTCTTTGGGTTTTAGGGGTTCGTTCTTTTACAAATGCTGGAGATGTAAAGATAAAACGTAGTTCATCAATGCTTTCAAGTTGCTTTTTTAATTCTTTATAGGCATAGATTGAAAAACATGCTGAAGCGATAGACACTTTACTATTGGGCTTTATGGTAGTAGCCAAATCATCTTTTAAAATATTATTTATATTGTCTATTACTTCCAATTATTATTTACCTCTTAAATATAACATCTTATGTTGTAAATAAGCTGTATAATATCATATTTTACAACATGTTATATAATAAAACGTTAAATTTTACAAGATATAGTTACGTTCAATTAAGATGTGCAAACACGTATAATTTAATTGAGGTTTTAATGAACGATATAGAATTGAAAGCCCTTTTAGGGTTGAAAATAAAGCATTATAGAAATCAAATAGGTTTAACCCAAGAAGAGCTAGGTGAAAAGATTGAGCGAACGCAACGTCAAGTTTCACTCATTGAATTGGGTAGTAGTTTCCCAAATCCAGAAACTCTTACAAATATGATAAAAGTATTTAACTGTTCAATGAAAGATTTGTTTGATTTTGAGCCAATTGAGAATGTTGAAAATCTGAAAACTGAAATAGCTACATTGGTAGAAAGGCTTCCAGAAGATAAATTAAAAATATTATATTTGATTGGTAAAAACTTATAATTACCCCTTGCTACATATCACAATTTTACCTCTCCGAGTTTACCAAATTTTGCACCAATATCATGCCTGTATATTGCAAGTGTAGAAAGAGTTTTAGACTTATTTCAAACTCTGATTTATACTTAGTTTTCTGCCCCCATTTTTCAAGATAATTGCTTATTTTTTATCTTTTGTATATTCTCTTTGGTCAAAACTGGTGTATATTGTTTAAAATGTTCTACAATGTTTTTAATGGTGTTATACGCAAGTTTAGAATTAGATTTATGCTGTTCTAAATATCGTTTAATCTCAGATATACTAAGTTTTTGTACAAAATAAAGGTCTAAAATGTCAAAAATGTTCTCGTGTACCTTGTGGTCATACTTCTTTGGTTTAACACTAAAATATTTGAGTTTTAACATTTCAGAATACATTATACCTTTCGCAATATTGAAATTAGACCCTGCACTACCAATTATATTAGATGGGTGGAACTCTTTTGTATGCAAATCTTCACGAATTGGTAAGATAGAGGTTTTAGACCCAATTTCTACACTTGTATCATAAGTTACATGATGCCCCTGTATATTAGGTGTTAATTTAGGGTTATTATTTATAAGATATACCATTGGTAAAAATCTTTGGGTATAAATCTGTTGTGAATCATTTGTTCTGTTTAAATATAGTCCAATTTCATTGAACTTTTGGCTAAATATTTCAGGTATAGAATCAGGTTTTAATCTAAACCGTGTATAACATTTAGGCTTTTTACCACATTTTGAAAGTGTACGTCTAATTGTCTTACACTTTGGTTCATAAGCATCATAAAATGTTATAATAATATCAGTATAATCAGATAGTTTATTCACTTTGCTAAAATCACTCAAATATGAAACAAGGATATATCTATTCTTATACTCCTGAAATACACATTCTGTTATAGGGTTGTTATACTTAGCACGTTGTTCATTGTATAAATAGGCTTTTAACTGAGTTTGTAAATACTCCTCTTCATCTTTTAAATAAGGTCGCCAGATATAAGGTTGTAAATGCAATTCTTTCAAACCCAAGATATTATCAATGTTTGTATCTTCAAGCTCTATACCAAATTCGTCTTTAAAAAGTTTTAGAATAATTTTTAGTTTATCTTCCATATTTTAATTATACAATTAGAAGTATAACGAAAATATCAATCTTAATTATTTTATAATAATTCACTAAATAAGGTGGTTTACAGGCATGTTTTTGTCAAGTCCCCTTATCACAACACATAATGTTACAAATTTGTAATAATGTTTAAAATATAGATTATAAAAGAGATACAACCGAATTTTACAATGTTTAATCTAAGTGGTCTAGTGGGTGTTTTAATACGCCTACTATATCATATTAAGGTTTATCATTCACAGTGGCGCAAAAATGGATTTTTAACATTGATTTTGAAACTTTCAATTTTAGCCCTTATGTACCAAGGGTTTAAGAAGTCATTTTTTTAACGGTTAATGTTTAGAGTGTTTACTCAAAATGTTAAATGTAACGTTTTATAAAATGGCTGTATGCATCTGATAGCAAGGCTTTCGACTTGACGTTAGATATATTATGAGGTATAATAAAAGAGTAATCTATCGAGATTACAAATAAAAACATTAAACCGACTTTGGCTAAAGTTTAATCATATAAAAAATGGGCTAAGGAGAAGTAAGCCAAAACTTCTTGACTGGTCTGTTTTTTATACCAATTTTAAGCTTAGCGGTTTAACTAACTTAAAAAAGCTATATATACTGTTGCGCAGGTATAATGGCTTAGTTTGTAGTGCGCAGAAAAGGAGATATAAAAATGAAACCTATACTTCAGAAATTATCAGAAATTATAACATTAGCATTTGATAAGAATAAAGATGCTAGAAAATTAACGTGTGTACCTAAAATGGAAGAAAAAGAATCTGAAATTTCATATTTGATATATCCAGATAAGTTATACACGGTTAAAGAAACTGCAAAAATTTTAAGAATTGAAGTTTGCACTATTTATAAATGGAAATGTGAGAAAAAGATAAAAAGTACAAAAATTGGTGGAAAGTTACTTTTTAAAGGTTGTGATATTAAGGAAATTTTGAAATAAGGAGGAATTATGTCCATTAGAAGACGAGGTAAAACTTGGCAAGTTGACTATACTGATATTACAGGTAAAAGAGTAAGACAATCTGGTTTTAAGAAAAAGGAAGATGCAGAAATTTTTTATGCTCAAGCCAGAGTAAATAAAAGTCAAGGTATAAGTAATATTTTGGATAAAGAGCTTACATTAAAAGATGCTTGTGATTATTTCTTAAATAAATATATGCAAATCAAAAATTTAAAACAAAAGGTTAAAGAAGAATATACCAGAGTTATTACAAAAATAATTTTACCATTCTTTGGGAATGCCAAGTTATACTTAATAAGTAAAAAAGATGTAGAAGATTTTATTTTATACCTCAAAAATGATAGACTTTTGAGTTCTGCCAGTGTGGTAAAATACAAAATTCTACTAGGCTCTATAATTGAACGTCAAGTTGAAAATGAAGCTATTTTTAAAAATGTTGTAAAACAGGTTCATTGCGAAAGTGTAGTATCAAGAGAAGCAAGAGCATTAACACCACAAGAGGTAGTAAAACTATTTGAAACATGTAAAAAGGTTAAACCTAATTTTTACCCAATGCTTGCAACTGCGGTTTATACAGGCATGCGTAGAGGTGAATTAGTGGCTCTTATGTGGGAAAATGTAGATTTTGCTAATAATTGTATAAACGTAAAATATAGTGCATATAAAGAAAATTTATGCTTACCTAAAACAAAATCTTCTAATAGAAAATTTATTATACCATCTTGTTTAAAAAAGATTCTGAAAGAATAGAGAATAAAAACTGGTAGCAGTAAATATGTATTTCCTAATAGCAAAGGTGAAATGTACTTAGGAGATAATGTATTTAATCGTTTATTTCTTCCTGTTAGAAATGCATGTGGAATTGGTCATTTTACATTCAAAGATTTAAGACATACTTTTTCAACTTCTCTTGTCACCAATGGTGTTGACCCAAAAACCGTACAAAAACTTATGGGGCATTCTTCATCTGTTATAACTTTAGATGTTTATACACATTCATTACAAACTTCGTATAAAAAAGTAGGAGAGGTACTCAATAATTTGTATCAACTATGATAAAAATTCATGGCACAAAATGGCACAATTCAGAAAAATTACTGATATAACCAAAGAACTATAAAAATACTCAATATCCCGCAAATACACAAATAAAGAGCCTTAACGGCTCTTTTTTAATGGAGCGGGCAACGAGACTCGAACTCGCGATCTTCTCCTTGGGAAGGAGACATTCTACCACTGAACTATGCCCGCAGGGGAAATTTATATATTTCTATTATAGCACAGGTTTTTATTTTTGAAACATATTGACAATCTTAAAATAATAATCAATACTACAAGTAGAAAACTTAAAGGATAGGCTCAATTGAAGAAAACCGCCCTTTAAGTTTTTTTATAGCAGTAAATAGTAATCCATAATGAAAAAGAGGTGGGTGTCCGCCTCTTTTTAGTGTACAGTTGTGGGGCTGTAAAATAAGGTGAAGTGTTAGATTAGCCTAACACTCTTTGTGTAAAAAATGAGCTTGTTTTTGGTTATCAGCAAAATGGTGTTTGTCACTATTTCTATAGCCAATTCCTGCTCTATACCCAGAAACCGAATACAAAAGCGGTAGTGACGGTTCTATCCATTTTAAACCTGATAATAATGATACGGTTGCTATATCATCCGTATGCAGTCCTAAGTCAATTAACTCAGGGGTTCTGATATCTTTTTTGTTATTTTTTCCCTTTGATACAAGTGGATTAATAAATTTGTTACCAATAAAGTTCGCAATCGCGCTTCCGCCGATTACGCCTGTCAAAAGGATTCCGCTTATCATACCAACGCATCTTGCGCCTTTTGATTTGATATTCAATTTTTCTAAAATCCCAAGTGCAGCACCTGCGCCGATATTGCACATAAATATATTTGCCAAGTATTGATAAATTCCTTCTTTAATTTTATTTGGAACTTTTTCTTTCCAATTCTTTTCGGTAAGTTTATCTGCAACAACACCACCTGCAATTCCACCTGCAACAGGCACAGCACCGTAGATTGAAAGCCATCCTATTTCTTTAAAAATGTCTTTTGCCTGAATGTTTTCAGGAGGAGGGACTAGTTTATTTGCAAGTTCGCTATGTTCTTTTACGTTGAAAAGTTCGTGGGTTTCTTTTAATGATAAAATCTTCGTTTTTGCTTTGTTTAAAAGTTTTTCAAAATTTTCGCTAATTTTGTGGGTTTGCAGGTACTCGTCAATAATTTGAGTGTTTGCCGATTGGATTTCTTTAACTGTTTTAGAATTTTGTCGTCTTGTTAAAAATGCTGCGATTTTAGGAGCTTTTACCGCAGAAATAGCCGTTGTGGCAAGTATAATTGCGGTGTGGAGTCCGACTTTTTTCTTTTTTTCTTTTGGTGCATTTTCAATTTCTTTGATTAAAACTGCAGTCGAACCAACGGTTAAGGCAAGGGGAACATTTTTATTTATTTTTGCGGTCAGTAATGGTTGGTCTAAATATTTTCCGATTGCTGAAATTGTTGACATTATTTTTTTGTTTCCTTTTGGTACATTTCTAATATTTCTTGGTGGTTAGTGCAAAATTTTGTAAAATTAATCATTTCATTTAAGATATTTTGGGAGATGATGTGCTCGATTTTACAAGCGTTTTCACCAGCTTCGCTTGCTGGAATATTTAAAACTTTTTCAAAAAAATCTTTCAAAATACGATGTTTGTTATAAACATTTTTGGCTTCTTCAAGTCCTTTTGAAGTCAGTGAAATTGTTTCGTAACTGTTATATTTGATTAGTTGTTTTGAAACAAGTTTTGCCAAAGCCTCTGATACAGATGCTCTTGAAATATTCAATTTTCTGGCAAGTTCCGCACCTTTTAGTTGGACATCATTCAATGATGCAACGTAGATTGCTTCTAAATAGTCTTCTAAGCCTGATGATAAATTCTGCGTTTTTGCACACATAATAACCTCTAGTTTTTATAAAAATAATTGTAAGGTAGACCTAACACTTTGTCAAGTGACAAATTTTTATTTTGGAATAAAGGTTTCATGTGTTATAATAAATCTATGAGTGAGAGACAAAAAATAAGTTTAACAACACAAAACCGTTTAATTATTTCCGGACTTGTCCTGAGTACCTTGCTAATTATGGCGATTGCGATTTTTGCGACTGTTAATATTCAAAAAAATCTGAATGACAGCTACCAAAATTTTGGTCAAGTAATTTCTAAAATTCTTGCCATTGAAAGTGTTGAAATTACAAAAAATGTTTCTCAAAAAGAGGCATATAATATTTTAAAAACTCACTCTGATTCTATTTTGAAATCTCATCACGATATTATTTTTATTGAGTTTAGGGATTCTCAAGGAAACATGGTTTATCGTGCCGAAAATTCAAAGGAAAATTCTTCTAAAAAACCGAGTCTTTCTGTTTCTTCACCGATGGTTAATGTTGTAACCGGTGCAAATATTGGTTCTGTAACGGTTGGATTGTCAGGGGCAATTGTTGGAAAAGTTTCATCAACCACAAGAGCATCAATTTTGTTCGTTTTTGTTATTGTTTGGTTGGTGTTTGCATTTGTTGTTTTGATAAATACTTATTTAATTACGCGCGAACTCAGAATTTTGCATGATGGTGTTCAAAAGATTTCCTCAGGTGAATTTGGGTACAAAATTGAAGGTAAAGATGTTAGTGATGAAGTAAAAGAACTTTTTGATGCGTTTAATAACATGTCAGCAAGGTTAAATGTTTATGAAGAGCAAAATATAGAACAGTTGACACTAGAACGTAACAAGCTTGAGGCAGTGTTGATGAGTATTGCTAATGGTGTTGTTGTTTGTGATAACAATGACAACGTTACATTAATAAATAACCATGCAAAAGAGTTGTTAGAGCTTGAGGGTGACCAATTATTAAACACTAATATTCAAAGTTATGTTGATACAGAAGGAGAATATTGTTTCAGTGAGAAAATTGATGAGTATAAAAAACTTTCGCTGGAAGAAAAATCTTCAAAACCGATTATGTTTAATATAACAATTGATGGTCGAATTTTGAAATCTATAATTTCTCCGATGTTTACTCAAAATAATCACGATTATGTCGGTTATATTATTGTATTGATTGATGTGACACGAGAAATTGAGATGGATCAGATGAAATCTCAATTTATTTCAAATGTTTCTCACGAGTTGAGAACTCCTGTCACTGTTTTGAGAAGTTATATTGATACTTTGTACAATTATGGCAACGAATTTGACTATGACACTCAAAAAGAATTTATTGGAACGATTAATACTGAAATTATCAGATTAAATAGTATGGTAAATGATATTTTGGATTTTTCAAGGTTAGATTCAAATGCTAAAATTGAAAAATCTGAAAATGATATTTCTCAACTGGTGGATGCTTGTGTTAATCAAGTTCAAGTATTGTTGAAGGAACACAATTTGAAAATTGAAGTCGAAAAAGAAGATGATATTCCTTTGTTGATGTTCAATTATGATTCAATTGCTCGAGCTTTGACAAATTATCTATCAAATGCGATAAAATATGCCCCACAAGATTCTACAATTACAGTGAAATTATTTAAAGAACCTGAAAAAAATCAAGTTACGGTGACTGTTCGCGATGAAGGTATTGGAATTGCACCGGAATTTCAAAAGAAAGTTTTTGAAAGATTTTATAGGGTTGAAAATAAGACACATAGCGTAAAAGGTACTGGGCTTGGACTTCATCTGGTTAAAACTACAATAGAAAAACATCACCATGGAAATGTTTTTGTTAATTCAGTGCCAAATCATGGTTCTACGTTTGGTTTTTCTTTGCCGATAGATTTGTCCCTTGTTGAAGGCGCAAACGATGATGATAGTTTGGTGTAAGCAAATATGGTTGATTGTATTTTAGTGATAGCGTATTTGATAATTCTCCTGACTCATCCTGTTCTTCATAATTTGAATGCAAAGGCAGAAGATATAAATATTGTCGGTTATTCGACTTTGTTTTTGTTTATTTATCTTGTGGTTTCAAGGTGGCTAAAGGCAAGAAAATCTTAACTGTCATGCTGAATTGACCAGAATACGAGTTGAGCTAAAGTGAAACATAATATTCTGTTCCTACTTGGTTTTTCAGCATTTCAAATTGAACAAATTAGTCTTATATGAAATTTGTAATATCGATTTCCATTTCTCACTCTATTTAGTCAAACAAAGCATTGATTTTGTCTGTGATATCTTGTGGGTCAATTTCGTTTGTAATTTTGTTTACATCTTGAGCGATTTGGTATAATTTTGCAGCCTCAATCTTATCGCCTGTTATTGCAATTGAACGCGCCAAATTGAAATGAGCAAGCGCATAATTTGGATTACATTCAACTGATTTTTTGAACATTTCAATTGCCTTTTGAACTCTGCCCAAATCATCAAGGTAAATTACACCAAGATTGTTGTATGCAATATCATAGGTTTTGTCAAATTCAATTGCTAATTCGTATTCCCTGATTGCCTCATCAGTGTCACCTTTTCCCCAATATAAAAAACCTAAGTTGCAGTGAATTTTCGCATTTTGTGGGTCAAGGTCAAGTGCATTGCGATAAACAGCAAGCGCATTGTCGTAATCTTCTTTATCATAAAAAGCACTACCCAAGTTGATATAAATATCAATATCTTCAGGGGTTAAAAGGTATGCACTTTGATAAGACGTAATTGCCGCATCTAAATCTTGCTTCGCTTCTTGGAATACAAATCCTAAAGTTTGGTTTACAACACTTGTCCATTCCTTGCTCGGATTTAAGGTTACTGCTGTTTGGAAATGTGATACAGCACCATCAACATCACCTTTTACATATAGAATATTTGCCAAATTTGAATGGAATTCTGGCATGTTTGGCATAATTTGGATAAGTTTTTTGTACACTTCTATAGCATTGTCATAATCACCCAAATCTTCGTAAGCCTTGCAAAGATGTCTATATGCCGGAATATTCAAGTTGTCCAGCCAAATTGCCATTTTGTATTCAGTGATAGCATTTTCAAATTGTCCAAGTGATGAATAAATATCACCCAATAAGCAATACAAAGGAACAAATCCCGGAGCTTTGTCGATTGCATCAATATAAATGTCAAGAGCCTCATCAAGTCCTTTTGTTTGAACTTGTACATACCCTTTGAAAAGAATTGGTAAGAATTTGATATACGTCAAAGATTCCTTTACTTTTTTTATTCCCTCTTTGTCAAAAGGTAATGTTGCAACTGACATAAAATATTCGTAAGCTGATTTTATTTTGTTTTTGAATACTCTGAATGATGAAATTTTGTACAAATTATGCAATAGGTAATGTGCACAAGAACTTGCTAATGGCGCATATTGGATAGCTTTTTTTGCATTGATTTCGGCATCCAAAAATCTGGCTTTTTTAGTGTAAGTTTCTGCTAACATATAATATGCCTTTGCATATTTAGGGTCTTTAGAAACCGCATTGTCAAAATAGTTAATGGCTTTGTCTAAATCGCCTTTATAAAACTGTGCCATACCGATTTTAAAATAAATTTCTGCAGAATCAATAAATGACTCTAGTGCAATTTGGTATTCTGTGATGGCTTCATCAATGTATTGGCAAGATGAATAAATATCTAAATGCCAAGCTAAATACAAATCACCCAAACGTAAATGTAGGTTTGCGTTTGTCGGATCTTTTTGTAATCCTATTTGGCATAATTCAATTGCGGATTTTACATTTCCACCTTTAACTTCTTTGTTAATTTTTTTATCTAAAATTGTCGTATCGTTCTTCATATTCATAAAACAGCTCTTTAACATTTATTCTAATTAATTTTATATAAAAAAGCAAGTGAATTAACATAATTTTGTGTATAATGGAATTTATATTGAATGAGGATAGAGATATGAGCGAAAACAGAATTTATTTTGTAGATGTAACTAACAGGGACGGTGTTCAGACATCAAGATTAGGGTTGGCAAAGTTAGAAAAAACAATCATAAACTTAATGCTTGATGATATGGGAATTACTCAGTCTGAATTTGGTTTCCCAACAACTCAGCACGAATTGAACTATTTGAATGGTAATTTGGAATTGGTTAGACGCGGAGCAATCAAGAAAACTAAACTTTCAGGTTGGATGCGTGGTATTGCATCTGATGTCGAGTCTTCATTTAAAAATGTTCCGGAATTAAAATATGTCAATTTGTCTCAATCAACGTCGGAACAAATGATTACAGGCAAATATCAAGGTAAAAAAACTCCTGATGATATTATCAAAATGACAAAGGAAGCTGTGGAATGTGCTATTGATAAAGGGGCTAAGATTATTGGAGTAAACGCTGAAGATGCATCAAGAAGTGATATTGATTTCTTGATTAAATATGCGTTGGAGGCTAAAAAATCAGGTGCACACAGATTCAGGTATTGTGACACATTGGGCTTTGAAGATCCTAAGACTACTTATGACAGAATTTATAAAATTGCAAAAGCAACAAATATGCCAATAGAAATGCACTTTCACAATGATTTAGGAATGGCTACTGCTTGTTCTGTGATGGGTGCAAGGGCTGCAATTGATGCAGGTGTTGATGCGTATATCAATACTGCAATCAACGGAATGGGCGAAAGAGCAGGAAATGCTGATTTGGTTTCTTGTTTGTTGGCGTGTTTAAAATCAGCAGGATTTAAAGGAAAATATAAAATTGATGAAAATATTAAACTAGATAGAGCTTGGCATTTGGCAAAATATACGGCTTATGCTTTTGGGGTAAATATTCCAATAAACCAACCTGCGGTAGGTGATAATGCTTTTGCTCATGAATCAGGAATCCACGCAGATGGAGCTTTAAAAGATAGAAGAAATTATGAGTTGTATGATTTTGAAGAGCTTGGCAGAGGTGAACCTGAAATTATTGAAACAGGCAGAATGATTACCACAGGGGAATATGGTGGTATTAAAGGTTTCAGAAACGTATATAATAACCTTGAACTTGAGTTTAAGGATGAACATGAGGCAAGAAACATTTTGGAACTAGCTAGATATGCTAACGTTCATACTCAAAAACCTTTAACAACAAGTGAATTGAGATTTATTTATTATTATCCAGATGTTGCGGCTCAAATTATGACAGTGTCACCATATTATGAACCGATTGGAGCAATTAAAGAACGTGTTGAATACGAAATCGCTCATCCACCAGAAAGTGTGATTTAGTATAGTGTATGTGTTAAGTATTTCGTTGGCAAAAAATGTTTTTAGATAAGTAGAAATTTAAAAACAAAGAGACGAAAATGCGAGACAGTGCAGACGACAAAAATATTTGTGGGGATACTTTGTTTTCCCCACACCATTTTATTATCTTGTAATGAAGTATACCATTTGGAAAGGTAAAACTTTACCAACAAACAGTTCCACCACCAATTAGGTGTCCGTCATTGAGGTCATAGATTACCCCTGCTTGTCCAGGTGTTACGGAGTTTACAGGTTTGTAAAACTCAATTTCAATCTTGTCATCAATCAACTGAACTTTTGCTTTTTGGGCTGGCATGTTGTAACGGATTTTGACAAGAGCATCAAAGTTTTTTGTTTCGATTTGGTATGAAAAATTCAAATTTTCAATAACAAGTTTTGAGCGAAAATCATCTTCGCGTTTGCCAAGGTATACAATATTTTTTTCTGCATCAATATTTATTACGTATAGCGGATAAGGGGCAGCAATACCAATTCCTTTTCTTTGCCCTATTGTGTAGAGATAGTGTCCTTTGTGAGTTCCAAGTTTTTTACCGGTCGGAATTTCAATAAAATCACCTTCTATTTCGCCAAATTTGTCAATCAAATATTTTTTTGTTGTGTTTGGTTTTTGGATAAAACAAATATCTTGGCT
>OBLI01000325.1_pt1 | contig 51661 bp, 46 predicted proteins | sample 1519701 | NCBI WGS metagenome assembly OBLI01 (sample SAMEA3663005, study PRJEB22513) | pig gut metagenome | biome: pig gut; feature: pig-associated habitat; material: faeces | place: France | collected 2012
ATGACCGCTTCGGAATGGAAGCAGCCGAAGAGTTCACAAACGGCAGAGTGTTGGAGCGTTTCTGTTTTGTATATGTAGTTTTGAAGGTACGATAGAAGAAAAGGATGATCCTCCTTAGCTCAGTCGGTAGAGCATGCGGCTGTTAACCGCAGTGTCGTTGGTTCGAGTCCAACAGGGGGAGCTGTGAAGGCTGCAGAGATGATCTGCAGTTTTTTTGTGTATAAATGTTGGAATAATTGGAATAATGTGATAAAATAATTGTAACTGAACAGTTACAATCGTAGAAGAAAGAGGAAGGAATAAATGGCATATTTAAATGTAGAATTTTTTTCAGATGTATTGAAAATGTCCATGACAATGGGAGTGATTCTCCCTCAGAAAACAGACTGGCAAATCGGAATGAAAGGATGTGCAGGAGACGGGAAATATAAAACGATGTATCTTCTCCATGGTATGAGTGATGATCAGTCAATCTGGATGCGGAGGACCTCTATAGAGCGTTATGTCAGTGAATTAGGAATTGCAGTAGTCATGCCTACGACACATCTTGGATGGTATACCAATACGACGTATGGATTGAAATACTGGGATTTTATATCAAAAGAGCTTCCGGCTATCTGCAGACAATTTTTCCCGAATATGTCAGATAAAAAAGAAGATACGCTGGCAGCCGGTTTATCTATGGGCGGTTACGGTGCATGGAAATTAGCACTGGGGGCGAATGATACGTTTGGAGCGGCAGCATCTCTGTCTGGTGCAATCGATATGGCAACGCACCTTGTGGAAAAGGAAGCAGAAGAAGATGACACAGAGAAAGCGTTCTGGACAGGTGTATTTGGAAGTCCGGAGCAGATGAAAGGATCAGAAAATGATTTATGGGCATTGGCAGCTAAATTAAAAAAAGAAGAAAAAACCTTGCCTCGTCTGTTTGCATGGTGTGGAAAACAGGATTTTCTTTATAAAGATAATGTGAGAACATGGGAGTACATGAAGAAATTAGGATATCCGTTGGAATTTCACGAATCAGATGGAGATCACCAGTGGTGTTATTGGGATGAGCAGATCCAGAATGTTTTGAAATGGTGGTTAGAGTGTGTTTGATATTTGTAAACAAAAAACCATTGCGATTTTCGCAATGGTTTTTTTAGAGGCGCCAACCAGATTCGAACTGGTGATAGAGGTGTTGCAGACCTTTGCCTTACCACTTGGCTATGGCGCCTTAATGACTCCAAGGGGATTTGAACCCCTGTTACCGCCGTGAAAGGGCGGTGTCTTAACCGCTTGACCATGGAGCCGAATATAATATTTAATTTTAAGAGGCGCCAACCAGATTCGAACTGGTGATAGAGGTGTTGCAGACCTTTGCCTTACCACTTGGCTATGGCGCCTTAATGACTCCAAGGGGATTTGAACCCCTGTTACCGCCGTGAAAGGGCGGTGTCTTAACCGCTTGACCATGGAGCCATATCTTGTTGTTTTTGTCGTTTTGTGTTACCGAAGCAACCGTTAATTATAATAGCATAGGCTTAAGTAAATTGCAAGCCTTTTTTTGAAAAAATTTAATTATTTTTTCAAAAGCATTTATTTGAACTTTTTTGGAGATAGTCGACAGGAAATTGCAGGAATGCTATAATGTTTCGGTAACAATGGAAGTAATGATTTCAGAACAGGTAAATGGTATATGAAAATATATATGGCACCTCTTGAAGAGGTAACGGAATATATCTACAGAAATGCTTATCATGCATTTTTTTCTCCGATGGATAAATATTTTGCACCTTTTATTGCTGCAAAGCAGAATAAGGGGCGTCTTTTTAATTATAAGGAAAAAAAGAATATTCTTCCTGAAAATAACCAGGGACTTTATCTGGTTCCTCAGATTTTGACAAATAACAGTGAGGATTTTTTAAGAACAGTAAAAGGGTTGGAAGAATATGGTTACACAGAAGTAAATCTTAATCTGGGATGTCCGTCCAGACCAGTGGTAAATGGCGGGAGAGGATCGGGATTTTTGGATAAAAGGGAGGCGCTGGATCGTTTCCTTAATGAAATATTTGAAGGAACGCAGGTGAAAATATCTGTAAAAACGCGGGTAGGCAGATACGAACCGGAAGAGATTGGGCCTTTAATGGATATTTTCTGTCAGTATCCTTTGGAAGAACTGATTATACATCCGCGAGTACAGCAGGATTTTTATAAGGGACGACCGAGAAAAAGTGCATTTCGGGAAGCTTATAAAAGGCAGAATATGCCATTGATTTATAACGGGGATATTTTTACAGAGGAAGATTATAAGCAGGTGGCTCTGGAATTTCCTAAGATTGATGGAGTGATGCTTGGGAGAGGCGTATTGGCAGATCCTGGTCTGACTGGAAAAATCCGCGGAGAAGAACCAGTTTCTATGAAACAATGGAAAGGGTTTCTGGAACGGCTTTATGAAGAATTTACGCGCACTGCAGTGAATGAAGAAAAAGCTCTCTTTAAGCTGAAAGAAATCTGGTGCTATCTCAGATATTCTTTTCCTGAGATGGATGTATGGAATGAAAGTCTGAAGAGAAGCAGAACCTTAGAAGAATATAGAAATGCAGTGGAAACTTTATTGGAGCAGTATCCAGGCGTGCCAAAAGGAAGTTATCAGAGAGAATCTCATATGTGGGAGAGGAGATAGCGTGTATGAAAGAAAACAGAAAAACAGAAACTTGTGAAATGAAAGTGATTGCCCGTATCCATACGGATTTTCCGGAAAAATTCGGAATTCCCCGGCAGAGCGGACTGGTCAGAGAACTGGAAGGAAAAATTGTTTTTGAACCGGAATACAGAAATCCACAGGCTTTGAAAGGATTGGAAGAGTTTTCTCATATCTGGATTCTTTGGGAATTTTCCCAGTCGATTTGTACAAACTGGTCTCCCACAGTACGGCCACCCAGATTGGGGGGCAATGTGAGAAAAGGTGTATTTGCCACACGATCTCCCTTTCGCCCGAATCCGATTGGACTTTCCAGTGTATGTCTGGAAAAAATAGTTATAGACGCAGAATTGGGACCGGTTCTGTATGTGAGAGGAGCAGATTTGATGGATGGAACACCGATTTTTGATATAAAGCCTTATGTCCCTCATTCGGACTGTCATCCGGATGCAGAAGGGGGATTTTCCGACCGGCATAAGGATGACAGGCTTTGTGTAAAATTTCCGGAACATCTGGAGGCGCTTGTTCCGGAGGAAAAAAGAGAAGCATTGCGTGGAGTACTGGAAAATGATCCAAGACCTGCCTATCATAAAAATCCGGAGCGCGTATATGGATTTGGATTTGCAGGGATGGAAGTGCATTTTCAGGTGAAGGATGGCTGTCTGATCGTGTGTGGGATAGAGGCTCAGGATAAAAGGCTTATGTGATAAGTTTCCAGCCAATAATTAATCTGCAGCATATAAGCCAGCATCTGGGGACCGGCCATCAATTGACCATACCAGGGCTTTCCGTAGTCGGAAGGGGTATCCAGGAATTTCCGGACTTTTTTGGAATCCAGAAGTACCCGTATGGGGGCGTTTGGTGAGGAAAGGATTTCTTTTAGCCGGTTACCAAGAAGTGCTTCATAAGCAGGATCATAGGTTTTGGGATAAGGACTTTTTTTACGCCAGAGAATATCTGCAGGAAGGAGGCCTTCTCCTGCAAAACGCAGAAGTCCTTTGACCTTTTTATCCGGGCATTTCATGTGCCAGGGAACATTAAACAGATATTCTACAATTCTGTGATCTGCAAAGGGAACACGGGCCTCCAGACCGGAATACATACTGGTTCGATCCATGCGGTCCAGGAGGGTTGCCATAAACCAGCGGAGGTTTAGGTAGGCAATTTCTCTTCTGCGGGCTTCCAACGGAGTTTCTCCTGCAAGACGCGGTGTATCCCGGATAGTTTTCTCATAGGCCGAGCGCGCATATTCTTCCAGAGGAAGTTCCTGGAGGACTTCATCAGAAAGAAGAACTTTTCTTGGTGCCATAGAGGGAGACCAGGGAAAGCATGGATGTTCCAGTGCTTCTTTTTGGTGAAACCAGGGGTATCCTCCGAAAATTTCGTCGGCACATTCGCCGGTGAGGGTAACCAGATTGTATTTGGCGACCAGAGAGCAGAAGTAGAGCATGGAAGATTCCACATCTGCCATACAGGGCAGATCTCTGGCTTCCACAGCTTTGAAAAGACAGTCAAACTGGGATTGATTATTACATTCCAGAAAGTGGTGATTGGTTTTTGCATAAGTGCTCATTTTTTCTACCCAGGGACGATCCTGACTGGGCTGGAAGGTGCTGGATTGAAAATATTTTTTGTTGTCTTTAAAATCAAAAGAAAATGTGTGTAGTTGTCTGCCTTGTTTTTCTAATTCTCTGGCACAGATGGCAGTAACGAGACTGCTGTCCACGCCGCCGGACAGAAAGGTACAGATCGGAACATCAGAAAGCATCTGAAGTCTCACAGAATCTTCCACAAGCCATCGGGTCTTTTCGATTGTATGGGAAAGAGAATCTTCATGGGGATGACTGTTAAGCTTCCAGTAAAAATGACGTTGACATCCCTGAAAATCAAAACAAAGTACTTCGCCGGGGAGAACTTCCAGAATTCCTTTAAATATGCCGGTGCCACTTGTATGGGCAGGACCAAGGGCAAAAATTTCGCATAGACCGTTTTTATCAACAGCAGGAACTATATTAGGGTAGGAAAGGATTCCTTTTTGCTCCGAAGAGAAGATGAGAGTATGGTTCTGAATCGTATAGAAGAGCGGCTTTACACCCAGGCGGTCGCGAAAGAGCCAGAGTTTTCTTCTTTGTACATCATAAATGGCAATGGAAAAAATTCCATTCAATCTTTTTATATACGTTTCTCCATGGGCGATAAACCCTTTTAGAATCACTTCTGTATCACTTGCAGTCGAAAATAAGATTCCTTCTTTTTGCAGATCTTTTTTTAATTCTTTCATATTGTAGATTTCTCCGTTAAAGACGATAGAAAAAGTAGAGGTTGCGATTGTATGGGTCATGGGTTGATGGCCGGTAATCCGATCAATGATCGCCAGTCTTACATGGGCAAGCCCGCAGTGATCGTCAAGCCAGGTCCCCTCATCGTCGGGGCCTCTTCGTTTTTGTACTTGATTCATTTGTTCCAGTACAGAAATCCATCTGGATTTTTCGTCTGTAAATTTTTGGTGAGGGCTGCAGAAACCGGCAATACCACACATAGAAAAGCTCCTTTCTTTAAAGCAGCGAAAATTATCGAATTACAGGTTGAATCTGTCTTTTTTCCAGAGCGGCTTCTATGGATGGAATCAGAAATTCCATACAGGCAACCATGGAATTTGGTTTTTTATCGGGAGCATCCTGGCAAAACGGAAGAAAATAAATGTTTTTGCTGTTCATGAGAAGACCGATATTTTTCATGTTCATTCCAAGGGCATCATTTGTGGAAATGGCTAAAAGAATGGGTTTATCGTTTCTTAAATGAGCTTTTGCAGCCATAAGAACCGGTGTATCGGTAATCCCATTTGCCAGTTTTGCCAGGGTATTTCCGGTACAGGGGCAGATTACAAGAAGATCAAGAAGACTTTTGGGACCAATGGGTTCCGCTTCCGCAATGGTGCAGATGGGAGCTTTTCCTGTAAGGGTATCGGCCTGTTTTAAAAACGTTTCAGCAGTGCCGAAACGGCTGTCTATGGTAGCGGCAGAATCTGAAAAAATTGTCTGAATCACAGCTCCGGTATTGGTCAGTTTCTGCAGCTGTTCGAAGGCTTTCTGATAAGTGCAGAAAGATCCGGTAAAAGCCATTCCGATTTGTTTTCCTTTTAATGTCATAGTTATTTCCTTTCTGAAATTTTCTTGTTTTGAGGAACAGATGGAGCGATATGCGATAAAATCATTTTTTCCATTGCCTGTGCGCTGGAAAGTGGGGCGTATTTTCCGGGAAGTCCGGGGCAGAGTCTGGCAGAGATTCCAAGTTGAGCAGCAGAGGCAAAATCGATTCCTCCCGGGGCAGATGCAATATCAAAAATCGCTGTCTGGGAATTTAACAAACGCAGACAGGCTTTTCCGAAAACAGGAGCAGGGATCGTGTTAAAAATAAAATCAAAGGTCGCGTGTTCTAAGGCATCCGGTAAAGATGAAAAATCAATTACCTGTGGAACCGATAAAGATGCTTCGGCAAGAGCAGCTGGATTTCTGGCACATACCGTTACATGGCAAAACATACCGGTTAAAAGAGCAGCCAGACGGCGGCCGCATTTTCCATAACCGAGAACCAGACATTGGCTTTTATGGAGATTGCGCGGACTGTTTAAGGCTGCCAGTGTTACAACGCCTTCTGCCGTGGCAATGGTATTATACAGAGTCAGGGATTCGTCTTCCATATAGTCAAAAAAAGGAATCCCCTGTTTTGTGGCCGGATCGCGAAAACAGGAAGGAATCTTTCCTGCAAAAAAAATTTGATCTTCCGAAAGAAAGGAAGAAAATTCAGATACAGGAATCGAAAATATGTGAGAAGAAAGAGGAAGAGGAGCCAGAATAAAGGAAGAACATGTCAGCGCTTCCTCCGTACAGGAACAAAGAGGATATTGGTCTTTTGGGAGACCTTCCGGAAGTTCATACTGACAAATACGAAATCCACGGTCTGCAAGAAGACGGGCAAGCCAGACCTGGCGCTGGTCTCCACCCATAATCGTAAAATCAAATATTCGGGTTTTCATGCAAACGGATACTCCGAAAATGAAACAGTATGCTTTACTATATGTAGCAGACAAAGGTTTGTGCTTGACCTGTTTTTGTTAAATGCATACAATAGACAGGAAGGGAGAAAGTCAATGAACAAAAAGAAAAAAATACAATGGGTCGCAGCAGGAATTTTGCTTTGTTTTCTGCTATTCGGATGTTCCGGTGAGAAAAGTATGACTGTGAAATCGAAAGTAAAGTTGACGCTCTGGCACTATTGGGATATTCCGCGAAATCAAAAGCAATTAAACAGTCTTATAAATCAGTTTAATGAATCGCAGGATTGCATAGAAATCAAAACCGTTTATATACCGGATGAGGATTTTAAAAAGAAACTGGCTCTGGCTATGGCAGAGGGAAATACACCGGATCTTGCATTGGTAGACTCTTCGGATTTTCGGTTTTTCCATGGAATGCAGCCTTTTGTAGAATTGACTGATCAGATTCCGGAGCTTTCTTTTTATATGGAGCAGGCAATCGAACCTTGTGAAATCGACAATAAAATATACGGACAGCCATTTGGAGTCAATTGTACAGCCATGTTTTATAATAAGCGGATACTGGAAGCGGCCGGTTGTACACCGCCTCAAAACTGGGAAGAATTTAAGGAAGTTGTGGAGAAAGTCAGTACCAGAGAAAGAAATGCATTTGCGATTGCTGCGCTTCAGACAGAGGAAAGTATGTATAGTTTCTTACCGATACTCTGGTCTATGGGAGGGGAAGTTACAGAAATCAATGGAGAACAGTCCAGGAAAGCATTTCAAATGCTCGGAGAAATGGCAGAGGAAGGAAGTCTGAGCAGACAAAGCATTTCTCTTACCCTGAGTGATGTGACAAACCAGTTTGTGAAAGGGAATATTGCAATCATGTTCAATAATGCCATGCAGATTGACTGCATACGGGAGCAGGCACCCAATATGGAATTTGGTGTCTGTCCGATTCCGGGAGAGACCTGCCAGGTCAGTGTACTGGGTGGAGAAATTCTTGCAGTGACGGATCAGGAGAATCAGGAGGAGGCGATCAAATTTCTTCGATTTCTGGCAGATAAACATCGTATGGAATCTTATATGGACGGTATGGGACTGATTGCTCCCAGGGTGGATGTTATGGAACAACAGTTCCAGGGAGATGAATGGAAAGAAGTATTTATGAAGATTCTGCCAAGTGCAAGGCTCAGAGAGATGAGTGAAGAATGGCCTCAGATATCACTGGAAATTTCCAGTGCACTGAGTCAGGTGATTGCGGGGGATGAAGAAATCGAATCCATTCTGGAAAATGCTGAGATCAATATTGAAAAAATAAGAGAGGAACAGCCATGAGACAAAGAAACAGTATGAGAAACAAAATGATACCTGCTTTTTTTGCTGCCAGCTGTATTCCGATTCTTATATTTGCTTTGATCTCTCAGATCCGTCTCTGGAAAAGTACAGAGACCTTGTTAAAGACCAGAGCAGAAGAAGATATAGCAAAAGCGAATCAATGTTTGGATATGATTTTGGATAAATATGAAACCATTCTTTATGATGTGACAACGGACGATGAGTTTATTACGCTTGTAGAGGAAATCAATGAAAACAAAGAAAAAGAAGAGGTAAACGGCAGCAAACTCAGAAGGCAGTTTGCCCATGTATGTAATCGACATATAGGGGTAGAAGGAATGCAGGTAGTCTTAAAATCACAGAAACGTTTTTTCTATGACCGGTTTGTTTCTTCTTCTGTGGAAAGTTCCTGGATACTTCAGGTTCCGGTAGAAAGAATTGCGGTTCAGACTTATTATGTGGATCCGGTACAAAGCGGGACACAAGAGCATCCTGTTTTTCATATTCTAAGAAAAATCATAGATTACAGGAATATCAATAAAGAAATCGGATATGTAATCCTGTCTGTAGACCTTTCTGTACTTACGGATGCGATTGTAGCGGGAAATACGGAAGAGGAGGGAAATACCTATCTGATTTCCGAAAACAGGATTTTTCTGTCTCCATCTATGCAGAAACTTGGACAAAATCCGGACAGTATCAGCAAAAAAGGAATGTATACACTGCAGACAGAAAATACTACCAGTGGCTGGGAGATTCTGCTGGTATGGAAAATGGATGCTTTTTACAGAGAAATCATGGCACAGTTTCTTTTCTGGACAGCGGTGGCATTTGTGATTCTGGTGTTACTAATCATTCTGTTATCCCGTTTTACCAGACCGATCAGGAAGTCGGTCAGTCAGATTGTAGAAGCCATGGAGCAGATGGAAGCCGGTAATTTTCAAATACATCTTTCTCCAGGTGAGAAGGATAGCCTGGAAATTCAGAAGATTCGGGAAGGCCTGAATGCATTGGCAGAGCATACCGATGATTTGATCCGACAGGTGAAGCAGTCTGCTATTGAACAGAAAAATGCGGAAATATCAGCTCTGGAAGCACAGATCGATCCTCATTTTTTATATAATATTCTGGATACTATAAACTGGAAGGCCATTGAAAATGAACAGTATGAAATCAGTGAGCTTCTGGTATCGTTGGCAGATATTCTGAGATATGCGATTAAGAATCCGGGAGAAGAGACTTCTTTGCAGGCAGAGCAGGAATGGTTGGAAAAATATCTGCTTCTTCAGCAGGCAAAGCTTGGAGAACCGATACAGGCAGAGTTTTATGTGGAAGAAGAACTGCAAAAGTACAAAATTCATAAATTGTTATTACAGCCGTTCGTGGAAAATGCAGTAAAATATGGATTTCATGGAAAAGAGGGGGAACATAAAATAAAAATCCAGGTACAGAATGCCGGACAGCAGATCCACATCGTGATAGAAAATAATGGAATACCGATGACAACGGAAGAAATAAAGGAGCTGAACGCAGGGCAGGAGCAGAAAAATCATGTAGGAATCGCCAATGTGAGAAAAAGATTGAAACTTTATTATGGAGAAGAGACAAAGCTTTATTTTCAAGGTGTGGAGAGAGAACAGGAAATCATAACACAAGTGCATCTTTTTTTGCCTTGTGAGGGAAAGGAGTATGGCATGGGATGAAAATTGTAGTAGTGGAGGATGAGAAACCCATTCGTGAAGGTCTTGTAAAGATTCTGGAGAAAATGAATAAAGAATATGTCGTAACAGGAAGTGCATCCAATGGGAGAAAAGGTCTGGAACTGATCCGGAAAGTTCATCCGGATCTGATTTTTCTGGATATTCAGATGCCGGAAATGGATGGCTTGGAATTGCTTCATACAATAAGAGAAGAGGGCATAGATGCCAGGGTGATCATTCTTACTGCTTATTCAGATTTTAAGTATGCAAAAGAGGCCATTACCCTTGGAATTGATAATTATCTGTTAAAACCCATTCATCTTGGAGAACTGAAAAAAATACTGGACAAAATGGAACAGGTATTGACGGTAAAGAAGCAGGAAAGACAGATGTTAAGCCTGGAGAATCTGTTTTACGGCATCATGCAGGACAGAATATCAATTGATGAAAATCTGGAAGGAATTTTAGAAAGCCATTATGGACTGAAACTTGAGGAACCGGTGCATTGCCTGTTTGTGTTTTCCGGAAAAAATTATGAAGAAAACAGGAAAGAGATTTTAGATTTTTTCTGTGAAATGCAGAATCATAAGATGGATTATTCCATGTGCCAGTTGTGTATGGAAAAAGAGCAGGTCTGTCTTGTGATTTTCTATCATGTGGATCGTGAAAATTTTCAGGAGTTTGTAAAAAATTCTGTGCTTCCTGCATTGAGGGCCAGAGTAAAAAAAATTCCGGTTTTTGTATGGAAAACATGCGGAAACCTGAAAGAACTGGTAGGTGCAGAGGAAGCAATGAAAAAGACTCTGGAGTGGAATCTTATCTGCCAGTCGGGAGAACTGCTTCTTTGCGATGAGATAGAAAAAACAGACACCTGTGAACTGCAGTATCCAATGGAAGTGGAGACACAGGCACGGCAGGCAATTATACGGGCAGACAAAGAGCAGTTTGTTCGTTGTTGGAAATTGTTTACAGAGGCTTGTTTAGAAAAAAAACACAGACCGGAAAGTATCCGGGAAGCCTGTATCCGATATGCGTATGCTGTCATTCATACAGCAAAAGAATGTGGTATATTTGCAGGAGAGAGCGTATCGATGCAGAAGATCTTGCAGACCATTATGGAATCCGTAAGCAGAGATGAAATCAGGGAAATCCTTATGGGAGTGTTTTCCAGAATTCATACAGGAGAACAGGAAGAGGATGCAGGCGCTACCCAATTGCTGGTAAAGAAAGCACAGGGGATGATTCAGGAATATTACGCACAGGGAATTAACCTGGAAGAAGTTGCCAGACGACTGCATGTATCGGAAGAATATTTAAGTAAACAATTTAAAAAAGAGACGGGAGCTTCCTTCTCTGAGACGATTAAAAAATATAGAATGGATCAGGTGAAACGACTTTTGATTGATTCGGATCTGAAGTTAAATCAGATTGCGTCCATGACCGGTTATTCGGATCCGAAATATATGAGTCAGGTGTTTCGCGCAGAGACAGGCATGCTTCCGGGAGAATATCGAAGGATTCATGGCTGATTTTGTCGGATATTTCATCCTATTTCAAATTTTTCTACCTTTTTTTTTCATAAAATTTTGCTATAGTAGAGAAAATCAAAAAGCAAGAAACCTTGAGGTCAAATGAAAACAAGGAGGAATATAGAATGAAAGAATTACAGGTGTATTTTGAAGGAAAGGATGAAGTAGTGGATTTTGTAAATAGAGTGTCAAAATACGCATGTGAAGTAGACTTGCGTGTAGGAAGATTTGTAGTAGATGCAAAATCGATCTTGGGCGTACTTGGAATCGGTACTGGAAAAAGGCAAAGATGCAGGTATTTACCGATAATATTGATATGATCAAAAAAGACCTGGCACCATTTATTGTGGCATAGAACAGAGAAAATGGAAAAGGTACAGAAGGCAGTGTGTGAGTTGCATTGTTTTCTGTACCTTTTTTTGTCTTGGATTTTGCAGGAAAATGGTTGAAAATGATAAAAAACAAACCGATTATGAGTGAAAAAGTATAGAAAATAGTGATATAATGAAAAAAACCGGACTGGGGGGCAGAAAGAACGCGGCATGAAGAAGAAAAAAGAACCGATTGAGTTTCGTTACTATGAAATTCCACAGAATTTTCCGCTGATCGCCCTTCTTGGAGAGCGTTGGGTGACCAGATATGGAGCGGATCCTATGCATTTTCATAATCATCTGGAAATCGGATTTTGTTATTATGGAGAAGGGACTTTGTTTCTTGGAAAAAATCAGTATCCATACAAAGCAGGAAGTATTACTGTAATTCCCAAGAATTTTCCACATCATACCGTGGGAGATGAAGAAGGAATCAACAAATGGGAATATCTTTTTGTGGATATAGAGAAATTTTTAAGAGAACTGTGGAAGGACAGATCGGTAAAAGCCAATGGATTGATTGAACGGATCAACAGCCGGGCATTTCTTATTTCCAGTAAGGAAGATCCGGTATTTGCATCTGTAATTCGAACGATACTGGAGGAAATGCGAGCCAGGAACGAGTTTTATAAAGAAAGTGTGCAAGGAGCGCTTGCCTCCTGCATTTTTCAACTGGCCCGCAAAAATCCTGCAAACGGAATTCCGCAGACGGGGATTATTGATGACCGACATTTGCAGGGAATTCTTCTGGTACTGGATTATATCGGCAAGCATTATCCGGAACCGCTTATGGTAGGAAAGCTTGCAGCAATCAGCCATATGAGCGAAACACATTTTCGGAGGATTTTTCTGGAATTTATGAATTTGTCTCCGGCAGAATATGTGACGCTGGTGAGAATTGAGAAAGCATGTGAACTTCTGGCAAAGACAGATGAAAGACTGGAAACGATTGGGAACAGGGTGGGTTTTTCGTCTGCAGCTACTTTCAACCGAAATTTCAAAAAAGTCACAGGATTTCCTCCACGCCAGTGGCGAAATCAGGCAAAAAGTAAAACGGAAAATCTTGTGAATTATAATATTTCTGTCTTAAAAGGATGGTAAAAAACAAAGAAGGAGATTTGGGATTATGGGTACATTTGATTATAATAAAGTGAAAAATCCGGAATATTTTAAAGAAAATCGAGTAGAGGCACACTCCGATCATAAATATTATGGTTCTATGGAAGAGATGGAGCAGAAACAGGAAAATTTCAAATACAGTCTGAATGGTTTGTGGAAATTTCATTATGCAAAAAATTATGGAAGTACAGTGCCTGGATTTGAAAAAGAATCCTATTGCTGTAAAACATGGGATGATATCCGGGTACCCGCCCATATTCAGATGGAAGGGTATGGTGTACCTCAGTATGCCAATGTGCAGTATCCCTGGGAAGGCTGGGAAGAGGTAAAACCCGGTGAGATTCCGACTGAATTTAATCCGGTGGCAAGTTATGTGAAATATTTTGAAGTACCGGAGGCTATGAAAGGAAAACGGGTATTTATTTCTTTCCAGGGAGCAGAGAGTGGAATTGCTCTGTGGTTGAATGGAATCTTTGTGGGATACAGTGAGGACAGTTTTACGCCTTCGGAATTTGAATTAACCGAGTATCTGAAAGAAGGAGAAAATAAACTGGCAGCTCAGGTATTTAAATTTACCAGCAGCAGTTGGTGTGAGGATCAGGATTTCTTCCGCTTTTCAGGAATTTATCGGGATGTATATCTTTATGCCGTTCCAAACGTTCATGTAAGTGATTTGAGACTCAGGGCAGAACTGGATGACACCTATACACAGGGAAAATTGGAAATCCTGTTAAAAGGAACCGCTGCAGGAAAGGTAAAAGTTACATTAGCAAAGAATGGCGAAACAACAGCAAATGCAGAAGGTGAACTGGGAGAAGAAAGCCGGATTGTCATGCAGGTGCAGCACCCGGTTCTCTGGAGTGCAGAACAACCGGAATTATATGATATTTTGTTAGAGGTTTACGATGAAGCAGGTGCGCTTTCTGAAGTGATCCCTTACCGGATTGGTTTCCGGCGTTTTGAGATGCAGGGAAATATTATGACTCTGAATGGAAAACGGATTGTGTTTAAAGGCGTCAATCGACATGAATTCAGTTCTGTATCCGGACGTTGTGTTTCAAAAGAGGAACTCATTCAGGATATTGTTACGATGAAGCAGAACAATATCAATGCAATTCGTACTTGTCATTACCCGGATACATCGGATGTTTATGATTTGTGTGATGAATACGGCCTTTATATGATTGCAGAAAATAATCTTGAAACACATGGAACCTGGGATGCAGAAGAATTAAAGGAACATCCGGACTTGAATAAGATTCTTCCCTGTGATCATCCGGAGTGGGAAGCCATGATGCTGGATCGGGTAAATTCTATGTATCAGCGTGATAAAAATCATACGGCGATTCTCATCTGGTCCTGTGGAAATGAATCCTTTGGTGGAAAAGTAATCCATGAGATGTCAAAGTTTTATAAAAGAGAAGATCCGACCAGACTGGTACATTATGAGGGACTGTTCCATGACCGTAGATATAATGATACCAGTGATATGGAAAGTCAGATGTATCCGTCTGTGGAAAGCATTAAAGAATTTCTGGCAAAAGACAGAACAAAACCTTTTATTTGTTGCGAATATACCCATGCGATGGGAAATTCCTGCGGTGCCATGCATAAATATACGGATCTGACTGATACAGAGCCATTGTATCAGGGTGGATTTATCTGGGATTATATTGATCAGTCTATTTATAAAAAAGATCGTTACGGAAAAGAATATCAGGCATATGGCGGAGATTTTGATGATCGTCCCTGCGATTACAATTTCAGTGGAAATGGAATTGCATATGGCGGAGACCGGGAACCTTCTCCAAAGATGCAGGAAGTAAAATTCAATTATCAGAATATTACAGCTCTGGTAGAAAAGGATAAGGTTACTGTTATCAACAAGAATCTTTTTATCAATACAGATATTTTTACATGTGTGGCCATTCTGGAAAAAGACGGAAAAGAAGTAAAACGTGCATATATGGAAACACATACAGTTCCTCTGTCACAGGATATTTATGAATTGCCGTTCCAGGTACAGACGATTCCGGGTGAATATGCAGTTACGGTATCCTTCCGTTTGAGAGAAGATACCTTATGGGCAAAGGCCGGACATGAGGTTGCTTTTGGACAGGGCATCTATCAGGTAGAACAGCCGGAAGTCGGACACAAAGGAAAGCTGGAAGTAGTAAGAAGCATTCATAATATAGGTGTGAAAGGGGACGGTTTCCGTGTGATGTTCTCTTACCTGAACGGAGGACTGGTGTCTTATGTATATGGTGGTGTGGAAATGATCAAAGCCATTCCAAAACCGAATTTCTGGAGAGCACCTACAGACAATGACTGTGGAAATCTTATGCAGATGCGTTACGGACAGTGGAAACTGGCCAGTATGTATGCTTCCCATAAAAATCCGAATGGCTGTGTCTATGCACCGGAACTGGAAGTACAGGAAGATTGTGCAATCGTAACCTTTACCTATTGTCTGCCTACAATCCCCGCTTCCAAATGCAGACTTTCCTATAAAGTCTTTGGAGATGCTACCGTTGAGACCACCCTTTCTTATGATCCGGTAAAAGAACTGAGTGATATGCCGGAGTTTGGTGTGATCTTTAAGCTGGATGCAGATTATAACAAAGTAACCTGGTATGGCATGGGGCCGGAAGAGACCTATACAGATCGTATGAAGGGAGCAAAACTGGGAATTTATGAAAATCAGGTAGCAGATAATGTGGCAAGATATATGGTGCCTCAGGAATGTGGAAACAAAACAGGTGTTCGCTGGGCAAAAGTAACCGACAGAAAGGGAAGAGGTATGCTCTTTGCAGGAGACCAGATGGAATTTTCCGCACTTCCATGGACGCCTCATGAAATGGAAAATGCAGCACATCCTTTTGAACTGCCGGAAGTACATTATACCGTTGTGCGGGTTGCAGCACAGCAGATGGGAGTAGGCGGAGATGACAGTTGGGGAGCCAAAACCCATGAAGAATATTTACTGGATACAAAGAATAAAATGAAATTTACATTCTCTTTTAAAGGAATTTAGGAACAAATTTTTTTGGAGGAATCGAATTGCGAGAACAGGTTAATTTTGGAAAAATGCTTCACGGAGGAGATTATAATCCGGAGCAGTGGCTGGATATGCCGGAAATTTTAGAAAAAGATATCGAATACTTTAAAAAGGCAAAAATCAATCAGGTGTCTATGGGAATTTTCTCCTGGGCTATGCTGGAGCCGGAAGAAGGAAAGTATCAGTTTGAATGGATGGCAGAGGTGATTGAGCGTCTTTATAAGAATGGGATTTCGGTTCTTCTGGCAACTCCTTCTGGTGCAAGACCAAAATGGATGGCAGACAAATATCCGGAAGTGCTGCGGGTAGATGAAACGCGTCACAGAAATCTGTTTGGAGGACGTCACAATCATTGTTACACATCTCCGGTTTACAGAGAAAAAGTACGTCAGATGAATATGGAACTGGCAAAACGTTTTGGTAATCATCCGGCAGTAATCGGATGGCATCTGTCGAATGAATATGGGGGAGAATGTCATTGCCCTTTATGCCAGGAGGAATTTCGTAAATGGCTGAAAGAAAAGTATGGAACCATTGAAAAGCTGAACAAAGCATGGGCAACTACTTTCTGGAGTCACGTTTATAATGACTTTTCACAGATTGAAAGTCCTTCCTCCAGAGGTGAGAATGGTGTCCACGGACTGAATCTGGACTGGAAACGTTTCGTTACAGACCGTACCGTGGATTTCACAAGATTTGAAGCACAGGCTGTAAAAGATGGAGGTTCCGATCTCCCTGTTATGATTAATATGATGTATAACTTCAGTGGATTAAATTATCATAAATTTCAGGATGTGGTGGATATTGTTACATGGGATAATTATCCCTGCTGGCATAAATATCCGGAACCGGAAACAGCTATGGATACAGCTATGCAGCATGATATTATGAGAAGTATTCAGAAGCGTCCGTTTCTTCTTATGGAATCCTGTCCTTCTGCAACCAACTGGCAGAGCGTGAGCAAACTGAAAAAGCCGGGAATGTTGAAAGCAGCTTCTCTTCAGGCCGTTGCACATGGATCAGACAGTGTACAGTATTTCCAGCTTCGTCAGAGTCGCGGATCCTCCGAAAAATTTCATGGTGCAGTTATCGATCATTATGGCAAAGAGGATACAAGAGTCTTTCAGGAAGTGACAGAAGTAGGAGAAGCACTGGAACAGTTGCAGGAAATGACAGGAAGTCTTACCCATGCACAGGTGGCAGTCATCTACGACTGGGAAAACCGCTGGGCAATGGAAGATGCAGCAGGTCCGAGAAATGAAAATCTTTTCTATAAGCAGGCAGTGGAGAAATCCTATTGGGCATTTCGTAAACAGGGACTGGATGTGGATGTGATTGATATGGAGCAGGAAATCGAGGGCTATCAGGTAGTGGCAGCGCCTATGCTTTATATGTTCCGGGCCGGTTTTCAGGAAAAAGCAAAACAGTATGTGGAAAATGGAGGAAAACTTATTCTTACCTACTGGTCAGGCATTGTAGATGATACGGATCTTTGCTTCCTGGGAGGGACCCCGCATGGATTGATGGATGTATTCGGACTGCGCAGTACAGAAATCGATGGACTTTATGAGGGGGAATCCAATCAGGCAATCCCTGTGGAAGGAAATTCTCTGAACCTTACAAAAACGTATTCCTGTGAGCATCTGTGTGATCTGGTCAAAACAGATGGAGCAGAAGTGCTTATGACTTATGGCAGTGATTTCTATGCAGGAATGCCGGCACTTACCTGCAATCCATACGGACAGGGAGAAGCTTACTATGTATGTGCGGATTTTGAGCAGGGATTTTATGATGAAGTATACAGAAAAATTTCTTCTAAGGCAGGCGTGAAACGGATCGTCTCATACATTCCGTATGGAGTTGAAGTGACAACAAGAGAAAATGAGAAAGCACGTTATCTGATTGTGCAGAACTTTATTCGGAACCGTACAGAAGTGAAGTTACCAACAGAAGAATTCCAGTTATGGTACGGAACTTATGATGGAACCATTGCAGGTTTTGATACCGTAATACTGAGAAAAGAAAAGTAATGGACAGAGCGAAAGAAGAATGATATAATAAATTTTATCAGGAAGGCAGACAATGGCGTCAAAAAGGTGGTCATTGTCTGCTCTTTTTTAAAGGGAAAACAGAAATCGTGAGGTGACAGGTATGGATAAAATCAAAGAACTGTATTGGAAGATGGTAGAATATGATGCAGGAGATCCCTTCAGAATTCAGCATTTCGTAAAAGTCCACAGCTTTGCGGCACTCATAGGGAAAGAAGAAAAACTGGATGACAAAACACAGGAAATTCTGGAGTGTGCAGCTTTGGTCCATGACATAGGAATTCGTCCTGCAGAAGAAAAATATGGAAAATGCAGCGGAAAACTTCAGGAACAGGAGGGACCAGCAGAAGCAGAAAAAATGCTGGAATCCCTGGGATTTGGAACGGATGTAATTGAGCGGGTTTCCTGGCTTGTAGGGCATCACCATACTTACCATGCAATCGAGGGAGCGGATTATCAGATTCTGGTGGAAGCAGATTTTCTTGTGAATTATCTGGAGGAAAATATGTCTGAAGAACAGATTAAAAAATCAGCAGAAAAAATTTTTCAGACAGAAACAGGAAAGAGACTGGTGAAGACCATGTTTTATCCGGATAAAAAACCTCTGTCAGAGACTTGGGCACAGGATGCCCTTCAGGATCTGGAAGATTTTATTGAAGAACAGGGTATTTATATTCGTCAGTAAAGAAAAAGTCAATGGACAGTCAATGGAAAAGGTTATCCATTGACTTTTTGATTTGTAAGTGTATAATGGGAAACGATTAAAACAAGAGATAAAGACGGAAAGGAGTAATGCATTTATGAAATATCTCAGACAATTTTTAATCATCCTTTTGCTGTCATTTTTAGGGGAAGTGCTGAATCGGATCCTTTCTTTTCCTATACCGGCCAGCGTATACGGTCTGGTGTTGATGCTGATTGCGCTTTGTACGGGGATTCTGAAAGTAGATCAGGTAAAAGAAGCATCGGATTTTCTGATTGAGATCATGCCGATCATGTTTATTCCTGCAGCAGCAGGGTTGGTAGAGTCCTGGGGCGTCTTAAAACCGGTGATTCTTCCGGTAGGCGTGATTACCGTTGTTACCACGGTTGTTGTTATGGCGGTAACCGGTCTTGTGACACAGGGAATGATTCGAAAGGAGAAACGGAAATGAAAGGTTTTCTGGAAATTTCTCTTTTCTGGGGCGCTGCATTAAGCCTGGTGGCATATGAAGCAGGGCTTTTGTTAAAGAGAAAATTTAAACTGGCAATGTTTAATCCGCTGCTGATCGCGGTAATCTGTGTGATCGCAGTTCTGGTATTCGGGCATCTGGAATATGCATCTTATTATGAAGGCGGAAAATACATCAGCTATCTTCTGACACCTGCAACGGTGTGTCTGGCAGTTCCTCTGTATGAACAGATTTCTCTTTTAAAGAAAAATCTGAAGGCAGTTATGCTTGGAATTTTATCCGGAGTACTGGCAAGTCTTGTGGGCGTTCTGTTGATGGCAAAACTGTTCGGACTGTCTCATGAGGAATATGTTACGCTGCTTCCAAAATCCATTACAACTGCCATTGGAATGGGAGTTTCCGAGGAACTTGGCGGGATTGTGACGATAACCGTTGCCGTGATTATTATTACAGGTATTTTAGGAAATATGATCGGAGAGACTGTATGCAAAATCTTCCATATTGAGGAGCCGGTGGCGAAGGGACTGGCACTTGGTACTGCATCGCATGCCATTGGTACGGCAAAGGCAATGGAGATCGGGGAAGTGGAAGGCGCTATGAGCAGCCTGGCCATTGCAGTGGCAGGGCTTTTGACGGTAATTGGTTCTTCGGTATTTGCATCCTTTTTGTAAAGGATATCCGACTGTTTCAGAAGAACAGCCGGATGAAAGAAGTATAAAGAAAACAAAGAGAGAAACCGGTAAGAGTTGGAAGGAGAAAGGCAGCCGCCGTCCATTTCAGACTGCAGGTTTCTTTTTTTATGGTTAATAAAGTAGTAGCGCAGGGCCAGTGAAAAAGGGTGAGAAGGAGCATAGATACAGCCGTGTGTATGGTCCATCCATTTTGAATTAATGTATTGGAAAGGCTTTGAAGAGTCTGGGAATCGGTTAGTACCGTCTGAAAGGTATAGGTCATGATCATAACAGGAACAATAATTTCGTTGGCAGGAAGACCAAGAAAAAAGGCCATTAAAATCACACCATCCAGACCAAGGAGTCTTCCGGCAGGATCAAGAAAATCGGAGATTCTGTAGAGAAGAGAATTTCCGGAAATCGAAAGATTTGCCAGAAGCCAGATGAGAAGACCAGCGGGAGCTGCGGATGTTATAGCTCGAAGGAGTACGTGGAGTGTTCGGTCAGACAAGGAGCGGAGAATGACCTGCAGCATCTGAGGGCGTCTGTAAGGAGGAAGCTCCAATGTGAAAAACGAGGGAACGCCTTTTAATAAAGTGCCGGATAACATTCTGGAAGTAAGAAAGGTCATAAAAAATCCAAGAAGCAGAACGGATGTCAGAAGAAAAGCAAGCCATAAGGCATTCAGAAAAGGACTTGAGGTATCAAGTGCAAAAAAGAGTGTGAAAATGGCGAGAATCGTAGGGAAACGTCCGTTGCATGGGACAAAAGAATTGGTCAGTATGGCAATCAGACGTTCTCTGGGCGAGTCGATAATCCGGCATCCGGTTACACCGGCAGCATTGCATCCAAGCCCCATCAACATGGTCAGACACTGCTTTCCGCAGGTTCTGCATCTTTCAAAACAAGCATCCAGATTAAAAGCAATCCTGGGAAGATAGCCGAAATCTTCCAGTATGGTAAACAAAGGGAAGAAGATTGCCATGGGAGGCAGCATAACACTAACCACCCAGGATACGACCCGATACATACCAAATATCAGAAGTTCGGTGAGTGATTTGGAAAGTGGTGTCCTGGAAAGAAGCGCATACAGTATGTGTTCCAGTTTCGTAAAAAGAGAGTTGAGAAAAACGGAAGGATAGTTTGCTCCTGCAATGGTAAGCCAGAGAAGAAATAGCAGACAAAGGAGCATAATGGGAAAGCCGGTCCATTTGCCTGTAAAAAGCCAATCAAGAGTTCGGTCACGGGTCTGAGCGCCAGGGGCTTTTTGCATGACAGCTTTGGCACAGATGGAATGTGCTTGTTGGATGTAAGTAGCTTCCTGACCGGAATCCGTTTGGTCGGGATAAAGAGAAGGGCCGGAGTTGTTTGTAAGTGCCAGTGGAAGGTGTTGGCAGATCTGTTGCCTGGTCTGACGTTTTCTTGCGGTAATTCCCAGAACTGGAATTTTTAATTCCTTTTTCAGCTGAGAAAAGTCAATGGAAATCTGTTTTTTTCTAGCCTCATCCATAAGATTGATGCATAAAAGTACATGGGGCGTTATGGAACAAATCTGAAGAACCAGATTCAAATTGTGTTCCAGACAGGTAGCGTCACATATGGCAATGACGGCATCTGGATTTTGTTGTATCAGATAATCTTTGGATACTGTTTCTTCCATAGAACGGCAGGAAAGTGCGTAACAGCCGGGGAGATCGACAAAATAATACGTACAGCCCAGACAGGTACAGAAGCCGGCAGCGGACTCTACGGTTTTTCCGCACCAGTTCCCGGTATGTTGATGCATTCCGGTAAGAACATTAAAGACAGTACTTTTTCCGACATTCGGATTTCCCATTAATGCAATCACAGGATATCGATCCAAATAATCACCTCATATTTTCTGAATCAAAATAGCATTCGCATCCGAGGGACGAAGGGCGATACACGTACCACAGATGCAAAACGATTTGGGAGAGCCGAAAATACTGACCCCTGTACAGGTGACAGAAATTCCGGGAAGAAAACCAAGATTTCTCATACGAAGGAGGACAGAGGATTGTGAATGATCCTGGAATTTTTGGGAGATTTCGGTTATGATTCCTGTTTCACCGGGATTTAAGGAATACAGAGAAACGGACATGGAAAAATACCTTTCAGAAATTTTCGGATGCTTTCAGAAATAGTATATGCAGAGAAAGAATGTTTGTGAAAAAAGTAAACTTATAATAAAATATAGGTTGACAATTGGAGGGGGATTTTATATACTGACTTTTGTAAAATTGAGAGAAGAGAGGAAGACAAGATGCAGACTACAGCAACAAGCAGCAGTAAAATAACAACAAGGCAGATGACACTCATTGCATTAATGACAGCAGTGACCTGTATTTTAGGTCCTTTATCCATACCGCTGCCATTTAGTCCGGTGCCGATCAGTTTCACAAATCTGGCGATTTATCTCAGTCTTTATGTACTGGGAACAGGAAAGGCGGCCATCAGTTATCTGGTATATCTTTTGATTGGAATGACCGGTATTCCTGTATTTTCCGGATTTTCCGGAGGTCTTACAAAACTTGCAGGTCCTACGGGAGGCTATCTGGTTGGATTTATATTCATGGCATTGATTTCTGGTGTGATCATGAGTAAATTCCAGGGAAAAAAAGTTCTGGAGGGAGCAGGGATGGTTCTTGGAACAGCCGTGTGCTATGTATTTGGAACTGCATGGCTTTGTGTTCAGGCAGGTATGAATTTCAAAGCGGGACTTGCGGCAGGCGTGATTCCATACATTCCGGGAGATCTGATCAAAATTGTGATCGCAATTATTGTAGGAAGTGCATTGCGGAATGCAGTGAATAAAATAGCTCAGAATTAAATGCAGAATTAAATAAGGGGAAAGAATAAGGGGCAATGAAATAACAGGCAAAAAAACGACCATACAAGAGCATTTCTACTCTTGTATGGTCGTTTTTTAAAATACCAGAGTGCTGACGGCAATCAATACTCCCTGTGTTGCAAGTAAAATAAGGAAAAGAGGAACCATAAATTTGTACCATTTTTCCATTTTGATACCGGCAATTCCGCAAATAATCGGAGCCATAGCTGTCGGCCATACGATATTGGAAAGACCATCACCAAACTGGAAAGCCAGAACGGAAATCTGTCTGGAAATACCACACAAATCTGCCAGAGGTGCCATGATTGGCATACTGGTTACTGCCTGACCGGAACCGGATGGAATCAGGAAGTTGAGCAGTGTTTGAACGATAAGCATAGCTTCTCCGGACAGCCATCCAGGAAGATTGGAAAGAGGAATGGACAGACCATAAACAACGGTATCAATAATATGACCGGACTGCATAACAACCAGGATACCTCTTGCAATACCGATCATCATACATGCCACTGCAATATCAGAAAAGCTCTGAGCCACTTTCCGGGCAATGGTACTTGGTCCCCAGCCCATGATCAGTGCACTGATGATACCCATGATCAGGAATACACCGCTCAGATCTTCAAAATACCAGCCTTTGTATTTGGTTCCCCATACAATGACTGCAATGCCGGCAACCAATACTCCAAGAACGAGCTTTTCACGGATACCGAAAGGATGCTTTTCAATGGCTTCCGGATTCATAGTAAGTTTACTGAAATCATCTCCGTAAACATAACTTTTTTCCGGGTGTTCCTGAATCTTCAGCGCATAGCGGATGGTAAATACAGAGGCTACAGCAATCATAATCAGATGGCAGATGATACGGAATCCTGCACCGGACATCTGTGGAAGATCTGCAATACTCTGGGCAGTACCAACTGTGAAGGGGTTCATAACTGCTCCACTGTATCCAAGTCCAGTACCAAGTGCCACAATGGCAAGTCCTACAATGGCATCATACCCCATGGCGATGGCAATTCCTACAAAGATAGGAATAAACGGAAAAGCTTCTTCGAAGACACCGATGGTAGAAGAGGCAGTCCCTAAAACTGCAATAAATATAGGGATGATAATCGCACGGGCTTTTCCTTTCAGAACTTTCAGAAGTCCAGCCACAAGACCGTTAAAGGCGCCTGTGGAAATCATAAGACCGATGGATGCATAGGCGATAAATACGAAGAAAATAACACCGCTGCCGTTGAGCATACCATTGTAAATGGATTTAACAGTTTCAAAAGGACCAACCGGAGATGACTCTACGGTATGATATGTGCCGGGTACTACCATTTCTGTACCGGCTTCATTTACAGAACGGTCGAATTCTCCTGCCGGAAGAATCCAGGTACATACAGCACAGACAATAATAATTGCGCATAAAAGCACAAAAATGTGAGGCAGTTCAAATTTCTTTTTTTGTTTGGATGTTGATTTGTCACTCATATGTAAATTCCCTCTCTCATTGTTTTTTCTCTTCCAGTGCCTGGTTCCACGCTTTCTGAACCTGATCGCGAAAAGCTGCATCAGTAAAGGTTTTCAGGCAAAGAGCAGCCATGGAACATGCACCTGCTTTCATGGCTGCATGGGCTTCGGGTTTCAAGGTTGCATCTCGAAAGGCAGCAGTATGAAGTGCCATATTTTCTTTAGTAATTGATAGAAGTCCCTGAAGCGAAGGACAGCGATAGCTTACATTTCCTACATCAGAAGAGCCGGTAGGATGTTCTACTTTTCCTACTTTCAGACCAAATGCTTTCATATCTGCAGCAATTTCTTCCTCCAGTGGCTGAACACGTACCATGTCCGCAAAATCAGAAAGACCAAATGTAAGTGACACTGTACAGTCAAGAGCCATAGCGGCAGCCTGTGCACATTTTTTAACCATTTCATCTACCTGAAGAAGTTTTGCCATGGAGTCCGTGCGGAATTCCATACGGATTTTGGAATAATCCGGAATGATATTCGGTGCTTTTCCACCATCCAGAATGACAGCATTTACGTGAATATCCGGAGTAAAACATTCTCTTCTGGCATCAATCAGATCCAGAAATTTTCTTGCAGCCGCCAGGGCACTTTTTCCGAGCCAGGGAGAAGCAACTGCATGAGCAGTCTCACCATGAAATTCTACTACATAGCAGCGAAGACTCAATACATCCATGTTGGGAATGGATTCTTTTCCTGCATGACTGTGCATCATGAGAGCCAGCGACATATCATCGAAAATGCCATGGTCTGCCATTCCAATCTTGGCACCATTTTCTTCTTCCGCAGGAGTTCCGATTACATACAGTTTTCCCTGAAACAAATCTTTCATTTCTTTCAGAGCAAGTCCAGTCAGAACAGACAGGGAACCGTGAAGGTTATGTCCGCATCCATGTCCGATTTCAGGTAATGCATCGTATTCTGTCAGCAGGGCTACAGAAGGACCTTCTCCGTTATCCAGACAGGCACAAAAAGCAGTGTCATATCCGTCATAGGGATAGGTAACTGCAAAACCGGCATCCTTGAGAAGCTCTGCCATTTTTCGGCTGGATTCATATTCTTGATAAGGAAGTTCCGGATGAGCAGCCAGGTCTTCGCTTAAATGGATGGCTTCTTCCAGATGAGCATCCACAGAACAGGAAATACGGGATTTGAGATTTTCTTCCATAATATTTTTATTTCTCTCCTTTCTTGTAAAAGTTAAAATATCTGTATGTTATCAGGTTTTAACTTTACCATGATGAAACAATAAATATTTACGGCATGCAGAAAGCATGCCCATGGATTTTATGATAGCACAGAAATAAAAAGATAGCAAGAACGGTGATTTTCTGATAAAATAGATTCATCACAATAATGAAAATACAGGAAGTGATAAGAATTGAGATATTATATTGCAGATCCCCATTTTTTTCACGGGAATCTGAATACACAGATGGATTGCCGCGGATTTTCGTCCACAGAGGCAATGAATGAATATATGGTGCAGAAGTGGAATGGGAAAGTCAGGAGAAATGACGAGGTTGTAATTTTGGGAGATTTTTCCTGGGGAGGTCCGGAAGAGACCAATGCACTTCTGAACCGTCTGAATGGACGGTTATATCTGATCCAGGGAAACCATGACCGGTTTTTGAAAAATAACAAATATGACAGCAGCCGGTTTGTATGGGTCCGTCCTTATGAAGAGATGCTGGACAATCGGAGAAAAGTAATCCTGTGCCATTATCCTATCCTGTGTTATAATGGACAGTATCGGCTGAATGAGAAAGGAGAGCCTACGGTTTATATGCTTTATGGACATGTCCATGATACGTACGACCAGAGACTGGTGGAGCAGTTTCAGGAGATCACAAGAAACAGTACCAGAAAAAATATGGATGACGTGGTACGCCCGATTCCTTCGAATATGATCAACTGTTTCTGTATGTATTCCGACTATGCACCTCTTACTCTGGACGAGTGGATCGTTTGTGACCGGAAGCGGAGAGAACAATTGCAGAAAGGAATCGATGTTTGATGAAGAATTATTCAGAAGATGCAAGCAGACAATATCATATACAGGTGGCAAAGGGAGAGGTTGGACGTTATGTGATCATGCCCGGAGATCCAAAACGGTGTGAAAAAATTGCCGGATATTTTGAGAATCCGGTTCTGATTGCAGATAACAGAGAGTATATCACTTATACAGGAACGCTGGACGGGGTAAAGGTTAGTGTGACTTCAACCGGAATCGGAGGCCCTTCGGCCTCAATTGCCATGGAAGAATTATATCGATGTGGTGCCGATACATTTCTGCGTATCGGTACCTGCGGAGGTATGCAGCCGGGAGTAAAAAGCGGGGATATTGTAGTGGCTAAAGGTGCGATCCGTATGGAAGGAACCAGTAAAGAGTATGCACCAATCGAATTTCCGGCAGTGCCGGATCTTTCGGTGACCAATGCCCTGGCAGCGGCAGCAAAGAAGATGGAGTATCCGTTCCATATAGGTGTGGTACAATGTAAGGATTCCTTTTACGGGCAGCATGAGCCGGAGGTAAAACCGGTCAGTTATGAGCTGATGAATAAATGGGAAGCATGGAAACGGCTGGGCTGTCTGGCATCCGAGATGGAATCGGCAGCTTTGTTTGTTGTGGCAAGTTATCTGCATGTGCGTGCAGGTTCCTGCTTCCTGGTAGTTGCAAATCAGGAAAGAGAAAAACTGGGATTGGAAAATCCGGTGGTGCATGATACAGACCGGGCGGTTCAGGTGGCAGTGGAAGCAGTCCGTATGTTGATTCGGGAAGACCAGGAAAAGGGGACAGCAAATGGATAAAACACTTGTAGAAAAAATGATTGAGCTTGCAATGGAACAATTAAAATTTTCTTATGCACCGTATTCGCATTTTCTTGTGGGAGCCGTGCTGCTTGGAAAAAACGGAAAATTTTATACAGGGTGCAACATTGAAAATGCAGCCTACACACCAAGCAACTGTGCAGAACGGACTGCGTTTTTTAAGGCAGTCAGCGAAGGGGAGCGAGCATTTCAGGCGATTTGTATTGTGGGTGGAAAAGAAGGCATTCTGACAGAATATGCAGCACCTTGCGGGGTATGTCGCCAGGTAATGATGGAATTTTGTGATCCGGATACCTTTCAGATCATTCTGGCTACCGCAAAAGAACAATATGAAATTTTTACACTGAAAGAACTGCTTCCAATGGGATTTGGGCCCAATAATCTGTCATAAGACAAAAAGGAACGGAATATGAGAGAGAAGAAAATGGAAGTGGTCATTACGTTTCATACTACGACGCAGGCGATTGCTATGGAGAAACTGTGTACAGCACAGAAGCTTCCTGGGAGGCTGATTCCTGTGCCAAGAGCGGTGTCTGCCGGTTGTGGCTTATGCTGGCGCACATCTCTGGAGTACAGAGAAGCAACAGAGAAGAAGATGGAAGAGTATCAGTTGAGTTTTGATCAGATTTATCAGGTATTGTTATAAGGAGAAGATAAGACATGAAAAAAATTAATGCTTTGGGAATTCCCTGCCCAGGACCAGTGATTGAGGCAAAAAAGGCGCTTGAAGAGGAAAATGGAAAAGAAGGGTTTATCATTCTGGTAGATAATGAAATTGCTGTAGAGAATCTGAGAAAATTTGCCGCATTCAGACAGTGCGAATTTGCTTTTTCAAAATTAGGAGAAAAAGAATATGAGGTGCATATCGTACCTGGAACAGAAGAAAAACAGGAAGATGCGGTTCCTTCCGAATGTGAAGGCAATTGCCAGCCTATGAACTGGAAGAAACGTACCGTAGTGGTTCTGTCTTCCAATAAGATGGGAGAGGGCGATGCAGTGTTGGGAGAACTTCTTATGAAGGGATTTCTTTATGCCCAGACGCAGCTGGATACACTTCCGGAAACCATTCTGATGTATAATAGCGGCGTGTTTCTGGGGTGTGAAGATGCAAAGACATTGGAAGATCTGCAGAAACTGGAAGCATGCGGAGTCGAAATACTGGCATGCGGAACTTGTCTGAATCATTATGGTCTGACAGAAAAACTGGCAGTTGGAAAAGTAACCAATATGTATGAAATTGCTGAAAAACTGGCAGGGGCAGACCACGTGATCCGGCCTTGATCAATCGTATTTACGGAGTGTAACGTATGCGTGCAATTGTAATCAGGGGAGGCGGAGATCTGGCTACAGGGGTAGCACACTGCCTTTCAAAAAGTGGATATCCGGTCATTATACTGGAACATACAAGACCTTCTGCGATTCGCAGGCAGGTGGCCTTTTCACAGGCTGTTTATGAAGGGCAGGCCTGTGTGGAAGGGATTTTATGCCGGAAGGCAGAGACACCGGAAGAAGCCCTTCAAATAGCAGCGCCTTTACAGCCGGCGCTTCTGGTGGACCCGGAAGGAACCTCCATATCTGTGATAAAACCGGACATTGTCATTGATGCAATGATAGCAAAAGTAAATCTTGGGACGAGAAGAGATATGGCGAAGCTCACCATTGCGCTTGGACCCGGGTTTGAGGCCGGAAAAGATGTGGATTATGTCATCGAAACCAAACGTGGGCACTATCTGGGAAGAATCATAGAAAAAGGAAGTGCGATTCCGAATACGGGCGTACCGGGAATCATTGGCGGATATGGGAAAGAACGTGTAATCCATGCCGGACATGCCGGAATTTTTTATGGAGATTTTGAAATTGGTGACTGGGTGGAAGCCGGAGCGGTTATTGGGAAAATTAAGGATGAGGCAGGACACGAACATACAGTCAAAACGGAGATCTCGGGAGTTCTGAGAGGAATGTTGCCGGATGGATTTCCGGTGACAAGGGGATTCAAAATGGCAGATGTAGATCCGCGGGCGGAGTCCGCAGTTCATTGTGCTCTGATATCGGATAAAGCAAGATGTTTGGGTGGAAGTGTACTGGAACTGGTCTGTGCATTTGAGAAAGGATGTCTGTGAGTATGCTGGAAATACTGGAAGAAATGGGAAATATGCCGGCAAAACCGGTGATTTCGCTGATCGGTGCAGGGGGAAAAACCACATGTACCATGGAGCTTGCCCGGGAACTGGCAGAACAGGGAAAGCGGGTACTTCTGACCACCAGCACCCATATGGAAAATCCCTTTTTGCTTGGATTGCGGGGGATTTTGAATGGAAGCGCCAGAGAAATCTGTGCCATGGCACAACCGGGAATGGTTACAGCAGCCGGAACCAGCCAGACAACCGGCGGCAAGCTGTCCAGTCTGGAACCGTCGGTATTTCAGGTAGTTATGAAGACTTATGACGCAGCGGTAATCGAGGCAGACGGAGCCAAACGTCATTTCTTTAAGGTGCCGGCTTCCCATGAACCGGTTTTGTTTCCACAGATGACCCATATCCTGATTCTGGCAGGGATGCCGGCACTTTTTCATCCCCTGCGGGAAGTATGTTTTCGTTTTGAAGAGGCAGAAAAACTCCTGCAGCAGGAAAATCCTGTGCTTACACCGGAACTGGCAGGAAAATTGCTGGAAATGAGTTATGTAACCCCAATCAGGAAACAATTTCCACAAGCAAAAATGGCAGTCATTCTGAATCAGTGCAAGGAAGAAATCTTTCAAAAGAGAATGGCAGATTTTGTGAGTGTACCGGTGTTTTTGAAAGAAAAATTTCCGGGGCCGGAAAACGTATATTTTCATCTGATCGTACTGGCAGCAGGATTTTCCAGAAGATTTGGAAGTAATAAACTGTTGTATGAGATTCAGGGAAAACCCATGTATGAGATTTTGCTGGAAAAGCTTCAATGGGTAAAGGAACAGATGAAAGAAGTTAAGACTGTGTGTGTGGTCAGTCAATATGAGCGAATTATGGAAGCGGCATCCGGGCGGGGATTTCTTACGGTAAAGAATGAAAACAGTATACTGGGGCTTTCTTCTTCTGTAAAAGCAGGTCTGGTAGCTGTGAGAAAAGCGTATAATCCGAAAAATAGCAACCCCGAAAAAGAAGCACATTATTTTTGCTTTTTTGCAGCAGATCAGCCGCATATGAAACAGGAGACCATTCTTGGTTTTTTACAGGGATTTCGAAGAAGCAGAAAAGGAATCGGATGTATGGCGTGGGAAAAGCAGAGAGGAAATCCAGTGATATTTCATGAAAAATACGTGGATGAACTGCTTGCGCTTGAGGGAGATACCGGTGGACGGGAAGTCCTGAAAAGACATCCGCAGGATTTGTTTTTGTGTCAGGTGCCAGATGCACAGGAATTGAAAGATTATGATTATCTCCGGGAAGCAGAGAAACTCTGCCCCTGAGATAGTTACCGGAGGGCTTACTGCGGATAAGTAAGCTGCTCCGGTTTTGTATTTGTCAGAACCTGATCCAGGTATCTGGCTGCCAGATATTTTGCCATACCAAGGTTCATATCGAGATAATTTCCACAGTCTTTTGCAGAAGCGCCCGGTACTTCTCCTTCAAAATCACGGATAAAGGCATACATTTCTCGCATAAGATCAAGAATGTCTTTTGATTCATAATCACCGGCAAGAAGAAGATAGAAACCGGTTCTGCATCCCATTGGTCCGAAATAAACGGTTTTTTCACTGAATTCTTTGTGGTTGCGCAGGAAAGTAGCGCCCAGATGTTCGATGGTGTGAACTTCTGCAGTATTCATAACCGGTTCTTCGTTGGGAGAAGTCATGCGCAGATCAAAGGTCGTGATGACTTCTTTTCCTACATGATCTTTTCTGGACACGTAAACTCCAGGCTGTAATTTTATATGATCAATTGTAAAGCTTGCAATTTTTTCCATAATCGATGCTCCTTTTGTTTTCATTTTTCTTTATGGATATTATAAGTCCAATGGTGGTCGGTTGCAAGAAATTTGGATAAAAATTTGACTTTACAGGAGTAGAATGATACAATTTATCATAATAAAATTCTGGAGGAATAATAAAATGATTAATGATAAAAAAGTTTTATTCAGCGGCATGCAGGCAACCGGGAATCTGACACTGGGAAATTATCTGGGCGCATTAAAAAACTGGGTAACCTTAAGTGATGAATATGAATGTTTTTACAGTGTTGTGGACATGCATTCGATTACGGTACGTCAGGATCCGGCAACATTAAGAAAGAGAGCCAGAGCTCTGCTGACACTTTATATTGCAGCAGGTCTGGATCCAAAGAAAAACTGTATTTATTATCAGTCTCATGTATCCGGTCATGCAGAACTGGCATGGATTCTGAACTGTTTTACTTACATGGGGGAACTGAATCGTATGACACAGTTTAAGGATAAGGCGGCCAAACATGCAGATAACATCAATGCAGGTCTGTTTACTTATCCGGTACTTATGGCAGCTGACATTCTTCTGTATCAGGCAGATGTGGTTCCGGTAGGGATCGATCAGATGCAGCATCTGGAACTGACACGTGATATTGCAATCCGTTTTAATAATATTTATGGTGATGTCTTCACGATTCCGGAAGCTTATATCGGAAAAGTCGGTGCGAAGATCATGAGTCTTCAGGATCCTTCCAGGAAAATGTCAAAATCAGATGAAAATCCGAATGGAAGCATTTATCTGATGGATGATCCGGATACCATTATCCGTAAATGCAAACGTGCAGTGACAGATTCTGAGGCATGCATTGCATACAGAGACGAACAGCCGGGACTGAAAAACCTGATCGATATTTATTGTGCATGTCTGGGAAAAACACCGGATGAGGCAGTAAAAGAATTTGATGGAAAAGGCTATGGAGAATTGAAAATGGCAGTGGGAGAAGCGGTTGTAAGCGTGCTGAAACCATTGCAGGATGAAGTGGCAAGACTGGAAAAAGACAAAGCCTATATTGATTCCATTATTAAAGAAAATGGGGAAAAAGCTGCTTATTTTGCAAATAAGACTCTGCGCAAAGTGCAGAAAAAAGTGGGATTTCCGGAAAGAATCCGTTAAATATATCATTTTGACAGGAGGAGTTGCATATGACAATGGATGAAGTGATTACTGTACTGAGTATGCAGGAAGAGATTCTGCAGTTCAGCCATTTTACGAATGAGGATGCCTGGGAACTGGGTATGATGCTGGTGGCTGAAACAAAAAGAAGAGGTCTGGACTGTGCGATAACGATCCGAAGAAATAACGGATATGCAGTATTCAAGTATGCAGGCAATACCACAAACCTGAATAATGAGCGCTGGATGGACAGAACGTTTCATACAGTCAAAACGATGGAAAAAAGCAGTCTGTTGCTGTACAGCGAATTGAAAAAAAACGGAGAGACAATGGCAGATATCGGATTGGATGAAAGTGAATTTTCCTGTATGGGAGGCGGATTTCCGATTCGAGTGGAAGAAGTCGGTGTAATTGGAGCGATTATGGTATCCAACCAGAATCATTTTATTAATCATGATATGATTGTGAAGACAATCGGAAGATATCTGCATATTGATGAGGTGCCGAGAATCCGGGCCCTTTGATGGAAGAAGAGCGGGGGCATTTGCAAAGTATGCAAATGCACCCGCTTTTTTTAACAAGAAAGATCAGAAAAACAGTCCTCCATATCAGAAGGAAGAGGAGCAGAAAAAAACAGAGGTACTTGCGTGATCGGATGGGTAAATGCAAGTTCGCTCGAATGCAGTGCTACGCGGTTGATGCGGGAATAATCCGGATTGTACAGATAATCCCCAAGAAGCGGATGGCCCAGATATTGCATATGCACACGAATCTGATGGGTTCTGCCGGTTTCCAGCTGAAGTTTCACGAGAGAACAATCCTGGCAGGATTTTAATATCTGATAGTGTGTAACTGCCCGTTCTCCATTTTTAAAATCCACACATCGTTCAATGGCAGAAGCTTCCTTTCTTCCTATGGGTGCATCCAGAGTACCCTGATCGGGGACAGGGGTACCGGCACAGACAGCCAGATAAGTCCGGTGGATCTTTCGTTCTTTCATCTGATTGGAAAGAATGGATGCGCTTAATGCGTTTTTGGCAATGATCAGAAGACCGGTAGTATCGCGATCCAGCCGATTGATACAGCGAAAAACAAAAGCTTCCCCCTGTTTTTCATAGTAGGAAGCAACTCCATTTGCGAGTGTATTTTCATAATTGTTTATGGAAGGATGTACCGGCATATCTGCAGCTTTGTTCAGAACCAGAATATCCTGGTCTTCATAGACAACATTCAGGGGAAGTGAGACTGGAACAATGTGTTCCGAAGCAGTATTTTCTTCCAGATGAATGGTCATGATATCTCCTTCAGAAAGCGGTGTTTTTACATAGGCCCACTGGTCATTGACCAGAATTCCCTTTCTTGTTTTCTTTAGCTGTATGATAATCTGGCGGGAATAGCCCCGTTCTTTTAAAAAGGATTCCACCGTACTGGGGGAATCCTTTTTGGTAATGTGATAAATAAATGTTCGATTCACGCGTTTCTCCTAATTGGACTTTACTTTGTTCCAGAGTTCATTATAGTAAGAGTCTGCTTCATCACCAAGGAAACGGAAGGTCTCACAGTCCTTCAGATCCTCTGCGGAAGGAAAGAGAACGGAACTGTTTCGGATACTTTCGTCCTCAATCAGTGCTCTTGCAGCAGTATTTGGTGTAGCATAGGTAATGTATTCAAAATTCATCAGAGCAATGTCCGGGCGACAGAGAAAATTAATAAATGCCTCTGCGTTTTCTTTGTTTTTTGCATTGGCAGGAATGACCCAGGAATCGATCCATACGTTGGAACCTTCTTTTGGAATTACATATTCCAGATCGGGATTTTCTCTTTGGGTGTAAAGGGCTTCTCCGGAATAAATCACACCCAGTGCAGCTTCATTTCCGATCATTTTGTCACGTACCTGATCCACAACATATGCCTGAACAAGCGGTTTTTGTTCGATCAGATCATCGGTGGCCTGAATCAGCTCATCTACTTCCAGAGAGTTCAGGGAATAACCAAGACGCTTCAGGGCAACTGCGAAAGCATCCCGGACAGAATCCTGCATCAGGATGCTGTCTGCGTATTTGGGATTCCATAAAATATCCCAACTGTCAACCGGATCATCCACCATTGTCTTATTATAAAGAATTCCTACGGTTCCCACACAGTAGGGAACGGAATATTTGTTTTCCGGGTCAAAGCTCTGGCTTTGTTCCAGATAGGTGGGATCAATATTTTTGAGGTTCGGAACATTGTCCCAGTTGATCTCTGCCAGAAGATTATTTTCCCGCATACGCTGGATCATATAGTCGGAAGGACAGACCACATCGTAGGCAATGGCGCCGGACAGAATCTTCGGATACATGATTTCGTTTGTTTCGAATTCCTCATAAATCACCTGGATTCCGGTTTCTTCTGTAAACAGATCAAGAACCTCCGGATCAAGATATTCCCCCCAGTTATAGACAATGACCTGTTTCTCGGATACAGAGCCTGTCGTGCGCAGATGATGGAAAAATCCGGTTACTGTGACGAAAAGAATCATGGCAGCCGGGATGACCTGATACAAAGGTGCTTTCCGTTTCTTTTTGGCAGAGGCAGAGACTGCTTTTTTATCTGTTTCTTTTGGAGAGATGTTGATCAGAATCATGATCACCATAACAGAAAGAAACAGTAAAGTGGAAAGTGCATACATTTCCGGACGAATTCCCTTGCGGACTTCCGAATAAATCTTTGTGGAAAGGGTATCCACACCAGGTCCCTTGGTAAAATGGGTAATGATAAAATCATCCAGAGACATGGTGAATGTCATAAGAAAGCCGGATAATACACCGGGGAGAATATCCGGAAAGACCACTCTCATAAATGCCTGAAAAGGACCGGCGCCAAGATCTCTGGCTGCCTCATAGGTTCGTTTATTGGTCTGTTTCAGCTTTGGCATAACACTCAGAATCGCATAGGGAATATTGAATGTAATATGTGCGATGAGAATCGTGGAAAAGCCAAGGGTGAACCGGCAGGCAATAAACAGAAGCATCAGGGAGATACCGGTAACGATATCCGAATTCAGTACCGGTATATTGGTCACACCCATGATTACCGTACGCCATTTGGCTTTCATTGCAGTAATTCCGATTGCTGCACAGGTTCCGATCAAAGTGGCGATGAGCGCAGAAAGAAATGCAATCGCAAGGGTATTGTACAAAGCACTCATGATGGCTTCGTCCTGAAACAGGGATCGGTACCATTTCAAAGTAAATCCACCCCATTTGGAGCGTGATTTGGATGAATTGAAAGAAAGTACGATCAAAGTTCCGATTGGGGCATACATCAGCAGCAGAATCAGCCCGAGATAAATATTTCTGGCAGTTTTCTTCATCAGAACATCCCCCCTTCCCCATCTTTATCGTACTTGGTGGTGACGACCATACTGATCAGAATGAATACCATAAGTACCAGAGACAGACCGCTTCCTACATGCCAGTTACTGCCCTGTTTGAATTTCTGCTCGATTACATTCCCAATCAGAAGAATCTTGCTGCCGCCCAACAAATCGGAAATGACGAAGGTAGTCAGAGCCGGGACGAAAACCATAATGATGCCGCTCATGACACCGGGAAGGCTCAGAGGAAAAATGATTTTACGGAATGTATAAACCTCTGTGGCTCCAAGATCTCTTGCTGCGGAAATAACATCTTTATCGATCTTTGACAGCACATTGTACAGCGGGAGAACCATAAAAGGCAGGAAGTTGTAAACCATACCAAGTACAATGGCATAAGGGGTATTGATGAGCTGAACAGCAGGAAGATGGAAAAAACCAAGAATCTGGTTAATGATTCCGTTTTTCTCCAGCAAGGTCTGCCAGGCAAGGGTACGAAGCAGAAAATTCATCCACATAGGAAGAATAAAAATCAGGACAATAAATCCATGCTGACTTACATTCATATTGGTCAGCATCAATGCCAGGGGGTACGCCAGCAGCAGACAGATGATGGTACTGATCAGGGAAAGCAGGAGAGAAAGACAAAGCGCCTTGAAATTCTCTACAGTTCCGATGGCGAGCAGATTTTCAAATGTCAGATGTCCCTCGGTGTTGGTAAGTCCGTAATAAACCACCATAGCCAACGGGATGATGATAAAAGCCGATGCCCATAAAAGATAAGGGCCGGAAAGCAATTTTTTCTTATTCATTCACTCCTATGGCCTCCTCATCTTCGGATTCCGGTTTGTTCATGATCTGGATATCGAAAGGATCCACGTGGATACCCACTTCCTTTCCGACAGGGAACATATCCGTGCTGTGAACCAGCCATTCAAAGCCGTTTGCCTGGACTTCCATTTCGTAATGCACGCCTTTAAAAATCAGGTGGCTGACAACACCCTGGATGGTACCCAGTTCCGGTTCTACAAGATCCACATCTTCCGGTCGGATGACCACATCCACCGGTTTGTTGTGTCCAAAACCAACATCCACACAAGGAAATTTGGCTCCAAGAATCTCCACTAGTCTGTCTTGCAGCATAATACCTTCGATAATATTGCTTTCACCGATGAAATCAGCTACAAAAGCATTCTGGGGTTCATTGTAGATATCTTCCGGAGATCCCATCTGCTGGATATAACCCTGATTCATAACAACAATGGTGTCTGACATGGTCAGTGCCTCTTCCTGATCGTGTGTAACATAAATAAAAGTGATGCCAAGTTCATTTTTCAGACGGATCAGTTCGTACTGCATGTCCTGACGGAGCTTCAAGTCCAGGGCACCCAGTGGTTCATCCAGAAGCAGAAGACGTGGTTCATTTACAATGGCACGTGCAATAGCGATTCGTTGCTGCTGTCCGCCGCTCAGGGAATCTGGAAGACGGTTTTCATAACCCTCCAGATTTACCAGCTTCAGGGCATATTTTATTTTATCTCTGATGTAAGCGTCGCTCTTTCCGGAAATCTTTAATCCGAAAGCAATGTTTTCTTCTACGCTCATATGAGAGAATAAAGCATATTTCTGAAACACCGTGTTCAGATTTCTCTTGTTTGGCGGAAGATTGGTGATATCCTTCCCGTCAAAAATTACCTGACCGCTGTCAGGGGATTCAAAACCACCCAGTATACGTAGAGTTGTGGTTTTGCCGCAGCCGCTTGGACCAAGCAAAGTGAGAAATTCATTCTCATGGATAGAAAGATTCAGATCGTCCAGAACCAGCTGTCCGTCAAATCCTTTTGAAATGTGAATCAAGTCCACAAGTGTAGGTTTCATGGGCGTTCTCCTTAGGTAAAATATAATAATAAATCTTTAAAGGTTTTAAAAATTATTATACTAGAACAGGGGGGCATGTCAATAGCATTATCGTGAGAAATGTTTGTAAAATCGCAGGATTTGCATTGTATAAGAAAAAACTTTGTGGTAGAATGTGTCTAGAACTCGGGCAGTTCCGGAAGGGATCGCCCGGAAGAAAAAACAGAAAGAAGACAGGAGGGTATTGCAAAATGAAAGAAAAGTATGTTGCTTATGTTGGAACGTATACCCATGGAAGCAGTATCGGAATTCATTTATACGATGTTGATGTTGAAGAAGGAACCTTGAAAGAGAGAAAGGTTATCCCTGTAAATAATTCCTCTCATCTGGCTATTTCACTGAACGGGAAATATCTTTATTCCATAGCGGATGAGGGAGTTGCCGTATTTTCCATAGCACCCGATGGAGATCTTACTTTTATTAATAAAGTAGATATCGACGGCATGAGAGGCTGTCATCTTTCCACCGATAAGGCAGGAAAATATCTGTATGTTGCGGGATATCATGATGGAAAAGTTACAGTCGTGCATACACACAAAGACGGACGTCTGGGCAGTGTGATGGATGGTGTGTATCATAAAGGCCTTGGCAGTGTGGCAGAGAGAAACTTCCGTCCGCATGTAAGCTGCGTGCGTCCGACTCCGGATGGTAAATATCTGTGTGCGGTTGATAATGGAATCGATCAGATTAAAATTTATCGTGCAAATGCAAGAACAAGCAAGCTGGAACTGGTCGATGTGCTCCGCTGTGTCAGAGAGTCCGGCCCGAAACTGATTAAATTCAGTCCGAATGGTAAATTTGCATATGTAAATTATGAGCTGAAGAATGAGATACAGGTGTACAAATACGACGGAAGCGGAAAGAATCCGGAATTCAAACTTCTTCAGACAGAGAGTACTTTGGCATCTCATGATGATGAAGAGCATGACGCAACATCCGGTATGTGTCTGTCAGCAGATGGAGAATATTTATTCTGTTCTACCGCAGGGGAAGATACCGTTGCCATGTATAGAGCAGACCAGGAAACCGGTCATATTGAAAAACAGTTTATTCTTCCGATCAGCGGCGAATATCCGAAAGATCTGGATGTATTCCCGGATGGAAAACATCTGGCAGTTGTAAATCATGAGTCCAACTCCATCACAACATTTACGATTGATTATGAGAATAAGATTCTGATGATGAAGGGAAAACCGCTCAGTGTGGAAACTCCGAACAGTATTATTTTCCACAAATGTGAAGAAACTGAATAAGAATACATTCATGGGATACGAAGGGAGACACCATGATCAGAATTTTTAAAACTATTGATGGAAAAATGCACCAGATGGAAGAAGCATGCGAAGGATGCTGGGTTGCACTTACAGACCCTACAGCTACGGAGATTTTTGAAATCTGTAACAGATATCAGATCGAAGTGGATGATCTGCGTGCCCCTCTGGATGAAGAAGAACGCTCCCGTATTGAAGTGGAAGACAATTATACATTGATTCTTGTGGATACACCAATTATTGAAGAACGAGGAGACAAGGACTGGTTCGGAACCATTCCTCTGTCGATCATTGTGACAAAGGAGATGATTTTTACTGTTTGTCTGGAGGATATCTCCGTTCTTGGAAAATTTATGGACGGACGTGTACGAAATTTTTATACGTATATGAAAACACGGTTTATTCTTCAGATTCTGTATAACAATGCAAGTATGTTCCTGCATTATCTGCGTATTATAGATAAAAAGAGTGAAGAAGTGGAGGAAAAACTCCACGCTTCTACCAGAAATCAGGAACTGATCGAGCTTCTGGAACTGGAAAAATCTCTGGTATACTTTATCACTTCCCTGCGTGCAAATGAGGTGGTACTGGAAAAGATGTTAAAAGTGGAAAGCATCAAACAGTATCCGGATGACACAGAACTTCTGGAAGATGTTATCGTGGAAAATAAACAGGCCATTGAGATGGCCAATATTTACAGTGGTATTTTAAGTGGAATGACAGATGCATTTGCATCTGTCATATCCAACAATCTGAATATTGTCATGAAATTTCTGGCTACAGTTACCATCGTTATGTCCATACCGACTATGATATTCAGTGCTTATGGCATGAATGTGAAGTCAGCAGGAATGCCCTTTGCAGACAGTCCCTATGGTTTCGCGATCGTTATCGCCATATCTCTGGTTCTGAGTCTGGTGGTTGCGTTGATTTTTTCAAAAAAAGATTTATTTTAAGATAAATGAGGAAAAAATATGAATTTTTTAAATAAAATGGAACGGAAGTTTGGCAGATATGCAATTCCGAACCTGACAAAGTACATTATCTTGTGTTATGTCATAGGATATGTACTTTATTTTCTTCAAAATGTTACAAACGTATCTGTCTTTGCTTATCTTGTACTCAGTCCCATGCATGTCCTGCATGGACAGATCTGGCGTCTGATAAGCTGGGTTCTGATACCTCCGTCAGGATTGAATCTCTTTACGATTATCATGCTGCTGTTTTATTATTCTCTGGGAACTGCACTGGAAAAGACCTGGGGAGATTTCCGGTATAATGTATATGTTTTCAGCGGCGTTCTCTTTACGATCATTGGGTCATTTCTCCTTTATTTTATCGGAGGACCGGAGATGTCTTTGTACGGGGCAGCATCGATTTCTACGTATTATATCAATCTTTCAATCTTTCTGGCTTTTGCAGCCAGTTATCCGGATATGCAGGTACTTCTTTATTTTGTGATTCCTGTGAAGATCAAATGGATGGCGTATCTGGATATTGCCTATCTGGCATATGCGTTTGTCAGTGCATCGGGATACAGTGCATGGCCAGTACGCATGACCATTCTTGCTTCCTTGCTGAATTTTATCATTTTCTTCTTTGGAACCAGAAATTACAACCATATGAGACCGGGAGAGATTCACAGAAGGCAGCAGTTTAAGAAAGCAGTCCATCCGAAGATGGCACCGGGAGTAACCAAGCATAAATGTGCGATCTGCGGAAGAACAGAGAAGGACGGAGAACATCTGGAATTTCGCTTCTGCTCCAAATGCAACGGCAATTATGAATATTGCCAGGATCACTTATTTACACACGAGCATATCAAATGAGGAGGATTTTATGCGCAGGACAAAAATTGTATGTACCATGGGCCCGAACACAGACAAAAAGACAGTGATGAAAGCACTTGTGAAAAACGGAATGGATGTGGCAAGATTTAACTTTTCACATGGAGACCATGAGGAACACAAAAACCGTATGAATCTGTTGAAGAATGTACGGGAAGAACTGGATAAACCAGTAGCGATTCTTCTGGATACCAAAGGACCGGAAATTCGTACCGGATTGCTGGAAGGTGGAAAAAAAGTCATGCTGCAAAGCGGTGGAACCTTTACCCTCTATATGGACGAAAGAACAGGGAATGAAGAAGGATGTTCCATCACGTATCCCGGACTTGTCAAAGAAGTAAAGAAAGGAAACCGGATTCTGATTGATGATGGTCTGATTGAATTGCTGGTAGATACCGTTAAAAAGGATGAAATCGTATGTCAGATCGTAAACGGAGGCGAACTGGGACAGAGAAAAGGAGTAAATGTACCGAATGTACAAGTAAAGCTTCCGGCGATTACAGAAAAAGACAGAGAAGATATTCTTTTTGGAATCTCTCAGGATATTGATTTTATTGCAGCCTCCTTTGTGCGTAATGCAACTGCAGTAAATGAAATCCGCAAGATCCTTACAGAGAATCATGCAGAGCATATCGCGATTATTGCAAAGATTGAAAATGCAGAAGGTGTGGATAATATTGATGAGATCATTGATGCAGCAGATGGCATCATGGTAGCAAGAGGTGATCTGGGTGTGGAAATTCCGCCTCAGGAAGTTCCGCATATTCAGAAGATCATTATTCAGAAATGCAATGAGAAATATGTACCGGTTATTACTGCAACCCAGATGTTGGATTCTATGATCCGTAATCCACGTCCGACCCGTGCAGAAGTAGGAGATGTTGCAAATGCGATCTATGACGGTACCGATGCAGTTATGCTTTCCGGGGAAACAGCAGCAGGAAAATATCCGGTAGAAGCGTTGAAAATGATGGGAGAAATCGCAGAAAATACAGAGCAGTATGTGGATTATGACCGTTATGTCAAACACAGAAAAATGGATTCCAAGACCATTATTTCCAGTGCCATCGGAATTGCTTCTGTACGTACTGCCAGAAATATCAATGCATCCTGTATTATCGTTCCTACCATGTTTGGTGCAACGGCTCGTCTGGTTTCCAGCTTCCGTCCTCCTATGCCGATTTATGCGATCACACCAAATGAGTCGGTACAGCACAAGATGCAGCTTTACTGGGGCGTAAAACCTCTGAAAGGATATACAAAAGATTCGACAGAACATATCCTGATCACTGCAATGGAGACGGTTAAGAGAAAACGCCTTGTGAAGAAAGGCCAGCTGGCAGTCTTTACAGCAGGAGATCCGGCTACGAACAGCAGTATCCGAGAAGGAAATGTGACAAATATGCTTCAGGTAATGGAAGTAAAATAATAAAGAAAAGAAATCTTATGAAAATGAAGAAAAGGCTGTCTGAAAAAAAGGGCAGCCTTTTCTTTTTGTCTCCTTTACACAGCCGAAAAAACACGGTATGCTATGATACAGGAAAAGGAGAGCGATTAAGATGAAAAAAATAAGAAACCGAGAGATCCGGGGAGTTGTCTTTGATATGGACGGACTGATGTTTGACAGTGAACGGATCGTGAAACTTTCCTGGGATGTGGCAGGAGAAGAACTGGGATATGGAAAACTTGGAGATAATATTGTGAACACACTGGGATTTAATGTGGACAAGAGAAAAGCTTATTTTCAGAACAAATATGGAGAAACGTTTCCTTTTGAACCGTTTCTGGAACATTATCGGGCAGCATTTCACAGATATGAGGAAGAACATGGGATTCCGGTCAAGAAAGGACTTCATGAGTTGCTCAAAACTTTGAAAGAACTTGAAATTCCTATGGCAGTTGCCACTTCTTCCAGCCATCAATATGCCATGAAAAATTTGGAAAGAGAAGGGATTGTACAATTCTTTGCCTGTATTGTCACAGGCGGGATGGTAACCGAGGCAAAACCATCACCGGAAATTTATCGGAAAGCCTGTGAGGGTCTGCAGATTTCACCATCTTACGGACTGGCGCTGGAAGATTCCTATAATGGAATCCGCTCTGCCCATGCTGCAGGAATGGTCACGATCATGATTCCGGATTTGCTTACCGATTCCTCGCCGGTAGATGAGCTTCTGGATGGAAAAATGGAGTCTCTTCTGGAAGTTTCTCAATGGATACAGGAGATACACTTACTTTCTTTAAAACGTTAATGTAAAAAATATGTTGAAAAATAAAAAGGTCTGACATATAATAACCCTATGCATAAAGAAAATGAAAAATTGAGGAGATAATATAAAATGGAGAAAAAGACCTTTGTCACAAAAGAACAACTGGATGAAATTGTAAAACAATATCCTACCCCTTTTCATTTATATGATGAAAAAGGAATTCGTGAAAATATGAAAGCAGTTAAGGAAGCCTTTTCCTGGAACAAAGGATTTAAAGAATATTTTGCAGTGAAAGCATGCCCGAATCCGTTCTTAATTAATATTCTGAAAGAATACGGATGCGGATGTGACTGTTCTTCTTATACAGAACTGATGATGTCTTCTGCAATCGGATGCACAGGAAATGATATTATGTTTTCTTCCAATGATACACCGGCAGAAGAATACAAATATGCGTATGAATTGGGTGCAACCATTAACCTGGATGATATTACACACATTGATTTTCTGGAAAAAACAATCGGAACCATTCCAAAGAGAATCAGCTGTCGTTACAATCCAGGCGGCATTTTCGAACTTGGAAACGGAATCATGGACAATCCGGGTGATTCCAAATATGGTATGACAACCGAACAGATCTTTGACGCATTCCGCATTTTGAAAGAAAAAGGTGCAGAAGAATTCGGTATCCATGCATTTCTGGCAAGCAATACAGTAACGAATGAATATTATCCGGTTCTGGCAAAACAGTTATTTGAGCTGGCAGTAAAACTGGAAAAAGAAACAGGAGCGGATATTAAATTTATCAATCTCTCCGGCGGTGTTGGAATTCCTTACAGACCGGAACAGGAACCAAATGATATCCGTGTGATCGGTGAAGGTGTACGCAAAGTTTATGAAGAAGTACTGGTTCCGGCAGGAATGGGAGATGTAGAAATCTACTCTGAAATGGGGCGTTTTATGATGGGTCCTTACGGATGCCTGGTTACAAAAGCCATTCATGAAAAACATACACACAAAGAATACATTGGTGTAGATGCCTGCGCAGTAAACCTGATGCGCCCGGCTATGTACGGTGCTTACCATCACATTACCGTTATGGGAAAAGAAGATCAGCCTTGTGATCATAAATATGATGTTACCGGCTCTCTGTGCGAAAATAATGACAAATTTGCCATTGACCGCATGCTTCCGGAAATCGAAATGGGTGATCTGCTTGTTATTCACGATACCGGTGCTCATGGATTTGCAATGGGATATAATTACAATGGTAAACTGAAATCAGCAGAAGTACTTCTGAAAGAAGATGGAAGTGCACAGTTGATTCGAAGAGCAGAAGAACCAAAAGATTACTTCGCAACCTTTGATTGCTTTGATATTTATAAAAAACTGGTAAAATAAAAAAAACACTTGCATACTATTACCAGTTGTGGTAGAATAATATTCGGTTCGTAGGTGAACTGAATATTTGCCGCTGTGGCGGAATTGGCAGACGCACTTGACTCAAAATCAAGCGGGTAACACCGTGCCGGTTCGAGTCCGGCCAGCGGCATGATAAAAAAGCAGGAGAAACGTTGATTTTACAACGTTTCTCCTGCTTTTTTTGTTTCTAAAAGTGTGATTACACTTGATTACATAGAGGACAAACAATCATGCGGTATCATAAAATTACAGAAACGATTTGTTGAGGAGAATTACGAAAGGGGCTTTAAAAAAATTTTTCACAGTGTTATGATGAAGCAAAGATAAAAAAGAGAGAAACCATGGAAAGATACATAGAAATCCTTGTTGAGGAACGTACACAGGAAAATAAAAAACAGACAGTAGAATCGGTTCTGAAAAGACAGGCAGGATTTACCAAACGGCAGATCAGTCAGGCAAAATTCAGAGCAGGAGGAATTCGAAAAAACGGAAAGCAATGCAGAGTGACAGAAATGGTCTGCGCAGGGGATAGCCTTATGGTCTGCCTTGAGGAAGCACAGATGGGTTCTGAAAAACTGGAATGGGAAGAGGATTTTAGTCAGCCGGATATTCTTTATGAAGATCCGGACCTCCTGGCGGTAAATAAACCGGCAGGCATGGTGACCCATCCGGCAGGGATTCATTATAAAGATACGTTATCCAATCAGATCGCAGGATATTATCGAAGAAAAGGAAAACATCTTTGTGTCCGTTCCATTGGCAGACTGGATCGGGAGACTTCAGGAATCGTGGTCTTTGCAAAGAACCGTACCGCAGCGGCCAGAATGCAGATGCAGAAAGAGAATGGAGTGTTTCAGAAGACCTATCTTGCAGTTGCAAAAGGCAGGATGCAGGAAGACAGACAGGAAACATGGCATACAATAGAAACATTTGTCGGTCCGGATCCTGCAGATGCGAGGAAAATGCGGGTGTTCCGGGAAGGAATTTTCCAGTCGGAGTTTTTATGGAAAAAAGCAGTGACGCATTATCAGGTATTGAAAAGTACGGAAGACAAGTCTCTGGTACAACTGAAACTGGAAACGGGGAGGATGCACCAGATTCGGATTCATATGGCGGATATGGGACATCCTCTGATGGGAGACACCTTGTATGGAGAAGAAGGAGATGTTTCAAGAGCGGCATTGCATGCGTGGAAAACAGAATGTTGTCAGCCATTTACCGGAGAAAAAATAAAGATAACAGCACCATTTCCAACAGATTTCAAAAAATTGATTTCTGTTTTTGGCAGCAATACTTGTGAAAAAAATCAAAAAACGATAAAATAGAATAAAACAGAAAAGAGTGGCAGAATATTATGAGCGAAACAAAAAAAGGATTGATTCTGGAAGGCGGAGGCATGCGCGGCGTTTTTACTGCCGGTGTGCTGGACTATTTTATAGAAAGAGGACAGAAATTTGATACTTGTATCGGAGTGTCAGCCGGTGCCTGTATGGCCTGCAGTTATTTGTCTGAACAAAAGGGAAGAGGATATCGTACATTTGTCGAATATGGGGATGATCCGGAGTATTGCAGTGTGAAAAGTCTGGTAAAGACAGGAGATTATTTCGGAACAGAGATGGTGTATGAAAAGATACCAAACGAGCTGGATCCGTATGATTATCAGACATTTGAACAGTGCCAGACGGCGTTCTATGCAGTGCTAACCAATTGTGATACCGGACTTCCGGAGTACAAGCGGATCCGGGAGATGCATAAAGATATCCGATATGTACGGGCTTCCAGTTCTCTTCCGCTTATGTCAAGAACGGTATGGATTCGAAAAAAGCCGTATCTGGATGGTGGAATTACTGATTCCATTCCATTTATGGAATCGCAGAGAATGGGAAATGACAGAAATGTGGTCGTGCTTACAAGAGGAAGAGATTACAGAAAAGAAAAAAATAAGATGCTTCCTCTGATCCGTCTGCGGTATGGAAAAGAATTTCCAAAGCTTGTAAAAGCAATGGAACGGCGGCATCTGGAATACAATAAAACTTTGGAGTATCTGTACCGGCAGGAAAAAGAAGGAAAAGTATTTATTATTCAGCCGCCTGCTCCGGTAGAAATCAGCAGACTGGAAAAGGATAAGAAGAAGCTGAAACAGCTTTACCGGCAGGGGTATGAGACAGCAGAGAAGCAATATGAAAAAATGAAAAACTATCTGGAAACGTAATTTGCATAGAGAGGTGAGAAAATGGCGGTTACAATATTTGCGGCGATTGATGTGGGATCCTATAACGTTTGCATGGATATCTATCAGATATCACCAAAATCAGGAATCAACAAAATTGATGAGATCCGGAGCAGACTGGAGATTGGCCGTGACGCTTATGGAAAAGGAAAAATCAGCTATGAATTTGCACAGGAGTTATGTGAGGTCCTTGGGGATTTTGCACGGATCATGAAAGAATACGGGGTGGATGGCTATCGGGCCTGTGCGACCAGTACCTTGCAGGAAGCAAAGAATGTATGGATGGTATTGGATCAGGTTTACCAGAGAACCGGTATCAAGGTAGAAATACTCAGCAATTCCGAACAGCGTTTTTATGGATATAAATCGATAGCAGCCAAAGAAGCGGCTTTTTCCAATATTATTCAAAAAGGAACAGCAATCATTGAAATCGGCGGAGGAAACGTACAGATTTCTCTGTTTGATAAAGATGCACTGGTAACGACGCAGAATTTTAAAATGGGAAGTCTTCGTATACGGGAAAGGCTGGTTCCGGTAGAAAAAGAAACCATTTATTATGAACATCTGGTAGAGGAACTGATTCATAACGACATTCTCAGCTTTAAGAAGCTTCATTTAAAAGAGCGAAAAATTGATAACATTATTTTCCTGGGAGATCTGCTCATCGAAAATCTTCTAAAGGGAAAAGAAGATATGGGAGAGAGCAATACCGTAAGTCGGGAACGATTTATGAAAGTGTATGAAAAAATCGTGCATAAATCTCCGGAACAGATATCCGTGGATCTTGGCATCACACTGGAACATGCCAGCATTTTGATTCCGACGCTGATTATTTTCCGGGTATTTATTGATGAAATGGGAGCTGATAATCTATGGCTGCCGGGTACCCAGTTAAATGATGGTATTTCTTATGATTTTGCTCAGAAGAAAAGACTGATTCGCAGTACCCATAATTTTGAAAATGATATTCTGGTATCTGCAAAAAATATTGCAAAACGATATATGAGTAACAAGAGTCATATTCAGGCAGTGATGCAGGTTGCAGAGACCATATTTGACAGCACGAAGAAGATCCACGGAATGGATGCCAGAGAAAAACTGCTTTTGCAGATTGCCGTGATTCTTCATGATTGTGGAAAGTACATCAGTATGAGTGATGCGGCAAAATGTGGTTATGGAATTATCATGTCGACAGAGATTATCGGACTGTCGCATGCAGAACGGGAATTGATCGCCAATGTGGTAAAATACAATACAGAACCATTTAAATATTATGGAGAGGCCGATTCTAAGAGCACCATTGACAGAAATACGTATATGCTGATCGGAAAACTGACTGCCATTCTTCGGGTAGCCAATGCCCTTGACCGTAGTCACAAGCAGAAGGCAGAAAGTATCAAAGCGACAGTAAAAGAGAAAGAGCTGATCATTACAATAGACACCCAGGAGGATATGATACTGGAAGAGGGATTGCTGAAAGAAAAAGCAGATTTCTTTGAAGAAGTGTTCAGCATTCGTCCGGTACTCCGCAGAAAGAAAAAGAGATAAGGAGACGGAATATGAATTTAAAAGAATATACAAAACCGGAATATTATACCAACCGAGAATTAAGCTGGGTAAAATTCAATGAACGTGTATTAAGTGAAGCAAGGGATAAGAATCTTCTGTTGTTTGAAAGACTGAAATTTTTAAGTATTACAGCGTCTAATCTGGACGAGTTTTTTATGATTCGTGTGGCTTCTTTAAAAGATATGGTTCATGCAAAGTATACGAAACCGGATATTGCAGGTATGACGCCGAAAGAACAGTTAAAAGAGCTTTCGAAAGTGACAAAGGAGCTGGTACAGGCACAGTACAATACATACAACCGTTCACTTGTTCCGGCACTGAAGAAAATCGGACTTCATGTGGTGGAACAGCATGAAAATCTTACAGAGGAACAGCAAAAATTTGTAGATAACTTTTTTGAAGACAGTGTCTATCCGGTACTGACACCTATGGCAATGGATTCGGCAAGACCGTTTCCGCTGATTCGGAATAAAACGCTGAATATTGGTGCACTGATTTCCAAAAAAGATAAAAAAGGAAAAGAAGAACTGGAATTTGCCACCGTGCAGGTACCATCTGTACTTCCGAGAATCGTGCAGCTGCCGGATGACAAAAACGGAAATACAGTCATTATCCTTCTGGAAGAAATCATTGAGAGAAATATTGAGAAGCTGTTTTTGAGCAATCAGGTGGTTTGTACTTGTCCGTATCGGATCATGCGTAATGCAGATCTGACGATTGATGAAGATGAGGCAGCCGATCTTCTGAAAGAGATTCAGAAACAGCTGAAAAAGAGACAGTGGGGAGAAGTCATCCGGTTGGAAGTGGAAGAGCGGATGGATGAACGACTGCTGGAGATTCTGGAACGGGAATTCAAAATCAAAGACGAAGACATTTTCAAAATCAATGGTCCGCTGGATCTGACATTTCTGATGAAAATGTATGGATTAGAAGGATTTGATGAATTCAGGCAGACATCCTATGTTCCGGCACAGGTTCCTGCCATGATGACAGAGGAAGATATTTTCACACAAATTCGAAAGGGAGATATTCTTTTACATCATCCCTATATGACCTTTTATCCGGTGGTTGATTTTGTGCAGCAGGCAGCAAAGGATCCGAATGTTCTGGCAATCAAACAGACCTTGTATCGTGTCAGCGGAAATTCTCCGATTATTCGTGCACTTGCTCAGGCAGCAGAAAATGGCAAGCAGGTAACGGTTCTTGTGGAATTAAAAGCCAGATTTGATGAAGAAAATAATATAGTGTGGGCAAAAATGTTGGAAAAAGCCGGGTGCCATGTTATCTATGGTCTTCTGGGACTTAAGACGCACAGTAAGATTACACTCGTAGTCAGAAGAGAAGAAAATGGAATTCGCAGATATGTACATCTTGGAACGGGAAATTATAATGATTCTACAGCAAAACTTTACACAGACTGTGGACTTCTCACCTGTTCTGCAAGAATCGGAGAAGACGCCACTGCAGTCTTTAATATGCTTTCCGGATATTCGGAACCAAGAACCTGGAATAAACTGGTGGTTGCACCGATCTGGATGCGGGATCGTTTCCTGCATTTAATCGAGATGGAACGAGAATATGCCTTGAAAGGAAGAAAGGCCAGAATCATAGCAAAAATGAATTCCCTTTGTGACCGGGATGTTATCGCTGCACTTTATGCTGCCAGTGCGGCAGGTGTGAAAATTGATCTGATTGTACGCGGAATCTGCTGCCTGAAAGTGGGAATACCGGGAATCAGTGAAAATATTACAGTACGCTCGATTGTAGGAAATTTCCTGGAACACAGCCGGATCTTCTATTTCTACAGTGACGGAAATGAAGAAATTTTCATGGGAAGCGCAGACTGGATGCCGCGAAATCTGGATAAACGTGTGGAAATCGTATTCCCTGTAGAGGATGAAAAACTGAAGGAAGAAGTGAAACATATTCTGGAGATTCAGTTGGAAGATAATGTGAAAGCACATATTCTGCAGCCGGACGGTACGTATGAAAAAGTGGACAGAAGAGGAAAAATGCGGCTTTCTTCTCAGGATTTCTTCTGCGAAGAAGCAACCAGACGGGCAAAACGGCCGCAAAGTGAAATCGATAAAAGAATCTTTATACCTGCAGAAGCACCGGAAGAATAAAACAGAAAAAGAACATCCATAAAATGCCGTCAGACATTCTATGGATGTTCTTTTTAATCACCAAGCGGTGCGATTTTTTCTTTATAAATTTTCCGATAAAAATAAGAACTGAATGTAACAGAAGCAATTTCCGCAATGGGGATGGCCCACCATACAGCGGAAAGTCCGCCTACTTTTGCAAGGAAAGCAGCAACTGGAAGAATGACCAGGAGCTGACGGGCAGCCGATACGATCAGACTGTAGATGCCGTTTCCAAGTGCCTGGAATACAGAGCCGACCACGATACAAAATCCTGCAAAGATAAAACTCAGGCAGATGATCCGAAGCGCAGGTACCCCGATTTCCAGCATGGCATCGGAAGCATTGAACATGCGCAGCAGGTTTTCCGGGAAAATCATGAACAGAGCCAGACCACAGAGCATGATCACTACAGCACTGATGATACTAAGATGTATGGTCTGTGTAATCCTCTTTTTATTTCTGGCACCATAGTTATAGGCTACAATCGGAACCATACCGTTATTCAGACCGAACACAGGCATAAAAATAAAACTGTTCAGTTTGAAATATACACCAAATACGGCAGTAGCAGTAGAGGTAAACTGGATCAGGATTTTATTCATCCCAAACGTCATCAAAGAACCGATGGCCTGCATAACAATAGAAGGAATCCCTACTTCATAAATGGATGCAATGATTTTTTTGTCCGGACGGAAATGGCGCATATCAATGGAAATATCTTTGTTGACTTTTATATTAAAGAAAAGTCCAAGCACACAGGCACAGGCCTGACCGAAAACAGTAGCAATGGCGGCACCGGCAACTCCCAGTTTTGGAAATCCCAAAAGACCAAAGATCAGAATCGGATCCATGATGATATTGATGATCGCACCCACACCTTGAGAAATCATGGTAAAGAAAGTTCTTCCGGTAGACTGGAGAAGTCGCTCAAACATGACTTGCAGATATACGGCAACACACAGCGTGGAGATAATTGTCATATAAGTAACCCCATATTCCTTAATCTGAACATCAGAGGTCTGAATGTTGAAAAAAGGAACAGCCAGAAGATTGCCTGCAATGGCAAAAAGAATTCCGCTGATAAAGGCGAGGAAAATACCATGTTGTGCACAGGCATTTGCGGTACGGAATTCCTTTGCGCCAAGACTTCTGGAAAGCACAGAATTTACACCCACACCGGTTCCGACGGCAATAGCAATCAGAAGATTCTGAACAGGGAATACAAGAGATACAGCAGTCAGGGCATTTTCATTAATCTGTGCAACGAAGATACTGTCTACAATATTGTAAAGTGCCTGAACCAGCATAGAAAGTATCATGGGAAGTGACATTTGAAAAAGAAGCTTTGGAACAGGAAGTACACCCATTTTATTTTCCTGTACATTTGACTGTGGCATAGAAAACATCCTTTCTTTTGAGTATTTTAGTGATGCGTAAAAAGAGCCCGCCAATGGCAGGTCCCTTATATATAGTGTAGCGGAATAAAAAATACTTGTCAATCGTATGTTGCAGTTAAAAAAAGTTTGTGAGAAAAATAAAAAAATGCTTGCAATTTGGAAAAACATAGTGTATTATAAATGAGTACGGTTCGTTGGTCAAGCGGTTAAGACGCCGCCCTCTCACGGCGGAAACAGGGGTTCGATTC
>OBLI01000327.1_pt1 | contig 51553 bp, 66 predicted proteins | sample 1519701 | NCBI WGS metagenome assembly OBLI01 (sample SAMEA3663005, study PRJEB22513) | pig gut metagenome | biome: pig gut; feature: pig-associated habitat; material: faeces | place: France | collected 2012
TAGGTATAGCCGTCGAGCGGGTAATCATCGGCGAAGACAAGCGTCTCACGCCGGAAGATGTCTGAGCACTCGATCTTCCCTTGACTGACGAGACGCAGCTTGAACGTCCGTTGGATCGTGACCACATCAAAGGTGTGGAATGCGCCGTCAGAGACGAGCGCAAGAAAGTCGGAGAAGGATCCGTAAACGTCATTGAGCAGGAACGACAGGCGAACCTCCCTTGTGTCGAGCACGGGAGCTGACAGATCCACCTCGATCCCGTCCTCCTCCTGCCAATCGTTCTGATCCGGCGTTTTCAAGGATGGATAGGCCACCAAGGATGCCCAATCGTTATCCGGGACATATACCCCGTATTCAAGGTATATGTCTATCCCGTCCACGTATAAGCGATCTCTCATCATAGGATTATGGCGTGCTCGGAAACGTTCTTGATTACCTGTGTACCTCTCACTCCCTGCACGGAGACAACAGACCACCCACTGGCGTTGATCGTTGCGGACGCAGCCTGGAACAGGGTTATCTCATGCCGCTCCAGCGTGTCACAACGGATATTGGCGACCGTCCTGCCGACGAGGATTGCCCTTTTCGGATTCCTCAGCGTGATTGATCCTGCGTCGATGTAGATGCCGTATTTCTGCAAGCCGTAGGGCTTGAAGAGCCGGAAGGTGGCGAGGTTCGGAAAATGGTTACGCAGGCAGAACTCCATCCCCTTGGTGGAGAGGAACAGCTTGACTATATCATCCACGGTCTTCTCCTTTCCAGTGAAAAGGTCGCAAGCGCCAAGTGCCTTGGCTTGCTCATAGATATTCTTGATGATGCTTTCCATAACTATTTTAATTTGATTCCTTTAGTAACAATATCGTTCACGGATTCCTTGACTTCCTTTACCTGCTTGCGCATTTCGGAAGCCTCGTCAGCCATTGTCTCGGTATGCCGCTCGATGTTGAGCACGCTCGCGAGGATCATGTTCACGGAGGAGAGGAGGAGCTTCGTGTTCTCCGCTATGGAGTAGGTGTGCCCCTGTATGGCGGTAGCCCGTCCGCTCAGCTCGTCCACGCTCTCCTGCGAGGCGGTGGCTATGCCTTTCGTCGCTCCCTCTCTCGCCGCCGTGACCTCCTCCGTGACCTGCTCGGCCACGTTGAACATACCCCTCACGCTATCCGGCAGAGCCTCCCAAATCTGGGCGAAATCGTTGCCCACGGCGTTAAGGTCTGCGGCGAAACCGCTCATGGAGTCTATCACGGCCTGCAATCCCACGAATTGGCCGTCCTTGAACCACTTCGACTTGTACTTGTCGAAGATGTCACCCAACGGCTCCTCAAGGTACTTGGAGACGAGCATCCGCTTGATCACGTCTGCCACGATGTCATTCACCTTGTCGCCCCAAGCCTCGGCGTAATCCTCCCCGGCTTGGAAAGCTTCGAAGAAAGCGTCAGAGAGCTGTTTTGCTATATCGGAGGAGGAACCGCCGATGATGTCCTCGACCAAGCCGTTTATGATCTCCACGGCTTGCTGTCCAAGATCCTCTATTTGCTTTTCCCAATCGGAGATCTTCCCGCTGTCGGTCTTCTTCTTGTCCTCCTCCTGCTTGATCTGCTCCTGTATGAGGATCTGCTGTTTCGACAGGTTCTCCAGCTGCTCACGGGCGTTGTCGTAGTTCTTCCCTGCGAAAGCCTTGTCAGCTGAATAGGCCACGTTAGCGTAGGCCGTGGCCAGCTTGTCAGCGGACTTGGCGAGCAGCTCATTATTCGTCCGTGCGTTGCCATAAAGCGTGTTCCACGCAAGGTTAAAGTCCTTAGTCGCATAGGCGTTGGCGAGGATCTCCCGGCGGGTCTGCTGCAACTGCTCATTGACGATCCTCAGAGCCTTTCCTTGGCTCTCCTGCAAGGTGACAACGCTTGAGTTATTCAATTCCCATTGCAGTTGGTCAATCCGCTCCTGCAAAGCGTCGATCTCCTTCTGCTTCTCCTTGTCGTTGTTGAAGAGGTTGGCGATAGCGGTTGCGACCTGCATAGCGGCTGATATGACGGTAAGGATCACGGATGCACGCTCAACTACCTGCATCGCCTTCGCTGCTGTGGATGCCGTCGCTGAGATACCTACGGAGGACATCTGAACGAGCTGCACAATACCGTTGATCATGGACGTTGTGGAGGTTGCGATACCTCCAGCGGCAGATATGGCCTCGCCTACGGTTCCTCCGATGGCATCCCCAAGCTCTTTGAATGTCCCGGCGCACTCGTTAAGCGTCTCGTAGAGATCCTTCCACTCCTCCAAGGTTCGCTCTCCGGGACTGAGAGCGTCTTTCGCCCTCGCCTCTGAGATCCGTTTCTGAGCCTCCGTAACCTTCGCCTCAGCCGCGGCGAGCTTAGACCCGGTGTCTCCATTGGCCTTTGCCTTCTCCAGCTCTGATTCCGCTTTTTTGAGGACACTCTCAAGCTGCGTAAGCGTCATATTCGCTATGCGATCACACCAAGCCTTATAGCTCTCCTCCCGTTGGGCGAATTGCTCATCTACGGCTTGTAGAGCCTCCCTTTCCTGTCGGTTCAGCTCCTCGACATTATCCATGCTCACGCCCTCACGCAAAACGCTGTTCCCTTGGCCGTCGGTCGTGTAGAGGGATCTTCGCTTGCGATCGTACTCCTTGGTGATTTCCATGCGTCGCTCCTCATAAGAACGTACATCGTCAAGCATATCCTTCAAGGCTTCTTGGTTCCCCTTGACCTTGATCTCGTTGGCAATCCTCTCGTAAGCCTCAAGCATACTCCTTTGCCCGGCAGAAAGGTCTGAGCGGTCGAATACAAGGGAGGAACGATACTTGATCTGATCCTCCTTAGAAGCCCTTGGATTATCGTTTTGCCATTCCAAGGTGGCGTTATCCTTCAATTCCTCGATCATCGCCTTCTCACGGGATGCGTTCTCGGCCATAAGACGGTCATAGTTGAGATCCACCTGTGCCAAGGATTTCTCAAGACCGTCCTCCATTCCGTTGATCCTCGATTGACGGATCTCCAGTTCCGCTTGCGCCACGGATTCGGAGACCTTGCGGCCATACTCCTCAATGGTCTTCGTGCGCTGAGCTGTCTCGTCGGCAATCTTCTGCCTCTCCTTCGCCTTTCGCTTCTCCTCATTCTCCTCCTCCTTGGTAAGGTTTTGCTTGGACGATTGATTGAAGAGGGTCTTGAAGCTGTCAGACAGGGAGGCCATCTTCGAGGTGTATGTGTTGATCTTCTCGTCTAAAGCCATAAGGACAGGATCGTTGGCGAACTGGCGTTTCAGTTCCTCTTTGGCTTTCTTCGCCCCGGCCTCCGTATAGACCCATGATCCGTTACGGTCAATCCTCTCCATCCCGTTTGCGGTCGTGTGCGTGGTGGACGTGGACTTGGATCCGGCCTTGATAGCCTCGATTCTCGCCTCAAGCTCCATCTCACGCTCCACCCTCTGCGCATAGGCATCCTCTATCTTTGCCTGCCAAGCAGCAGCCTCGGCACGTTGACGGAGAGCCTTAAGCATGGTGGCCGTGTTTCGCATGAAGATATTCTCAGCGTCATTGACCCCAGATACGGAGATCCCAAGCTCGTTGAAACGCTGTTGATTATCCTTGATCCATTGACTACGCTCATGCTCCCGCTTGCAATTCTTGTACTCCTCCTGCATCTGCTTATAGGATGCGATGGCCTTGGAGGAGGATTCAGCGACACGCTTGTTGAACGTCTCTGCCTCCGATACCTCAGCCTCAAGAGCGTCTGTTGCGCTGGTCGTGGCTTGCTTGAACAGGTAGAAGGCTGAGGTCGCAGCCGCTAAAGCAGATAGTACCAAGCCCAAGGGATTGGCCTTGCAAGCGAGGTTGAAAAGGAGCATAACGTCCTTAGCGGATCTCACTGTCGTAGCCAGCGACAGGAACGCTTGTACCGTGCCCCATATATTCATCAGCTTATGCGCTGCGGCAACAGCTATGACAGCCGCCTTGTACGACCCATAGACGGAGATAACGGTAAGCAGGACGTTCCCGACCGTCCTCCAATTCTCAATTAGATTGGACGTGAGACCCAAGGATGCGTTAATCACGCCCTCCTGCTGCTTCCCGATCTCGTCGAGCATAGCGTCGATAGCGTCCTCGATATTGGAGATCTGCCCGTTGATGGACTTCGCTTGCGCCGCCATTCCCCCGCCGAACTTAGATCCCTCGGAAGTAAGGTTCTCGATGGCTTTCTGAACATGCTGGAAACCAACCTCTCCTTCCTCCACAAGTTGCTTCACTTGGCTCTCCGCAACTCCGAATTGCTTGGCAAGTTCCTCCATGAGAGGGATTCCACGGCCAAGGAACTGGTTAAGGTCTTGGGTGTAGAGACGGCCTTGCACCATTGTCGTTCCGTACAGATAGGCGAGATCCCCAAGAGGTATAGAGAGGCCGGAAGCAATATCTCCAAGCCGGACAAGAAGGCCGTTCACCTCGTCCGCTGCGACACCGTAGGCGATAAGCTGTTTCGCCGCCTGTCCGATGTCCTTCAAGTTAAAAGGTGTCGTGGCCGCGGTCTTGACCAGCTGATCCATGAGCAACTTCGCTTGGGAAGCTGATCCGAGCATGGTAGTGAAAGAGATCTCCAGTTGCTGGAACTCACCTCTTACCTTAACAATCTGGGCAACGAAGGATCGCATCTGATCGACGGCGAACGCTCCCGCTATGGTCTTCCCCAGGCTCTTGAAGCTCTCGTCAATCCTCTCGCCCTCTCTGACAGCGGAATCGCTTATCCCTCTCAATATGCGCCTTGACTCAGAGGCTCCAGCCCTAAGAGCTGAATTGTCCAGTGATACGGCGAAGTTCAATCTTCCTTTATCGTTGTTCATCAATCGCAGCTTTCAAAAAATTGTTTCACTTTTTCCTTGTTATCGGGATCATTCGCTTCTATTATCTCTTGATCCTTTTTCTTCCCTTCTCCCTCTTTCCCCTCCGTACTGGCTGAACGGGACGGAAGAACCGCCGAGTACATGATCACGTTTGCGAAACTCATGTCAAGAACGTAATCGAACGGAAGGGTGTACGCCTTTGACAGGCCAGCTATGATCGCCCATGCGCTGTCGTTCAATCCACTTTCGTCGGGCGAATCAGATTTATCTCTGACAGGAAAGTGGTAATGCCGAAAAAATCGCTTAACTCCAGCTTCCCGAGTATGTGCTGAATGGCACCCAAGAGTTGTGACGGAGTACAATCCTCCAGTATCTCCTTGGCAAGATCCCTCATTGGGTAGGTCGTGACCTTCTCGTACTTTCTCGTGTCTATCAATCCCCACAGATAACGTCTCCCGCTTTTCAAGACAGTTTCCGTCTTGGGATAGCATCCTTTAGCTCCAAGGATCAAGATTGCGGCTATCTCGCCGAGCGGACGGCACTCCTTGGCCACGGAAAGGCACTCTTCCACGATGCGATCCGTCCTAAGCGTCGTATGAGGGAGCCTTGATACAGCCTCGGAAAGTTCTATGATCGTTGCGACCGAAGGAGGCGCAACCTCGTAGGATCGCTGTCCTATCTGTAGTGAAAACGGCTTTTGAAGGATTGCGTCAGCCGTCTTTGTTTCAATGCTTTCTTTTATCATAACTTTAAAATCTTAGAGGGGCGGGGGTCGGAATCGAACCGACACGCTCACGGGTTCAAGTCACCCGTGCGATACAGCCATTTATCAACCCCGCTGATTAAAGATAGAAGAGTATCAAGAGCCTGACTTGGTGTAAGGCTTCAAGGTCTTTCCCTCCTTCGGCTTCAAGCACTGGGCGATGTACTTCAACATCTTGCCGTCAGCCGTCGTGAAGGTCTCCTCAACACGCACCACGGAGCGGTCGATCTGACAGCCCTCGCAAGCGTCGTCCTCGGGAGTGATACGGAATGCGTGCTCGCCCGTGATGATTCCGTCGTTGTCCTCGAATGGACGTTGCTTGCCCTTCTTGACAAAAAGCTCGAACTCCAGCTGATAGGTGGTCTTGCCGTAACGAACGTCAACCACATCGCCTCCCTCCTCGGTCGCTGTTGTCTGTGTCCCCGCCGTAGGCGTTACCTTGGTCGTGTTCTCCTTCGGCGTGTCGATAGTAGTCCAAGAAGCCGACGAACCGGGTGCCCCATCCGTAGATGGAGTTGTCTCGATAAAACATTTACCCCATGATAATACTGCCATAGTTGTAATTATTTAATTGTTAAACATATTATTCCTGCTTTCTTACGACAGGCGTGATCGTCACCAATTCACCTTCCTCGGTAATGAGGTAAGGATAATAGCCCTTGTCGTTCCCGTAGTCGGCAGCGTCGATAATCGCTTGCTGCGGGGTCTTGATCGGGGCGTAATCGTAGCCGAAGTACTCATAGGCAAGCTTGACAACCACGAAGTGCTGGTTGATGTCCGGCTCGGCCTCCGTGTAGATGGTTTGTTGTAGGCTGAACTTATAGCATGATACCTCAGCCGTTAGGCTGTCAAACCAAGCCTGCGCCAAAACCTCTATTTCCTCACATCGTTTGCCATCCTCAACCAATACGCCGTCTCCGCAAGCGTCAATGTCCGGGACGAAGATGTTCACGGTCACGACACCCTTCTGTATCTGAGAGGGAATACCCGTCGTGAAGATCACGACAGCGTCCTCCTCCCGGCTGTCCCTCGGCCTTTGCCCGGCACGATAGACCTCCCCGGAAATGAAGGTGTAAAGCGTGCTATCCCGTAGCAGCTTGTAGATGTCCCCTTGAATCTGTTTGGATGTCTTTGCCATATTCTTGCAGTGATTAATTGAATCCTAAATCCTTCAATAACTTATCCGTAAGTTGGTCGGCCAATAGTTCCGCACTGTCCAAAACGTCATATCCCTTAGCTGAGACATAGGTGGCGTAGTTCATTCCTGCTACCACAAGTAACGTAATGCCTGACGGGAACCGGGCAGCAAGTTCAGCGGCGTAAGCCTTTCCCGTTGCCTGTCCCTTGGCTTTGTCGGTTCCCTTCTCGGATGGAGCGAAGTCGGAAGCCTGAATAACCTTTCCGTCCTCGACAATGACATAGCCGATTGAACTCCTCAGATTCCCCGTTTGATCCTTATAGCTATCAGTCGAACGAGCCTTGTTAAGGCATTGCTCACCGATATCAGAGAGGGCGCGAAAGATCGCTCTCCTAAGTCTTGCGATGCGCTCCTCCGTGTATCGCAGGATCTCCTCGTTCGGTGTCAGTTGCGTTATCGGCATACGTCAAACTGTCAATCGAATCATACCCACGGCCTCAAGTGGCTCTATCAAAGATACGCTGAACTCCCCGATAACCATACCCTTGTCGTCGCTCAATCGGCAACGTTCGGACGTGATCTCGACATGATCCTCAACTGTCACCTCGTAGGTTTGTTGCGTGTAGCTCTCCCCATCCTTCGCCTTGGCGAGCAGGTTCATCCTGCTCACCTTGATATTGCAGGGATGCGGATCGCTCCACGAAGAGGAGGAAGGTTTAATGCGATAACCCGTTTCCGGGTCGATCGCTCCCGCCTCCTGTACCTTGAACTCGATCGTGCCGTTCTCTATGATCATGTTTGCTGAATTAAAGACGTGAACCCTTATATCCATACATAGGCTTTTGCGCTACTGATCCGTCCGGCTCAAATTCCGCATAAAGCGATTTCGCCTCACTTCTCAATCTCGCCCTCTGCTCATCCGTGAAGGAGAAGGATTGACCTCCCTGTGATATATCGGGAGCCTCGGAAAGCCACATATACACGTCCGCACGAACAAGGTTGTACGGTTTCGATCTTAACGTTTCCTGCGTAGCCTCGGAGGACAAATCAAGTCCTCGGGCTATCGCAGTAGCATCAATGAACGATTGCGGAACGGGATAAGCGTTCAATCCTCTTACACAAGACTGCATATTAGCCATGACTATACGGATTAGGATTAAGCGGTTTGATCTGCCTCAAGCAAATAGATGCTATCCGCACCGTCAATTACCGGAATGCAAAGAGCCTGCGCTGCGGTAAACTCCTCCAAAGGATCTGTCTTGCTGTACTTGGAAACCAAGATATGGCTACCCGACTTCTCGTAAGTAACTCCAGCCACAGGGTTTGTCTCCTCCGCAAGAGTACCATAAACAAGACGGCCAACCACAGCCGACGGCGTACCTACAATATTCGCCTCCTTCCAAGGCTTAACGGCCTTTTTCGTTCCATCTTTCTTCTGAACCTGGAAGGTGCTATTAACGATGTGGAATGTCGCATTGTACTCGTCATTCAGAGCATCAAGGAACGCACTTCTACCGGGTACGGGGAGCAAGGTCTTATCAGTGATAACCGCATTGTTGAAATTAGCCATCAAGAGTTTGCCCTGCTCAGAGTGACGGAAGAGGTCAAAGTACTTCTTGGAGATATAAACATCCGTAATGGTGTTGCTATCCTCGCTTGCCTTGTCGAAAAGCTTCTGGACATCATCCTGTGGTTTCTCGCCCGTCTCTCCCCACTTCTTAGTGGCCTTAAAGGTATTCTCATCCTTATAGCCGTACTCAACACGGACTCCCGTACCGTCGTTGGTATCGCCCTCGACAAGACAGGTACCCGTAGAAAGAGCCTCAAGGAACATGATCTCCTTTCGCACGTCGCAAGCCTTGATAACCTTGGGGGCATCGTCAAAGATCTTAGCCGCAACCGAAGCCTCGTCAGCACCTCGGGCAATCATGACATTAATATCGCTGATATGCTTCTCGCCCTTGCGTAACTTGAGACCGATCTTTGGGAGCTTGCCGGAGGCGTTGGAGATCTTATCTCGGCTTTTCAACGGGAGGGAGCTGTCAAGAGCGACAACATCAGCTGCTACAACAGAATGATTGATTTCAGTCGATCCCCAGCTAAGATCTGCGCTATACTCCTCCGTGAGCATGGTCTTATGCAGGAAAGTAGGCTCCTTGGTCTTGTCGTTGAATTTCTCGGTGATCTTTCCGATCACTAAACGGAAGTACTTCTCAATGTACTCCAAGAACAAACTTGAATTCATAACACTTTCTTATTTGTTAGTTAGACATAGAGGAACTGAATGTTGGGAAGAGCGGCCTTGATCTCGGAAGTTACAGGCGCACCGACTGCGGTAGCGGCAGCGGCACCGTTCACTTGACCCATCGTAATGATGGCCGCTCTCGGGTCGTTCACAGATACGGAGGACTTGAGCACTCCTACATAGGAATGACTCTCGGGCAAGGTTACATACGCACCGCCCGTAACCTTGAGCGGAAGGAACTCACCGGTTGAATCGTTCTTCACGATAACATGACCCGCCTTGATAACGGTGGTACCCTCATCCAATCCCGATACATCGAGTGTTCTGCCACCCGGAAGATCCCCGAGGGCATTAACAATGACAATACCGTCGTAGCTGTCAATGATTTCCGTGGACTTACGTCCAAGAGTTGATTGTGCCATTTCTTTTAAGAATTAAAGTTGATGATTGATTAAATACCCAGCTTGTCCACTACTGTCTTCGCCTCGTCATCGGTCGCTTCCTTGTCACCCCCGGAAGTTTGCTGTGTCTTGGATCCCCCTTGGAATGTAGGTTGCCCAAATACAGCACCCTTAGCTGTTTTAACCTTAGTGATGTCTGCGACCTCGTTAGTAACGTCCGTTTTCAATGTCTCAAACTCCTCATCCGTAAGATTGTCAACGGGTGTTCGTTCGTAGGACTTGCGGATTGATTCAGGAAGGACGGAGATAATCTTGGACAGCTGATCTCGTCTGTTCGCTGTCAGCTTCTCGTTCTTTATGGCCTTAACCTCCTCTACGAGCGTCTTGTTGCTCTCGATTACGGCTTTCGCCCATGAAGGAATATCTTCACTGACCTCGATTTTTCCCTCATCACCCTTGGTATCAGCGTCAACCTTCTTGCCGTCCTTCAAGCCGTATGTCTTCTCATAGTTCTTTACGGCTGTCTGTTGAGCCTCGGTCGCACGGCTGTCTCCATAGGATTCGAGGACTTGCTGGAATGTCACCCCGTCAACAGCGGTTTGAACATCCTCCGCTTTCGTTACAGTCTTCGCCAACTTGTCAGCGATCCTGCTCAAAATCTTCTCGCTGACCCCCGGATATTTGGCTTTCAGCGCATCAAGAATAGATTGTTTCATGATTAACTAATTAGTTTATTGTTTGATTTCCGATTAATCTCCGCAAATATCGCAATTTTTTCAAAAGTGATCACAATATAATCACTAAATAGAGTTTCTATATTTTTTTTCAGTCCATAATAATCAAGTATATTGCCGTTTATGCCTAAAATCTGTTTAAAGATAAACTTATCGGTTAATTTTTTCTCACAAAAAAGTTTGCAGTTCTAAAATAACGTCGTAATTTTGCAATGTGATTACAACATAATCACTATGGATAGTAAAAAAAGGAGATAGAAAAATGAAAGCAACGACTAAACTTGAGTACAGCAGTAAGTTCATTAACAGGAATTGGAGAATAAAAGTATCGGGACTTGACGCACAAGGGAACAGGGTTCATAAGCTCGTGGGCGTATCCGGTATTATCGCCTTGATCGGTGTTGAGATGCTGAACAAGCTCTTAAAAAGGGCTATCAAATGCATTGAGGACGTTTGTGTATGCAAGCTTCGCCGTGGCTTGAAAGTATCGTTTTATATCAAATAATCGAAGGAGGACAAGACAATGAAACAGAAGATTTACAAGGTTTCAAGAGAGAGGGCTATAACGATAGCCGCTAACCACAACTGCGTTTCTAAAGAGACGGCAGCGAAGTACACGGACAGCGAGCTTAAAGAGGTTCTGCGTCAGTTAAGATTAAAACCCGCCTTTTGAGCTATGACATACAGAGGCATTATCGAAGCGGAATATCTGACAGGCTCATGCTTATCTAACGAACATTTCAATTCAGTTTTACCAATAAATTTTTAGCGTTATGGCAAGAACAAAGACAACAGACCACCAGAAAGGTCTCAATGAGGTAGTGATTAACAAGGTTCAGAGAATGATTGACGGGAAAGCCCGTGGCGTGCAGGAGACAATGAGCCGCCTTATCGAGGAGGGAAAGATCTCACAGGATTTTATCGCCCCGATAGGAGTGAACCTCAAAGCGAAGGATCATTCTCCTGTGATAACCTTTAGCGGGGAGACCTTTACCAAGGCTCCTACGCTCATGATGAATATGCCCGACGGTGCTTTCTCCCTTCATGATAACGCCATAGGTCAGTTAGCGGACAGGATGGGGATCCCTCAACGCTATCTGAGGACGCTTGCGGGAGGAGGAAAGCCATGGCAGATAATGCTTGCCGCTGAGATTCTAAACCAGCACAGCGATTGGACGCAGAGAAGTCGGGTGCTTATTAGAGCCGTAGGGCAACAGGTGAGAGGCGTTCTCAGCGATAGTTACCGCCGATTGAACTCCGTCGAGATCCTTACGGCATTCGTGCAGGAGGCATCTGAGCAAGGTGCGGTCATATCCGACGCATACATGAACGACACAAAGGTTTGGGCTGAGACAATCCTCCCGCAACCCATCGTCGTACCGACCGCAAAGAACGGTGACGTGGTTATCTTCGCCGGGGCACGTTTCTCAACCTCCGACTATGGGGACGGAGCGGTTGACATGAGAGCCTTCCTACTTAACGGGGCTTGCCTTAACGGGATGGTTCGTGAGAGCGTAATGAAACAGGTTCATTTAGGGAGCAAGCTCCCAGATACGCTTGCCTTATCGCAGGAGACCTATGAGCTGGACACCCGCACGACGGTATCAGCCGTTAAGGATCTCACGAAGGGGCTATTCAGCCGTGACAACCTCGAACAGAAAGCCTACGAGATACATGGGGCTTCTGAGATAGAGGTGGAGCCGGACAAGGAAATAACCAAACTTACGAAAGGCGGGCTTCTCCTAAAGCAGGAGGGGAAAGAAATCGAGAAGATCTTGATGAGAAACAATCCGGAGGATGGCGTGCAGGGCGCAAGCACCCTTTGGAAGCTTACGCAGGCTATCACAGCACACGCCCGGGAGTTGACCCCGGAAAGGAGCCGTGAACTTCATGAGATCTCAGGAAACCTTATGAACCGTGTAAAGTTATCTAAAAGCAACGACTAATAAATAAATTAGGAGTTTTCTCGTATAAAACCCGTTTCAGATATATGTTTTCTCGTTAGAAACGTGCATCTGACATGGGTTTTCTACGTGGAAACACCACAGAGGAGAGTAGAGGAGAGTAGAGGAGAGTAGAGATATAACTAAAGTTATATTCGTAATTTTCGCCTGCAATAACAGGCGGCAAACTAAAATAAGTAATGGCAAAGAAAGAGTACATCTACAAGGTCAAATTCGATTTCGCCCCATTGAAGGACGATAATCGTACGGAATTTTACTTCGGTTCTATTACATCAATCTTCACCGTGTTCTCGGAGAAGCTTATCGGTACAAATGTAGCCGCATTATGGAAACATGGATTGGGTAACGGAAACACTTACTACGGTCAATATTGTAGGATCACCGCCGAATTATTGGTTCGTAGCCCACACAAGAGGTAAACAACAGAATTTGCGTCAGAGCAACCGTAATATCGAAGATGATAACTTTATCATTTATCCGATTTCGTTTGCTCTGGCGCAAAAATTGAGAAAAATAACTAAATTTGCACAATCAATCAGTAACTTATGGCACACAAGGAAGAATTGACAACCGAAATGCACTCCGAGTTCCTCGGCAAGGAGATACCCCAGTTAGACCTCAAAGTAATGGGCGTGTATGGGGCTGTCGCCCGTGGGGTCTCCCTCGACGACGCACTGGAACGCTACGGGCTGACCCGTGAGCAGTACGAGCAGAACGTGGAGAGGGTGCTATCGACGTAAATACCTCTCGAACACTCTACGCTGTTGGGTGTCGGTCAAGTCCAGTACGCCCTCCCAGTCGCTACCAAGCAAGGCTTTCTTACCATAAGGGAGTCTTGCTATTTTGTTCATCGGGAACGGGTCGGAGGAAGCGTTGAAATGCCCGTCTATCAGACCCATTATGCGCTTCTCCTGCTTTGCCGTGAGAGCCGAAAAATGTATTGCACTGATAGCCTCGTTGCGGTCTCTGACGCAGAAACCATACCGCGCCCAAGCATAGCCTCCCACGTCGATATTGGCGTACAACTCGATGCGCTCGACCCCTGCGACCCGATACTGCTCATAGAGAGCCTTGAACACTTGTCGGCTGACCCCTTTGCCCTGCAACTGGCGGTCGAGTTGAAACAACTCGTGGTCAACGTATTTCGCCCCGTTATCGTCAATGCGGAACGCCCGTTTGAGTTCGACCCCGTTGCCCCTCCACGACAAATGAACACCGCCGTCGGGAGACGTTCTCATTGTGCAGGATAGGTCGGTAATGCCTTGCTTGGCGAATATGTCCTGAATGTTGTCATTGAGCCTAACAACGTCGAGGCGATTGTACGGGCTGTTAGCCATTTTGTCTGCCAATCCGCTCCCGAACTTGATACCACGTTCAGACATCGCCTGCAAGTACTGCTCATCGTACCTCGACGACATCGACGCATTGAACCAGTCCTTGCGCTCGTTGTCCCGAATGAAGTACGGGAGCGTCCCGTGCTTTCGTGCCTCGTCTATGCGCGTCCCGTTCTCGTCAAGCCATTTAGTGAAGCCCTCGGGAGGGGTTGTAACCTCGTTGACGCTTCTCTCAGAAACGTCCTCCCCGTCCAAGATGCGGCGGTTATCCTCGGCAATCTCCTCGTCGGTCTTCAAGATGCTCTCTGCGTGACAGCGGCAATGGGGATGCCAGCCCACAAACTTGAAATCCTTCGGGTAGCAGCCTTGACCGGAGGTATAGGTACTACCATAAGGAGCACTTAATTGGTCGCATATATCCTCGAATGGATGCGGTTTACCGTCACGGCCAAGGCAAGTATGGTTATTGCTGAGAACTATTCGGATCCCAACGACGAAATCAAGCTGTTGCCAACGTAGGTGGTCTGCGGTTCTATACGCAATGTTAGTCTCCGTAGCCGTAAGCCTTCGGGCGTTGAGATAACTGCTTCGGTAAACTCCTTGACCGGGGTGAAAGAGGGAAGCACGCTTGGATAGGTGGAGCATACCGTGCTCATCACGAACCCTTCGGAATAGCTTATCAGGGTGCTTTAGGAAATCCCTCACGTCACGGGACATCTCATCGGCTGAACGTCCGCTCCTTATGCCCAAGTCAAGAGCCATTTCTATCTCATTCTTGAATTGATTGGTGTAATTCCAAACGTTATCTGAGAGAGATAGACCCGTAACTGAGTTTTTCCGTTGAATGAACGCATCAAGCGCATCGCCGTTAGTAGAGTAATAACGTCTCGCAATCTGCTCCGGGAGCGAATGGGAGAGGGATCCGAATACCTGTTGGCACAGCTCGTTGTTCTTATTATTCGAAAGCGTCCATTCGGAGCGAACACCGTTCACTATGGCAACATGAAGATCGGAGTTCAGTCGCTCAATTATCTTGTTTACCTGTGCCTCGGCCAATGGGTAATCCGACCAGCTAAGGGGCTTGTCCCCGAGATTGCCGATCAACGCTGAAAGGTTCGCCGCATCCCTCGCTGCGGAGGCGAAAATATCCGCAATCCTCTGTTGGTAGGTATTCAAGTTGTTTAGGTGTTTCTTGTCATACTTATTCATGCCTTATCCTCCTTTCTTGGGACAAACAGCTCGCAGGCAGGATCCTTTAGGAACACGCAATACTTTCCACCTTCCTTCTTGAACTTGCATCGGCAGAGGATCAAATGACCGTCAATCGCCTCGCTATGCCAATCGTAGGAGTTAGCGCAGTCCCTGCATTTTTTGTCGGAAAATGCGTTTTTAGCCTCGCTAAGGATCTTTTTTCTTGCCATCGTGAATTTATCAATTGGGGTGATTTAAATGCGAGAGAGCGCATATTTGCGCCCTCTATGTTGATTCTATCGCCTTTTTATAATGTCGGCTCAAAAGCTGACGCAATGCTTTCGTTGGCTATCTCCTGCATCGTCTTGTCAACGTCCGAGGACCATCCGAGAAGCTCAATACTTTCCCGCTGTGACACGACGGGCTTATTCCCGTTTGCGAGCACAAGGTTAGAGATCGTGTCCTTATCGTCCGTGATCGTAAAGGGAGTTATTATGTTCTCTACCGGAAGAGCGTCTATGTCGGCAGAATAGGAATCGCCCATGATTATCTTGGCGTAAGCCTTGACAACGTTCGTCTCACGGTCGAAGTACTCAAGAAGCCTCCCGCTCTCATCCTTCACCTTCAGTTGAGCGTCGATAAAGAGCTGCTTGCGGCTCTCTCCAGACATCGGGTTTGACTTCATGCTCTCATATGACCAATCGGGGAGTTGAAGCTGGGTGAAAAATGACTGCCTAAGCTCGGAGATATAGAATTTAAGGTTCTCAACCGCCTGTTGCCAAGTAACGTATTGCGCACTGCTTCCTTTCGGGTATTGCATAACAGCCTTGAACTCCTTGTCGGGAGAAAGCTCGTCTCCGTAGGAGATATTCTCGTCAGCGAATACGACAAATAACGGCTTTGAGTTCTCACGGAGATAGTTACCGCTCCGGCTCATAGCCCACTCCATTTCATAGACGATCTTAGAGGTGTCCTCCCATATAGGCGTTGGACGGAACCCGTAAACCGCAGGTATCTTACCGAGGATGATCGGTTCGTCCTCGACAATGTTCCAGCCACCCTCGCTGCTGAACTTCATGTGCCGATCCTTCATATAAGCGTCGAAGTAGGAGACCGTCTTACCTCCGTTTTTTCGTGTATATCCTACTGACAAGGCGATCATGTCCCCGTATTCATCGAACAGCGGATAAAGATCATCACCTAACATCGGGGAGAAGTTCCGGCAGCGTATTTTGAGCTGTGAATTGAGGCCATAGAGGTTGTTCGGTTGCTCGACTGCGTACCAGAGCGTCATAACCTCACAGCTGGCAAACAGCATGCTGCATCGCTCTATGTTTACGCTATCAATGCGGTTCCTCTCGTAGATCTTCTCAAGTACGTCCGCTACTTCCTTCTGCCTATCGTTCTCCGGCTTATATATACGTTTTACGGGTATTCCCGTGATAAGCTCGGTCATTCGCTTTGTTGCGAGACGTTGCATGTCGTACGTTATTCGGGTAACTTTAGACACTGATCCGTCCTCATTGCTTATGTCCGGGTAGAGACTTTTATCCATCACGGGATGCCTATTCGGCTCATAAGCCTCCCGAAGCCCGTGCTTACCAGCCCATGAGGGTACGATTATTGATTTCTCTTTTAGAGCCGCAACTATCTGTTGCGGGGTTCCGTTACTAAGGATCTCTTCAATTGTTGCCATACGTTTATTCTTTTATTACCTGTTGATTCTCTTTGCGATTCTGCTCAAGTCGATCGGTTTTCTCTGACCGCCAAGTATCTCGCTCATAACGACGTATCGGATAGCGTCAATGCCGTGATTCCATACGTCGATGGGAGTGTTAAGCCATTTCCCCTCCTTGTCCTGCGAGTACGTGTAATTCCGGAACTCCTTTATGAGGTTCACGGATTGTTTCGTGAGAACGATCTTATACTCCTGCATCTTCGTTATTCCGGCCTCGATAGAGCCTTGATACTTCACGACCGGGTGGATATTAACGCCTGCCCGGTATATCTCCTGTACAAGGCGTGGATCTGCGCTTTCGCTTATTATCTTCACTTGACCAAGCTTCTTGCACTCGTCGATTATGTCCGAGGTAAGCATCGAGGTCTTGTAACAGATCTCGTCGAGATAGATTGTCTTGGTTTCCTCCTCTATGAGAACGTCCACTATGGCCGTTGGGTCATTCGTGTAACCGAAGTCCATACCTATGAATCGCCTTCTACGGTACGGAGAGGAGGGGAGTCGCTCAACAACCTCGACATTGCGGAATACCAAACCCTCTACCATGGCCTGCTGGCCCAATCCGTAGATCTGCCATAAGGAGAAATTCTTGCTCTTGAGCGATTCGATCTCATCAATGACCGTCTGCTCCAGAAACGGGTTGTCCTTATAGGTCGTTATGAAATGGTGCGTTCGCTTATCCCTATTCACGTCGCAGATCCAGTGTTCATCGGAGAATGAGGGATTGTAATCCATTATCGTGAACCTTGTCGTACGAAGCTTTAGTTGTTGCCATTCAAGGAAATTGATCTCATTCGCCTCATTTACGTAGAGGATCTTGCGCTTCCGTCCACGTAGCTTCTGCTCGTTGTCGCAGGAGAAAAACTCTACCCAAGACCCATTCGAGAATGTATATACAAGCTCGCTCTTGTTGAATTGCTTATCGCTGTATGCGTCTATCTTCTCCAATACCTCGATGAAATCCCTCAATACAGAGCCTCGAAGGGAGGGAAGGGTCGCACGGCAGATGGAAACGGTTGTCTTAGGGACACAGAGGCACCGCCATACAATCCATATAACCGTGTTATAAGTCTTGCTGCTACGGCTACTACCTTGCTCGCTGATGATGCTGTAGCCCCTCTTCCTTGCGTTTTCTATCTCCGAGAAAACCCTTGTGGTTTGTATCTTCACTCGTCAATCTCCTCTGGTTGATCAACCTGGCTCCTTGAATCAATTATCTCTATCGTGAGCGGCTCACGGGCTATCTTCTCGCCTCCGCTCGTTATGTCGGTCTTGCTCGTGCTTATAGCGTCACGCTCCTCCGGGGTAGCGATCATCCTATAAAGGGCGATCTGTGCCGTCGGGTTATCCATGTTGAACAGCCTGTGCCGGATAGCGGATTTCGTCCTCACCTTATTCGTCTCCAGCCTCCTCTTAATGGCGTTGTATTCGTCGCTTTCCGGCGGGAACTTGCGATAAAACGTTGACTTGTCACACGGGAGGAAGGCGACAACATCCTCTATGAAGAACAGGTTCCGCTCCTCGATTACTCTCAACGCATCCTCGTATAATTTCTTCTTGCTATAAGACATGGCTTAGAATTTTGCGCCGTTATACTTGTAGATGATATTATTCTCCTCGTCTTTCGCCACGGGCACAAGCGCACCCTCGAACAGCTTATACGGGGATTGTCCCGCCTGTGGATTGTTCCAGAGCCAACGCATATAGTCAGCCATTGTCATATCGTAGAACTTGGCTTTCCTCTCACTGCTATTCTTGTTATAACCAGATGCCTTGCCCCATTCGTACTTATGAAGCTGCTCTATATCCTGTTTTACGTCAGCCCATCTAACAAGGCCGTCGGGATCCTTCTTTGCGAGCTGCAAAGCCTCGCAGAACTGCCCCCGGGAATAATTCCAATCCTCTGGAAGGCCACAGCACGATCCGTTACAGCATAATTCCTTGAAATGAGCGTCCGAGACATAGAACCTCATCCCAAGCTCGTCACAAAGTCCCTTCATGTTACGCAAGAAAGGCTCCTTGATCTTCCGGTTCAGCCGGAGGTAGCCGCTGCTCACTGAGTATCGACGATAGAACTCCATGAAATCGAATCCACAAAGCTCGTTGAACGTGGGCATATAGTCCCGAAGGGTCTTGCTCCTCTGCTCAACGCACATAAATTCCGTGGAAAGAGCCGTCGCACCCCGGTCTGATGCATCACGGATAAGGTCAAGGTATGTCGGCGTGGAGATACCGATTATGAACGGTCGAAGCCTAAGCGTAGCACCTCCCGCTCCTGCCTTCGCTATGCGCTCGATAGCCTTTAGCCTTTCCATAGGGGTAGGTACACCTTTCTCCACGATATGCGCCTTTCGCTCATCGAGCGTGATTATCGAGAACTTGAAATTCCAGTTCCTCTGCCCCCGTACCAATTCCATGTACCTCTCATCCTCCGTCCACCAAGTCGCTTTCGTAGAGAAGCAAAGCGGGTAGTCAATATCCTTGAAGAAGCGTAAGAGATCAAGCGTTACCCCTCTCTGACGCTCGAATCCGTCAAACTCGTCTGACAGCCCGCCCCATTGCATTACCTTCCGTTGCTTGATGTATGTAGCGAACTGACCTCCGTAGTTATCGGGATCCGTGAACATCTTCTTTATGCGCTCGGGATTAACGTTATTGCACTCCTTGTGCAGGTACGCATCCTTGGATCCTCCTACCGCCCTCTGGAACTGAGAGAAGCAATAGAGGCAACCGAACGAGCAATTGCTATATGTGTCAAATGTCATAGGCATAGAGCAATCCGCTATCTCGTTGCTCCACCTCGGGGATAAATAGTAAGCCATACTCTTCCTCCTTTATTTTGTTAGTGAATAATCAATGATATTTTCCAAGATCTTCTCCGCAGTCGTTTTGGAAGTATCGAATTGCATAACTTTTACTCCGATTGACTGATATTTCTGAGCCGCAGACATCGCCCTTCTCTGCTTAGCGAACACCCGCTCAAAATCCCTCTTCACCACGCCGTGCTTACCGTCGCTTCGCTCTTTCAGCCTACTGTAGAGAACCAAGGGAGGAGCGTAAAGAGATACGATAAGAGCCTTATCGCCAAGAAACAATGCGTTCGTAAGATTCATCCCGAAGGTGTCCATGTAGCTACCCTCGCACAGAACGACATCGCAGGTATCGAGGGCTAACCCTACCGCCTCAGAAAGCCGGGAGGTGCAACTGCTTCCCTTCTCGTTGGTAAGCCTATCAACCCCGCCGTACTTCTTCCCGTCATATCGACCAACCAAGCCAAACCTCCTGTCATTGCAAACGGTAAAGCAATCAGCCTCCTCTCCGATACCCCCGAAGCGGTTTATCAGAGCCCATGCGACCGTGGATTTCCCAACGCAATTCGTACCTGTTATAAACACTACCGTTTTCATCTTAACTCTCTTAGGAATTTTCTGTCATATGTCTCTCGCCTGAATTGCCATAGCGGTCTCCATGAGATACCACCCCCGGCCTTTTTGCTTGTCGTAGATTCAAGCTTCACGATCTCTTTCCGCATACGCTCTATGTAATATCCGACCCATCTGCGATTATTGAGCTTATGTTTCTTGTAAGCGCACAACGTTGTCTCGATACTCCATAACGTCTTATGTCTCGGATTGATAGGGAGTGCCTTTATACGATCCGCAATGAATCTAAGCCCATCATTAAGCACTTCCATTGTGGGGGAGGGCAACCGTCTTCCCGTCCTTCCGGTATAAGCCGAATCCTCCAATCCAAGGGCGAACACAAGGCCATTCCTGCTACTCTCTGCCTCCGAGAGGTCAAGACGCACGCCGATATTCAACCCGACCACATTAAACAGAAGCTCCGAATACAGGAACATCGTAAAACGACCGAACAGGAGGACGTTGAACCCCTCAGTAAGCCGCTGATAATTATCCTCGGGTGTCCCGTTTCCGATAACGGCCTTTAGAGCCTGGTATTGGCTCATTCCCTCCGGATCGTTAGCCATTACAAATTCCCGATAGGAACGGAACACGTCGCAGAACTGATTACGGCTCCTTATCCATGCCCGGTCAGTCTGAAAGATAAGTTTCGGCCTGTTCTCCGTCCACCATCTTTCAAGCCGCCCGAGATCAACCGTGGCGAAATCCGGGAACTCGTTGTACATATAGTAGGTAGTGGGCACGCAATAATTCGTACTGAACAGGAAACAAAGCCAACAACGTTGCTCGACGTTCAACTCAAAGCGACGGCAAATGTACCTTATGGCCTCCACCTGTGGATCTATGTCGAGGGCACGGCTGCTATCGACATGGTATTGTATGTATTCATATATCCTATTCATAGCCTCATTATCTCATACGCATCAACCTGCCTAATATTCCCCATATCCAAGTCCGGAACAGCCCTTCTCGCAATATCGACCGTCGAGACAATAAACGTCCCATCCTTTACAACGTAACTCCAAAGAGGCCGCATCTCATTGCGTAGGGCGAACATTTCCCCATCCTTACCGAGATAGACCCCGGCGAATGAGGAAATCCTGTTTGCTATTGACCGAAACGGGTCTCCACGTCGTATGTCTTGAAGAACAAGTTCGCCGTCATTCTCCGTGGTAAGGAGCGTTGAGTGACGACGCTCCATTTCCGATTTAGTTCCCATGTCCACAACACCATTAAAAGCCAATGCATTACCGTCCACTACCAATGGCTGGTTATTGTTCATTACGGTAAAATCGCCCGAGGTGCAATAACGGTTGTGAAACACTATGCGCTCTGGAAGAGGGTTGGGGATAGCGTTCATGACCTCAACGAACGAGAGAGACTTGAAAACCCTTACACGCCCTCCGTAGTAGTAGGCTATACCGAAAGCGTGAAGACCACGGATAGTAGCCTCACAGCAGAGCTGACGGAACGTGCCTCTTCGCTCACGGCTCGTGGCTCCACAATACGCTACTATCCCGCACATTCTTAGCCCTCCTCCTCTTTCTCGGGATTAATCTCTACGGATGCTGCCTCTCCGATTATCTCCTCAAGACGGTAAACGATCTTATTGATCTCACTCATGCCAAGGAGAGAGAGGAGATCCGGCTTGCGATCCTTCGGAAAGACAATGATGATTCGATCAAGAAGTGTCTCATCCGTCCCCTGTATCTTCGGGAGGTTATTCGGATTGAGATCCATTCCTTGCAGCTCGGGAGGCAATGCGTCCCCGAAATCAACGGGGGTATCTTCATCCTGCTCGTTGGAAAGGATCTCCGCTGCCTCTGGTGAGAGATCCTGTGTTGGTTGCTCGGCAGGCTTCGGGTCATTGAAGACGTTATCCACCTCATTTGTCCTCCATACGTCCACACCCCAATCATTGAGATCGTCAGCGTTCCATTTGTTACCGAGCACGTCATAATCCCATTGTCCGAAGCTACCGTTGTCCGCAATGACGAACTGCTTCCGCTCCTCCTCCTCAAGATCGGACTCATGGATAACGGGGGCTACGGGATTCGCAAGCCACTCCTGCCAATACTTCCTCAAACTCTCCCTTGAGCTCGCTTTCTTGTTCTTGACATTACGGATCTTGCCTATACGGCTCATGACCGTATCACGATCCATCTTGCTGATCTCCACCAATGCGAGGTAGCGCATATTTCCCCCGAGGGCTTTCCAATTCTTATCAACGACGATCGGACGGATCTCAAGCATACGGGGAAAAGAGAGGATAGAATTGATGAGTTTGTTAAACTTATCCTCTGTTATAGAGCGAGGATTATCCTCGTTCACTTTTATCTGTGATAACTTAACGTGCTTAATATTAATAGGTTCGAAGTCCATTGTGATTATTTTTTTGAGGGGTTGATTTTTACCAACCCCTCAGTTTAACTTAAATTCCAAATAACATAAGAGTAGGGAAGGGTCATTTCTTAGTCCCACCGCCACAACCTTTCTTCTTTCTTGCCATATTCCTTTAATGTTTTGAGTGAAAAACTTCACAAATGTAGGTAAAACTGATTATAAAGTAATCACTTTTGAGGGAAAAGATGCTGTTTTTGTGCAGGAATCGCCGTATATAGCCGATTTAAGCAGATCTATCGTCTTTCCCGTGTAAAGATCCTCCGGGGTGGTACGGAAGACGCTCCAGCCCATAAGGGTGGCGGTGTTATATTTCTCCATATCGTTCAAGAACCCTTTCGGGCTAACGTGTCGCCCTCCCGTCCATACGCCTCCCTCCACCTCAAGGGCAACGAACGCCGAAGGTATAGCATAGTCGAACCTCCACTTACGCACGGGATGAAACTTATACTCCTTGACGCACTCCATCCTTAGCTCCGACTTACACAGGAGGACAAAGGCATCGTTCGTGGAGGATCCCGGTCTTGAAGTTATTTTTTTCAAATTTTGCTTCTTATCAACTTTCTTTTCCCTCTTGGGTAATTTACCATTCATAAGACAATCCTTGATTTAATGTTGGTTTCTGTTGTTTATCCGAAATGACAAAACGGGAGGCAAGGGGAAACCCGGCCTCCCGAATCTCTATTACTTAGAAAGGAAGATCGTCGTAGTTATCGACGGACTGATTAGCGTCCAATTGAGTAGAGGCGTTCAGTTCTGAGGCCTGTCGCTCAAACTTTCGCATCCCACCAAGGATAGGGAGGCTGTTCCGCTCTTCCTCAGTCATCTTCTCGTAAGTGTCCCTATCGTAGGAGACCTTTACGCAGTGTGTGTCTTGGTATTGCGGATTTTGCAACTCGATAGCCGTAAGGTTAATATAGATACCTTTCTCCCCGACGTAAAGCCCCGCATCATCAACCGGGATAATGAGACACCGTTTCGTGGTAGTCCTGCCTTTTAAATTCGTAAAGAACGCCCCTTTAAGCTTCAAGAGGTTTGCTTTAATGCTGTAATTTGCCATGATGTTGTAAATTAGTATGTTATTATTAATTACGGCGCATAATATTGCCGTTTTTAGTATCGCAATCTCCCTTGATAACGTCACACACCACGTTTCCGTTCTTGCTATCCACGTTGCCCTCCACGGTGTGGCATCTAACGTTACCATTCTTGCTCGTGACCTCCCGGACATTCCCGTTCACGGTAATATCCCCGGTCTCAGCCTTAATGGTGTCCACATCACCATTGATCACGATCTTGAATACGGGTAACTTACTCTCGTCATACTGATCTATGGGTGTTCCGTCGATGAACATTTTCCCGCTCCTTATCTCTATATTACGGCCTGTAACATTCACTTCCTGCCCATTTACGAAGATCTTGCCGTTAATTCCAATGTTTGTTATAGTTATCATATTACTAAAGTAAAAAGATTATAATGTAATCACTTTTATCAACGCTAACCTATTTCTGCGAGGAAGATTCTTTTACATCGAAAATATCAATTATCTTGGTCTCCGCTATGGACGAGATACGATAATCGGAGATCGTTCCTCTCATTCCCTCATTGAGCCTCTTGACCGCACCCTCGAAATCATCAGCCTGGATAAGGACATTGAAAGGTGTCTCCTTCTCCGCTCCTGTCTTCTCGTCCAGCGTGATGAACTTCAACCTTGCCTTGTAATACCTATCTCCTCCCTCGGTTTTGAATAGGTCGTTGATCTTCGCCTTTCTGACAGCGGAGACACTAAAGTCCCCATGAATATATGGGGTCATTTCTTTTATAATACGAGCCTCGGCCTCTGTGAATGACATGGCATCTACCATATAGGATTCCGTCACCTTCTTCTCTACTCCATTCTCCATCACCTTGTCATAGGTGATCATCGTTTCGATTAAATTGTTCATACAAATAAAATTTTAATGATTAAACTATTGATTTAAAATATGATAATCCCGTGTAATAGCCCTATTTCTAATTACGGCTATTGCGTTCAAAATATCCTTATTACCGTAGTTATATGTCTTCGTATCGACACCTGCGTAACATTCCATATTATCACCCAACCAAGCCGTGTACGGATTCATCTGAGTCTTTTCGATGAGCCTTCCCTTGAGCCTCTTCGCAAGAAGAGTATCGTTCAGTTTATTTATGGCTCCTACGAGACCGACAAGCTCAATAGAGACTATCGCTGGGGTTCGCACATCCTCGTAATAGTACTCAGGAGCTACACGCTTCAACTCTTGATTGCAACAAATTGAGAGAATCGTGAAATCCTTCTCATAATCTCGGATCAAAGATTCTGCCTCAACCTTGATCGTCTTTCGCCTTATGTAATCGAGGTTCAAGGAAAGATAATTATCATACTCCTTCCGCTGCTCATCGAATATCTTCCCAAGCTTCCTAAACATTTCGAGTTTATTACGAGCTGCTGCATCACGTGCCTTTTGCGCGTATATCCAGGCAAGCTCAGTAATAACCAATGGAACGAAACCGACCTGTTGGATCTCCTTCATTGATAGACTCTCAATCATGGTACGAGTACAGGCTGCAGCCTCCTTAACCAACCGATTCTCCAACTCGGAATCTTTTACGGGTATGTCCGGAAGATTGAGAAATCCATTCTTGAGCTTATTAAAACCATCGACAATTCCAATGTTAAACATAACTATTATCCTCCTTTATTTTATCATTTTAGCCCTGTGCTGCCGTAACCGTTAGCTCCTCTGTCCATAACTTTCAACTCATCCAATTCCTTCGGGCATTGATTCGCCCAACGATCCTCCACAGCAATCTGGCATACCCGATCGCCAACCCTATATCTCGGAAGATTTGGCATGACATGGTAGAAGATAACAGAAACCTCTCCAGTATAGCCTTCGTCCACTATGCCTACACCATTGGATAGGATCATACCTGTCTTATGGATGGAAGATCTGGCATAAACGGCTATCTTATAGCGTTCGCCATAGCACTTGTCTCTATCATCAATCTGCACAGCCAATCCAAGCCCGTATCTCCAGACATTCGGGGCGATCTCCTCTTCCGATATCGCTACACAATCAAAGGCATAATCGCTTTTATGCGCCTTTCTCGGCAGCACCGCTTTCGGTTGCAATCTCTTGAAATTAATTCTCATATTTATTCTCCTTTCGTTACTCTTTTAATCGATTTAATAACTCGGAATATCCACACAGATCAACGAGGTTATCCCGTCTGTGAGCGAAACTCTCACGCACCAATTTCACAGCCATCAATACGGCGCAACAGTCCTCTGGGGCTAATTCTTTCCCGGTCATCACGCTTGCGATGGTCGCTACCCTGCCAAAGGATTCCCTTGCTTCCCCGTAGTCGGAATGACGGCTGCCATTAACTATTTCCTCTGCATCTTGAAGGATGGATTTATTGTTCTCTTCCGCATGCTCATATTTCACGAAGATTACGCCTTTACCGTCTTCACGTTCATCGGACGGGCATATACCCCTTTCGTCATATTTTTCACCGCATTTATTGTCGAAGAAATAGCATCCATGACATGTATTAAAAGGGTCTTCAATAACCTGTAACTTCTTTCCGTCACACTCAAATATTTCTCCAATTTGCCGTTCCATATCATTTCTTGATTATAAATTCAACTTCGGAGGGTGCTTCATCCTCCCATTTCACTTCGGGTAGAATCCGGTTTATAAAGTGCCATACTGCACCTTTATCTGTGTACCAAACCTCTTTCCCTTTCTTCGGCTTCTGATCGTAGAAGAAGAGATTCCCGCTCTTGTCTCTCGCTGCCCAAATACTCATTGCTCACCTCCTTTAGGCATAAGGTCTTTGATGTACGCCCAACGTATCAAACTAAACACTTTGACGTAACTACTCCATTCGCAATCAACATACCCACAAAGATATGTTTTATAAATGCCTCCCTGATATTCACCAAGAATCCATTCGCCTTTCTTTGGCTCTTCCTTCACATTATGCCACACCTGTGAAAGGTCGGTATATTCTGTTCTATCCTTGTGCGGATTAAGGTTTATCCATGCTCTTGTGAGCTGTGTTTCCGCATCGAGAATCTCTACATCTCTTGTCAGAACATGTATCTTTTTGGGTGTCATAGTTTTATCCTCCTTTCACTTAATAAGTTTGTAATCATACGCTAATACAAATAGATTGCTATTCCACGTCCCTTTGCCATTGATTTTATCAATAAGGTGAGCGTACGCTAATTGAGGTGTCTTAAATCCATCAGAATTGCTATTATAATAGTCATAGAAGTAGTGAGGAATAAAGGAATCATTACCCCCATCTTCATAAATACCTTCTTTCAGGCAATCTTCCTCGGAAATATCCTGTAATCGCTCGACACGTAATCGCTCAATCTCAATACGATGCGGCATGAGATTTGCCTTGACAAACATCTTATTTGTCCAACCGGGAGTTTGCTTCCAATAGTAAGCCTCAGCTCCGCAATCCTTATAGCTTTGAGCTATGGCTACTATTTCTCCAACCTTGTAAGGAGAAATTATTATGCCTAACTCAGATAGAGCACTGTTAATTTGCTCTTTTGTCTTATTGGACGAGATAAGCATATTTTCTCTGTCTTGTAGCATATTAGCGTATCGTTCTAATACTATACGCCTCGTCTGCGTCTTTCGGCCTTCCAATACAGCTCTTGTCAAACCGAACTTGTCGTTAAACATGATCTTTTTCATGACTATTCCTCCTCTAATTTTGGTATATGCATCCAATGTGTTACAACATGTAATAAACCGAAATTGTCCTCATCACTATACCATATCCATTCATTATTTCCGTTTTTCTTCATATAGGCTATAAAGATATTTTTATGTTCATCTATAACAAGTACTCTATTAGTGAACCCAAAATGTATAACATCAGAATTATTGCAAGGCAAATCATCCTCGACACTTATCCAAGGTGATTTTTGGTTGGAGTCCGCCCACTTGACTCCAGATTCAAAGCCGGTTGCCATCAGCGACTGTTCATACGTTCTTCCGTTCCGAGAAGGAGATATTGGAATTATCTTATCAATCGCATTCCTTATTTCTTCTTGTCTTGTCATAATTATTCCTCCCACCACTTATATTCAGCCGGAGCGCAACAACTTGTCCCGATCAAATGTCTTGTTTCATCATTATAGGGAACCGCTTGTTTCCAATCCAACTCACATGTTACTGTATCATATCCACCATAGAAAGAAAATGTTGCGATTCTCCACAAGGTTCTCGTACCCGTGGGATTTCTTACGAGAACCTTATCTCCCGGTTTTAGATCATACGGTTTAAACTTTGGAACAAATTCCTTCAACTTGTTCCAATCGTGGTAATCGGGTGATGGATAGAGATCTGGTTCAAGACTTTTAAGGCCTGCAATACCGCCTTTCCGATCGTATAACAACAATTCTCCATCCTTACGATATACCACTATTGGGTACTTGCAAATTATATTTTTAACCTTACTTAGATATACCCGTCCAAACTTATTAGACCACAAACTTGTTCCCTTCGGAAAGTTTTTAAGAAAATCCACTAAATCAAATTTCTTGCTCATGACTTTTTTCTTTAGACTAAACCTGTACTTGATTTACGATACCTCGATCCTCGAAAGATAGATCTATCCGATCAAGATTCCCCTGCTCATCCCGGCGAAAATTCGCACGATTGAGATAAATACCTTGTTCCTCAAATTGCTTATTGGCTGCTTCAAGGAAAGATCTTACAGCCTCGATTCTATTCTCTTTTTTTTCCATGATTTGAATTTTTAGAGTATTATTTATTTTCAATTCCATATCCAAAGAGGGCGAAATCTCCCCGTGTCGGATCATCGGGGAAGACCTCTCTTAAAGCCTCCGTTATCTCTACTGCCGTCCGCATATCGGCTTGTTTTCGCTTGGTCAATCCAAGTTCCAAAGCCATGCGGTGAACATGTGTATCAAGCGGTATAATCAATTCGTCCTTTTTCCTTATTAGCCATATCACAAGGTTAACCGGGCTATCCCATCTTCCGAGCCATCTAAGCAATAAGCAGAGTCTCTTGCACGCAGACTTGTTATTAACGGGGAAACCCTTAACGCCCTTAAAAACCCGGATGAGAAAAAGGAGAGGATCTTTGTTTTCCGTTTGGATAAAGTAACTCTCAAGGCTCCTGTACGATTGGAGTATAAGTCTAAGGCGTTCGCAGAGGCAATACAGGTCTGACCATTTGTAGAATCGGTACAGCGTATTATTGTTGTTCCTGAATGCCCGGTAAAGCCGTTTCTCAAAGAAACCTTCCTGCATGACTATCTCATATACCTCTCCAGCAACTTTTATTATTTGCTTCCTGTTCCCGTAGGACAGCCAAGCCGTTATCACAGCGACGGCCTCAACCTTTTGCTGCTGATAATTAGTAATACTCCTCGGATCGCAGCCCTCAAGAGCACGATGTGGAAACTTAATGGGATCGGATTCTATGAATTTCTGTGTCTCATACTTATCTGCCCATTCAATTAATTTCTGTTTTAGTTCTTGTCTCATAATGTTTCGTTTAGTTCGTTTTTATTCCTATCTCAAAATGGACATTCCCCTTCCTCCTGCGTAAGGTCGTTCCAAGAGAAATCCATTGTACCCTGCGCACTCCGCTCACGTCTATTCTGTTCCTCCACCAAGTGGTTGGTATTATCCCAAAGAGGCTCCTCCCCGTTGATATAGGGTGTATAACGCCCGTTATTCAAGTTATACTTGAAGATGGCTGTCCCGCATTCCCCAAGGTGCCGAAACTTCACTTTTTGAACATTTATCTCAACCGTACCCTCAAGGCGGTTTCGATGGACCACTATACCAAAATCGGATTTGTTATAGAAGTTAGCGGATCCGCTTATGTCGTACAAAGTGGGAGCCTCGATAACCCCGTCCTTATTCCGGGGCTGCTTAGTCGGATGAGCCATCAATATGATCAGAACGTCGTTCAACTGAGCGAAGTTAGTCAAGCGGTCAAGCTGCTTGCTGATATACTTCGTCTCATTCTGTCCCTCGCTCTCATCCTCCAATCGGTTATAGGGATCAATAACGACCGCCTTGATTCCCTTCCTTCGGACAAGGAACTTCGCCCTATCGAGGATCGTTTCCAAGCGGAAATCATCCTTCGGGCTAATGAAGTAGATATTCTCCTCAAGATGCCTCTTGACCTGGTTGTACTCCCCAAGCGGGAGGCTGCTTTTGGAGAACTTCTTGCCCGTGAACTTCTCTATTAACTTTGAGGCGTGATAAGCAAGCGGGGCGTTCTCGGGACTGAAATAGGCAAAACGCCACCCGTAGCGAATATTCAACCGCTCCGCTATCTCGTCAATGAACTCCGATTTACCCGAACCAGGAATGCCTGTCACAACACAGAGCCTCTTTGTCTCGAAAGAGCAAAGGCGATCGAAGCACTCATGACCGATTGTTACCCCTTTCTGCATCCCATACTCGAAGAGGGCATCAAGGCTCTGCTCGAAGTCTGACACAGTGAAAATCCCCTCAAGCTTTACCTCCGGGGCATCGTTAAGACAACGTAGAAGGGCTTCACGGCCATGCTTCATCAAGACCTCGTTAGCGTCCTTGCAGTCCGCTCCGTAATCAAGCACCCGGCAACGTTCCGCACCGAAGCGTCTCAATAGCTCATCCCTCAGAAGAACCCCTTTCGTGTCGGTATCAGCGGCAATGAAGATCGTTTCCTTATCATCGAAGTATTCCTCAATATAATCGTCGAGATATGAGAGATTGGAATTAGCCCCATTCGGCACGCTCACCACGTTCTTGAATCCTATCTCGTAAAATGATAAAGCGTCCATTTCCCCCTCGGTGATAATGCAATCCTTCTGCCCCTTGATAGCGTCTATGTTGTAAGGCAGAAGCTCTGCGCCCGAGCAAAGCTTGAAACACTTGTCCCCAGTGCGGTACTTGACATTAACAAGCTCTCCGTTCTTGTAATAGTTGAACTGAACGGTGTTAGCCTGTCCCTCCTTCTGAGGCATCCACTCCAAGCCCTCGGTTATCTTGAGATCTTTGACCGTCTTAGGGCTTATCCCACGTGAGCTGAACCACGCTTGAGCCCGTTCCGACAATCCTTGCGATGGACGTGGTACGGGCTTCTTGTACACGGGTTTCTCCCGTCTTATCTCGGCGGGCTTGAACCAAGGCTGCTTCTCCATCCAACGCCTCTTGCCCTCGGGGCTATCGTCAAACTCGCTCTCGTTTAGCGTCCCCGCCCATCCGCAGTAGTGGCAGTTCCATACCTTCTTGTCGAGGTCAACACTCAGGCTCTTATCCGTCTTATTATGACGGGTATTATGGCATTGCGGGCAGAATGTCTTGATCTTCCCGCTTCGCTTATTGAACGGAATCTTAATATCGAAATCAGAGTAATCTTTCATGATTCAAGCCTCCTGACTCTATAGGATTATCCAGCTATTGCTCTCGGCCGACCATTGGTGACGATCAGAAGGGCGGGGCGGTGCGTCCTGCGGTATGGTAGCCCGGCCTGTCCCGTACGTACGTCTTCCGCTTGCGTCAACGAACTCACCGACACCTAAGCGGATGCCGTTATTTCCTGTTGTCGCCGCACGGCTCGCCCTGTTATTGTCATAGTTTCCATCCAAGACCTTCTGCCAATTATCGGGATTCTCGAAGATCCAATCAAACGTAGCACACCAATTACTCTTACGACCCGAGAGGAAATCAGATGCCTGCACACGACGGAATAGTGTCTCAACCTTGGCAAGCTGTTCCTCCGGGTTCTTTCCAAGCTCCTTGAGCCGGGTTTTTACCTTCTTGCGCCTCTTCTCCGTTATCCTCGATACGGAAGGGAGTGAGGCGCATATCTTATTCCAAAGATCGCAGACTTCCTGCACAGGATATATTATATCCTCTTCTCTACTCTCCTTTTCTCTACTCTCCTCTACTCTATCGGGTTTCCTCGTAGATAATCCCTCACCATTTGGGGTTTCCACCGTGGAAACATCCTTATTTAAGGGTTTATCCCCGTCAAAAACGGGTTTCTCGGGAACATCTGCGTGACGAACCCTATATACCTCCGCTATGTTCTTCACGAAATTATCCACCCATATTATGCGCTTTTCCCGCCATAATTTAGAGTCGATCTTTCCGAGGTCGATCAATACGTCAATTATCTCGTTAGCGTCTTTCTCGCTCATGTGCGTCTTGGCGAGGAGGAAAGCCCAATTTGAGCCGTTAGAGCAATCGTAGTAATGACCTTCACTCTCCCCAAGCACCTCAAGGATCTTGAACCAAAAGGCGTACCCGTCATTACCGAAACGATCCTCAAGAATGAATATCGTCCGGCCTCCCTTGACGTAGTGGGGAAAGAAATCAACCGTAAGTCTTCTTGGTCTTGCCATAGTATCTGATTTTACATTGTTGCGACTATACTTTGTCTCAGCCTCTCGTTCCGTGCCTCCCACTTGAATGTGGAAAGCATCCATTTCTTATAGCTCAAGGGAACGTCCTTCAGCTTTTGTCCCTGGTATTTCCCGAAGGGCATAACCTCGATAGGCACGATCCTTCCGCTATCAACCCGCTCCACGTCAGCTCGGGTTATCTTGCCTATGTCCGTTATGGGGATCCCGCTGAGAAGCCTTCCTCCCGTACCGAACATCCTCCACAGCTTTCCCTTCTCAAAGGTTATGTCCTCAACCCGTCCGAACCGTTCCACGTTACCGCCTTGATCAATGATCAGAGCGTCCTTCTTTCCCGGGTCAATGCGTGTCGCACGGCCAATTATCTGGTAATAAAGTGCGATAGAGGCCGTAGATATGCCGAGGATGATACAATCTATCCCCGTATAGTCGAAGCCCGTAGAAAGCACCCTAACGTTGAAAATAACACGGATCCTCCCGGCTCTGAAACGGTTTATAACGTCAGCCCGCTCCTTCTTTGGCATAAGGCCGTGAATAACTCCGGAGTTGGGATAGATCCTCGAAAGGTATTGAGCATCCTCTACGGATGGGACGAAAACAAGTATATGTCTCCTATCCGAATTGGAATCAAGAGCTGAAATTATCTGCGCCGTACCCCCGTTGGCGTTGAAAGCGGCCTTCACGCTTTCCTCGGTGAACTCCGACCTGCTTGTATTATACCTTAGCTGGGAGCTGTCGAAGCTGCCGACTGCATACCTCAACGGGGACCAAAAACCAAGCCTTACCATTTCGTTCACCTGCCCGACGTGGATTATCTCCTTGAAGAAGTTGCCTTTTTTGGAGCGGGAGGTGAGCATGACAAGCTTGCTATATGTCTTCCCGTCTTGATCATAGTTCTGCTGCAGTTTAACAGGCGTTGCCGTTATCCCGAGGACGTGGGTTATACCGCTCTCACGAAGGAATGTCCCTAACATGCTATCAGCCTCCCGAGGGTAAAGATGAGCCTCATCAATAAGCATCTTCGTGAACCCAAGGGACTTGAATGTCGCTCCAAGGCTCTTGATCGACCCTATTGTTGCGTAGGTTATCATACCGATCTCCTTACGTCCTACCGATGCGCTGAATATAGCGGCGTTCATGGCCATACCCCCACAGAGGGAGACATACTTGGAGTAATTTTGCTCAAGAAGCTCCTTTGATGGTTGAACGACCAAAAGCTTATCCTTACATTCCCTTGCCACGAAAGCCGTGAGAATAGACTTACCCCAAGCCGTAGGTAGAACAATCAATGAGGGCGAGGGGGAGGGCTGTCTGAAAAAGTCTATCGCCTTCGCTATCGGTTCCGATTGATTTTGTCTTAGTTTAATCATATATCAACTTATGCTTTTAGCTAAGACGGGAGAATACTTTTATCCCCCGTCTTGGCTAAATTGATTACAATATAATCATTATTAAGCAAAGAACAACTAATTCCAAGCCTTTTATTTCTTGATTCGGGATCGGCCTCCTTACTCTAAGCTCCCGTAGGAGGTTCTTGGCCATCCTAATCATATTCTGTTTCCGGGTATCAGAAAACTCGTTTCCGGCACCTTTCACAAACTCCTCGATGAACCGTATAGTGTCGGACATCTGTTTATTGGATATGATATACATGGTTGTTCCTTTCGCTCTGTTGTTACTTAACAAGGAATCTTCTTGACCCTTGCACCTCTTTGATATACTCAGAATAAAGGTCGGGATGGTCTGCCTTGAAAGCCTTATCGTCAAACTTCTGTGAAGGTTTCGGGGCTTTCCACGTCGCTATGGTCTGACCCCCGTAGCTCACTGCCTCAGCGTCCCCGAAACAAAGCTTGATCCTCTCCTCAAGTTCCGCTTTCCTGTCCTCAAGTGCGGAAATCTCAGACTTTATCTGCTTCAAACCAAGATACGCCTCATATACCTCGTCAGTTATCTCGATGATCTTCCCGTTCGTATGACGGTTGTACTTCAATAGCACGTCCTGTACGGTCGTTGCCTCCGGCTCCTTTTTCCCGAGGACGTAATCAATCCAAAAGCGATCAACCTCCTCGCAAAGCCAGCCGTAGAAATCCGGGACGAGGGTAAGGTCTTTATACCCGAACTCCCTGCCGGAGCATAACCAAGCCAAGGATCCCTGCCTCAGCTCCGCTACACCGAGCTGGTATTGTATTTGACAGAACCAATGCTTAGGGAGATCGTCAGCGTCAATGCTCATTTGGGTGGTCTTGCATTCGAGAATACCCTTGTTTGAGGCTGATTTGGGAAGGCCGTTAAGCCAAAACGTGCGGTCGGGGCTCACACGCATATAGGGCTTATCGGTGTTCACGATCAGCCAATCAATCGCGCTTCGCTTGATGATCTCGCAGCCCGTCTCGTCCTGCCAAAATCGGGCTACCGCATCTTCAAGGTAGTGCCCGGCCTTCATAGCGAAGTTCTCCTCCTTGGGAGCGTCAATGCCGATCTTGCGCCGCCAAAGCTGATAGGGCGATTCCCAAGGATTCAATCCTACGATAGTTGCCACTTCCGACGAGCCAATTCCGCTCTCACGATACTTGAGCCATTCCTCCCGGCTCTCGGGTCTGATTATTTTAGTTGCCATAATTGTTTTTATATATTTGATTATTAAAAAGGAAGACCGAGGTCTATCATTATAAAGTCAATCCAAATGTCAATGAACTGTTTGCCACAATACTTGGCGAGGGCTTCATTTTTTAAGCACAGGCGAGACCCTATGCCCGCACCCGAGGGCGAGGGCACGCCATTCGAGTTCGCACAGGCGAGACCGTCATATTCCGAGGGGTAACGTGAGCTCAATACTTTAAGGCCGTTAGCGGTCTTCCACTCTTCACTCTTTTTTGAAAGATTAGCCTTAGTGTATAGGTCAAACCATGGATACCATCGACATTCACCTATCTTGAACTTAGGTTCCCAGCCCTCATTCAGGGCTGCGCATATAATGCGAAGTTTGAGGTACGATACAACGTCTGACCCTATGAGCTCAATTAGGTAATCCTCTCTTGTTGCGGTGTTCAGAAGCTCGTTATACGCCATAACGAACGGGTGTTTATTCCCAAGCTCTCTCACAGCGTCCTCAAAGGTCTTAATACGCTCCTGAACGGGACGTGCCTGTTCATCTTTCACCTCGGGGAAAAGGCCGAGGAGAATTTTTCTCACGTTGTCATCGGCTGTCTTTAAAACAGCCAAAAGGTTCTCTTTCTTGATTTCCATGATACTGTCAATTAATAGTTTGATTATCCTTATCCTTATCCTTATCCTTATCCTTATCCTTATCGAGCTTGTCTTTAAGTTCCTTTGTAAGTTTCTTAAAAATGTCTCCGACACGTTTGTCCATGTATCGCTCGATGGCTTTGTGAAGGATCTCATGGAAATAGTTTCTCTTGTCTAACAGAATATTCGTGAATGCGTCAACCAAGTATTTCTCACATCCGTTCATATACGTTGATATAGCCGAATCGTAGCCTTCCTCATCCTTATTCTCGACTTGAATCATTACCATGACGTAAGTTCTTTTATCGCTGTCCTCCTCTTTCCATTCTTTCAGAAGACCTTCAATTTGTTCTTTCTTATCCATTTTACTTTGATTTATAGGTTTACTTTTTTGCGGTTTTCTTCTTATCGTTATCCGTGGCGGGAATGATCTCGCCCGTCTCGGTATCAACGACCTCAGACTGCGAAGCGGCGAACATCGCCTCCTGCACTCGTCTCAATCTATCATCACCCGGCTTCTGTTCCGTGGCCTGCGTCATTACCTCCGTCGTGTCCGTGAGCTCCTCGCTTGTCATTAAGCCCAAGGAGATCTCCGGGCAATACACTCTCGCCCAAAATGCTGCTGAGCGATACTTCATCATGAGGCTTGGCATAGTCTGCCACTTTGACCCGCTCTTGCCAAGCCATCCTTCCTTCTGCGCCATTTCCATAGATACCCAATCGCCATAGAGAGGCTCCTTGTGCTCCGTATCAGTGATGTCATAGGCATAGCATCTGCACGCCCAATCGGGCTTGCCTTCCGTTCCTCGGTACTCGTATCTCAGAGGGGTAAAACGGCGGGTAGCGTTGATAGTCCCGATAAGGAACTTGGAAGAGAATCCGGGCTTCCCTTGGATGATGTCAAGGTTCTGCATCACCATCATGGGGTTAGCTCCCATACGTTGTGCCATTTCCAAGGCGATAACGCAGTTACCGATATTGCCTTTATACGCCTGCGGGATGATCGTTGATTGAGAGTACATGACAGCCTTACGCTGCATGATCTCGAATTGTTTCACCTCCTGCCCGATCTTGGTCATAGCGAACTCATGATCCTGTCTCGCCTTCAAGATCTGGATTTCCGTCGGCTGCTCTGCCTTCGGTGTAGTAGCCTGCTTGCTCTCAGTCTGTTTAGCTGTATCTGCCATATTATAAATATTTTAACGCCCTCTATTAGCTTCGGGCTTTGCTTTTAAATTCTTACATGCCATATAGGTTAGAGCCTCATTGGATATTTCATCGTTTGTCGGAACCCTTGTTTCTCGTAACCAAGCCTCTATCTCTTTTTTTGAGAAAAAAACAAGCCTGCCTCGTTTGAAATGAGGAATCATTCGCTTATTGCAGAAGGTATAAATTGAAGCCGTTGTGTAACCTGTAAGCATCGAGCATTCTTCCACGTTCAACATATCCTTTACTCCGATAAGTGTAGCTTTCTTTATCTCCTCAAGTTTTGTCTTTATTATATCTTCAATCTTCATGCTTTCTCCTCCGTCATAATCTCAACAAGAAGATTCATTACAGACCTCGGGAGCATATCATGCTCATAGAACCATATCCCGGCTTTATATGCAGAATACAATAAGCCGGACGCTAATAGTTTCAAGATGAAATGCCAAAAAATCTTGTTATCACCGCTCGGCTCGCTAAAGATCACGACAAGACACAGAGCGATTAAGAAATACACAACGATTAACGCTATCCATTTAATAGCCTCGACAAAAATCCTTCTCATGATTGCTCCTCCTTAATTTTATTCTCAACCCGCTTACGGATAGCCCACAGGGTAGAGGGTGAGTGAATCTTATATTTCCTCATCAAGGACTCTGTAACCTGCGTAACCGTAAGTCCCGGCTCTGATATTAATGAGATAAACTCGTCATATATCCTCCTGTCCCTTGCTTCCTTCTCGGCCTTGAAATCCGGCTTGGAGGTGAAGGAACAACCCAACTCGATAGGAAGATCATTGATTATATTCTCACACATCTTCCCTACATCTTCCTTGCCGAAGAACCGGGAAAAACATGTATCGTTCTCCCCAAGTTCCCTCAACATCTTGATCTCGGTTTGCTTATCCATGAAATTTACCTGTAAGTTTATTTTGTTAAATACTCTTTTTTCGTATTTTTGTCACGATTTGAAATCGAATACGATGCAAAATAACGAAATATATTTCATATACGAAAATAATTTCGTGAAAATATTTGCGTAAAAATTGGGTTTCGAGATTAATAAACATTAAGTCAAGATGTTATGATAGACATTAGGAAACTACGGGAAAGGAGAGGATTGACGCAACAGGAATTAGCTGATAGATGCGGCGTTACTCTTCGAACAATACAAAATTGGGAAGGTGGTAAGCATATTCCAGATAGCACCTTGATCATACTTGAACTTTTGGGTATCACTGAGGATAGTATGAAAAATATTTCGTCTTCCGCAAAAGATAATGCGGTAAGCGTTTCTGCCGCAGAAGGGAGCCAAGTTAGCGTGGGATCTCCAACGAAGACAGAAACCGAAAAGTTTATTTCTATGCTTCAGAAACAACAGGAACTTATTATCGAGCAATCCCGATCAATGGCAAAAAGGGATGAGCAGATTGATCGTCTAATAAGTCTCTTGGAGAAGAAATGATAACGATACAGGAACTGTTATATAATCGGGGGCTTGACAGAAACGCCCATATAAAACTTGTTAGGCACAAGGATAGGAGATTAGACCTATATAGTATATATAAGTCTGACAGACCCGCATTCTTTGCCTACCAGAATGCCCAAGAGAAGGAGGTCTTCAAGGGGGTTGATTATATCGTCTCGTTTATAGGCGAAGGAGGTCTTCTCGCAAGGTTTATCGGTGTTTTCAAGATCCTGGGTTGCGATACGGGGAACGGTATCTTTATATATAAGATGGAAGAGATCGAAGGTTATGACGATCTTAAAGAAAGGGTAATAATACGTTGGAACAGCCCTATCTCTTGGCATCAATGGATAAGGAACAAGATGGAGGTACAGGAGATCTCTCCCGGTTTGCATTATAAACGGTTCACTGACTACTTCGATCTTATCCTAACATTCAATGAGCTTAAAGAGATAGTGGAGAACCAATATTCGGATTGGAAGAGCATTCTCTCGGCCATTAAAGGGGTCTATCTCGTAAGTGATAACAATACGGGGAAACTCTATATAGGGTCTGCTTACGGCGAGGAGGGGATATGGGGAAGATGGTCTGAGTATGTTAGCACGGGAGGGCACGGTGGAAATAAATCGCTATATGCGCTCACTCAATCAGATCCGACGTATGCTGAGAGATATTTTCAGTTCTCGATACTCATGTTACTTCCGAAAACCGTAACCGCAGACGAGGCGATAAGGAAGGAGCAACTATTCAAAAGGAAACTCGGTACCAACTCGTTTGGCTTAAATAATAATTAGTATATGAACAAAAGATTGAGTGAAATAATAGAGTACAAGACTGGAGGTAAACAGACCGCCTTCGCTGAACTTATGGGGTGGTCTCCGCAATACCTTTCCAAGCTATTAAGGGGTGATTCTATCGGGCTTGCCCCGGTTATTTCCGTAATATCGAAGCTACCCGAGATAAATGCACGTTGGTTCCTTCTCGGGGAAGGAGATATGCTAACCGACACTAAACTCTCTGAGGTAAGGGCTACGGCGCAAAGCCGCATAAACTCAATCATGGAGATAGAGAGGTACTTGCCTGTTATGTCTCCTGCGGAGGTGAGCGATTTCGAAAGGATGTGCGTCGGTGAGATTACGCCCTCATTCAGTCCCGAGACCATAGAGGGATGGAAACTAAGATTAGCACGGAGACAGGAAGAGATTAACAACAGATTTAAAGAAGCATTATGCAGACAGCCGAAAGCCAACAAGTGATAAAGAGATTTTTCGAGGCACTATATGCGCTTAAAGAGCGCAAGATTATACGTGGAAAGCAAACGTTCACGAATATGTACGGGATCAACCGATGGAATATGAACACTCTGGAGAAGAAGCCGGAAAAGGATATTTTTCAAGTTGCTTGGCTTACCTACTTGGTAAAGGACTTCAACATATCCCCACAATGGTTATTAACAGGAAGAGGGGATATGTTCCAACGTTAAGATACATAAGGGGTAAGTAAAAAGTAGCCTGCCAACCTTTTCTAAGTTATTTTTCCCCGATTTTGCGTCTAAGACAACCTCACGCCTAATTTGATAAACTTATCAGGCGTGAGGACAATCGTTGCTTAGACGTGCTATTTATTGGTTTCACCTTTCTCAGCGTCTTTCCCGGGGAATATTGACGGGATCCGAGACACTGCGGCTTGTTTATTCTTGTCGAGAACTTTTGCGTAAATTTGTGTCGTGGAAATATCCCTATGACCGAGTAGTTTGCTGACAGTGTATATATCTGTTCCTATATCAAGCATCATTATAGCAAACGTGTGCCTTGCGCAATGAAAGGTTATCTTTTTATCAATTCCAGCCATTCGCATCCATATTTGTAGTACGTCGTTAGTTGATCCTGTTGACATGAAATCCTCGAATACGAGATCTTCCGGCTTACCTCTCTCTCCCATAAGCTCTACCGCCTGTTGGTTAAGGTCAAGATACTCTATTCCTCCTGTTTTCTTTTGCTTGAAGACCAGGCGTGTGTAATCTCCTTGTTTTCGTACTTCACCCCAAGTAAGTTTTTTAATGTCTGATCTGCGGAGCCCTGTAAGGCAGGAAAACAAGAAGGCTTTCTTTACAGCGGGGTAGGGGAAATCAACACTTACGAGACGTTGGAGCTCCTCTAACGTCAGATACATTCTCGTGCCTTCAATTTGCTTAAAGCCTTCGACACCCAAAACGGGATTAAATGAAATTATTCGATCTTCCAAGGCTTTATTAAGACAAGCCTTCAATTTGCTGAAATAAGTTTTACAGCTATTTTTCGATAAAGGTTTTTTCGTCTTGCTCCTCACGTCATGAAATCTCGCAACCGCTCTTTTATCAAGATACTCCCGAAATCCTTGAATCCATTCAGGGGTTATATCTTTAAATCTTAATTGTTTATTCTTCTCGTATTCTTGAAGATGATGCAAAGAAGATAGCCAATTACCCCAATTCCCGCTTGTCTCTTTCCCTTTTCGGGATTCAACCATCGCAGCGTAATAGGGGAAGAATAAGGTATTTTCTTTGAATTGAGACTTAAATCCAAATTCGCCGTTTCGAAGTTCGACAAGACGTTTTGCTTTTATATCTTCAGCAAGCCGCAATGTAGTTCGATTCTTTTCTTTGTCTGCACGATTCTTTTCCGGCACAAGATATAATTTTAAATATTCATACGATCTTTTCCCGTTAAGATATATGTCAAGGTAAAGAGAAGTCAGACCGGTTGAGGTAAGTCTCTTCCGTAGCTTAATGGGATCCTTAGAGTTGCTCATGATTTGTTGTTTTTGTTGCTTTCATTATTATAGCAACAAAGTTACAACAAATATTATCAAAATAAATCCTCCATGAATCAAAAATAAATCGAGGCTGCTCTAAATATAAATATTAGGATATGAGTTCGATATTTGAATATTAGGGGAGTTTATTTTGATAGAGTTTTGATAGAGGAAAATTTGCCTACTTTCTCCGGCGAAATGTAGTATATACTATATAATCATTTAATAATTAGTATATTATATATATAATTATAGCTTCTAAGTAACAAAATAGCAACAAAATTGTAAGTAATGGTCTTTTTTTCGACCTTCCTAATACGCAAATTTAGCGTTTTATCGGATCTACAAAAATAAGATTGGCCGCTACCTTCTCAGGCAACGACCAATAGGATAGTAATTCTAATAAATGAAAGAACAAAAACTAAACCTATCTGATTCGTTAAATCCTATTGCGAAATAAGAACAGGAATGCTAATAGTGCTAATGACGAACAGATTGCTGCTATATTACTAAACAGATGTCTAAGCCTATCTCTTTGGCTAAGACCCTGTTCTACCGGAATCGGTACGGATATGCTATCGACCTTTTCAATATATATCGTATCTCGGAGAGATAGATAACGCACTGTCTCCCGCTCCTTATAGATATAGATGGTATCAAGTACATGCTTCTCAAAAACACTATCTCGATAAACAACCCGGTCGATCATCCGCTGAACGATATAGAGGCTGTCACGGATGGTCGTATCAACCGGGATGTATTGCCGCCTCGGAGCGCATCCGACGATGATAAGCGATAATAAGATAAGGAGGGAAATCAAACACCTCATGGTTCGCCTCCTCCTTCGTCGTTATCTTCCAAACCATCCTCCTCGAAGAGGGTATAGGCTACGCATAACGCAAAACCTACGAGTGAGATAATAAATCCCACAGCCAACGCTAACAAGATATAAACGATCCAATCCATAGCCGATCACTTTTTAGCGTACTTCAAAAACAGCGCATATCCGGCCTCGATGTCGGCCATCGGTACACGCTTTCCGTTCTCCACGAAGATCATAGCGTCAACGAGGGCGCAAAGCGTACCCTTATCCGTGAGGTCGATCGGGCAGGTGCTGGGCATCTGCAACTCCTTGCAAACACGGTTGACGTAGGTGGTCGTATCGTTCTCCGTTCTCGGTGCCCATCTGCTTACCAAGTCACGGACGGTGAGCAGGGTGTACTTACTCTGATAGTTGATAAGCAACTGCATCATGGCTCGTATGCCGTGGGGCATATCCTCAAACTCCTCGAAGCTATTGTCCAGCTTCTCTTCCTTATCGACCTCGCCCTTCCACTCGTTGGCCTCTGAGTTGCGGATATTACCGGGGTTGTTGTTACGTATGCCTCTTGGAGGCTGATTCGTATTCTCTTTAATCTCACTCATGATTGCTTGTTATTTAATGTTTGAAAACCTATCCACTATCTTCTGTCCCGTATCGCTGTCAAACTCTGACAATCGCCTCACGATCCACTTCGGGATCAATCCGGGACATATCGTCTCGCAGTTCTCCAGCACGCTTATACTCTCACGAACCATTAAGGCGGCGCAAGCGAAATACCGGAACCAAACCAAACAGCCAACCGGGTTCCCACCAACGGAGAAGGTAGCGAGGACGTGCGTCACGATCAACACGGAGGCGTAGATAAGGAGCTTGCGGGCTATCATCCCGAACGCCCGGCTGCTTATGTCGTGCGCCATGAAGTGCTTGATGAACCCGAGGACGGTGTCTATCACGACGAGCACGATAAGGAATTTCACGAACTCCCAATCGCCGAAGACGTATTTCTCGATAAATTCCAAGATAGGAGCTATCGGAAGAGCCATAAGAGTGAGGCTTCTCATACTTGATTTATTTCGCATAGCTGTTTGTTTGAATCCGCTACAAAGGTAGGTAAAACGATTATAATATAATCACATTTACCCGCCTTTAGTCTTTTTATTTCTCCAACTCAGCCACTCGATTCTCCAACGCTTTCACCTTGGCGTGGAGTTCCTTCAAGCCACCTACGGAGATAACAGCAGAGAGTACGGAGTAGTCAAGTGCCAATATATTACCAAATTCCTCATTATAATATGTCTCAGAGACAACCTCCGGGAATACGCTCTGAACGTCCTGTGCCGATAATCCAATAAAAGTAAGTGGGCTATCAATACCCTTTAATTTATACCGAAATGGCGTTAGCTGCTCAATCTTTTCAAGCACCCCTGTTACATCATCAAGCCTATCCTTTATACGAATATCAGATCCTTTATTATAGGCACCAGAAACCCATGCGTTACAAACTCCGTCCTTGTATTGAAAGCTCGCTACGTGATTATCAACACCCCCATCAAAAGAAAGATAAAGGCCATTATCCGTTCTTATGAACCACGTTGCGCTATTTTTGGAATTATATAGCTTCACGCTATAATACCCACTGCCGGATGCTCCTGTTTCAATACTGCTTGAAAAGCTTCCGGAGGTGAACTTGCCTCCAACGCCTAAATTTCTGTCAACGACTAAATCTTCATCCACATAAACAGTACCGAAGGAGGCAGAAGTGGAGCAGAAGGACACATTGTGTCCATACTGCGTGCAATCACCCATCTTGGCTATTCCGTAGGATCCTTTTGTGTCGATTCCAGCGTAGTTGTTTCCGCTTAGCCAATATTTACCAACTGAAAAACCTCCGATCGTTGCCCCATTAGCGATAACCATATTAGCGAAAAGAACTCTTGTATCTATCCTACTTGTATTGATATATCCTTTAACGAATATCGTTTCGCTCTCTAAGGCTTCTATCATTGTCGCTTCCTTTGACCAAGCGGGAAGATTATCAAGAGCACCTTGCACGCTACCAGCCTGTTGTACAGCCGCTGCTGCATCGGATATAGCTTTCGCAGCGTTGCTCTTTGCGGTAGCCGCATCGGTCAATGCCGTAGAAGCGTCTGACGCAGCAGCTACAGCCTTATCCCATGCGCTCGATGCACCGCTTAATGCCGTATTTGCGTTATCATAAGCGTCAATGGCCTTCTGCATCGCCTCGCTTGCCTCCGATGAAGCGTCGGACGATTGCTTCGCTAACGCTTCCCATGAACTGAGCAGATCGGAAGAGAAACTTGTCAATGTCACAGCCCCGGTTATATCCACCCGGTTGGCATTGATCTTGATACCCTCCTCAGAGATATTGATCTTATTGATCACCTCGTCATTGCCCACGTAGAATCTAAACTCGCTTGCTGTCAGCGTTCCATTGTTAAGGTCAATGACCACGTTTGCGTTCTTCGATTTTATAACTCCCGTCGTGATCGTCTCTCCGGAGATCTCAGTATAGCCGTAGTTAGGATTCCATGAGCGGGAGCCGTCGTAAGGGGTGTTAAGGATTCCCACAAGGAAATGATAATAATTAGGATCATCCTCCAACTTGATCTGCTGCGTGGAGCAAATAATCTGTCCCTCCGCACCCGTCCTTGGGCACTTGGCATAGACATAGTACGCCTCCTCCTCTCGCAGAGCTATGTCTGCGGTCGCAGGTATCGTCCACTCCCTAACCCCATCCTCGGAGATCGTGAAGTGAACCAGCTTGCCAGCCGTAGCAGCAAAGAGGTTGGCGTTACCTCCCTTGTTAGGGATGAAACGAACGCCCACCAAGTCCATCTGCTGCGAGTTCGTGCCCACGATCAGCTGCGCCGTATGGACGGCCAAAGGTTTTATCAGTTCAGTGAAGTAATCCCCCTCCGGGTCGAACATCATTGTCAGCGTCTCCATCACGTCCCGCCAACGTCGTTTCGTGAAGCCCAACGCCTCCTTGTGCCTTTCCTCGTTGACCACCTCCTGCGAGACGAGATCCTTCAAGGTGGAGGAGACACCGCCCGTTACGGTCGTGTTGCTCAGCTCGATCACCGGGCTATATGGTTTGTTGATATAGTCTTTAATACCGATAATGCGCACCAGCACGCCCTCCGGCTGGAAGCGTGGGTCGGAGAAGCGGATATACCCGCCAAGGACGAGCCTGCCGCCGATGTTCTCCCAATCCTTCTTAGACCATATCCCGTCCATCTCACCCGTGAAGCTGAAACGCTGCTCCTCGTTCTCATAGAGATAACGGACGGCCTCACGGAACATGTCCCACGACGCTCCTCTCTTGGTGGCGTTGTCGCACACATAAGCGTCCGGCAGCATGCAATGGAAGACGGCGTAGGCATCGCCCGGCACAGGCCGGAAGGTGTCGTTGGGCATCGTCTGCCCGTCAATCTCCTGCGGGACGATCTCGAAGCGTCGTGCGGCCTTGGCCACGCCCGCCTCCTCTGTCGCCTCATGGATATACTTGACATCGAACTCCCTGCCCGCCAACATACCCGATTGGAAGATCACGGTCATGGTCTCGCCCGCTATTAAGCAAGCCTCGTAGTCCAACGCCTGCGGGATGGAGCCGTCGGTGAAGTCGTAGAGGTGCTGAGCCGCATCCACCGTGACCACCTCCGACACCGTGCCCACCCGCTTGGGGCTTATGGAGGAGCAATCAAGGCTATCCTCGGCGAGGCTCGACAGCGGCTTGTCGCCTCGTTGGATGGAGCGGCCATCAGCGGAGGAAACGTAAGTGCGTGCGTTGGCAGCGTCGAAACCCGCCTCCCCCTCGAACCTATCCCCGTCGTAGGCCAATGTCTGCCCCTTCGGAAGCAACAGCTCCGTGGATCCATACTTGGACGGGTCGATATTGTCAGATCCTCCCTGCGTGTACAGGATCTCGATCGGGGGAGTGTCACCCTCGTTGGTGCGCCCGACCCCGCTCTTGAAGCCGTTGCCCTTGCCGTAGGAGAGAGGCAGGGGATTATCCTTGTTGTACTCCAATTTGCGCAGGCTTACCCGCTTGCCGTTGAACTCGTATTCCGTCTTGAACTCTGCGGCCATCTGCGCCAATGCGTCGGAGCAATAGGCGTGATCGTAGCTGATCATGGTCTCAACGCCCGTGACGCAGTCACCGACCGTCCAGCCTCCGTCACGGGCGTTCATGTTGTCAACGAACATCTGGAGGTGCTCATGCGGCTTTGCCGTAAGCGTGAACTTCAAGCGTCCGTCCACCGGGTTACGGAACTTCCAACGCTTGGCCAGAACCTCCACGGCCTCCATCGTCACCGTATAGTCGAACATGCGGCTGTGCTGCATCTTCAACGCCTCCGGCCTCTCTAACGTGTAACGCTCTCCCTGGTAGTCGCAGTATGCCCCGACGGGGATCTCCACGTGCTCAGCGAGGGAATAATAAAGGGTAAGGCTGTGCTCGCCCATAATAGCCCGGTAACGATAACTGTTATCGTCAACGGCAATATCGAGGATCAACGTCCCTTCCTTGTCATAGATCTTCATGTCGATAGATTTTGAGAATTATAAAATCAAGACCCGCCAGCCGTTCCAACTCGCAAGGCTGTCAACTCCCACGCAGTTAGGACACGGGTAGCGGGTCTATATGTTAGGCGATTCCAAGCTCCGCACAATCGCTATCCACCTGCGCCTTCAACGCCGCACGCTCGGTGAGGAACGCCCTGTAAGCCTCGGTCTTGCGTGTGGCCTCCTCCTCGCTGAGCAAGCCCATCTGAGCGGAGTTGTACTCGTTGACCAACTTCTGTTCGTAGTCGCTATCCCAACGTGAGGTGAGCACCTTCTGCGTGATCTTGTTAGCCGTGAGCGGTGCCCAGACGGTCACCTCCTCATACTTGAATTGCTTACCCGTGGTCTCCTCGCCCTCTTGCGCCGGACGATCCACCTCCTCGATGTTGTAGTGATACAAATAACTACCGTTACCTACCGCCTCCAATTTAAGCGGCTGCTTGTCTGAATAAATAGCCATAAAAACTTGGTTTTAAAATTGTTGATAATAAGTGCTTTGAATCGCTATGCTGTGCCCAGCCCAACCAAGGGGCTATGGCCTGTTTATAGTCCGAGAAACCTATCCCTACTTGCTTATTGAGCTTCGCAACAGCTCGGCAGAAACGTTGCTTGATGGACTTCCGCATCAATTTCTGCGCACGATAGAACTTGAAGCCGACATAATCCAACGCCCTGCCGTGACGGTCGTAGCGGTTATCAGCTATCGGGAAGATCTGATAGTTCGGCTTCAAGCGAAGGCAAAGATCCTCCTCGATATACCGCTTGATAAGTCCCAACGCAACCCGAAGCACCTCCTTGCTATCGGACAGGAAGGGAATATCATCGGCGTACTGCGTGGAGAGTATTAGCGGCTTCTCAGACAGCCCTAAGATGCGCTGCACCTCATAAGGCAGTACCTCATTGACATAGTGCATGAAATAGCACAGGCAGAGGTTAGCTAACGATTGGCTGATGTAGTTGCCTATCGGAAGTCCATCTGAGCTGTCGATGATCTCATCTATCAGCCAAAGGAGGTCTTTGTCCTTGATGGTCTTTCTGACGATACGCTTCATAACCTCATTGTTGATGCTTGGATAGAACTTGCGGATGTCAATTTTCAAGCAGTACAATGGTTTTCCATCGAACCTACGGATATTCCGCTCCGTCTGCCTTGCGCAAGCGTCTATGCCTCTCTTTTTTATGCAGGAATAGGTGTTATAAGTGAAGGTCTTGATCCATATCGGTTCAAGCACGTTCATGATGGCATGATGCACGATCCGATCCGGGTAATAAGGCAGACGCATTATCACCCGCTCCTTTGGCTCATAGACCTTGAATGATGTATATGGTGAGGTATGGAAGGTTTTAGCCTTCAAGGACATGTGTAGCTCCTGCAAGTTGCGCTCACGGTCTTTGTCATGCAGCCGGACACCATACGACCGCTGTTTGCCTTTCCGGGCACGCTCGTCGGCGATCCTCAGATTCTCCAAGGAGATCACTTTTTCCCATAAGTTACCGTACCTTTTCATACCTTAGTGATAAATCTTTGCTTTCCTACTGAGAGCCTTCGATAGCCTATACAAAGGGCTTTTCTACCAACACTCTTTGGGGGTTCATATATTTTTCAGCAAGAGCTGTGGCCGTCAATCGCAAGGAGGGTTTCTATCCCTCAATCAAAAAAATGTCTTTAACCCAATCTGGAATCATAGGCGAGACCCGATGTTCGCATTCGTGTTCGAGGGCACGTTATTCGAGTTCGCATACGACAAACCGTCGTTCGCACCGTTATTCGCATTGCCACCCAACAACAGGCCTCCGATTGACCGACCTAATTTCTTCTCAAATCATTCAAACCAAAACCTGTTCCCGTTGCCTCGCAATGTCACCAACCTTGGAAAGGCGTTTCGCTTCTTGATCTCCTTCAATACATACAGGATCTCCTGTGAACCCGTGAAGAACTTCTCAGCGTCGCACTCCGGCGCATCCTTCTTCTTCTTGATCTTGACAAGTGTCTGCCCCTCGCTTTGCTTGGCCTTGCTGAACCTTGTCGGGATATTCTCCAAGAAATCCACTACCCAAAACTGCGTATTCAGCAACTTGCTCTGTTTGGTTGTGTCGCAGTTGAAACTCCTATTATTCTCGTCACGGGGGATCTGCAGAAAGGCGAGGCTCCCGTCATCCTCGATCCCGTTCCCTTGATTGATTTCTTCTGTCATATCTTTCTTTTTTAGTTACTTACTTGATAGTAGGAATCCCACCGCCCACAAGAGGCGGTCGGGGATTCGTGTTTCGTGGTTACGCTGTTACGCTATAAAGCAAAGGCGAGACCCGATGTTCGCACCCGTGAGCGAGGGCACGTAAGCCGAGTACGCAGACGACAAACCGTCGTACGCACCGTTACCCGCAGAGCCACCCAACAACAGGCCACGCAATGATACGGATGTATTAGAGGTGTTGGTATAGTGATAGTCGCAGTAGTAGGTGCTGCTGCTACCGCCTACTTCTGACGGGAGCATACAACCTGTCTCACCGAAGATCAATGTCTTCACATAGCCTTCCGCTCTTGCCTCATTACCGATATAGGCATAGCCATCATAGCTGCTATCCGTGAACTTAGCCGGATCATTGCAAGTATAAACCTTGGAGAGATCGTTACCTCCGTTAGCCTCCGTAGGATTGACTTGAATATTGCAACCGTCCGTCCACTTCCATATATGGCCAAAAGGATTCTCGATACCCCGATAGCGAGGCACATTACAGGTGTAATGCGTGCTTCCGTCAGACTTCAAAGCTGTGTAGGAAACCACTCCAGATTGATTACCTAAAGTGTCAGTCGTTCCGCAAGGAACGAATGGATTATAGCCATTATAACCACTCCAATCAGAGATACCCGAAACGCCATCACCTAAACCTCCTTGCTTATAACCCTCAGAGGTCAACTCGGCGTTATAGGCCGCCTGCGAATTGCGGTTGGCATACTCAATGGTGTAGAGCCAATAGATCGCTTGATGCACCATATAGACATAGCAGTTCCAAGCGGTAGAGCCGCTGTTACGCTTTCTCGCAGCCGTTCTGAAAGCGGTTCGGCTGATACTCGTCACAGGTCTGCCAAGCAATGAGCGATAGGTACCATCCCAATCAGTAGTATTATTACCACCTCGATAGTCAGTACCATCGTTGACCACGGAGCAGAGCTTTCCCGTGCTACGCTCCAAAGCCGCCTCATACGCCGATACATACATTTCGGGTACCTTATGATAGCCGGGAAGCGGGTACTCGGAAATCATCGCCCGGATCTTAGTGCCGTCCGTGATAAATCGAGCGTAGTGCAAGGGGATCTCCACCATCACCTGACCACGGGAACCATCCCTTGTGTGGCTCGTCCAATCACGGGGATTGAGATACTCTACGACCTTTCCGTTATCGTCAAGCAAACAGCCTCTCATACGGTTCTGCACAGGTAATGACTTGTGATAAGCCATGTTACCCACTCTCGTCAACGCTTGCGAGGATACGGAAAGATCAATCTCCACACCATAGGCGTAGTTGTCCTCATAATTTGGGAGGAGCGTAGCCAGCTTCGCTTTCTTTGATTCCCCATTTTCTAATACCTCAGTCGTAAGGTCAAAGGGATTCGTACCTTCCACGTTAGGAAGGTCGCTCAAACGTTTGCCGTTTTCAAAGGCGTTAAGAATCTGTAACACCTTCTCTTCTTGCTCACTTGTTAATGCCATAACTTTAGAATTTTGATTGTGAATTATTGATTAATTGAATCTCATTGCTCCGCTTGAAGTGAGGCGCATAGCGGTAGATGTCACCTTGCGGATCGGAGTAGGTAATACCTCGATCTCCACCGTCTGATAAATCGCCGTGTTCTCTGTCGGGATAACATGGATAAAGCTCTTACCCGGATTCAGCACACGAATAAAGCCATCCGGCATGACCTGTACGCTTCGATTATCCGAAAGGAACAGCACGTTCTTGCCCGTACCGGCAGGGGATAGGGTAGCCTCGATGCGTCGCTCCGCTGTGTTCCCGAAGGTGATCTTACTCGGATATTGCAAGGCCATAGCCGTAGGCTGCTGACGATCCTTCGCCGTAAGCGTTGCCTCTAACTCCTCCAAGCGGGAAAGCCCGGTATTCATGTCTCCGATCTTCTCAGTAGCCAAATCGGTTGCGTTATTTGCGTTCGTGACAGCCTGCTCTGCCCGATTAATCACCTCTTCCGCTTTCTCAGACGCAGCATTTGCTCTTAAAGTAGATTGTTTCGCTCCTGTAGCTGAATCATTGGCGTTCTTAGCTGCCGCAATAGCCAAATCCTTCTCTGTGCTTACATCAAGAATGGATTCATCCACTCGATTTGCTGCGTTGTTGGCTGCTTCCGTTTTCTCCATGATGTCCTTCCGAAGAGAAGCGTACTCACTAACACGGCTGCTCTCCGCTTGGCTGGCTGTCGAGTTGAAGCTATTCCAATTTGTCTTAGTATCTGCAAACCATTTATCCCAAATAGCCTTAACTCCAGTCGTAGTGTGCTCAAACCAAGCTGCCCAAGCTGACTGACGTTCTGTCTCAGATTCAGCCCTCGCCTTCTCTGCGTTCACCCTTGATGTCTCGGCTTTATTACGTGCGGTCTCAGCATTTCTACGGGCTGTCTCGGCCTCATTACGTTGAGTCTCCGCTTGCGCTCTCTCGTCCTCGGCGTTATTGCGGTTGGTTTCTGCCTGAGCCCTCTCTATCTCCGCACTATTCCTCGCTGTCTCAGCCTCTGCTCTCGCTGTCTCCGCTTTGTTAGCGGAGGTGTTGAAGCTATTCCAATTTGTCTTGGTATCTCCGAACCATTTATTCCAGATCGCCACTACTCCGGTAGATACATCCTCAAACCACGCAGCCCAAGAGTTCCTACGGGCTGTCTCGGCTTCTATAGCGACGGAGGTAGCCTTGTTTGCGTTATTCGTCGCTTCGATAGCGTCGGAGGTAGCCTTGTTAGCGTCCGAAGCCGCTTTATTAGCTGCATTAGTAGCTGTATTAGCGTCGGAAGTGGCCTTGTTAGCCGCATTAGTGGCTGTATTAGCGTCCGAAGTGGCCTTGTTAGCGTTATCGGCCGCATCCTGCACGAAAGTCAAGGAGACCTTTACGGAGTTGTTGTTTTCGTCCGTACCTAACGTGAACAACCCTTTTAGGGTGGTTCCAAGCGGTAATTGAGAAATGGATATTTTCTTCATGCTGTATTGTTTTTTAAGTTCTTACCTTTCTTAATGATATTAATTCGTCCTCTGTGCGACCTTCCGTAACGATGATGATCCTGTCCTCAGATGCGATAATCGCTCCATCGTCAATGCGGAAATCCCTCGTCAAGCGGATGGTTATCGTTATCCCGATCCATATCCGGCCTTCAGGAAAAAATTCTTTCACGGAGCAAGAGCGGTAATAAAACGGTAGCTCTTGCTCATAGTCCTTGACATACAGGAGACGCTCCCCCGGCTTGATCAAGTCATGAAGGAAAGCGTAGTAGTTGCGCCACAGCTCCGGCAATGATTCGGCACGGAAAAGGCAGTTAAGCTTCACGTCCTTGGACTTGAAGAACACCTGCGCCCCGCTGTCATAGATCGCCCCGGCTTGCGTGTTGATGTTGCGCAGTAGCCCGGTCTTGACGGCGGGTGTCTTGACCACCTCGGCCAATGTCCCGGCCAATACCCTCATGCCGTAATCAGTCGTTGGAATATCATCAACGGCGTATGCGTCGGAGGAGGGTAGCCCCGATTGCGGAGCGACGTAGGTATAGCCGTCGAGCGGGTAATCATCGGCGAAGACAAGCGTCTCACGCCGGA
>OBLI01000328.1_pt1 | contig 51485 bp, 54 predicted proteins | sample 1519701 | NCBI WGS metagenome assembly OBLI01 (sample SAMEA3663005, study PRJEB22513) | pig gut metagenome | biome: pig gut; feature: pig-associated habitat; material: faeces | place: France | collected 2012
CGCCTGCTGGCTGGCTGCGCCGTGGTGGACGGCGGTCGCGCCGCTGGTGCTGATGGTGTCCGTGATGCGGAAGGCGGGGTGGGTATGACTTCAGAAAAACGCATCCGCCTGCAAGAGCTTCGTGCGAAAGACCAGCTCAACGATGAGGAATTCGCGGAATTCGAGGTTTTGGAGCGCATCGAGAAAAACGAGCCGGTGATCGAGCGGTTCAAGGAAAACCAGAAAGCGCCATACGAGGAAAAGGTATCGAGAGCGTATAACCTCGCTTGGGAATTCTACCATGCTGTGAATGGACAGGCGTATGTCGCGGTCGGCGGCCTTGACAGCATCACGCTGTACCTGTTCCTTCGATCCATCGGGATCGACGTTCCTGCGGTATCCGCATCTGCGTTGGAAGACAAGAGCATCCAGCGCGTACATAAGGCACTCGGCGTGCAAGCGCTGAAACCGGAAAAGCCGAAGGTTGGCGTCATCCGTGAATTCGGGTGGCCTGTGCTTTCCAAAGAAATTGCCGGGAAAATATCTCTGCTGCAGCATCCGTCAGATAAAAATGCGACCGTGCGTCACGCTATTATTACCGGAGAGACAGGGAAGCAGGGCGGATATCAGAAGCAGAGCAGAATGAAACTCGCACAGAAGTGGCTTGAACTCTTTGGCGGCTATGAGAACGAAAGCGAGGGGGTCGAGTACGGAAAGCCGGACTTCCTTGTGTCGGACAAGTGCTGCTACTACCTGAAGGAAAAGCCGTGCAACGATTACGCAAAGCGGTCAGGTAGATACCCGTATATGGGCTTGATGGCATCCGAGGGAGGCCGTAGGCAAAAGGCGCTTATGATCAACGGCTGCAACTACATCAGCACCGGGACGAAGCGATCATGCCCGTTTGCAACATTCCAAAGAAACGACATTCTGCGGCTTACTTTGGAAATGAATCAGTGGTACATGGATCACACTGAGCTATTTCCCGGCATTGACGGGAAACCGATTGGATCTATCATACCGGAGATATACGGCGAGATTGTGCGCGATGAAAACGGGAACCTGCGGACGACAAAAGCGCAGAGGACAGGGTGCTCCATGTGCGGCTTTGGCATCCAGAAGGAAAAACGGCCGCACCGCTTCGATCTCCTGTGGGAACGTAATCCGAAGGAATGGAATCTTTGGATGTACCATGTTGTGCAGCGGGAGGACGGAAGCTGGTACGGTTGGGGCCATGTGCTGGACTATATCGGCGTGGAATGGCGGGAGCCGTGGAAATATTTCTAATAAGGAGGAAACAAAAATGAGCGATTACTATATTGTTAGGGGCGACAGGAGCGGTGTGTTCTTTGGCAAGATCGCCGAGCGGAACGGATCCGAGGTAAGAATGCAGAAGGTGCGGAAGATATGGTACTGGGATGGGGCTTGCGCCGTCGAGCAGATCGCAAGGGATGGCGTTGCTTGCCCGAATAACTGTAAATTTACCGTGACGGTTGAGGAAATGACCATTACGGATGCGATCCAGATCATTCCGTGTACGGAAAATGCGAAGGAGTCCATCAGTGGGGTAAAGGAATGGAAGCGTTGATGTCAGGTGAAGATCGTTTTGCCGAAGACTGGGGGAACAACGGGGAATGCTACGGCCAAGGCGACGGATACGGCGAAGGATACGGCGACGGAGACGGACGAGGCGCCGGATACGGACACGTATACGGAAGAGAATTAGGATACGGCAAAGGCGACGGAGACGGCTACGGATACGGCAACGCAGACGGAACAGGATACGGATACAGATACGGCGAAGGATACGGCGACGGATACGGCGACGGATACGGCGACGGCTACGGATACGGCGACGGAGTTTCCGAGTACAACGGTAGAAAGGCGTATATGATCGATAGCGTAGCTACGATTATAGATCACGTACATGGTCCGGTAGCGAAGGGAAGGATCTTAAGGATAGATCTGACGACAGTGCCGTGCTACATCGTGAAACGCGATGGATTATTCGCGCACGGAAAGACGCTTCACGAAGCGATGGACGCGTTGCGCGACAAGCTTTTTGAAAACATGCCGGAGAAAGAGCGCATTGACCAATTTGTTAAAGCGCACGCATGGGGCGAAAAATACAGCTCCAAAGACTTCTATGACTGGCATCATCGTCTTACCGGCTCCTGCGAGATGGGAAGGCGCGAGTTTGCGAAATCGCATGGATACAGCCTGACGGAGGAAGAGATGCTTACAGTAGATGAGTTTATCGAGCTGACGAAGAACAGCTACGGCGGCAGCGTTATCCGAAAGCTGAGAGAGGCTTACGGGAGGGATGATAGATGAACTACGCGCAGAGGCAGGCAGCGTCGAGACAGGCGTATCTCGACATCGGGGTGGAGGTCGGGATGCAGAAAATGGCGGACTTCTTCGCAATCGCGCTCAACGACCCCGCAGTGCTCGGGAAGAGCGTGCTCGGTAAAAAACGCCTCGTTCCTGTGCTGCAGCGGGTGCATGAGCTTATCGACGAGTTTGCTCCCGCCTTCACCGTGCAGGACGATGCAGACTATATGCAGAGCAAGCTCGACCGGCTGCTCCGTCAGATTTACGGAGACAGCGAGTTCGTTCCGTTTGAAGAAAGATACCCGGCGATCAAGCAGAAAAAGATAAGGTAGGAGGCGGCGATGACAAGGAAAGAGTATTTGGACGAGCACGGTCTCGACGACCGCATTGAGTCGTTCGGATCGGATACGGAGGTCTGTGTCGGATACTGTGCAGCCTGCGGCGGTGAGTTTACCAATTATGATGAGGGATATTACGGGACGGATGACATCATCCGTCATGGGAAGGTCGTCGGACAAAAGGACATTTATGTGCACGATGATTGCCTCATCGATTATCTGAATCTCAACACAACGCATGACCAGGTCGCGGAGTTTCTGCGGCTGAAGAAAATTTGAGGAGTTAGCTATGCAGAGAGAAGACAGAATTACTTATGAGCGTGAAGAGACTATAGCGCAATTATTCCACGGGAAGCGATACGGTCTGAAAGTGTGTGACTTTGAAGATGTCGATGATGCTGAAATAGCCGCATACAATAGACTCGGCGAATACGAGGACACGGGACTTTCTCCGGAGGAGATCGAAGATCTGAAGTACAAGCACGACAGATTGCAGGACTTCGAGGTGGCGAACAACGAGAAGCTGAGAAAACAGATCGCCTCGTTGGAAGATCAACTGCATGAGGCGCTTGCATCGGCAGGTAAGATCAAGTGCGAAATCCACATTACCGTAGAAGGTCTGCGCGAGTGCGAAGCTTTCTGCAAAGATGGCGATAAAAAGCGGCGTATCCCGTGGGAGGCAGATTGATGGACGCGAAGGAACTTCGGGCGTTCCGCTTGGTTGCGAGGCTTACGGCGCAGGAAATCGTGGATGCGCTGAAAGAGGATTTCCCGAAGATCGACAAGACGATCATTTCTAAGTGCGAGAGCAATGCGTATGGTGTGGAGCTTTCCTCTGCTGCGGAGCGGGTATTGCTTGGCAAGTACTGCGATAGGCTTTCTGATGCGAACGGAGGCTTTATGCGACGCAAAAAGGAAAAACGCAAAAAGACACGGCGCGTATCTGTTCGGCTCACTGACGAGGAATTTTCGCGGTTGCAACAGCATTTGAAGGACGCGGGCGTTACCGCACAGGACACCTTGACGCGGTGGATCGAAAACGAAATCAATAGCAAGAAAGGAGAAACACAAAATGACGCTGGTTGAATTACAGGACAAGCTCGGGAAGCTGATCGAGGACTTAACGGACGAGCGGGAGCCGTATGAAAACAAAATGCGGATCGCGCAAGCCGCCACGGTCGTTTCCAGCTTGGCAAAGCAGATGATCAACAACGCAGATGTTGTGCTGCGTTCCGAGAAGCTGTTCGCTGACGGGAAACTGAAAGACTCCGCGATTATGGAAATGGTCAGCGGGAAATACGCGCTCGTTCATCGGAAAGAGGATGGGACGCTCGTGCAAAAGTACTAATGGGAAAGCCTTTTACATCGGTGCAGGACGATTGGATCAGAAGGAACCATTCTCCCGAGAAGCTAATCCGAGAGCTTACGGCGGAGTTTAACGCCGCGTTCGGAGAACACAGAAGCGTAGACACAATGAAACACCACTGTTGGAAACTCCTGCTGAAACAGAACGACCGGCGTTTCTCTCATGAGGAAGACCGGTGGCTTTCCGAACACAGCAGGGACGGAAGCTATCTGGAGGTGGCGGCGGAGTTCAATCGGATTTTTGCGCAGAACAGAACGCCGAATGTCATCAAGGTGCATTGCAATAGAGAGCTTCATGTTGGATTCAAAAACCAAAAATATACAAACAGCTTACCAATCGGAACGGAGGTTGTCCGGAACGGATTCATTTGGGTGAAAGTGTTCGACATCCCATGCAAGAAGGGCGGGAAACTGCAAAGCGGTGCCGTAAACTGGCGGCAGAAATCGCATATCGTATGGGAGCAGCATTACGGCAGCGCGCCGCCGGAGGGACATACGATCGTGTTTTTGAACCGAGACACGAGAGATTGCAGCATTGAAAATCTCTACGCAGTAAGCCCGCGAGTGATGCGAGAGATGTCAAAAAAGAAATGGTGGAGCACCGACAGAGAGTTGACATTAACGGCAATCAAGTGGTGCGAGCTGTTTTATGCGATGAAGGATTTATAGGATGAATTATAACGATTTTTTACAATCAAAGATCATCACTGCGCCGGAGAGCGGGTTTATTCTTGACGCGGACGAGGTGAGCAAAGCGCTCAAGCCGCACCAAAGGGATGCCGTTATCTGGGCGTGCAAGGGTGGCCGCAGAGCGCTGTTTGAATCATTCGGGTTAGGAAAGACCGTGCAGGAGCTGGAATGGATGCGGCAGGTACTCCGGCATTGCGGCGGGATGGGGCTGATCGTTCTGCCTCTCGGCGTGCGGCAGGAGTTTATGCGCGATGCGGTGCAGCTTCTGCACATGGATGCGCCGCAGTATATCACACATCAGGAGCAAGCCGTGAAGAACGGAACGGTATACCTGACGAACTATGAGCGCGTCCGCGACGGTGACATTGATCCGACGGCATTTACCGCCTGTGCGCTCGATGAGGCATCTGTGCTGCGCAGTTTCGGGAGCAAAACCTATCAGACCTTCCTGGACAAGTTCCGTGGTGTGAAATACAAGCTCGTCGCAACGGCGACACCATCACCGAACAAGTACAAGGAGCTGATCCATTACGCCGGGTTCCTTGAAGTGATGGACACAGGACAGGCGCTGACGAGGTTCTTTAAGCGGGACAGCACGAAAGCGAACAACCTGACGCTGTATCCGCACAAGGAGGAAGAATTCTGGCTGTGGGTGTCGAGCTGGGCGCTGATGATCGTTGACCCATCGGATCTTGGATATGACGCAGCGGGTTATCTCCTGCCGGAGATGGAGATCAGAACACATATCATCAGCGATACATACAACTGCGCGTCTGACCGAGACGGGCAGATCAAGATGACCAACGATGCTGCAATGTCCTTACAGGAAGCCGCACGGGAAAAGCGTGATTCCATTCCGGCGCGTGTAGCCATGGCCAAGAAGATCGTTGACAGCGACCCGGACGCGCATTTCCTGCTGTGGCACGACCTCGAAGCGGAACGGCACGAGATCATGCGGCAGATTCCGGGGACGGTAGACATTTACGGTTCTATGGACTACGACGAACGGGAGCGGCGAGTGATTGACTTCTCGGAAGGAGCGACAAGGCTGTTCGCAACGAAGAAGAGCTTGTCCGGGCAGGGCTGCAATTTCCAGAAGCATTGCCACCGGGCGATATTCGTCGGGATCGACTATGAATTTAACGATTTTATCCAGGCGATCCACCGCATTTACCGATTTATGCAAACGGAGAAGGTCGTGATCGACCTGATCTACACGGAAGCAGAGGACGCAATTTACCGCGTCTTGGTGCAGAAGTGGCAGCAGCATTTGCACATGCAGGAGAAACTGCGGGAGATCGTTAAAAAATACGGGCTGAATGAGCAGCTTGCCGCGCTCAGGATGGCACGCAGCATTGGAGTTGAAAGAGTGGAGATCAAAGGTAAAAACTATACGGCAGTCAATAATGACTGCATTTTGGAAACCGGGCGAATGGCTGAGAACAGCGTAGATCTGATCGTTACCTCCATCCCGTTTTCCAATCACTATGAGTACACGCCGAGCTACAATGATTTCGGGCACAACGAGAACACCAAGCGCTTTTTTGACCAGATGGATTTTCTGACGCCGAATCTGCTGCGTATTTTGAAGCCGGGTCGCGTGTTCTGTTGCCATGTGAAAGACCGTGTCCTGTTCGGCAACGCAACCGGCATGGGGATGCCGACGATGGAGCCGTTCCACGCGCAGTGCATCCAGCATTACATGCAGCATGGCTTCGCATATTTCGGCATGATTACCGTTGTGACGGATGTTGTCCGGGAGAACAATCAGACCTACCGCCTCGGATGGACGGAGCAATGCAAGGATGGCTCGAAGATGGGTGTCGGCTGCCCGGAGTACATTCTTCTGTTCCGAAAGCTGCCGACTGACCGGTCTAAGGCTTACGCGGACGAGCCTGTGCAGAAATCCAAAGAGGAATACACACGGGCGCAGTGGCAGATCGACGCGCATGGGTTCTGGCGGTCGAGCGGGAACCGGCTGGTAAGCAAAGATGAGCTTCTGAAAACAGATGTGTCAAAGCTGCAATCCGTTTATCGGAAATTCAGCCGAGATACCGTTTACAGCTACGAAGATCATGTAGCGCTTGCGAAACAGCTTGACGAAGATGGACGGCTTCCCGCAACCTTTATGGTCGTCGCGCCGGGAAGCTGGACAGATCAGGTGTGGGACGACATCAACCGGATGCGGACGCTTAACACAAATCAGACGCAGGCAAAGCGCGTGAATCATGTATGCCCATTGCAGCTTGATATTGTAGACAGGCTGATTAACCGCTACAGCAACCCGGGAGACCTTGTGCTTGATCCGTTCGGCGGTCTTGGAACGGTCGCGCTTGAGGCGATCAAGGCGGGCAGGAGAGGCTATACCATCGAGCTGAACAATGACTATTTCCGGGATGCCGTAGGGTATCTGAAGGAGTTTGAGGACAACGACACAGACGCTGTGACGATGTTTGATCTGCTTGGGGTGAGTGTATGAAGTTAGGCAGCTTATTCGACGGTTCCGGCGGGTTTCCGCTTGCCGGCAGTCTATGCGGGGTTGACCCTGTGTGGGCGGCAGAGGTTGAGCCTTATCCGATCGCCGTTACGCGGAGCCGTTTCCCGCGTATGAAACATCTCGGCGATGTGAAGAAGGTCAACGGCGCGGACATCGAGCCTGTGGATATTATTATTTTCGGCTCTCCGTGTCAGGATCTGAGCGTCGCCGGGAAAAGAGCCGGATTGAAGCACGAATCGAACGGTGACGACGAGACGACGCGCAGCGGGCTTTTTATGGAAGCGATCCGAATTATCAAAGAAATGCGAGGTGCTACCAATGGAATATATCCAAGATTTGCTGTGTGGGAAAACGTCTTTGGAGCGTTCAGCAGCAACGGAGGAGAGGATTCCCGAATCGTCCTCGAAGAACTCATCAAAATCGTCGAGCCGTCAGCCTCGATGCATGCGCCTGAAAAAGGAAGATGGCCCTACGCCGACTGTTATGTGGGAGACGGATGGAGCGTTGCTTACCGAACTTTCGACGCGCAATATTGGGGAGTGCCCCAGCGTCGCCGTAGAATCTACCTTGTCGCAGATTTTAGAGGCGGATGTGCCGCAGAAATACTATTTGAGCGCGAAGGCGTGCGCGGGTATTTTGAGACGGGCAGAACGCCGTGGAAAGGAGCTGCCGCCGATGCTGAAAGAGGCGCTTATGTCTACGACGCGTGCGGAAACGGAGACGGCAGCATTGTAAGCACGTTAACTGGCGACCATGAACAGCCAATTGTGTTTGATTTGGAAGTCTATAATGCCGGTGCCGGACAAAGCGGAGGAATGTATATATCAGAGGACGGAATAGCTCCTGCACTCAGGACGAGACACCCGCCTGGAGTGTGCGCACGTTACATAGTCCGTCGCCTGACGCCGACCGAGTGCGCGAGGCTGCAAGGATTCCCGGACGCGTGGGGCGTGACGGAACACAAGGATGATTTCTCAGATGAGGAATACGAATTCTGGCTGAATGTTCGAAAAACCTACGCCACGATCAATGGCAAGGCGGTGCGTCAATACACAAGGCAGCAGATGCTTTCATGGTATAACAAGCTCCACACGGACAGCGCAGAATACAAGATGTGGGGAAACGGTATTTCGCTGCCTTGCGCGCTGTATGTGATGCAGGGCATTCGAGATGTTTTGAACGGAGGTGGCGCGGGATGAAGTTGGCAATCATAGGCAGCGAGATCGTTTGTGCGGAGATTGGGCCGTACTATGAGCAGCTACGGGATACGGGTCGGTTTCGCTGGAACAGACGCGACAAGACTATGCGAGCGCGGATGTGCCTTGATTCGCTGGAAGCGCTGTCCTCCTGCTGCAAGCTGCCGCCGCATTTGGCTTCTGAGCTGCTACGGCTGCGTTCTCTGAGAGATGCAGTAGAGCGACAGCGCACTTCTGAGAATCCTGTGCCGCTGCTGCGATTCCCGATCAAAAATGCCGAGCTGATGAAGCATCAGGTCAGAGGTGCGAACATGGCGCTGCTCGTGTTTGGTGCTGTGACTTTATGATGAGGACAGAAAATGATTAACACAAAAGGCGAATGGATTTATACAAATTCGGAGATAGCATATGAGCTTGGCTTATCTCCTGCAACTGTAAATGCAATCGGAAAACGGCTTTTCGGCAACAGGATCCCGCATTGGACGGTGCAGGATGCGAAACTTATTGCCGAGTACATCAAGAGCATAAGCGTAGAGGAAGATGCAAAGCGCTTGAAGTTGCTGCATGAAACTATTGCGTCGGTTGGATTTTACAACGTGGACGACGAACGAGTGAAAAACGACTTGCACAATGTACCGTGAAAGGAGAAAAAATGAAAATTTATATTGCTGGTAAAATCACGGGCGACCATGACTACAAGGCGAAATTTGAGAAAGCAGCGGATGCTATCACGCAGTTCGGTCATACGCCAATCAATCCAGCAACCGCCCCTAATGGTCTGACTGCGCAAGATTATATGCGGTTGTCATTCGCGGAGATTGACGCGGCTGACATGGTGGTATTTCTTAAAGACTGGACGGATTCTAAAGGAGCGTCGCTCGAACGCGCATACTGCGAGTATATCAAAAAGCCGTTTATGAGTTTAAAAGATTTCATAAACGATAATTGCAAAGATTGTGATTTCCCGTTGTGCCGAGAGTGCGTAGCTTACGAGTGCGATTTCGTGGAGGCTGAAAATAATGCTTCTGATTGATGCAGAAAAAGTGATTCGAGACCTGACAGCGATGAAGGAGCAGTTAGGCGTGGATGCGATCTTGATTGACGGAATGATCGACGGTTTGAAAAGACAACCGAAGGTTGATGCCGTTGAGGTCGTGCGAAAACCCGTAAGAGGATATGAGGGCTATTACGAAGTTGACCAGTTTGGGCGTGTTTTTGGGCTTGAGAGAATTATAAAAGTAAATGACAACGGCAGAAATTACGAAAAGCCCATAGCCGGAAAACAGTTAAAACAATCAATGCACACTAAGGGATATAAAACCGTTTCTTTAACAAAAGACGGCAAAACCAAAACCTTGTTTGTGCATAGGATTGTGGCAGAGGCATTTATTCCAAATGTGGATAATTTGCCAATGGTAAACCACAAAGACGAGGATAAAACAAACAACTTTGTTGAAAATCTTGAGTGGTGCACTAATGATTATAACATAAACTATGGTACAGCCAGAAAAAGACAAGCAAGGAAAATCAGAGGCATACCACATACAGACGAACACAAAAAGAAAATTTCTGAATCCATGAAAGCGTACCGTGAAAAAGAAAAAGCTGGAATCGGATATTGCTACAATGGCCGAGGAGAACGAAAGGACGGTGACGGGGATGGCTAAGACAATTACAGGCGTTGACTATGAAGGCGGAAAGGTTGTAGGTGTTACAATTAGTGGGATTATTGATGCAGATAATGACCAGCCGACAAGCGCTTACTTTCAGCGTGTGCGGCATGGGCGGTGGCTGAATGCAAACAGCAGACCAAAAACCTATGAGCGCAGATGCACAGCGTGCGACGGGAAAGCCTATTTCTGCGGCATCGGATGCAGCTACAAATACTGCCCGAATTGTGGATGCCGAATGGACGGAGGCGTTGAAAATGGAGATTCTTAGCGCAGTGTGCACGATCGTCAATCTTGCTGCGTCGTTGGCGGTCTTGCTGATTTCCATCGTGCTGCTTACGGATTTTTACAGCAGAAGGCGTAAAAAGAGCGGGAAGGGGTGAAAGCGTGGACAATGGCGGGAAGGGCTTTGGCCTGCTGTTTGAAATGGGATGCGGGAAAAGCCTGACGGCGATTGCGATCATGGGAGCGCTGTTTGAGCAGGGCTTGATCCGGCGGGTGCTGGTAGCTTGCCCTGGGAGCATTGTTGCGGTTTGGGAGAGCGAGCTTGCGAAATTCGCGGCGTTCCCATATCGGTTCTCCGCCCTGCTTGGGACAAAGGCAAAGCGGCTCAGAAAACTGGATGACCTTTGCTCAGAGCGCCGGGACGAGACGCGGACGGCGCTGCGCGTAGCGGCGATCAACTATGAGAGCACGTTCCGGGACGGTATGTTCGACGCGCTGTGGCAATATGGCGCAGACCTTATTATCTGCGACGAGAGCCAGCGCATTAAAAATCCGAAAGCGCAACAGACGCTTGCGATGCAGAAGCTTGCGGAGAAAGCAAAATACCGGCTTGCGCTGACCGGAACGCCGATCCAGCAGGACGCGCAGGATGTGTTCGCACAGTACAAGTTCCTCGACAACTCTGTGTTCGGAGACAACTTCTACGCATTCCGGGCGCGGTACTGCAAGCTCGGAGGCTTCGGCGGGAAGCAGGTCGTCGGGATCAAAAACGAGGACGAGCTTTCCAGGAAGATGTACTCCGTCGCGTACCGCGTGACGAAAGCGGAGTGCCTTGATCTTCCGCCTGAGACCTTTGTTACGCGGACGGTCGAGCTGTCTCCAGTGGAGAGGAAGCACTATGACGAGCTGCGCATTGCATCCGTGACAGAGCTGTCGCAGGAAGCTAAGGTCGAGGCGACAAGCGTGCTGACGAAGCTCCTGCGATTACAGCAGGCGGCAGGTGGATTTCTGAAAGCGGACGATTCGGAGAGAGTGACGCAGATCGGATCGTCAAAGCTCGACGCACTATCCGATATTGTGGAAGATTATGTCCTCGGAGAAGGGCGGAAGCTTGTGATCTTCGCACGGTTCCTGCCTGAGGTCGCTGCAATCGGGGAGCTGCTTCGCAGTAAGGGGATCCGATACGGCAGGATCACAGGAGATGTTCCGTTGCAGGAGCGCGGGGAGATCGTCGAGGATTTCCAGACGAAGCCGGAGACGATGTGCTTTGTGGCGCAGCTACAGACCGCCGGGCTCGGCATTACGCTCCACGCGGCAAGCACGGCGGTATTCTACTCCGTGGGGTACAACCTCGCGGACTATCAACAGGCGCTTGCAAGGATCCACAGAAAAGGACAGACGCAGCCATGCACCTATATCTTGTTGCAGGCCGAGAGGACCGTTGACCAGAAGATCATGGAGGCTCTGGATAAAAAAAGCGACATCGCCCGCAGGATCGTGGACGACTGGCAAAGCTATTTTACGTAAGGAGGTGTAAAAATGGAACTTATGGAACGCATTGCGGCGTACAACGCGCTGCTCGACCGGAAAGCGCAGCTTGCCGATGAAACGACCGAGAACAACAAGGCCATCGAGCAGGCGCGGCGTGACCTTGCAGACCTGATGATCGACGCGGAGATCGACCGCGTCAGCAGCGGAGGGTATACGTTTACTCTGTCTGAGAAGACAGCGTTCAGCAAGCGCGGAGGTGCGGACGAACAGCTCTTCGCGGTGCTGCGCGAGGACGGTCTCGGTGACATCATCCGGGAAACGGTAAACCCGCGTACTTTACAGGCAACGCTGAAGGAAGTCGCAGAGCAGAACGACGGAGAGCTGCCGGCGCAGTATGACGGGCTGGTGTCCGTTTATCGGTACATGGATGTTGGACGGAGAAAAGCATGAAAAAGCAATTTGTGCTTGTAGGTGACGGGGAACCGACAGAGAAAGAAAAGTGGATCCTGAACATGATGAACGGAATCTTAGAACATGGGATGGAGCATTTCGCTTGCGTCGGGTGGAGAAGCCCGGACGATACGGTTTTTACTGCACGATACGAGATGGATTGCGATGACATTGCGCGCGCTGCGTCGCATCTACAGTTTGACGCAATCGACCAGTTTATTATCCACAACCTCGAACGGTATCGGGAAATGGAACCCGAACCGGACGAGGAGGAATTTGAAGAAGACCAAAATGAAGATACGGAGGTATAACAATGACTGAAAGCAAACAGGAACTTGCTACCGTTGGAGAGAATACCCTCGCGGCGGCAGGCACAGAGAATTTCCTTTCGGAGATCGCGGAGGAAATGGACGGCCTCGGAGACATCAGCTTTGATTCCATCAAGATCCCCAGCGGCGGCGGCCTCGCCTTTGAGGTGCCGGGCGACGACCCGGAGAACCCCGGCATCGAAAAGGAGATCTGCGGCGTCATCCTTGTACGCCGCGCGGCGAACGGCTACTGGAAAGACACGTTCAACGGCGAAAACAGTATGCCGGACTGCTATTCCCAGGACGGAAAGACCGGCGTTGACAGCTTCACGGGAGAATGCAAGAGCTGCGCTGACTGCCCGCGCAACCAGTTCAAGGACGACGGAAGCGGAAAGGACTGCAAAAACATGCAGATCCTTTACATCGTCCGAGAGGGGGAGATGCTGCCCGTGCGCCTGAAGCTCCCCGCGACATCCATAAAGAATCTCAAGGACTATGTTGCCAAGCGGCTGCTGTTCAAGGGCAAAAAGCTCGGTCAGGTCGTGACCTCGATCAAGCTGAGCAAGGCAGAGAACCGGAACGGCATCAAGTACGCCGTCGCGCAGTTTTCCAAAAAGCGCGATCTGACCGCGCAGGAGATCGCCGAGCTTCAGCCGATGAAGCAGCTGGTCGAAAAGGTGCTTGAGAACCAGGCAAAGGCACCGGCGGCTGACTATGCCGAGGTGGCGGATGACAGCGGCCTGCCGTTTTGATGTGAGGTATACGTGATTGCCACGGGCGCAAAGCGCCCTCGTAATGAAACGGATGGGGAGTTTGTGCGAGTCGGCAGTGCCTGCACCGGCGCGCCGAGGTCATCGCGCCCTACGGTTTGGACGGGCAGTGCCTGCGTGAGATTGCCACGGCGCAAGCACCCACGCAATGACAATGGTTGAATAAGTTGCCACGGCGGGGGCCGCCTGCCGTGGCAATGACACATAAGAAACGGCGGTGACGGAGTGCAACAAATCGATCTTGACAACTTAATAGACTATGCAAAGGCATACGCAGACATTGAGGGAGCACAGACGCGCGGCGATACGTTAACGGGGCTGTGCCCATTCCACGGGGACAGAAAGCCTTCGTTTTCTGTAAACCTGAAAAACGGGTTGTATAAATGCTTCTCCTGCGGCGCTGAAGGAAACTATATCTCCTATGTTGCAGGCCGGAGAGGATTAAGCACGAAGGACGCTTACATAGAGATCCTCCGAGAACATGGACTGGATGCCGGAAGCGTAAACGCGCCGCAGAAGCCGGTCGTGCCGGAAACCTATACCGTTGCGGACTATGCGCGGGAGAAAGAGCTTCCGGAGAAGTGGCTGCGCGATTTCTGGCGGCTTGGCGAGGGAACGGACAAGTCTGCCGGCGCATATATCAGGATGCCATATTTCGACGCAGAGCAGAATCAGGCGCTTTTCCGCAAGCGATATCCGAAAGGTGCGCAGAGACGCTTTGCGTGGTCGAACGGTGCGGCGGGGAAGCTTGTGCTCTATGGGATATGGCTGATCGATAAGATCAGAGAGGCAGGCTACTGCGTGCTTTGCGAGGGAGAAAGCGACACGCAAACGCTGTGGCATCTCGGTATCCCGGCGCTTGGCGTTCCCGGTGCGACGACATTTAAGCAGGACTGGTCCCAGCAGCTCACAGGACTGCGCCTGTATCTGCACATTGAACCGGACAACGGCGGGCAGACATTCCGCGCTAATATGCTGAAAAAGCTGTACGCGGGAGAGTTTCTCGGAGAGGTTTTTACATTCTCCTGCGGAACTTCCGGGGCAAAAGATCCATCTGAGCTTCTCGGAAAGCTCGGCGCAGCGCCGGCTGCGGAGAAGCTGAAAGAGCTGATTGACAGTGCGAAGCAGATCGACCTTGCCGCAGAGAACACGGTAGAGGCGATCCCGGGAGCGCCCGTGAACCTGAAACAGCCGGACGGCTGGATCTACTCGGAAAAGGGAATCTCCGTTATCGAAGAGCGGACGATGCAGCCGAAGTGCATCTGCCGGACCCCGATCATCATCACGAGGCGGTTTAGAAACGAGACGGGAGAAGAGAAGGTGGAGATCGCATTCCGGCGGGACGGCGCGTGGTTCAAGCGCGTGCTGGACCGCACGACCGTTTTCCAGTCAAAGTCTATCACCTGCCTCGCAGATTTCGGCTGCACGGTAACATCGGAAAACGCGAAATACATCGTGCAGTTTTTGCAGGCGCTTGAGGCGGAGAACCTTGACCTGCTTGAGGTCGTGGATTCAACCACGCACTACGGCTGGCAGAACAAGGACAGATTTCTGCCAGGCATCTCAGGAACACTCGTCCCGGACCTGCCGGATGAGGTTGCATCCATCGCAGCAGGCTACTGCAAAAACGGGACAAAAGAAGCGTGGCTGGAGGCGATCGGGAAACACCGGGAAAGACCGATATTCCGCGCTTTTATCGCCGCGTCATTCTCCGCGCCTCTGATCCGGCTGCTGAATATCCGTAACTTCATGTTTTACTCCTGGGCAGATTCCGGCTCCGGCAAAACGGCAGCGCTCAAGGCAGCGCTGTCCGTATGGGGCGACCCGAACAAGCTGCTTGTGTCCGCGAACGCTACAAAGGTCGCGCTGGAACGCCGCGCCTCGTTCTTCCCTGATCTGCCGTTCGGCATCGACGAGCGGCAGAGCGTAGGACAGAATCAGGATTTTCTTGAGTGGCTTACCTACACGCTGATTAACGGCGTTGGAAAGTCGCGCGGGAGCAAGGGCGGCAGCTTGCAGGAGGTGCTGTACTGGAAGATCGTCGCGATCATGACGGGAGAGGAACCACTGACGAAAGATTCGTCACGCTCCGGCGTGCAGAACAGAATGCTCGAAATATACGGCGCGCCGTTCGATTCGGAGGCGCAAGCCGTCATGATCCACCAGCAGTGCGACGCAAATTGCGGCTGGGCCGGGCCTGCTTTTGTCGAAGAACTGATCGCGCACAGGGACGAGGTGCGGGAGCGCTATACAGTGCTGTTGCAACGCGCTTCTTTTGCTCTGAGCGAAAAGAACCAGTCGCACGCGTCAAGTATAGCCTGTCTCGCGTTAGCCGACGAGAGCGCGAGTAAATGGCTCTGGGGGCTATCCGAGAAGGAGGCGGAGAACGGAGCGCTGGAAATGCTCGATGCGCTTGTCCTGAAAATATCGGACGGCGTGCAGGAGGACGACGGAGAACGCGCGCTGCGTTTCGTGCAGGACTGGGTGACAATGAACCTTCGCGCGTTCAGCGGAGACAAGAACGCGCCGTTCTACGGGTGGATCACGGAGGATACCGTGTGCATTATCCCGGCGGCACTGCGCGAGGCAATGGAGCTGAAGCGCTTCTCTGCTTCCAAGGCGATCAGGGCTTTTTCTGAGCGCGGATACCTTATCACAGGAAAGGACGGGAAAGTCGTGCAATCGAAATGGTGCGGAGAAAAGAACAGAACCGTCCGCGTGAACGTGTTCCGGTATGATGCGATTTTCGGGAAGAAGCCGGAGGATGACAGCGCGCATGATTTCGGGATCTTAGAGGAAAACGAGCCGCTGCCGTTCTGAAAGAACGGCAGCGCAAAATGATACACCCGGCAGCGTGTTCCTCACCCAAGGGTGAGGTTTGGGTGAGGAATTGGGTGAGGCAGTATTTGCAAGGGTTTGCGGGCTTTTTTTGACGCATTATATTATATTCTTACACCTCACCCAAAAAATATATTAATCTATATAAAAAATAAAAAAGTCCGATGTCTCTACTTTTTTTCTAAAAAAGTTATGTGTATTTCCGTAAAATTTGGGTGAGGTTTTTTCGTGCCGAAAATCTAATTTATTGACGAAGAAATTACATGAATAAATGGAAAAAGAGGCGAACGAGAAACAAAATCGCCTCACCCAAATTTGGGTGAGGTTTTGCGGAAAATCAATGTTACATTGAAACCGCTTTACTTGACTAAAGAAAAAGTTTTTTCGAAATGCAATGTAACGATTCGCAATTCAACGAAACTAATCACTATATGCAACGTGAGTTTTGCTTTTTACGCGTAAAATATAACTTTTAGACATATAAGGAGATGAAAAAATCATGGGCGAGTGGACGATCCCGAAAGGGATTTCGGACGATGATCTGACGGTGATGCGCAACAGGCTGCGCTACAGCATCCGCACGGACTGCGAGAGAATGCAGAAAGCAAACGCCCTGCCGCAGAATGAGCGCTTCGGGAAGTACAGGAAAGCAATTGAAGATCTGACGGGCACGCTGCTTTCAAACGGAGAGGCGTTGCTGCGGATCGAGATTTTCGGATTTCTGAGCGCTCCGCTTGGTGATCCTAAATTTATGGAGCTGTGGCTCGACGGATGGCTTGCATCTTCGCCGGTGCAGAGAAGAATCAGGAGCGGCAGAGATCTGCTGCGGCGCGGCGATGCGGATGAATTCTTCGCACTTTGTGAAAAGCTAAGACGTGAGGAGGTTAAAATCATTGTATCATACGGAAAAGAAGAATGAAAGCATGGACCCAACTTTCATGCAAAGACTTTTCTGCTGCCCGGTATGCGGAAAGCGGTTTATCGCAGAAAGCGGTCTGTGGGCATATAAGGGGTATATCAGGAGAGGCAAGGACAGTAAATACAGAGTCCTGTTTTGCTCGTGGGGCTGTTTGCGAGAAAACAAACGGCAAAGAGCGGCGCTGATTGAGAGCAGACGGGCAGAAAAGAAAGCTGCATATGCGGCAAGCAAGGCAGAGAAAAAACGGAAAAAGGAGGAAATTTGAAATGTTAGATGTGAATTGGGCGCGACCGGACAGAGTGAAAAGCTCCGGCGCGTCGCAAACGCTCGATATGCTGGCGCTCGACGTAATCCGGGAAGGCTACGCGGACAGCAAGGCAGAAGCCGTGAAATACATCCGTCAGCGCGTACCGGCTGAGAGCAAATATCAGAAAGATATCATGAAGGAAATCAAAAAGCGCGCGGCGAAAGAGGATCTGCCATGCGTTATCTGGAAAGCTGCACAGGGGCCTTACAGCAGAAGCGGCGTGAGCGACATTATCGCACTGGTCGGCGGCGTGATGCTTGCAGTTGAGGTGAAGCGCCCGCTGTTCGGCGAACCGTCCGAGCTGCAACGCGGCTTTGTGCGCGACGTGAACCTCGCAGGCGGCGTAGCCGGATTCTGTACATACACGGAGGATATTGATCCGCTGTGGGAGCTTATGCTCGGGAAGGTGCGAAGATGATAAGAGAACTACGATTTGCCTGCGTGGAAGTGGACGAAGACGCTGTGATCTGCGCAAAATGCAAAAGAAAACTCGATCCGGAGGAAACCGCATATCGATGCCCGTCCGGCGACCTGCGCAGGATGCTCTGGGTATGTGAAAGATGCTCCGGAGGCAGATGCTCCGACCGTGAGCTTGTATCTGTGATCTGCGCGGCAGTGCAGCTTTGAGGTTGCTTTTTTACAGCAGCCGATGTAAAATGGGGGTGTACATTTGGACGGATTTGTACCGAGGATGTGGGACGATAACGCCGTGACTGCGTACCTGAAACGCTATGTCGACGCGGACCGTGAGATCGCCTCCGCGAAAAAGCGTCTTGAGCGGCTGGAATATCAGGCCGCAAGGGATGCAAGATTTATGGACGGCATTGTGAAGGACGCGATAGAAGCGGACCGGGAGAGACTATCCGGGCGGATCGCAGATGCGCAGAAGATCAAGGCCGACGTTGTGGCCATGCTGGAATTGCTCCCGGACGGAGACGAACGACGTGCACTTGAGCTGTACTACGTATCCGGCATGAGAATCCCGGATATCGCGGAGACGATGCACTACTCCATCCGCTCGGTTTGCAACCTGAAAGAGCGTGGCGTTAAGCGGCTGGCCGAAAAAATACTGGAAGGAGATATAAGCCATGGCGGGAAGAAAAGCGGAAAAGAGTAGCACGCCGGAGACTGCGAACATCGAGGTATGGGCGGATACGGCGAGAGCAATCGAGCTTTGGGCATCGTTCTACATGATGGACCCGCGAACGCTTGTAGCGTCGGCGATATCGGACGAGGTGCGGCGCACAGGGAACCACTTTTCGAAAGAGTATTACCCGGGGAAGCAGGAAGAGTTCGAACGGCTCCTGGAGGAGACGGGGATCGCGCCGCGCGAGGAAAAATGAGCTTCACTGGACGGAACGTAAAAAGCCGGATGTGGGTTTACCACGTCCGGCACTTTGTGGAATCTATTCTTTCTGTATTGTCTCGTAGTGCTTCCATCGTGCCGGGGATCTTGCAGCTCTCCGGCACGATGGATTATTTTATCAGATTGTATTTTAGTTGTTATCTCTCCCACGGACCTTTCTCGATCTCTTTTCGGGCGATGATGCCGGGGCGGGCTTTCAGCTCGGCGGCATAGTCCGCAAGCGCTTTGTGCCGCTCATTCCCGGTGTAATTGCGGCGCTCAATCTCCTTCGGCTCGATGCCGGCCGCATCGTAGACGCGATACAGCGTTAGATGGTAGGTTACTGCCTTGCGGTAGTAGTTGTATTCGCGCCGCAGCTCCAGCTCTAAATGCCACGGCGCTGCGGCGATCTCCTGCGCACGGCTGCAAAGCATCAGCCTATAGGATTGCAGGGATGCTATCATGGCCTCCGCCTCTTTGATGCGGCGCTGCGCGTAGTTATCATAGTAGGCGATATTATCTATATCGTTTATGGACTTTGGGCTGATGATATAGGCAGAGATATTTAGGCGCTCTTCTCGGCCGCGTTCGAATAGTTCCACTTTACAACCTCCTTCACTCTTTGGAGACTGGCATCAGCCAGCCTCCAAAGAAGCAGCGCGGGCACCGGTGCCGAAATACTGTGAGCCGTACTTCGTGCGGATCTTGCCCATGCTGTAAGTCTTTCCACGGTGCCAGCTACTGGAATCTTCCTCATGCCGCCAGTACCACAGCTTCTTGTTGCTGCTCCAGCGGCATCCGGCTGCTTTCAGCTCATCCTTGTATGCGCGGGTGTTCCCGCCGATCCATAACCACGAGCCGCACAGCTCAACCTCTACACCGTCCATGCGCAAGAGCGCTTCGATGATCTCGCGGAATTCCTCCGGCGTTTCCGTCGTCTGGTGATCTTCGTCGTGCTCAGCGTTGTGCTTTGCCTTGAGCGCCTCAAACAGCGCATCGTGCTCCGCATTGATTGCCTGCATCGTTGCGGTATCGCCTCCGTGATCCGGGTGGTGGAGCATCACAAGCCGGCGATATTCTTTCTTTAATTCCTCGAGGGAGTTGACATTTTTGAAAAACTGTGCCATAATAGATATACTCCTTTCAATTCCGCCTTTCGGCTGGTTGTTTGGTGTGGCTTCCTGTGCTGTCTGTCGCCAAACTGAGCAGCGCAGGAAGTTTTCTACTTTCTGATAAGATTCTTGATTGCTCCGCTTGTTGTAAATCCCTTTGCTTTTTCGGCTTCAATCAAGGCGATAATGTCAGCGTCTTCAACCTTTCGAAGTTTTATAGCGTATTGCGTATAGGTCTTGTCGTTGTAGCGCTTTTTAACTTCGTTACTGGTGTGCGTTTTCCGCTTCGGTTTTTCTTGATTATCTATTGACTTTCAGCTCCTTTCATGGCAAGATATTTTTGCTTACGGGCTTATATTACCACATACTATAGCGTATGTCAAGCCCATTTTTTTAAATTTCAAAAATTCTTTTATCGCCGCTTCCGATGCGTTCGGGGGCGGCTTTTGTTTTGCTATTGAGTTATACATTTTAAGTTGTAAATGGTTCCGGCGCGCAATGTTTGCATTGCTTTGCATATAGGTCTGGGTTAGATTTGTAACAGTAATACCAGAGAGGGGTGCGGATATGCCATCTGGAGATAATCCTAACAGCCGGAAAAACCTTGAAAAGGGAGTAAAAACGCGATTTGTGGCTGGCGAGAAACAGGTGGAGATTGCGCGGCGCGGACAGCGCGCAGCCGCTGAGAGTCTGCGGCGGACCAGGACGCTCCGGGAGGCGGTAAAAGCGCTTCTGGATGTAGGCTGCACGGACGAAAAGGTTGCAGAGTTCCTCCGCTCCATCGGGTTAGAGCCGACTAACCGCAACGCGGCGACGTTTGCGATGCTTGGACGGGCGCTCGGAGGCTCGGAAAAAGCCTATGAGGTGCTCCGGGATACGGCCGGGGAACAGCCCAAATTGCAGGTTGGCATCTCTGCCGGGGATGATTTGGCGGCGGACGATCTGCGCGGGATGTCCGACGCAGAGCTTGCGGCGCTGGCGTCGGAGCAGCGCGACGCGCTGCCTTCGCCGGACGGCGGCGAGGCGATCGGTTTCGCGGTGCCGGAGATCGACAAAATGCCTCGTTAAATGTATGCCGTGTGTACTTGTGTGGTACATAGATCAGTGGCATGCGGCGCAACACGTTGCGGCGCAAGGGGTTGCGGGCGTAAGACCTCATGTTAATGTAGTATAGTATCAGCTACTATATGGCATATCCGCGGGCATCCTGGCAGCTATGGCGCGACTGCGACGGCGATATATAAGTCATTAGATTATCTGATTACGCGGACCGCCTGCGGCGCTGCTGCCTGGGTGCCTGCGGTTTAATGTATCGCGCGGCGCGCGGCATTATTCCATGCAACAATGTAAAAAACACCCCCCCCGCCCCCGGTATCAGGGTACTAATGGCGCTCGGCGGTGAAACGAGATATACCAACGTAGATGCAGCCGCGCGGATGCAAAGCGTTTTGAAATCTTCCATTAACGTATTCGGAGGCACATTTCTCTTTTGGCGGCAGTGTCGGACCGTGATACGGCCAAACAGATCACTGCGGCGGTTCGACTCCGCCTGCCTCCGCAAAGCACACAGAGGGCGCGGCTTTCCTCCTTTACCGTGTAACGCGGCGGGGATCTGCCATACCCCCGCCGCCCCTCGAAGCAAAGCAAAGGAGAAGCGATGAGAGAAGAAACGCTTGCAATGATCCGGCGTGAGAGAGCGCGAAGGGAGCTTGCGCGCCGTCATTATTCTGACTATTTGCCGTATGTTTATGGAAAAACGTGGGTAAACACGCGGCTTTCGATGTTTCTTGCGAGCACCGTGCAGGCGTTCGCAGAGGCGCAGACCGGCAACGCGTATGACATCATGATTATCGAGACGCCGCCGCAGCATGGCAAGTCGATGACGGTGACGGAGGCGTTCCCCTCGTGGTATCTGGGGAAATATCCTGATCGGCGCGTGATCGAAGTGAGCTACAACTCTGACACAGCGGATCGTTTCGGGCGAAGGAACAAGGAGAAGATTGAAGCTGTCGGTGGGCAGCTATTCAATGTCAAGATCGGACGTGTGAGCCGTGCATCGGATTTCAGCGTAGTGACGATCGGAGAGGACGGGGCGACCCGTTTTGAGGCCGGACAGATGCTGTCGAGAGGCATTTTGTCAGGCGTTACAGGCAACCCGGCGAATCTGATGCTGATAGACGATCCGATTAAGACGCGCGAGGAAGCAGACTCTGAGACGATCCGAAACAAGCTATGGGATGAGTGGCTAAACTCTTTGAAGACGCGACTTGCGGCGGGTGCAAAGGTAATATTGATTATGACGCCGTGGCACGAGGACGATCTGCGGGCGCGTATCATGGCGACGGAGAAGAACGTCGTGCGCATCCGAATCCCGGTTGAGGCGGAAGAGAACGACCCTCTTGGTCGTGAGGTTGGGCAGGCACTCTGCCCGGAGATCGGGAAAGACAACAAGTGGTTAGAGCAGTTCAAGGCATCGTATCTTGCATCGGACAAGGGTGGAGCGAGAGCCTGGGCTGCATTGTATCAATGCAATCCTGTCGTAGAGGGCGGCAACATAGTGCAGCGGTCGTGGTGGCGATACTACGATCCGAGCGAGATAAAGGCGTTCGGCACGGAGATGATCTCTGTTGATGCGACGTTCAAGGACACGGCGAACTCGGACTATGTAAGCATACAGGTATGGGGGAAACTGGACGGTAACTATTACCTTCGTTACTGCCTGAACAAGCGGATGAATTTCCCGGACACGGTTACGGCGCTTCTGATGGTTCGGTCGTTGTACCCAAAGGCGTACACGGTTCTGATTGAGGACAAGGCGAACGGGTCAGCGATCATACAGACGTTGCAGCGCAGGATGACGGGCATCATACCGATCAACCCGCAGGGCGGCAAGGCGGCGCGCGTCAACGCGGTAAGCCCTGCCATTGAGAGCGGGCACGTATATTTGCCGATTGGTGCGCCGTGGATTGAGGAATATCTGCGGCAGTGGTCAGAGTTCCCTGCCGGGAAGCACGACGACATGGTGGACGCGACGAGCCAATGCTTAAACCGCATGATCTATTCCAGCGGCGTGCTTGACCTGCCTCCTGTTTTGACGCGCGAGGAGGAGATGGAGCAGAAGGAACGCGACGCGTTTCTTGGCGACGCACTTTGGAGCCCATACAGCAGGCCGGATGGGCAGGATTATGTGCTGGTAAATGATTGATTAAGGGAGATGGTCAGGTGCTGGATATATTGCTTGGAGCGATTAGCATGGCGCTTGTTGTTGCAGCGTTTGTTTGCGGCTGTGTGCTTGGGCATAAGGCAGGCGCGGCGTCGCACAGGGCGACGTACTGCGGAGAAGAAGGGAAGAGCGAGGAGCAGCTTGAGGCTGAGAAGCGGGACAGAGAGTTTCTGATAAACCAGCAGAAGGCGTTCCACAAGGTGCAGAGCTACAGCATGGAGACCGCATACGGGCTTGACGACGAAGGGGGCGGAATTCTTTGACGCAGAGAAAGAACGACCTCACAACGGCATGGCAGCTATATGAGCAGGGGCGCAGCTACAACATGCGGCTTCGTCCGAACCAGTATACGTTGTGCGACACGAATATCGAGTTTTATGCCGGCAATCAGTGGCTGCATCTTCCTGCAACGCCCGCCATGGCGAGCTTGCCGAAGCCGGTATTCAACATCATCAAGCGTGTGACGAACGTGCAGGTGGCGAGCCTAATGTCGAGCGGAATCAGCGTGAATCTGGAGCCGCTGAGTTATTACGACGGCAGCAGCATGGCAGACCCGGACAGCAACGCCTGCGAGTTTGCGCAAGCGGAGCTTGATAACTTATTTGACAAATTCAAGCTGGAATACAGGGCGAGGGACGCGCTGTTCGACGGGGCGCAGACCGGCGACTACTGTGCGCACTTCTACTTTGATCCTACTGCGATCCCGTATGGCGGGCGGCTTGGCCCGCACGTAAGAGGCGAGATCCGCATGGAGCTTGTCGACGGGATCAATGTCATGTTCGGCAACCCGAACAGCCGTGACGCGCAGGCGCAGCCGTATATTCTGGTTATCGGGCGTGACACCGTAGACAATCTGAACGATGAGATGCGGCGCTGCCGGAAAGACGTAAAGCCGTATGAGGAGGTCACTTCTGACAGCGACACATACCATCAGAGCGGCATTGGCGGGAAGACGGAGCTGATGACGTCAGACGGGCACGGGAAGGCCACATATATCTACCTTTACACGAAGGTGACGAAAAAGGTAAAGATGACGGACAAGAACGGCGACCCTGTTATGGAGACGGTGTTCGGCAAGGATGGGGAGCCTGTATATGAGAAGGACGAGGACGGCAACCAGATCCTCGACAGCTACGGGATGCCGATTGCGAAGCGTCGGCAGAAATATGACTATGTAACGACCGTTCACGTCTCAAAGAGCACGCGAAACTGCGTGATTTTTGAAGACACGGACACGGGGCTTCTGCTATATCCGATTGCGTGGGGCAACTGGGAGAAGCAGAAGAACCAGTACCACGGCCGCGCGCTTGTGACGGGGATCGTACAGAACCAGATATTCATCAACTCGATGTTTGCGCTTGTGATGCGGCATATGCAGTTGCAGGCGTTCCCGAAGCGGCTTTATAACGCAGACCTTATCTCGCAGTTTTCCAACGAGATCGGCGTAGACATCGGCGTCCGCAACCTGCAGCCGAACCAGCCGATCAATCAGGTAGCAACGACGCTCAACGGAATGGACATGAGCAACCAGATCCTTTATGTGATCGACAAGGCGATCGAGTACACGAAGGACTGTCTTGGGAGCACAGACGCGCAGCTTGGCAGCACGAACATTGACAACACATCTGCGCTGATGGTGCTTGACACGAACAGCCGCACACCGTTGGAGAACGTGCGCGCCGGTCTGAACGAGTGGGTAGAGGACATATGCGCCGTGCTGCTTGACATGATGGGCACTTACTACGGCGCGCGCCCCATTGTGCGCAGCCGGACGTTCGAGGAGCCTGTCATAGACGATGCAACTGGCGTTCCGCTAATGGGGCAGTACGACGGTCAGATGCAGATCAAGACGGTATCTCGGCGCGTGATCGAGGAATATGACTTCTCGGAGCTGAAGCATCTGTATTTCAGCAGCAGAGTGGACGTTGGCGCAGGCAACACCTATTCGCAGGCGGCCATGATGCAGACGCTCGACAACCTGCGCAGAGAAGGCGTGATCGAGTTCATCGACTATCTTGAGCGCGTCCCGGACAGCGTCGTGCCGCGCAGACAGGAGCTGATTCAGAAGCTCAAGGGCGAGGCGGCGCGGATGAACAGCGGCGTTCCGGCCGGTGCAGCGATGCCGTCGGAGGGTATGAACGGCGCGACGAATGCACAGGTACACAGCATCCTGCAGCAGATGAACCCGGACAAGGTGAACAGTCGGAAGAAGCCTGGGGAAGCGGCACCGACCGTAGACGACGTGCTGAACGAGATGCCTGTGAACGTGCGAGAGCAGTTTGATACGCTGCCTGCCAGAGCAAAGGGAGAGGTTGCAAAGGTAGCGGCTGCGCGGATGCAGCGATAATTTGAGGCAATCGGGCTCTCACCATGAGACCGTTGCAATATAACCAAGGAGGATCCACGAGATGGAAACTACATCATGGGCATCGACCGTTTGGGAAGATGGCGGGGAGATCCAGCCGGAAGGCGGGCTGAGTCTCGACGACATCTCATGCGACGCAGAGTTCGACGAGGGCACGCTTGACGTGTTCGACGAGGATTCTGCGGAGCAGACAGACGAGGATGATGCTACCGGTCATCGCACCACAGAGCCGGAAGCAAAAGACGATGCCGGGTCGGGAGATGAAAAGGAAGAACCCGAAATTCCTACCAGAGAGTCGGGAGATGCCGGAGAACCTTCCGAACCGAGGAAGCTGAAATTCCGCGCCCAGATTGACCATAAGGGCAAGGACGTGGAGATCAGCGAGACTGATCTGCCGGAGCTTTACCAGAAGTCCAGCAACTTTGACCGCTTGCAGAAGCGTTTCGATGAGAAGGACGCGCAGCTACAGAGATACGCATCTCTCGCCGCGCAGCTTGGATTCGATTCGACGGATGAGATGTTTGCCCACGCAACGAAACAGGCAAGAGACGAACGCGTCGCTGCGCTTGTGAGCGGCGGGACTGCACAGGACATCGCGGAGGACTATGTTGACCGCGCGATCGAGCGGGAGAGGGCTGAGAGGGAAGCGAAGCGCAACCCCAGTGTGAAGGCCGCACAGAGCGTGGATGACGCACAGAGCGATGGCGAGAAGCGGGAGGAAGAAACGCCTGCCGTTGACTATGCCGCGCAGGTGACGGAGCTTTTCCGCGTGCGCCCGGAACTGAAGGGGACATTGAAGAAGCTCCCCGACGAGGTAACGCAAGAGGTCGTCGAGAACGGCGTGCCGCTGCGAACGGCCTACGCAGAATGGGAAGCCAGACAGATCAAAGCCGAGAATGACAGGATGCGCAAGGAGAAGGAACGCTTTGCGCAGCAGGCAGAGACGGCAGCGAGGGCCCCGGTCAGAGGGGCGAGAGAGGGAACGCAGAGCAAGGAGCAGAAGCAAGATCCTTTTATATTCGGCTTCGACAGCGACAGGTGCTACTGATCCCTGAACGCGCCGCTCTCTGCGCGATAGGGGGACACCCCGGAAAGAGAGGTAATATACAATGGGAAAGAACCTTGCAGAACGCTACTCTTCGAAGGTAGATGATCGTTTTGTAAAGGAAAGTCAGGCTGTTGAGATCGTATCTCAGAACAGCTCCGAGTTTGACGGCGTGGACACTGTCAACGTCTACTCGATGCCGGTCGCACCGCTGAACGAGTACGACGAGAACTCCACAACGAACGTCTATGGCGCGTCGATGATTCTGGAACGCAATGTCCAGAAGATGACGATCAAGCGCAAGCCGACGTTCAACTTCCGCATCCGCAGACTGGACAAGCTGTCCGACCAGATGGCATCTGATGCAGGCGCGGCGCTGTCCCGCCAGGTCAGCACTATGCTTATCCCGCAGTACGACCACTACGTCTTCTCCACGGCGGCGCAGGCGGCCATCGCCAACGGAAACGCGCAGGTCGGCACCAAGCCGACGAAGACAAACGCCTACGAGATGTTCCTTGCTGGCATGGAGAACCTCGGCAACGCAATGGCGCCGGACAAGGGCCGTATCGCGGTATGCTCCTATGCATACTACAACCTGCTCAAGCAGGATCCCGCTTTCGTCCGCTACGGCGACGCTTCCCAGGATATGCTGAGCAAGGGGATCATCGGTGACGTTGACGGCTGCAAGATCATGCGCGTGCCGAACGGCAGACTGCCCGCAGGCGCGAGCTGCCTGATTACCCATCCGTACGCGATCACCGCGCCGAAGAAGCTGCAGGATTTCATCATCCATGACAATCCTCCCGGCTGGAACGGATGGGTCGTCGAGGGCCTAATGGCATATGACTGCTTTGTCCTGAACGAGAAGGCAGACGGCATCTACTACATCGGCGCTTCCGGCGTGAACAAGCGGCTGCAGGTCAGCACGATGCCGTCCGGCAGCAACTCGACGCAGACGGTCGTCACCGTCATGAGCGAGCGCGACAGCGGCAACACGTGGAAGTATGCGACCGGCGCGGCGAAGATCGTCAACGCGAACGGAGCTGAACCGTCTTCGTCTGCAACGTGGACCGCGCTGACCGCCAACGGCATGGCGATCACGCCGACCAGCAGCAGCCACACGTACATCACGGTCGTCGAGCTGGATTCCGCAGGCAAGGTCGTCGGTGAAGGTTACGCGAGAATCAACATCGCGTAAAGAGAAAAAAGCAGAGGGGCGCTGCCCCTCTGCGATATATGCAGTTATGAGCAATGCGCGGTGCAACTCCGCGAACTGCCTACAAGGAGAGAACATGAAATATTCGGAATTTAAGGCGCTGGTCATGCAGCACCTCGACCAATACAGCGTTGCGGGCGTTACCGTTCCGGAGAGCTACAACAACCAAGCGGACGATACGGCGCGTATCTGCGCGCTTACGAACATTGCACTGCGCACAATCGCGAGCAGGACGAAGCCCCTGCTTGCATCTCTTGATCCGAACGCGGCAGGCATTACCTGCACGGAGGACATTGGGAACGGGTGGACAAAGATCAAAATGCCGGCAGATTTCCTGCGAATGTCAGGGCAGGGTCTGCCGAGGCTATCCCCGGACGGCTCTTATGACCGGAATATGCACTACAGATACCTCTCGGACAATGAGATCGTGGTCAGGACGGAAGAGCTGCCGGGGCTTATCATTACCTACTACCGGCTGCCGCGCAAGGTGCAGGGATATGAGAACGAGGAGCTTGACGCAAGCGAGATGGCGGCAGAGTGCGCGAGCTTTTACGTCGCGGCGCAGCTTGCGAGGACAGAGAGCGCCTATGCGTACCAAACGCTGTACAATGAGTTTGAGACGATGATGGATAGGCTCCGGGATCCGGTCATTACAGAGATGAGCAGGACGGAGGACGTCTACGGCTGGGGGGCTTGCAATGTATATTGACCTTTCCAGGATCCCGGATGCGCCGGTGGAATATCAGGTCACAGTGCGGGATCTGTCAGGCGGCGTGAATACGAGCAAGTCACCGACGGACATCCTGGATAATCAGTGCTCCACGATGCAAAATATGCTGTGGGAGGACGGAGCCCTCCGGACGCGAAGAGGAACCATCCCGGTTCCTGTTACGGATGCGCAGTATCTTTCCGGTCTAACAGACGGCGCAACGCCGGTTGCAATCTTTGACAGGGTTTGGCATGGCTGCGTGTTTATGGCATTCCGGGAATATAAGAATGCGATACCGTCGATAAAGCTTGCGGCGTACAGCACGACGGCGCACGGGTATGAGGTGCTGGGCGGATACGCGGGATCTACAAGCAACCTTCTTGAAACGGTGAAGAAGGGTACATTTTTCATGTTTGGGGAAGCGTTGTATTTCAAATATCAAGGCGTTTATCTTGAAATCAGGAAAGACGCGGACAATATTACTGCGTTTCCGTTCTCTGTCAAGGCAGTAACGCCGTATACTCCCGTCGTGCAGATAAACACGAACCGAAACGGTGTCGGAGACCTATATCAGCCGGAGAATAGGCTTACTCCGCAGAAAGAGATATGGTTCAATGCAGATTCCGGCACGGAGGTCGTTGAGCTTCCTGCGGACGGCGTGCAGAAGGTTTTCAATATCGGCTACAGCAGACTTGTATTAAAGCCGTCAGGTGCTGTAAACGGTTCTCTGAAATCCATTGACGAGGTTTATGTTGCAGCCAGATTGATGCAGGAAGTAAGCTCGCTTACCGGAGACGGACAATATACGGTTGATCTTGACCACGGTTCGATTACCTTCTACACAGCGCCACCGCTTGGGACGAAGGTAACTGTGCGTTTAACGATCGTTGCGAGAGAATACAAACTCCCGCTTGGGCTGAGAAACGTCACGTTTATTTCCGTTAAGGTTGGCGAGACGGAGTATACACAGGTAACGGGTACAACGGTCGGGCAGGGCCAGTATGCTGTCGTATCTACGGGAACATCAGCGATTTCCCCGACGATCCGGTTTAACGACACACTTGGAGAATATGGAAACGCTGCTGTGAATGCGAATAAGATCAAGGTCGTGTACAGCGCGGAAAACGACGCAGCTAAAAGGTCTATTGACCAATGCTATATCGCCGCCGGGTTCGGAGCGACCGGGATCGAGAACAACTGCGTCGTCATGGCCGGGTATCCTGCACAGAAAAACGCGATATTTTGGAGCGGGAATGATGGCAGCGGGGCGAACCCGGGATATTTCCCGGTTACGAATTATAACCTCGTTGGAGAATACTCCGACCCGATAACGGCGTTCGGACGGCAGCAAAACCGGCTTGTAATATTTCAGGAAAACCGCGTGAGCGCAGCGACATTCGGGCTTACATCAATAGACGGACGTGAGGAGATCTCCCTCACGACGAGGAACATAAACGATAGAGTCGGCTGCGATGTGCCCGGAACCGTTCAGCTCATAGATAACAATCTCGTCTGGCTTAACCGGCGATTTGGCGTTATGTATCTGAAGGATTCCACATACGCCTATGAGACGCTCATAGCGCCTATCAGCGGGAACATCAATAACGAGCTTCTCGGTTTTATCAACAATCCTTCTGCGGAGATCCGCGCAAGCTCGTTTGATGACGGAGGACGATACTGGATTACCGTATCGAACGGGCTGGATTCTATGTGCTATGTATGGGATTACTCTGTGCGTGGATACACAGCAGATACGGAGAAGCTCGCGTGGTTCCCGCAGTTTGGTTTCGACGCGATCGGATGGGCGCATGACGGTGTTGATGTATATGGGCTGTATCCGACAAATCTGTCCGAAAACACAGAGACGCGCAGTCACCTGTTCACGTTCCGCGGGAAAGATGACAACGTATTTTTCGATGTGGCTGGATATGCACCGCCCCGTTTTGCGAGAACGAAGGCGTTTACATTCGGGTCTTTTGACGTGTATAAGAATGTAACGAAGCTTATTGTATCCATGGACGCGCAGAAACGCTCTGTCGCAAAGCTCGTATATTACACGGACTATGAGAAGAGAGAAGACCTTACGCCACTTGACAATGCGACGGAGACCTCGCTGCCGGATGGGTTTAATAAAATTGCGTTACGTGTGAGGCGGCCAAAGTGCAGACATATCCACCACTTCGCCGTTGAGTTTCTGTGCGACGGCGGCGGAGACGGAGAGGCGAACGCGTATGGGGCAAACATACGAACGATACAGATTTTCTACACGGCGGCGGGAAGGACAAAAGCAGGAATACGAATGTGAGGTAGTACAATGACGCTTGACTTCAACGTATTTGAACAGACGATCGAACAGCTCCCGAGCGATAGCATTCCACGAAACGGGAGCAGGAAATATCTGAACTTGAGATTCAACCTCGGTAAGGACTGGGAGAATCTAACGGCAACAGCATATTTGCAGCATGGAGACAATTCTACGCCTATCATAGTGACAGACGGAGAAGAAGTAGCTGTGCCTGACTATTATGCGGCGCAGAACAGCTTTATGCTTATGCTGATCGGCATCGGCTCCGGCGGCGTTGAGATCCCGACGAATATCCTGTGCATCACGCTTGGAGACGCAGGGACAGGATGGACGAGCGTTCCTGCCGACCCTGAAACTCCCGCATACGCGCAGCTTGTTACCATCGCGGAAGATGCGCGCGCCAACGCAGAGGCAGCCGCGCGGTCTGCTCAGGAGGCAGCGAATGCGAAGAGCGCATATCAGATCGCGGTTGCGAACGGATTTGTCGGTACGGAATCAGAGTGGCTTGAAAGCCTGAAAGGGCAGAAAGGAGATCCGGGGGTTTCCGCGCGGTTTGAGATCGTCGGGGCGGATGCGCTTGCGCCGGGAGCGGCGCCGACCGTGACGGAGGTGGAGGGAAGCACAGCGCAGAACAGGCTCTATAAGCTCGGCATCCCGAAGGGCGATACCGGTGGAACGAGCTTACCGATCGCGCGGGCATACGTCCCAGAAGGGCCCGATGACGCATACACGGCAACCTGGGATCTGATCCCGGTAGAATCTGTTGCAAACAATCCGGAGCAGGTACACGCCGTATGGAAGGGTATGCAAATCGTTTTTATCCCGGTGGTAGCGAATAAAACTCAAAGTCCTACGCTGCGGATCAATGGCGGTGAGGCGATACCGATCCGTATGCGGTGGTACACGAATAAGGGAACAAACGAAAACGCGCCGGAGGCTACAACCAATGTTGAGGTAGGGAGCCTGATGCGCGGTGTGCCGTATACGCTGACATTTTGCGGGAAATACTGGCTCGTTGACAGCCAGATCACGTCGCCATCGTTTGACAACACAACGCGGGGTACGCTGCAAAGCGTTGCGAATGGTTTCATAGGCGCGAGCGGCACGAATAAGTTTGCGGTACCAATTAATAAACGGAACGGCGTGATCGGAAACGCGATGATCTCCACAACGGAAGCAGAGAAGGAGAGTAACTCGATAAATCTGGTCAGCGAGGGAAAAGTAAGCGAGATGATCCGCAAAGACGTCACGGCGGAGTGGGAAGCGTACTACGCAGAGAATCCGGAGGGGGGTCCGAAGGGATTCGCGGTGACGCTCGGAGAAGGACGGTACTTCTTTAGTGATGTGGAAAGTTTTAGGGCTTACGCAACTGTAGTGGAAGATAGCTTCAATACAGGAGAGACGAAGCTTACTTTTCTGACAACGCTGTACGACGATTTTATGCACTATCTGCAGATCTTTGCGAACGGGACGCTGATCTACGAAACGGAGCTTGATGCGTGGGGAAAAAGTAGCGATACGTGGCTGTATCAGGGCGGGATTGCAGAGCGAGTGATAACGTCTGGGAAGTATCCGCCGCCCACGAGCGAGGATAACGGGAAGTACCTTGGCTGTGAGAACGGCGCGGCGAAGTGGATGCCGGTGGAGGCGTCGGGAGGCGGGGACGGAGATAAGTGGGAGCTGATTGATACAATTCCGCTCGCAAAAGATACGGTAATATACGAAATAGCGAGATTTGATGAGTACAAAAGAATAGCAGTTACAACGAGAAAAAGACTTGTTTCTGGCTCGGCAAGCGGAACAAACTGGGTTGAGTTTAGAAATGAAAATAGTTTTCTGTTCAGAGCAATTTATGACGGAGGTTTTTTTACATACTCTAATGCAGCAGTAGTAATAATTGCAGAGGGGAATCTGCTTAAATTCGTACAGTTTCGGTCGAATAATTTACAAGTGACGCAGAGTGTTAGTTATACGTACTTCCTGTACAATGGGGAGTATAAAGGCACACGAATGGCGATTTCGATTTCTGAGGGAAATGCAGCAAATTTAAACGACGACGCAAGCATCGAAGTATACGGGGTGAGACGATGAAAAAATACATCAACGGGCAGTACATCGAAATGACGCCGGACGAAGTCGCTGAATATGAGGCGCTTGCGCAGGAAGCGCCGATGCCTGAGCCTACCGCAGAGGAGCGGCTGGAAGCGCTTGAGGGTGCCATGCTTGAGCTGATGGGGGTTTTGCCGAATGGTTAAGTTTTTGGCGCTACAAGTACGAATCGGGACGATCACGCTTGAGCAGGTGCCGGAGAAGTACCGCGACGCCGTGCGGGAGCTGGTCGGAGGAGGTGCGTGAGCATGGAGATTTTAGCCGCGATTGTCGGCGGGTCGTTCGGGGCGGCGATCGTAAGCCTCGTGCAGTTTTTGATCGGGCGGCACGATAAGAAAAAGGCCGGGGAGAGCTCGGAGCGCAAGGCGCTGCGGTATCTGATGCTGTACATCATACAGGAGCGGTGCAAGGAGATCATCGCACGCGGCTGGACAACGCTGGAGGAGCGCAGGAGCATTGGGCACTGGCACGATGTATACCACAACGGACTCGGCGGGAACGGCGACGCAGACGCGCTGATGCAGCAGGTGATGGAGCTGCCGCTGCGGTTTGATGAGCTGGGGGTGCGGTAGATTACACGCGTGCGGATTTCGTGCGATTGTCGTGGAAGAGATTGCCACGGCCGCGATGCGGCCTCGCAATGACATAGTATGGGGTGTCTAAACGAGATTGCCACGGACGCTTCGCGTCCTCGCAATGACAAGGCGGGGTAGTGCCTGCACGCGGCGCGCCCAGTGGTCGCGCCCTACGGGTTATTTGGATTGCAACGGCGGAAGAGCCGCCTCGCAATGACAAAAATGACAGGAGGTACATAATGAAAGAGCGTTTGAACAAATTGCTGACGGTGAAATCCATCGTCACCATCGTTATGACGGCGGTCTTCGCCGCCCTCGCCGTGCGGGGGGACGTGACCGCGTCGCAGTTTTTGACGATATTCACCGTCGTCATCGGCTTTTATTTCGGCACGCAGCATGAGCGCGCCGGGAAGAAGGAGGAATGAGAATGAAAAAGGCAATGATTTCTCAGCCTATGGGCGGGAAGACAGAAGATGAGATTGTAGCGACAAGAGAAAAGGCAATTAGCGCACTGGAAGAAAAAGGCTATAAAGTCGTAAACACATTGTTTACGGACGAGTGGTACAGCAAAGAGAAAATGGAGGAACGAGGCGTCGTGCAAATTCCTCTGCGCTTCCTTGCAAAGTCGCTCGAAAACATGAGCCTGTGCCACGCAGCGTATTTCTGCAGGGGATGGGAAAATGAACGTGGGTGCAGGATCGAGCACGAGGCAGCGAAAGCTTACGGACTTGATATTATCTACGAGGAGGAATGAGCATGAGACACAGGGTGTTTATCTCGCCGTCGGATCAGGTTAAGAACACCTACGCGGGCGGTGGCACGACGGAGGCGATCCAGTGCGGCAAGATCGGCATTGCGACAAAGGCGGCGCTGGAACGGTGCGGCTTCGAGGTGATGCTTTTGCAGTATGCCACGATGGCGGAGAAGTGCGCGGCCTCCGACGCGTTCGGCGCGGAGCTGCATATGCCGATTCATAGCAACGGCTTCGATGGGAAGGTATCCGGGACGCGGATCTTCCACCACTCGGACGGAGGAGAGGGACACAAGGCGGCAAAGGCGATCCTTGCGACGCTCGGCCCGGTGACGCCGGGAAGCCCGGACATGGTGCAGGCGTATCCGGCGCTGTATGAGATCCGCGTGCCGAAAGCGCCGACGGCATACATCGAGGCGGACTTCCACGATGTCAAGGATGTCGCGGACTGGATCGTCGACCATACGAAGGAGATCGCGGAGGCGATCTGCAAGGGCGTGTGCGATTATTTCGGAGTGGAGTATATTGCGGAGGAAGAGCAGAAGGAAGCGCCCATTCGGATGCTGGAATTCGAGGAGCTGCTCCGGATGCACGAAAAGGCGCTGGAGGACAACGACGCCGGCGCGTGGAGCGAGGAAGCCAGACAGTGGGCGATCCGCGAGGGCATCGTCAACGGCATCGGCTATCTTGAGGACGGAACGCCGAACTACGCCTGGGAGGCGCACGTCACGCGGGAGCAGATGGTCACGATGCTGTATCGCGCCATTGGTGGATGACAGACGGGATATACAGAACGCAGGGGTGCGGGAACGTGCCCCTGTATGTGCATAGGAGGGTAAGCATTGGAAGGACATAAGACGCCAAACATGGCCGCTTCTGCACAAAAGCGGAAGGTAGCAGCCGGTGAAGCCGCGCTGAATCAGGAGATCGCCCGCGCTGTCGGTGGGACGGGAGAGGTAAAGCCCGTGCAGCCGAAAACGTCCGCGCAGAGCTTGCAGGGAGAATATGCGAAGCAGTCGAGCGCGCAGACCGGGAATCAGTCAGCCGTACAGCAGCCGCAGACGGTGCAGCAGCAGCAGACGGTACAGAAGCCGCAGAGCGTTCCGCAGCAGGCGGCAGCTCCTCAGCAAAATCAGGCGCAGGCGACACAGAGAACAACGTCTGCTACGCAGCAATATACATATGACAAAAACATCGACTACTCTGCGCTGATGCAGCGCTATGCGTCGGAGGGCAACTATGGGCAAGCTGCCGTTCTTGAGCAGCAGCGCAATGCGAAGATCGACGCAGAGGGCCTGCCGTATGAGAAGACGAATACATACGCTGCTTGGCTCCCCGGCGGCGCCAATTATGTGCCTGGATACTATGTGCAGTATTCTGAGCAGACGGACAAGAATCTTAGCGACCTTTCACCTATCATCAATCAGATGTATGATGCTGCCGACAGGCAGATCAGGGATAACATAAACTATGAGACGCAGAACGCCGCAGATCAGCTTCAGCGTGCGTTCAGGGACGCGCAGCCGCAGTATGAGAGCGCCATCGCACAGCAGCTTCTTGAGACGAAGCAGGCACAGGATGCAAGAGCGCTGCGCAACCAGATCAACGGGGATCGTGGAGGAATCGGCTCGGCGCAGATCGACAGCATCGGGAATACAGGCGCGAAGAACCGCGAGGCGATCGCACAGCAGCAGCGGCAGCTTGCAACGGACACGGCGCGGCAGCTTGCAGACCTCAGAGCGAGGGGGAAATATCAGGAAGCAACGGAGCTGCTCAAAAGCTCGCAGCAGCGGCTTTCAGCACTGTATAACGAGCAGGTGCGGTTGCAGCAGGAGGAAAGCCAGAAAAAGGAGCTGCTTGCAAGCCTCGGTTCGCAATATATGAGCGCCGGGATCATGCCGAGTGCGGATATGCTCGCGGCACTTGGGATCGACGAGGCGACGGCGCAGAGATACGTCGACCTCATCAACGCGCAGAAGGAGGAAAGCGGCGGGTCATCCGGCGGCGGTGGCGGCGGTAACGGCAGTTATCTGGAAGATCAGGGAGGCGAGCTTACCTTCCGGCTGAATGAGTACACGATGCCTGCCAATGCAAGCGAGGTAAGCGGAGCGGCGCTTGATATTGCAAACCGGATGGCGCGCATTGATTCCGACGACAAAAAGGCATATTTCCGCGAGGCGATCCTGAATGCGCGCGCCGCAGGCACGATCACCATGAACGACGCAGCATATCTGGCCAGGGCGATCGGATACAGCGTGGAAGACCTTTATAACTGGGTCTACAATGCGTCGCTGAACGGCAGCATTTCTGAGGAAACGGCAATGCAATGGATAAACGGCCTCGGCCATTATAATTGACGGGAGCGGGGGATACGATGGCAGAATATTCTTTTAACGATTATCTCAGCGCCTTCGGAAAGGCGATCGGGCAGAGCGGGACGCCGAGAACCCCTTCCGCGGGGCAGAGCGGCAGGCAGCGGTCTGCGCCGATCGCCGGCCCGGGGTTTAACCAGCCGAAGCCGAAGCAGGAAACGGAGCAGAAACGCAATCTGCTGCAAAAGGCGTTTGATACGGTGAGTGCGCGTGCCGCGCAGCAGGAGCAGCAGGAGCTGAAAGCGCCGGCCGTGCAGGACGACAGCGCCTATGCGAAGGGCGTTGACTTCTACAAGAACTCTCCCATGGCGAACGCGCCGAACAAGCAGAAGGGCACCGGAAACCTCACCATGGACAGCAAGATCGTCGCGGCGGAGTCTGCCGTCCTCTCACAGCAGGGCGAGAAGGTAGCCAGTGCCGCACGCGAGCGGGACGATGCCTTGAAGCGGGCGGAGCTGGCAGAGCGCCGCGCCGGCGACATTATGAGCTACTACGGCGGCAAGCGAGACGAGACCGGGACCGTTGTGTTTTCCAAGGATGGCGGCGCGGAGAAATACAACGAGCTCCAGCGGCAGGCGCAGGGGCATCTCGATGCGGCGCTCGGCGCGGAGAAGAACATGACGAAAGCAGTCGAGGCATACAACGACGCCGCAGACGTCGCAGCGCAGGCAAAGACGGATGCGACCGCAGCATTTGACAAGCTGCCGGAGACAGCCGTCGGTGTTCTTGCGAAGCATGGGAATGCCGCTGCGGCGCAGAATCTCTTGAAGAGGCAGGAGAAACAGGATAGCGCTGTAAAGAAATACTACGAAAACGGCGGCACGTTTGGCACCGCGATGGACGGATACTCTCAGAGCGAGAAGGACTATACCGCTGCATACCAGAGATATGTGACAGCCGCTTCAAGCATGAACGGCTTTGTCGACCGCTTTATTGCGAATGTGCAGGATGAGAGCTGGAAGAATGCGCTGACCGAGGCACGCGACAAGGACATCGCAGAGGGCAAAGAAATCGGGGACGGGCTTGTAGCGACAGCATATGGGAACTTCTTCGCCGCCGCGAATGCCCTCGGGCTGAAAGCTGATGTATTTGCGGAGGACAGCATCGCGGAGCTTGCGGATGCGGAAAAGGAATACCTTGTTGCAGAGCCTGCATATCAGGAAGCGGCATACCTCAAAAACGGCGCATTGCGGGTTGCAATGGACGAGGCAGCACAGGACGCACGGTGGGACGAGCTTTCCAAGCCTGTAAGCGGTGAACCGAAGGTCAGCGGCGCCCTTGCAGACGCCTACAAGTATTCGCGCTGGAAGGTCACGCAGACGGCCCCGTCCTATTTTGAAGATCCTGCGTTTTCGCAGCAGTGGAGCGAAAAAGCTGGGAATGACATCGACTTCGGAGACTTCACGTTGACGCCGCAGGATGTGTTCCAGCTCACGGACGGGGAGAGAGCGCTGTTTTTCTACTTCTGCAACAAGGGAGATTCGGAATCTGCAACGCAGTTCTTGCGCTCCATGAAAACCGGCCTCCGCTACAGATCGGGCGAAGCGCTGGCAGACGTTGTAGATGTACCGGTGATCCGGCAGATGTACGCGTTCGGTGAAGGCGTTATCAGCGGGGTTGAGAACGTCGGGCGCGGCATTGTCTCCATGCTCCCCGGTGACGGTCTCGACCCGAAAGAATTGAGCGCAGGAGAGCTTGCGGTCGGTGAGCTTATTAACCGTAATGATGGCGTTGTCGGATGGACGATCAGCGCTGCACAGAACGTCGGCAACCAGATCCCCTCCATCGCAATGCAAGCGATCAACCCGTGGGCCGGAACTGCGACAATATTCTTCAATGCACGAGGCAGTGCATATGATGAGGCACGCCGAAGCGGAGCAAGCCACGGGCAGGCGTGGGTATACGGCAATCTCGTCGGTGCGTCCGAGGCCGGTCTGGAACGTGTACTCGGCGCAATGGGCGGCACGGCAAGCGGTATGCTCCCCAAAAAACTGATTCAGATGTTCTCAAAAGAGGGAGCGAGTGCTGCGAGAACGGTTTTGACAAAGTTCGGGTCAGACCTCGCCGGTGAAATCGTCGAAGAAAACCTTCAGAATTATCTGGAACCGGCGTTTGCTATGTTAGTTGGAATGGCAGACGACTATGAAGCGCCCGGCTTTAAGGAATTCCTTGACACGACGATCGTCACGGCGATGTCCACCGTTTTGATGTCGGCCCCGGGAATGCGCACCGAATATAACGCGGCGAAGTACGACAATCTGGTGCGAGATTACGCGAAACAGCTCACAGAGCGGGGAGAAGGAACGCCTGAATATGAAGCCGGCATGAAGCTGTCCGACGCGATGAAGGACCTGAAACGCGGCGAGCATATTAACCCTGATTTTTTGCATGGCGTTATGTTGGAATGCTCTGCAAAGACAGGCGTTGCGTGGGATGAATCTCAGATGACGCAGGCGCAGGTGCAGGCCAGACAGACGCAGCAAAGAGCGGAGCAGGTGCAGGAGGCGAACCAGGACGCGACGGTCGTTCGCAGCGCTGGTGCACAGGCATACATTGACAGCGGCAAAGCGACGCTGGCAGTCGCGCAGAAGGCCGGAGAAGTTCTCGACAAGATCGTGTCCGGAGAGATCACGAGCGAGACTATCACAAGCTCCCAGATCGACGCGCTTCTTGTGAAGCATGAATATGGACGTGTAGTCGTGTCAGAGGTGCTCGGCGTTGAGGTTCGCCGGGCAGCAAACGCAAGCCAGCAGCGGCAGGCTGTGCGTGACGCAATCAGATCTTACGAGGCGCAGCGAGAAGCTATGATGCAGCGCGGCACCGCAGATACTTCAGAACAGGGTCGTGTTGCAACAGGCGAAAATGCGCCCACAGTGAACGAACAGGATAACGCGGTGCAGTTTGATGGGCAACAGGAAACCTACGCAGAGACGCGCACAGGGGCGCAGACGCAGGCCGTATCTGAGGATACTCCTGTGCCTTCACAAGAAACGAGGCAGGTGGCCCAGCCTGAGCGTCAGGCCGGCGTCATGAAGTACGGCAGCTTCAAATATCGGTTCCAGAACGACAAGGGGTTTCGAAGCAGGTACGCGCAGGGGAAATCCGGCCAGAGTGATGCGTCAAGGGCTCTGGCGGCGTATGAGAACTACAGGCGGATGATGCGCGAGGCGCTTGACACGGGAGAAACGCTCACCCGTGATGCATTTGGGCGCATATATTCAGAGATGAATGACACGAAGAAACTCAAGGCATCCGATGCCGAGATCGACCTCGCATATCAGGACTATCTGAATGAGCGCCGGGATGTACAGCTGCAGGAAACAGAAACGCAGCCGGAGCAGACGGAGCAGACCGCGCATACGGTCGGTCTATTTGAGAACGAATTTTCCGCTTCCGTCCCGCAGGAGGTTCGCATGGCGGTGGATGTGTTGGCGCGTGAGCTTGGCCTCCGTGTGCGGTATTCCGACCTTGGGAACGATAACGGATACTACAACACGCAGACCGGCGAAGTCGTGCTCGATGTTAACCCGGCAAGGCGCAGCGTCGATGATGCTGGGCGTTCTGCATACCTGTTCACCGTCGCGCATGAGATCGGGCATTATGCGAAGCAGCACATGAGCAAAACGAGCTGGGCGGCATTTGAGCGCCACGCAATCAGCGCGCTCGGTGGAGAAGCGGCGCTGGACGCGAAGCGAGGCGAGGTAGATGAGGCCGGAGAGCGCGTATACGAGACGGAGGACGATGTCCGGGAGGATGTCGCGTGCGACTTTATCGGGCAGGTCATGTCCTCCGGGGAGGCTCTGGGAGAGTTCGTTACAGCGATCCGCGAGAATAAGGTCAGCACAGCATCGGCCAACGGGATCCTGCGTGCGATCAAGCGTGTGATCGGGAAGCTGACCGGAAAGAATAAGGGAATCTCGGAGGGGCTGAAGCTTTTCTCGGAGGACATCGCCGCAGGGCGTATTGCCGTCGACGAGATCACAAAGGCGCTTTCGGAGGTGGCGAAGCAGACGCGCGGCGTGCCGACGACGGAGCAGGCCGATGCAAATCTTGCAGAGGTGAAAAAGTCCAATAAGGAAGCGTGGAGAAAAACATCCGGTACACAATCGAATATTGACAACGCTGCTGATTTCATCTATAATAAGAATGAGGATGGAGGCGAACGGTATGACAGCAACCGAACTGATAGAGGAATTTCTGAAGGAAGCACCCGATCTCACGGAACTGGTAGCCAGGATGCGGAAGCGCGGAGTAACGGACGAGGACATCAAGGACTTCCTCGAAGGGCTGTAAGCGAAAGCCTTTCCAAGGCATTTAACGAAAGCGGCGTTGTTGCGGCGGAGCTGTATAGCTTCGACGATGACAGGGCTGCTTTTTCTTCTGCGCTTGACGCCGCACGTGATGCCGACACAAAAAACGGATGGTGCGTCACGCCGCAGAGTGCGGAAGAGCTTTCCGGCAAGCTGACATTCATGGACGAGGGCGGCACTATCGGATTTGTACTCACAGATAGCGGTGACATTGAAGGCGTATTTAAGAATAAGGCGAAGAATAAAACGCACTTTGCTATGAATGGAGTGATTCCGCAGGCAATCGCGGCAGGCGGCATGAAACTGGATTGTTATGGAGAAGGTCTTGTCGCGAACTACGAGCGCTACGGCTTCATCCCCGTTGCACGGGTAGCTTTCAATGAAAAATACGCAAATCCTGGATGGGATGCAAGCAAGGGAAAGCCGGACATCTTCTTCATGATGCACAACGGCGACAGCGCGGAAACGGTCGTCTCCAAAATCGGAACCTATCCGCACATGAGCGAGGAACAGCTTAACAATCTGCCGCGCTATGGCAAGGACGGCTACGACGAGGCTAAAGCGTATCGTGACGGTCTGCTGGCTGAACGGAGCAACGTTCCAGCGGCAACCGACGCAGACATCCGCCGGTCGAGGAAGGACACGCCTCGGCGGGTCATCCCCACACCGGAGCAGGCGCAGGCGCTTGAAGAAAAGCACAAAGCGCGCGAGGCGGAGCAAGAGGCGGAGCGAATCCGGCAGCGGGACGAGTTCATGCGCAACTTCGTCCGCAGTGCGCCCGGCGTTGCAAAGCACCTGAATCGCGCTGCGATGGATACTGACATCCGCCGGTCGAGGAAGGAGCAGCGGATTGAGAACCTGGTAGCGAAGCACGGAGCCATCCCGACAGGCGAGAACCCTGTCAGAGATGTTTCCGTCCCGAACAGAACGACGGAGGACACCAGAGTCCGTCGGACCGTGCGCACCGCGATGGAAGCCGGTGTTACGCCGGATGCGCTGATCCCGAAGATCGAGGAAAGCATCGTCGAGGGAAGCTTCAACTACAATCCGAAGAAAAACGCAGAGACGATGGAAGCAGCACACGAGTGGGTGGAGCGCAGGAAAACCGTTGACGATGCGTACAAAGATTGGCTGTCTGATAAGAAAAATCACCTCAACGCAGATATGATCGCAAGAGGCTTTATCATCTACAACAACTACGCGAACGCAGCGGAAGCTGCCACGTCCGAGGCAGAGCGCGTGAGGCTGCAACAGAACGCGGTGTCGATCTTGCAGGACATTTCCGTCATGGGAACCGTAGCAGGCCAGACGGCGCAGGCGATGCGACTGCTAAAGCAGCAAACGCCGGAATCCCAATACTACGCGTTGGAACGTGCCGTGCAGAAGCTGCAAGACGGTATCAACGACAGGTATGGCGGGAAAAAGGCGGACGCGCCGAAGATCGAGATCGACAAGAAACTCGCCGGCAAGTGGTTGCAGGCACTGCGCGAGGAGGATATGGAGATTGCATACGATCTGGAAGAGGTGTTGTTCCGGCAGATTGCTACACAGATCCCCAAAAGCGTGCCAGATTATTTGAACGCATGGCGGTACCTTGCAATGCTCGGGAACCCGAAAACGCTTATCAGAAACGCAGTCGGCAACGCGGTGTTCACTCCTGTCGTATTTCTAAAGGACCAGATCGCCGCCGGCATGGAAAAGCTCATGCCGCAGGAGCAGAGGACGAGGACGCCGGGGGCGCGATTTGCTACGAAGAAAGGACGCGCACTGCTGAACTACGCGGCAGAGGACGCACGCAGCGCCGATGTGCAGCGGATGCTCTCTGCGGCGAAGTACGACGATTCTAACTTTAACGATCGGCTGGATGCAATGATCCGAGAAGAGCACAGGACATTCAAGCTTTGGGGCTTGCGGCATTGGCAGAAGGCGACAAGGTACGTCATGGAGAAGCTTCCCGGCGCAGGCGACGAGTTCTATAAGGGTATCCACTACCGCAGGGCGTTCGCCGGGTACGCGATGGCAAGAGGATGGACGGCAAGCGATCTCGCCGATGGTCGCGTGTCGGCGGACGATATCATCAAGATGCGCACCTACGCATCGCAGCAGGCGCTGAAAGCGACATTCAACGACGCGAGCGCAGTGGCTGATTTCATCAATAAGCTGCGGCCAAAGAACCGTGGCGTGAGGGTTGCAATAGAGGGTGTACTGCCATTCAAGCGCACGCCTGCGAATGTTGCGGCGCGAGCCTTCGAATACAGTCCGGCAGGGCTTATAAAGGCGGTGATTGCTGATACTTATAGAGTGAAGTCCGGCAAGATAACCGGGGCAGAATACATCGACCGTCTGGCCAGCGGAATGACGGGATCGATGCTCGCGGGACTTGGTTATCTTCTTGCATCGCTCGGTTTTATCCGCGTTGGCTCGGATGATGATGATGAGCGCGAGGGCAGGCAGAGCTATTCTCTGGAATTCTGCGGGAAAAGCGTTACGCTTGACTGGCTCGCCCCATCGTCCATCGCGCTGTTTATGGGAGCAGAGATCTTCGAGCTTAAGGAGAATTGGGGAGCGTCTGGGTCTGTGTTCGACGCGTTTAAGGATTCCGTGTCCAATCTGTTTGCTCCGATGCTGGAGATGACCATGCTTTCCGGCGCAAAAGACCTTCTCGACACGTTCGCCTACTCTTACAGCAAAGACGGCGCTGACGCGGGTCAGATCACTATGGCACTGTTTGTGCAGCCGTTCCTGTCGTATCTCGGGCAGTTCGTTCCGACCGTTGGTGGGCAGATTGAAACCTTCTTCGAGCCATACAGAACGACCACCTATGTAGGAGACGTGAACGGGAAAGTTGACCGCGTATTTGTCCGGAATTTTGCAAAGATTCTGGAAAAGATTCCAGGAATTGATTATCGGCAGATCGAGTATGTGGATGAGTGGGGGCGGAAGGAATATCCCGGGAACGTGCTGTCGCGGTTCTTCAACTCGTTCATCAACCCCGCCTATGTCAACGACATCGTTCCGACCGAGGTCGACGCAGAGGTTCGCAGGATCAAGGAGACCACCGGAAAGAATGTTTCCCCGACGAAGCGAGGGTACAAGATCACCGTCAGCGAATATGACGAGGACGGGAAGAAGCTTGGCAGCCGCGAGGTCGTTCTGAGCGCTGAACAGTACCGCGACTATCAGATGGAATACGGAACGCAATATGCTCTGATGGCGGCGGCGCTGATGGCGAGCGAGTATTACGACACGCTGTCGGATTCCGAGAAAGCGAAAGCGTTCAAGGAGATCGAATCGCTGGCAGACGAATACGGCAAGCTGGCGGCGAACGTCGGCTACATGATCGATCCGGGAAGCACAGACAACAAGCTCTATAGTCTTGTGCAGATGGGGATGCCCGCAGCGGAGGCGTATTCGGCGCGGCTGATGTATACGCAGCTCAACAACGATGACGAGATTAAGCCGGTTGAACGCTATGAGCAGTTCCGCGTCTGGGTCTACGGCAACGACGCATGGACAGAGGAAGAGAAGCAGGAAGTCATTGATCGGTTCGGGAAGTTCTCTTCTGGGTCTGTAGCTGAATCTGAGAATTTCGACGAGATGCTCAGGCTTGGTATCGATGCTGACAAAGCCATGTCTATCAACGACGGAATCCGCGCACTTGAGCCGGAAGACGGGAAGGATTCTCCGAGCGACTACCAGAAATTTGATTATATCCTGAACAGAAACGACCTGTCGCAAGCGGAGAAGGATGCCGCAATCGTTGCGTACATGGATGGAAAAGAGAAAGAAAAGTTCGCGCTTTGCCGTGATGCAGGGATCAGCGCGACGACATACGCGAGAACGTCGATGTTGATCAGCGATCTCAAGCCGTTCGGAGACAACAAGGGGATCAGCGATTGGCAGAAATGGGAGGTCTGCGTTGCGGCGGTCAGTTCGGACAGCCAGAAGGACGCGTTCATGCGGCGTTATATGAGCTCCGAGCAGTTTGAGAAGTACAACGCCGTTCGCAAGGCAGGCGTGTCGCCGGACCTGTATGTGCGCTACTACTCCGCGAAATACTCCTACGGAGATGGAAACGGGAGCTGGAAGCAGGATGAGCTTGAGAAGTGGTTGAGAGAAAACGTGTCGTCGAGATCCCAGCGCGCAGCGCTCTGGGACGCGACAAACGCAAAGTGGAAAAACAACCCATTCGAGTGAATCATACAACTGAATACCGCGAACGCGGGAGAGGCAATATGCTTCTCCCGCGTTTTTTTGGAGGTGAGGATATGGCAAGGGCAAGGCCGGCAGAGGTCGCTGCTGTGGTTTATGCGTGGGCTGGAATCAAAAAACGGAGGTCATTGACCTCCGTTTTTTTATCTGCTGCTGTACACATGTACCACAATGAACGCGCTTTAAGTTGCTTTTTAAGATTGTAATGATTCTTGAAATGTTTGGATTTTGCTGTTAATTTGTAATAAAATTGATATTTTTAACGGTATAAATTTTGAGTGGCATACTTCACACGCAGGAGGTCGATGGTTCGAGTCCATTAGTCTCCACCAATTTTTAGACCTGAAACCGATTGGTTTTGGGTCTTTTTGTTTTGTTTTCCGAACTTTTGTAGCTCTTTTGCTTTTACGGCTCGGTGCGTTGTACCACATTCGAACACGGGACGGGCTGTATGCGCACACATAATTCTGTACCAAACCGAAAGCAATATCGGGCAGAGGAGCGGTGTGATCGGTGGAAACGCATGATGCTCCGGGCTCAAAGGGCAGAGCGGAGACGCGAGGCCGTATCCGTGAAGCGCTGCTTCTTGGAGTAGTGGGTGTATACCTTCAAGGTCATCTCCGGCGTGGAGTGCCCCATCAGATATTGTATCTCCTTCACGTCAAACCCGCATTCGAACAGGCGTGTGCAGTAAGTGTGCCGCAGGATGTGCGGCGTGAGCTGCACGCCGAGCGCTGCCTTTTTCGTATGCGACCAGAGGCGTTGGAACGCCGACTGCGTGAGCGGCTGACCGTCCCGGCGATGGAACACATACATTGAGTTGCTGGACGCTTTCTCCGCGCACAGCACGTTGAGGACGGACGCGGGGAGCGGGATGACGCGGCGCGCCGCCGGCGTTTTCAAATTATCGGATATATCAACGCCGGTGTTGTTTGGCCAGATACAGTTCCGGCAGACTGTAAGCTCACCGCGCTCGAAGTCGATGTCGCTCCACATCAGACCGCACAGCTCGCCGCGCCGCAGGCCGGTCTTGAGCGCGATGAGGCAGAACAGGCGGCAGTTATGCGCGCCCTCCGACGGCTCGGCGGCAAGCACGGAGAGAAGCGCGTCGGCCTCCTCCTGCGTAAGCGCCTCTTTCTCCGCAGGGCGCTTCCCGCCGATGCGGAGCGTCCGAACGATCGGAGATTTCAGGACGACGCCGTTATCGACGGCGGTATCGAAGATGGAATGAAGTACGGTCTTTACCTTCTGGTTCAAAGAATAGGACGCGCCGGACAAAGCGTTGAAGATCAACTGGATATGCATCGGGGTGATGTCTCGCATCTTATAGCCGGACAGGTACGGCAGAATGTGCGTGTTTAACGCATTCAGGATAGCTTCTTTCGTGTTCTGGCGGATGTAGTCCTTTTTATAGGTAGAATACCACATCTGCGCATATTCTCCGAAGGTGTCCTGGTTCTTCAGGTCAATGCCCATACCGAGCTGCACCTGATAGTCCAGAAGCTTGCGGCGAAGCTCCTCTTCTGTCTTGCCATAGATCCACTTGCGGGTTCCGTCCGGCAGGGTGATTGTTTTTGTGAGTTGGCCTTTTCTTGCCATGGTAGTATTTCCTCCTTTAATCTTGCGTTATGTGGTGCGGAGGACAGCAGCAGAATTATAAATGATAGCAGAAATGGTGTCCGATAAACCGGACTTTTTATTTTTTGTGCCGCAGAAAATACCGCGTTTGTTTTGTGGAAAATGCGAATTGAAATATGCAAACATATGTTCTAATATATCCATGCTACCTTAATTGCGGAACGGAACGGAGGAAAGGAACATGGAATATCTGGAACAAATTTGTCTTCTTTTAGAATACGCGGACGAGCGTGCGCTGCGGCTGATCTGGCAGTTTGTGCGCGCGGTTATTGGGAAAAAAGAATAGGGTTTCTTTTGGCTGGTGCGAAAGCACCAGCCCTTTTTTGTTGTTCGGGAGTGCCTGCACGAGATTGCCACGGCGCAAGCGCCTCGCAATGACATGGAGGGGGAGTTTGTGCGCAGTCGGCAGTGCCTGCACACGGCGCGCCGGGTCGTCGCGCCCTACGGGTTCTATTGGAAGTGCCTGCACGCGGGCGGGGAGAAAGGCGGCGGTCAGCCGCTTTCTTTGTTCGGCGGGGCATCGCGGGACTGCTCGACCAGCTTCCGGGCGAACGCCTCTACCGCGGACCACTCGGATTCATTGAGATCAGAAAGCGCTGCGATCAGCCGCTTCTGGATCGTATCGCCCTGCCCGGCCAACATCGCTCCGAGACGGTATGCAATCTGCTCATCGCGGCTTAACGCGTTGAACATCTCGCCCTCGCCTGTGCGGAGCCACGTCTCATTGACGTTGAATGTGCTGCAAACGAGGGAAATGAAAAGAGGCTTTGCCTCTGTCCGTCCAAGTTCCACATTAGCAATCGCGCCTCTTGTAAGCCCAAGTTTCTCACCAAATTCATCTTGAGATAGCTTTAGGGCGTTGCGAATCATTTTGAATCGTTCCTTCATTAGAATCACCTCCTTACAGCTAAATATTATCAGATGCGTGGCGTGTTGTCAACACAAATTTATTATATTTTTGCAAAAAAAGTGTTGACAGCACGGATTTTATATGATACTATGTGCTTACAGCACGAGGTTGAAGCGATTTCGTGTTCGCAGTGCAACTCTTTAGCCGATCTGATCACAATGGTACTGCCCCTTGATGTATTCATTATAGTCCTCTCCGAGCGTGTCGGATTCAATGAAGCACTCACCTACATCGCGTGGGACATCATAGTAATAATATATAGATCCGCTATCCCGGAATTCTACGGCGAGGATTTCCCAGATTGGAGAATAGGCTACTCCACTAAAACAAGTAGAAAAGTCTGTATCAAACCATTCTGCAAATTCCTCGAAGTCATAATTATTAAGGCAGTATTCTCTCAACCGAGGGTAGGAAAGAATGGTATCCACATCATAATTGCGAATATTAAATGAATTGCTGCCAAAGAACATTTCTGTTAGGTCCGGGCTGTTGAAGATTGTATCCAAGTCTAATTCCTCAATCTCATAGACTTCCACATACTCTTCTTCGCCGTCTCCGTCTACATCGATCCAATCTCGCTCACGCGTTGATGATTGCTCGTTTTTTGTAGTTGGCGGTTCTGTACTAACGATTGTTTCTTCGGAGGACGAGGAGACCCTGGGCGTTGGTTGCGGTGCTTCCTCCGGTGTTCCGCAGGAGGCAAGTGACAGCAGGAGCAGTAGTGCGAGGAACATGGAGTTAATCCGTTTCATTGTTATCCATCCTTTCAAATCTATTTCTTAAGAGGGTGATGTCGTGATGCTATTTCTTTACTACATATTGTTTTTTCTTGGGAACGCAATGCTTGCTGTTGGAATGTCGTTTGTCGGGGTTTGGCTTTCTGCTCGGAGCGATTTCATAAATGCTATGAGAAGCCATGATGGACCAGAAGATATTTCAGGTCTTGAAACCGAAATGGACGAAGCGAAGCGTTCAATGCAGAAATCGCTGCTATGGCTGGTACTTCCGGCTTGCGTGGTGATCTTCATAGCAGGTCTTATTGCGGAAATCTGTTTATAAGACTTCGCACAATGGATTCGTTTGCAGGATCTTTTGAAAGCTCGCGCAGGAGTGATGACAATACTGCAGCGCTTTCGCCTTCTGCAAAGGTGAGCGCGGTCGAAGCAGCCGTTAGTGCTTTCTGTTTCTGATATAGGTTATGCGTCTGCGTTAACCACTTATAAATTTCGGATCGCGCTGTCTCCGTTGCCTTGCGCGACTGCACTTGATCCGCACGCTTCCATTGCGCAATTTCGTGTTTTGACGTAAAGTGTGCGGTCAGGTAGCTCAGAAGAATGGATACCGCGCCGGTGATGATTGATGCGAGAATTGTGCTATTCATGTTCTGACCATCCTTTCTAAATGTTTTCTTTTATATCGCCATATTGCTATTCCGTGGTTCAACCCATCCTTTCATAATACATTCAAAGAGTTTCTTCGCGCGGGCATCTATCCAATCTGCGCACGAGAGATCAAAGGCCGCGGTAAGTCTATGATAGCACGCTCTGCCGCATTTCGTCAACTTCCGGGAGCCTAACACAACAGAATACAGTTTTACGAAGGACGGCAGAGCCGTTCACTGGCAGCAAATAAAAACTGCGCAGTGCCGAATCACTGCGCAGTGCGGGGGTCAAGGGACGACAGCGTGGGTATTCGCGCTGCCATCCGATGCAGAATCTGTCCTCACGAGACAGCCGGTGCCTTTCTGGTTCAGCAGCTGCTGTTTTTGGTAAGGGCAAAGTACCTGCCACAGCAGGAGGAAAAGCCCGCCGGGATGATTCGGCATCTGCTGCTGCCTCGCTGACACGGTTGCCACCTGAAGCAAATGGCGCGTGTGTCAACTCTCGGTGGTGGGAGAGCGAGAACCGCGTTTGACTATCATGATGTAGCTAATAAGCTTTTTCATGGAAATCACCTCCGATTCGCGCGCTGAATTGGAGACCGCGGTGTTCACATCGTACCATCTCTGCCGTCCTTCGTCAAGCTGTAATCCGATGGTATTTCGGTCGCTGATTGCAGTGATTCATCAGTTTTTTATATGGCGGCGTGGTGCAAGCAGCCTCCCACGATCCGGGAGAAGGAGAAGCACGCGCACCCATCCGCGAGAAGCAGGTTCGAGGCCAGCCGCCGCCACGCATGGGACAGGTTGGGCAGACAACGATGGGCCATGACGGATGCGCTAAAGCGCTGCCCTCGGAATCCGTGCCGGTGAAAATCCGGCAATATATGGCGGTATAGCTCAATCGGTCAGAGCTTGCGACTTATCATCGCAGGATGCGGGTTCAAGCCCCGATGCCGCCACCAATTTTTAGAAGCATGAACGGAGGTGAGAGAGATGTCTGAAGATGCAAAGAAGGTGCTGGATAAAATCGCTGAACATATTCTTGCGCTCGGCGAGGATGAGCGGCAGCAGGTTGCCGCCTACGCAGAGGGCGCCGCGGCGATTGCAATCGCCAGAGACAAAAAAGAAGCGCAGAAACACAACTGACGCGCTTCACGAATCGGAAAGGAGAATCATATGGCAAAAAAAATCAACACAGACGCGCTGATCGAGATGTTTGCGACGCAAACATCGAAAATGGTAGACGAGAAGCTCACGCCGCTGCTGAACGCCGTTGACCGGAGGATCGGGCAGTTTTCCGAGAAGCTGGATGCGCTCGGCAACAGGCTGCACGACATGGAGCTGGAGGCAGACCGCATCGAAAACAGCGTGCTGCAAAACAGCCATAGGGTGGAGGCGGTATCGAAGCGTCAGAGCATCCAGCAGGAGAAGATCGACGAGATCGAGAAGCGGCTCAACGAGATGGCCGCCGACGACGGCGCTGCCGTGATCCGCAAGAAGGACGGACGCGTCGCTCTGGATAAGGACGCCGTATACGATGAGCTCGACCGCATGACGCGGAACCGGCACAGGGAGGCCATGCGCGAGCTCAGCAGGCTCGGCATTGTGCTGAGAAACGGATACGACGGGAAGTACACAACGCCCGTGTGGGACCCGAGAAAAGCCGGGTGCGTCCGGGCGGTAATCATTCTGGACGGGGGTGGCAAATATGACTGAGGAGCTGTGGACGCCGGAGGAGGTCGCAGATAGGTGGAGGATGCAGAAGCGCACTGTGATGGATATGCTCCGCAGAGGCGAGCTTAAGGCATTTAAGGTCGGGCGTATATGGCGCATTTACTACTCCGATGTGCTCCGCTATGAGAAAGACCGCGAAAACGACAAGCGAATGAATCAACCGGAGGTCGCGGCCATGCCGCGCCCGGTCGTAAGGAGGATTGTTTAATGGGAAACATGAAGGGCCTCGTATATTACGAAAATATCGAGAGCTTTAACCGGACCGGGATCATCAACAGCCATCGCCCCGTTGTGATCGTATCCGCTGCACCGACAGGGAACCTGGTCCAGGTCGTGCCGCTTACCACAAAGGATAATAAGCTGGACGAAAACGATGCACGCGTACAGGTCAAAGTCAAAAACATGACGAGCTACGCGCTATGCGCTCAGATCCGGACTGTAAACTACCGGGAGCTGTCCAGCTTTCCGATGTGGGTCCTGACGGACAAAGAGACCGAAGATATTAACTGCGCCGTCCGGCGCGTTCTGGCGGTTTGACCGCCGCGAAAGGAGAAGGATTATGGCAAAGAACATCTGTCCGGAACGGCTTGAGGATGTTGAGCTGATGACGAAGCTCAACGCGCAGCGGGCTATGAACCGCGAGCTGACGGAGAAAATCGAGGCTATGGGCAAGGTCGGAATTGCGCTGACGGCGCAGATCGAGCAGGAGCGGGAGAAGCGGAAGAAAGAGATCAGCGGGCTGACGGCCTTTGTCGGGGTCGGGGCGGCGCTGTGCGTCGCGGGCGCCTGCTGGCTGGCT